>WNFR01000501.1_pt1 | contig 46145 bp, 41 predicted proteins | sample 5400221 | NCBI WGS metagenome assembly WNFR01 (sample SAMN13153357, study PRJNA577476) | soil metagenome | isolation source: 40 cm soil under Madrone tree | place: USA:California | collected 2016-06-14 | reverse complement strand
ATCAACAGCGGCGAATGACGATGAAAACTGAAAAGAGAAAGTGAATTTGAGTTAGTCGCGTTTGATCAGAACTTGCTGAATCCCTTCGATTTGTCTCGGCTCCGACAACTTGTGATTAAATTGGTCTCAAGGCTGTTAAGCGAAGAGTTGCTAGTTCGAATCTAGCCCGGGGAGCCAACTTATTTCCTTGAATCTAAGCAATTTTGAGAGCGTAGCCCGGTATTTTTGTCACGGCGCGAATTGCACGGGCCGATCATAGCCGGTCATTTCAAGATAGCCTAGGCCGCTGAGAGGTTGCGAGTTGCGCCAGCCGGTGAGAACTATCGCGCCTTCCCAATAGTTCGGGGCAAGTTTTGTGTTGCTGGTCAGCTCTTGGGATGCGAGCGGAGTTCTTGCTTCGAGCTCGATGGCAAGCCTCGGAATTGCTATCTTCCAGTGAAGGGGATACGCGGCGCCAGTCAAAGGGCTGGTCCATTTATCTCCAGCAGGTTCCAGACTGAAATCACTCCAGCGCAAATGCGTCGTTTTTCCGTTGGAATCCACGTAGGTGCCGGCGGAGTGCGGATCAATCGAGCCATCCTTGCGGCGAATGTGAAAGAGCATCACCTCTGTGTGGTCGTCGAGTTGGAGGCTCAGCCAGTCCCAGCCAGTCTGATCAGCTTCGAGCTGATGGGTGAAGAATTCATGGTCCATCCAACTCGTGCCATTTACTTCCATCTTTTTGTTAGCGAGGTCGATTACACCCGAAGTCGCCAGACGAGTTAGAGAGATGTAGTGCGAGGCGCGGCCCGGTCCCTCCGCTTTTTGGCTGATGCCGTTTTCACCGTTGATGACTGGAGGCTTTTCCGGATTAAGCGTCAAGTGCAGTTGAAAACGCTGATCGATGGCGTTCAGCTCTTGGTCGCTACCGTGCCATTGAATCTGCCAATTCCCATTCCAGATGCGGCCGAGGGATTCATTCGCATCGGCGATGCCCGGAGCAGACCGGTTTGTACGCTCCGAATGGAAAAACTTCCCGCCATCGAGATCGCTCAATGCGAGATGCGCAAGATAGATATCCTTTACATCCCAGGCTCCAGCTTTGGCGGGATCGCGGCTGATGGCCTGACGGAAGAACGTCAATTCGAATCCGAAGCGGTGGCCCCCGTCTGACCTCAGATTTCCCGTGTAGTACCACCACTCGGTCTGAAAGTCCGGATGACTGAAATGATCGCGCGGGAATTCGTAGCGGTATCCCGGCAAGGCAGTTCGGTATTGCACTGCAAGAGGTTGCAAGAGAAGCAGCGCCGCGCTTAGGCACGCCAACTTACTCCTCATGGACGACCTCAAGCGGATTTAGGCGCACAGCAACCTGCGCCGGGTAGAGCCCGGCAAGCACGGTAGCCACATACACGACCGTCAATGCACCAAGAAGAATTTCCACCGGCCAGTGAAACTGTATGGTCCAGCCGAACGACTGCTTGTTGATTACAAAGATGAGGACGAGCGAAAGGGCAAATCCCAGGGCAATGCCGGCAAGATTAGCCAGAAGTCCAAGCAAGCCTGCCTCTACGAGAATCAGCTTGCGAACTTGCCCGCCAGCCGCGCCAAGGAAGCGAAGCAGGCCAAGTTCGCGGCGGCGGTCAATCACCAGTGCTAGAAGCGCTCCCGCAATACCCATAACCGCCACGATGACGGCAACAGCTTCCAAGGCATAAGTGATGGCAAAGGTGCGGTCGAAAATGCGTACGGCCTCGATGCGCAAATCACGATTCGAGAACATGAGCACGCGATGGCCGGCGGTCGCTTTTTCGATTTCAGCTCGAATCGTTGCCGGTTGAGCATCCGGAGAAAGATAAATCGCGAGGTTCGAGGGAGCGGGATCAGGCAAGTACCGCAACATGGTGTCGCGATCCATCAGGATGCTGCCGCGCTCGCTGGAGTAATCGTAATAAACGTCGGCGACCCGGAAGAATGCCTGCGTTTCGCCGAGAGAAAGGGTGATGAAATCTCCCGCCTTGACGTGGTGTTTATAGCTGAACGGTTCGCTTACCACCACGGCATTCGAATGGCGCAGCTCCGGAAGAACTTGTTGTTGGGCGCGACCGGATAAGAACTCGGAATGCGGATACCAGCGAATAACATCCAGTACATTGAGGTCCGCGGAAGCGAGTGTGGCAGGCATTCCTTGATAGCGGATTTCATAGGCACGCAGGCGCTCGACCGCCACAACGCCGGGAAGCCTGGCAATTTCTTCCGCTAAGCCAAGAGAAATTGAGGGATGGCGGTCCGCGGCGGGAGAACCGGCGGGCCGGAGATAGAGATCGGCGGGCAACTGGTCGCTCATCCACAGCACGACGCTTTGGCGGAAACTTCCAACCATGATTCCGACGGCGGTCATCATGGCGATGGCTGTCGAGAGCGCGCCGACCAGAACGGAAGTCCGGCGCAAGGACGCTGCGAGGCTGCGCGAAGCAAGCAAGGCTTCCACACCGAAGAGTTTGCCGAGAAGTATCGAGGAAAACGAAGTGAGAGCATCAATGAATGCGGGCATCGCCAGCGCCGAGGCTGCCACGAGCAGGATCGCGGCGAGATAGCCAAACAACGGCTTGCCGGCGACGGCGGGAGCACGGGAGGCCGCCGCAGCCGCTAAACCGAGCACAAGCGCAAACCATGAATCGCGGCCCTTGTGCACCCGCACGTCGTATTCTCGGCGTCCCCGTGCCATCGCTTCAACGGGCGAAACCTCGGAGGCCTCGCGCGCGGGTGAATATGCGGATGCGGCCGCGACTCCGACCCCGATCGCTAGCGCAAGAAAAATGGACGAGACATTCAGCTCGATGGTTCCTGGCCTGCTGCTGACGTAGAGTGATTCCACCGTTGCGGCCATCAATCGAACCGCGCCGGTAGCCATGAAGCGGCCAAGGGGAAGCCCAATGAGTGCGCCCGCAAGCCCAAGAGATGCGGCTTCGCCAACGAACGCGGAGAGAATGACTCCACGGCCCGCGCCGAGGCCGCGCACGATTCCAATTTCTGCGCGGCGACGAACGACCGAGACGGAAATCGTGTTGTAAATAAGGAATGCGCCGACAACCAGGGAAATGTAGCTCAGCAGGCGCAAGTTCCAGCGGAAAGCTGTCAGCATGCGGCGGTTCTCGTTCGCGCCCGTGCCTTGCGGACGAATTTCCACTCCCGCAGGAAGCGCCCCTCGTAAGCGCTGCTGCCAGTCCTCAAGGCTGGGAGTCTCTGGAACTTTCAAGAGGAGGCGATCGACGCGGCCATAACGCCCGAGCGCCTGTTGGGCGGCCGCGAGGTCCATCACAATTGCGAATTCGTTGCCGTTCGAATCGGCGTAGACCCCTCGCACTGTATAGTTGCGGACTCGATCGTTGATGAGCAGTTCGACGTGGTCGCCTGTCTTGTACCCAGCGCTTGACCCAACCCAAATATTGCCCGCGTCAAAGAGATGTTCCAATACATTTTCCGAACCGCTTTCGATCTGAGGTACCCCAATTTTCTCGGCATCCTTTTGGGCATAAGCGCTGCCTTCCGCTACCAGGTCCAGGCCAATAAGCGGAAGTGACTTCTTAGTTGCAGTGATCACTGCATAGTCCTCGATGCGCGGTGAAACTCGAATCGAATACGGAAGTGTGGCTAGCGTTCCAACCACACTTTCCGGCACGCCGCCCGATGCCCGGACTTCCAAGTCGTTATCGCCGGCCAGCGTTTCCATCGAACTGCGAAACGAGCCTGTAGCTGCGCCACTCGCAAGGTCGATCGCCAGAACGACCGCTACCCCCAGGGCGATGGCCAGGATCGTCAGCGAGGTCCGGACCGGCTCCCGGAGGAGCGGGCGTACCATCAATCGGTAAAAGAGTAGAAAGAATGACATTTCAGCGCCGGATGATTTCTTCGATTTTGCCGTCCCGCAACCTTACCACGGTGCTCGCGAGTGAAGCGGCTTCGGGACTATGGGTCGCCATAATGGTCGCGGTGTTTTGCTCGCGCGTAAGGCGCCGGAGCAATTCGAGGATCACGTTGCCGATCGTGGTGTCGAGATTGCCGGTGGGTTCGTCAGCGAGAAGGATGCTTGGTGAATGGATGAGCGCGCGCGCAATGGCGACGCGCTGCATCTGGCCGCCGGAGAGTTGGTGTGGAAAGCGATCGCCGACGCCTTCGAGTTCGACCCATTTAAGGCGTTCGCGGGCGGCTTCGCGAACTCCCGGTTTTCCAGCGAGGAGTAGCGGCAGTTCGACGTTTTCGAAAACCGTCAGGGTGTGAAGCAGTTGAAACGATTGAAAAATGAAGCCGACGCGCTCGCGCCGCAGATGAGTGAGTCCGCCGTCATCCAGGGACGAGGTCGAAATTCCGTCCAGAAGGACTTTGCCCGAAGTAGGGAAATCCATGGCCCCGGCGAGATTGAGCAGCGTTGATTTTCCGCAGCCGCTGCGTCCTACCAATGCCACAAATTCGCCGCGCTCCACGTTCAACGAAACACCGCTCAGCGCGTGCACTGGCTGGCCGTCCGTTAGGTAGTCTTTCGAGACGTCTTGCAGCGAAAGAATCGGCATACGGATTCGCGGGCAAGCGACACCTTCACAGTCGCTCTGTTTACAGCTCACCGATTATACGGTGCGTCTGAAGATCCGCAGCCGGAATGGGCTGGAGCGGTCTTCAATTATGACTTCGGCGAAGTCAGGGCCTTCTCGATCGCAGAAGTTACCTCCGGCGAATCCGGGGTCACCTCAGGCTCGAAACGCTTGATGACGTGCCCATCAGGGCCGATCAGGAACTTGGTGAAGTTCCACTGAATCTCTCCGCCAGTCTGCGGATTCGCGGCTTTGTCCGTCAGGAACTGATACAGCGGCGTGATGTGTTGGCCTTTTACGGATACCTTGGCCATCATGGGGAAGGTCACGTGATACTTCGAAGAGCAAAAGGTCTTGATCTCTTGATTCGTTCCGGGCTCTTGCGCACCAAAATTATTCGCGGGGATGCCCAGGATGACCAAGCCTGCGCTCTTGTACTTCTCGTAGGTCGATTCCAGCGCCGTATACTGCGGCGTAAAACCGCAACGGCTGGCAACGTTGACAAGGAGCACGACTTTCCCCTTGTAAGCGGCCAGGGGAGCAGGCTGGCCATCAATCGAATTCAAAGTGAAGTCGTACACCGTCTTGTCTGCGGCCATCACGGCGGCCGCGCAGAAAAATAAGCAAAGCAATGCTTTCATCATGTTCCCCCCTATGCTTTTTTACCCTGTTACACAGCCCGGAGCAATCGGAAGCGTGTTTCAGGCTAGCGCACCCTTTGATACCGGTCGTTGAACTCGCTTATTCCGTGACAATAGAATGTGGCGAGGAAACTGGGCGCCAGCGTTAAACGGGCATTGAGCCTGTGAGGAGCCTGGTATAGACTTCGCAGTCACCAATTTTCGAGGGTTCTTTCCGGGGGCACGCTGGCGGGAGAGAACCATCATGTTTTAGCAAGCACAGCCAGGGCCAACTCGCGAAAGCGGTTGCAGTTCCTTTGCTGCGGTACGCCGAGGCCGGTTCCACGACCGCGGCACCAAGGAGGCATGGATGCTATTCGCATCTGCTGTCGAGGTCACTCACCGAGCCCTTGCGACTCCCGATCTCATCATCATCGGGGTCTATTTTGCCATCGTCTTCGGGATCGGCATGTACTTTGCCAAGAAGGAACGGTCCTCCGAGGACTATTTCCTCGCCGGCCGCGATATTGGATGGTTTTTCATCGGCGCATCGCTATTCGTCTCGAATATCTCCACGGAGCATTTTATCGGCCTCTCCGGCACGGGCGCGTCATCGGGGCTGGCGGTCGGCCATTTTGAGTGGCTCGCGTGCCTCATCCTGCTGATCTTGGGTTGGGTGTTCGTGCCTTTCTACCTGCGCAGCAACGTCTTCACCATGCCGGAATTCCTGGAACGGCGTTTCAACCGCCAGTGCGCTGTTTATCTCGCCGCGATTTCAATCATCGCTTACATCTTCACCAAAATATCCGTGCAGCTGTATGCCGCCAGCGTGGTCCTCGAGCGGGTTGCCGGCTGGAAGCTATGGCAGACGGCAGTGGTTCTCGTCATCGCCACCGGCATCTACACCGTTGCAGGGGGACTGGCGGCGGTGATTTATACGGACACCGTACAGACGCTGATCCTCATCACTGGTGCGGTCGCCCTTACGATCATTGGATTAGGACGCGTAGGCGGCCTGGAACATCTTCGCACCATGGTGCCGCCCGATTACTTCCACATGATAAAACCTGCCTCGGATACGAACTTCCCGTGGACCGGCATTTTTTTTGGCGCGCCAATCCTCGGCATCTGGTACTGGTGTACCGATCAGGTGATCGTGCAGCGCGTGCTCTCGGCGCGGGATGAGGGACACGCAAAAGCGGGAACGATTTTTGCCGGCTTCCTGAAGATATTGCCCGTGTTCATGCTTCCGTGTTCATGCTTGTTCTGCCGGGCATCATCGCTTTTGCGCTTTTCCCGGAGCAAGTGAAAAAGCCTGACTTCGCCTACCCCACTCTCGTCCTCAATTTGCTTCCGGTCGGCCTGGTCGGCCTGGTCATGGCGGCATTACTGGCGGCGGTCATGGGCGCGATGAGTTCTGTTTTCAATTCAGCTTCCACGCTCGTCACCCTCGATTTTTACAAGAAGCTTCGGCCGCAGGCTTCCGAGAAGCAGCTCGTGAATTTTGGCCGGGTGGCAACCGGCATGATGGTGCTGCTGGGCTTGCTGTGGGTCCCGTTCATCCATTACATCAGCAGCCAACTCTACATCTACCTGCAGAGCGTGCAGGCCTACATCAGCCCACCGATTTCCGCTTGCTTCATCCTGGGAATTTTGTGGCCCCGGCTCAATGGATCAGGCGCTATTGCGTCGCTGCTTACCGGATTCGTCATGGGTGCCACGCGATTCGTTCTGGAAATCGCCGATCGCGCCAGCGGCGGCCATTTTGATTCTTCAGCAGTGCGCTGGCTTATCGATATGAACTTTCTGCACTACGCGATTTTCATGTTCATAGTATGCGCCGTGGTGCTGGTCGCGGTCAGCCTGATGACGCCCGCTCCAGACCGTAAGCGCCTCGCTGGACTGACCTTCGCGACCGTGGGTGATAAAATGGAAACCGTCGCCGTTGGTATTCCTCAGCGCAAGCCCGCGCACGAAACACCTACGGAGCGTGCTGTCAACGTTATTTTCAGCTTGCTGTTGCTGGCCACTGTTGTAGGCCTTTGGATTTACTTCCGCTAGTGACGGGCGGAGAATAATTCGATGAATGCCAGCGCCATCCACGCTCTGAAGCCCAACGTGACTCAGGAAGAGGCCGTGCGGGCATTTTCCGGCGCGGGGATTTCCGCGCTCTATTGGTGGGTGCGCAGCGGCCGGTTGCGGCGCATCGCTGACGCCTATGTTCCGTATTTTTTGTACCGCGTGAAGTACGCGGGAGCACCGGCGCGGCTTTTCGCCATCGATGCGGTCGACGGCTCGCTGGACTTGTTTGAATTCCCCCGTATCCCGGTTGAACGGGAATTGCTGGCTTTGGAGGCGCGCAATCGGTTGCCCGCGACCCTGACCGAAGAGCGCGCGGCGGAACTTTTGCGCGACAAAGTCTTGCGCGTCATTTTCCAGCAAGGATTTTTCAAACTGCGCGACGCCCGTATCGAGATCACCCCGGTGCGCTGTGAACTCCATCTTCCCTATTGGCTTGGTTTCTATGAACGTGATGGATCCGTGCGGTGCCGCGTAATGGATGCGGTGAGACGCCGGATGGAAGGCGCCAAAGCGTGCGCGTTTTTTGAACAGTGGCTCGCAGCTTGATGCGGCGAGGCTTTGGCGGATTGTTTCTGCCCCATAAGAAGCACAGCTGATCGTTCTTTGCTTTGCTTGGCATCCCGGGAGGGTGGACATGATAGGGTTTGCTCGACGCACCGGAATTGGATTGCTTGCCTCTGTTCTCTGCTGCGCAACCGCGGTTGCCCAGGGCTGGCAACACATTGGCAAAGTTCAGCGCGTCGAAAAGGTGAAAGATGGCGTTGAGTTAGCCGCTGGCTCCGCAAAAGTGCGTATCACCGTATTCCGCGACGGGATTTTTCGGATACGCGTGGCCCCGGATGGAAGTTTCCCCAAGGATTTTTCCTGGGCAGTAATCGAAGCGCCGGAACCCCCCGCAGTTAAAATCGAAGAGAATCAGAAAGAAATTCGAATCCTCTCGGGAAATGTGATTGCCACCGTTCAGAAATCTCCTCTGCTGATTCAGTTTTCCGACGCGGCGGGAATGGTTTATCTGGCTGATCAGCCAGACTTGCCGATGGCCTGGAACGGCAAGCGCATTCACATCTGGAAAAAACTGCCCGCGGATGAAAACTACTACGGGCTTGGCGACAAAGCCGGCCCGATGAACCGCCGTAACCGCTCCTTCACAAACTGGAACACCGATGAATTCGGCTGGCAGGAATCGACCGACCCTCTCTATAAAACCATTCCTTTTTTCATCGGGCTGCGCAAAGGGATGGCTTACGGCGTTTTCTTCGACAACGCCTATCGCAGCGTTTTTGATTTTGGCAAAGAGTCGCCGGATTACTTTTCCTTCGGAGCCGAAGGCGGTGAGCTGAACTACTACTTTATTGCCGGACCCGACCCAAAGAAAATCATCGAAGAATATACCGCCATGACTGGACGTTCCCCGCTGCCACCGCTTTGGACGCTCGGCTACCAGCAATGCCGCTATTCCTACTATCCGGAATCGCGCGCGAGAGAGACTGTTAAGACACTCCGTGAGAAAAAAATACCTGCCGACGCCATCTATCTCGATATCGATTATCAGCAGGGCTATGCGCCCTTCACGATCAACCGGGAATACTTTCCCACGTTCGAGAAAATGATCTCGGATTTTCGCGCTCAGGGAATGCACACGATTTTGATCACCGACCTGCACATCAAGAAAGACCCCAACCATGGCTATGCGCCTTACGATTCTGGAATGAAAAACGATGTGTTTGTAAAGAATCCGGATGGCTCGGTTTACGTCGGTGTCGTCTGGCCCGGCGAAAGCGTGTTTCCGGACTTTACTTTGACGCGCGCGCGGGAATGGTGGGGCGGGCTCTACAAAGACTTCGTCGGCATGGGAGCGGCGGGCTTCTGGAATGACATGGATGAGCCGGCGCTGTTCGAACGCGCCGATAAGACCATGCCGCTTGATACCGTGCACCGTCTCGATGATGGCACCAGCCTCGACCATCGCGCCATTCACAATGTTTTCGGCATGCAGAATGTCCGAGCGACTTACGACGGATTGCGCAAGCTGCAAGGGGACGAACGCCCTTTCGTGCTCACGCGCGCGGCGTATTCCGGCGCACAGCGCTACGCCGCTACTTGGACCGGCGACAACAGCAGCACGTGGAATCACCTGAAGATGAGCACGCCGATGCTTTTGAGCATGGGAATTTCAGGCTACCCGCTCGTCGGCGATGACATCGGCGGCTTTGCCGGCTCGCCGACGGCTGATCTTTTGACGCGCTGGTTCGAGGTCGGAGCATTGAATCCGATTTACCGCGACCACACCGCGAAAGGCACTGCGGACCAGGAGCCGTGGGTGCATGGCCCGGAACACGAAGCCATCCGCCGAAAATACATCGTGCTGCGCTATGAGCTGATGCCGTACCTCTATACCGGAATCGAAGAAACGTCGCGGACGGGATTGCCCTTGATGCGGCCAGTCTTTCTCGAATATCCGCAAGCGTCGGAATTTTATGGAGACAACCGGGACTTTCTATTCGGGAAGGACTTTTTTGTCGCGCCGGTGACCACCGAAATGGTGGACGCCGAAGAAATCTCATTGCCTCCGGGCGATTGGTACGACTTCTGGACAAACACGAAGTGGTCGAGCAAGGAAAAGTTCTCTTTGCATCCCCGGCTCGACGAGATGCCGCTCTACGTCCGCGCCGGTGCCATCGTGCCGATGCAACCCCTGGTGCAATCCATGGAGGAAAAACCGAACGGGCCGCTTCAATTGCGCGTCTACTTGCCCAACAACGCATCGAGCGGCGATTGCCACGGGACCCTCTATCAGGATGACGGGCACACGTTCGCTTATCAAAAGGGAGAGATTCTACGTGTGAACTATTCTTGCCAGATTTCCTCCGGCGCGGTGACGGTCACAAGCAACGTGGAGAAGAGTGCCTATCAGCCGTGGTGGAAGAGTGTGGACCTGACGATTTACGGCGCGGCGGCGGCGCCGAAAGAAGTTCGCATTGGGGAGCAGACTATCCAGGACTGGCGCTACGACCGTCTCGCGCACGCCGTCACTCTGACGGTGCCCGATGCCTTGAAGAATTGGAACATTCGATTCTTGTTTTAGAGGTCGCGCCCCAGCCTAGTTCAGGGAAAAAATCGTAAGCGATTGCGCAGGCATGGCTACGTGAATTTCACCTTTCGCCAATTCTGCTCTAGCCTCGCCGAGCAGAAGCTCGATGGCAGCCGCTCTTTGCACTGGCGTGTCCGCCAACGGGATGCGAAGTTCCCTCGAGTGATCGGCGTTGTTGAACGCAACGACAACGCGTTCCTCCTCTGTTTCGCGGACAAAAACGTATAAAAATTCGTCGGAGGCCAGATGCCACAACTGGCCGCGGCGCAAGGCGCCGTGTTCGCGGCGAAGCCTGAGCAATGCTTGCACGTACGAGAAAATTTCCTGCTGATCTCGAGTGCGGCCCGCTTGCGTGAACCCGTCGTTGGCATCACCAATCCATCCACCGGGGAAATCGCGCCGGTTGTCCGGATCGCCGCCCCCCGGCATCCCGATCTCATCGCCGTAATAAATTTCAGGAATGCCGCGCAACGTGAGTGTGAGCCCGAATGCCAGCTTCAGCTTGGCGGGAGTGCCGCCTTCGGCGCTCGCAAAACGCGGCACATCGTGATTCGCAAAAAACGGTACCAACATTTCGGGATGCGCGTACAAGGCATCGTGGCGCAGCACGTCCGCGATACGTCCCGTGGGAGCATTCCGCAGCAGCACGTCGCGGAGCGTGAAAAACGTTGGAAAGTCGAAGACCGTCGAGAGTCCGCTGTCGATGCCGTCGTAGCGCCTGACCCCGCCCGCAAAAAACGAAGTCACGCTCGGATCGGGGTGAAACACTTCACCAATCGTGGTCAGATAAGGATAGAGCCTGCGCAATCCTGCGTGCCAATTGGCCCAGAACTTCCGGCCGACGTACGGAAACGTGTCGATGCGGTAGCCATCCAGCCCCGATATTTCCGCCCACCAAATGCTGTTTTGCAAGAGATATTGCTCGACTATCGGATTCTCCGTGTTCATGTCCGGCAGAATTCCGAAGAACCAGCCTTCCGTGAGGTTTCGCCTCATAGGCGTGGTAGCGTGGGGATCGATCAGCGATTCGAATGGATCGTTTCCAATGGCCTGACCGCCCGCCTTTCCGTAAAAACTACCTTTCAGCGGTGAAAAAGAATCGATGTGATGCTGCAGCGTGCCATGAAACCAGTCGGGCAGCGGCGGATTCACCGCCCATGGATGTTTCGGTCCCACATGATTCGGAACAGCGTCAAACAAAATCTTCATTCCTTGCTTGTGCGCGGCAGCGACGAGTTCCTGATAATCCTTCAGCGCGCCGAGGTGTGGATCGACGGCGTAGAGGTCCACGGCGCCGTAACCGTGATAGTCCTGTGCAGCTCCGTTTTTCACTACCGGCGTTAGCCACAGCGTTGTCACGCCAAGGTCCTTCAGATACGGCAAGTGGTTCTGAATTCCGCGCAGGTCGCCTCCGTGGTATGCGCGGGGTTTTGAACGATCGTGAGAACCCGGCGCTTCGGCAGGCTCATCATTCGTGGGATCGCCATTGGCAAAGCGGTCCGGCATGATGAGATACATCACGTCGTCCTGCGACAGTCCTTTAAACTTTCCGAGTGTCGGAGCCCGGGCAGAGAGCGGCAGTTCGAAAGAAGTCGTTCCTTTCGGAGCGATAATTCGGCAGACGGCAGTTCCCGACTGCGCCCCAGCGGCGATCTTCAGCCAGATAAAGAGATACTTCCCCCCTGCAGTGGACTGCGTGCGCGAAACGTGGAGCGCTGGCAAATTGCACGCGACGTGGGTTGCGTCCAGGTCGTGCCCGGACAATAGGACCATCACCTCTGGTGTAAGTCCCACCCACCAGCTCGGAGGTTCAACTTTTGCGACGGCAGGACCAACCTCTTTGTCCGTTTGCCGCGGATTGGCAAGCGAAGCCGCACTGCTACAGGCGAGCACGGCAAAGCACAAAAGCATGTATTTAGTTCGGGAAAATCGCGCTGGCATAATAAACCGAACGCGCCGCGGTAATCTTTTCACTTGGAAAGCATAAGGAAAAAAAAGAAGGGATGCTAGCCTTGATCTTCCGCGCGCTTGCCCAGCCCGCTACTTCCCTGCATTGGGCTTGGCGCAAAAACCAATTCGCCAAACGCTTCTGGAACGTGGAAATTGGGCACGGCCGTTCGGGTAGGTTGCCATGCGGAGTAGAATCTAGGTTCAATTGCACCTTCAACGCGGTAAAAATTCACTCGCCAGATGGCTGCAGGGTCAAAGCGATCGACAAGGCATTTCATCGGCAGCGCAAGCTCCGCGACCCAGGCTTTGACAGCTTCGTTTAGAATCACGCGGCGCCGCAGCCGGCTCTTTAAGTCGTGCTTCTCACCCCGGGCGATGTCCAGATCAATCCAAAAACCGTTTGGGCTGACCTCGAATTCCTTGTAACAGCGCAAGTGCGAGGAGTCAGGTTGCAGAAAAACTTCCCCGACGTCGCGGTCCCAGAGCTGGTCGCGGCGCCCATTGGGCTCGGCATCGGAAAAAACGGTGATTTCACGAAACTTTGCGCGGAATCGCAAAAAGAGTGTCTTCGAAGTCCAGAGCAGCTTTACCTCCGTCTCCCTTTCAGGATCGGCGTTCTCGCCCCGCCAGTCGGCGCTGAAGCGCAGTGGCGCCGAAGCCTCCCAGGAAGACGGAGTCGGAAATCCATCCGCGTCAGCCAATTCGAGCATCTGAACCGCCACTGCAGTCCGTGCATTCGGCATTGTGTCGAGCGCTCTCCGGAGTTCAACTTCGAGGCAAGTCCTCAGAATAGCCGTTGTCGTGGCAAGCACAAGAAAAAAAGCTAAATCACGAAGTGAAGGGTCTTTCCGCTCGTGAGGGCTCCGGCCCCTTCCTCATGAACCCTGTTCTTTAGGACTGCAAACTATTTGCGCACCAGGAATTCCACCCGAAGTCGATACCGCAAAACGCCGTGTTAGCATCAGGTTTGGCCATTTTCAACGAGTCCTCAAGTCAGATGGGTAAGAAAGCCCAGGAGTGCGTGAAATGATTGAACCTGTTAACACCCAAGATTTCACATCGCAACCCGAACGGCGCAAACCCGACCAATTTGAGCATGTGAAGTTCCGCATCGACGGTGGCGTCGCCAGGATGACCCTCAACCGTCCGGACCACAATCTTCTCAATGAAGCCATGCTGCGCGAAATCGCTGGCGGAATCACTCATGCCGGCGAGAGCGACGACGTCAAGCTGATCGTCCTGGATTCCGCTTGCAAAGTGTTTTGCGGTGGAATCGATATTGGTGAATACACTTCACAACGTGTGTTTCAAATGCTCGACGCCTTTCACGCGGCCTTCGCAGGTATGTTGGAAGTCGGCAAGCCCGTCGTGTGCGTCGTGAACGGACCGGCAATCGGCGGCGGCGCGGAGTTGGCCGCTTTCGGTGATCTTGTGATTGCCACGCCCAAAGCGCGATTTGCGCAGCCGGAGATCAGCATCGGCATTTTCCCTCCGCTCGCATCCACAATTCTGCCCTTTCTCGTCGGACCCAAGATTGCGCTCGAACTTGTTCTGACCGGTGAACCGGTGACGGCGGAGCGCGCCTTGGAACTTGGTATGGTGAATCGCCTCGTGCCCGAGGCACAGCTCGAACAAGCAGTGAAAGATCTCGTCGGTCGAATCAGCGGCCATTCCGGCCCAGTGCTGACCATGGCCAAGAAAGCCATTCTCGGCGGCATGGGCTTGTCGCTTCGTGAAGGCCTCAAGCATTCGATGAATATTTTCTTGAACGAACTCTACCGCCTCGAGGATTCGCAGGAAGGCCTGCGCGCTCTGGTTGAAAAGCGTAAGCCCAACTGGAAAAACCGCTGAACGGTCGCCGCGTTTCTTCAGTCCTTTCAAGTTCAACCGGATCGTTTTCAGTGCATTGACACTCGCAGCGACCCCGGCTTACACTCAATTTTCAATTTGCAGGCAAGGGAAGCGGGGAAGGCCGTGTGAATCGGCCGCGGTCCCGCCACTGTAATCGGCTGAAAAGCCGTAAGCCAGGCCACCCTCCCGTGCCGCAGAGGGCCGCGCTCTTCGCGAGAAGGAGCCATGCCATCCGCCCCAAGCTGTCTCGTGGGGCTTTTTTGTTCATGCAGTAAGATTCCTGGCCGGGGGAGATTCGTGAAAGAAGTCGCATGTCCGCGCTTCAGAAGCGCCTTCTTGGCCGCCGTCGCAGCCTTGCTTTTCTGCGCGGCGTTGGCGCATGCTCAGGGCACTTCTCCGATCTTTTCGGCATCCCCAGCCTATCGGGAAGTTACCGACGAAACCGGCCGCACGGTTCGTGTTCCCCAGCCGGTCAACCGTATCGTGTCGCTCGCGCCGAGTTTGACGGAAACCGTCTATGCGCTTGGGTTGCAGGATCATCTCGTCGGCGATACCGAATTCTGCGACTACCCTGCGGATGCGCAGAAAAAGACCAAAGTGGGCGGCGGAATCAATCCAAGCTTGGAGCTGATTGCGAACTTGCATCCGGACATCGTCCTCGTGACCAAAGCTTTCAATCGTCTCGAAACTGTACAATCGCTCGAAAACCTGGGAATTTCTTCTTACGCTACCGATCCTCATACTGTCGAGGAAATCATCTCCTCTTCAAAAAAACTCTCCGATGTGCTTGGTGCTCCCGCGGCAGGCGCAACACTCGCCGGCGAAATGAAGCGCCGGCTTGCCAATCTGCAACAACGAATTGGCGCTCTGCCCCCGAAGCGTGTCCTGTTCGTGGTGTGGACGCAGCCGCTTATTTCTGTCGGCAAGCACACCTTCATCGCTGACGCTCTCCGCCTGGCGGGCGCCACGTCCATCGTGGATTCCGCGCAGGACTGGCCCCAGGTTAGTCTGGAGGAAGTCGCACGGTTGCAACCCGACCTCTTGGTTTTCGCGGAATCGCATTCCGAGTCCGGTTCCCCTGCCGTCGAAGCGCTCGCCACGCTTCCTGGATGGAGCATCGTGGAAGCGGTCAGCAAACGCCGCGTTGCGGTAATCAGTGATGCCGTAAATCGGCCCGCCCCGCGGATTGTCTCTGCTATCGAAGACCTTGCCAAGCAACTTCACCCGGACGCTTTCACTGAAAAATCGGAAGGCAACAAAGAAAAGATCGAAAAGGACAGTCCTCGGCCGAACCACAGGCCCAGCGCTCATTCTTCTTTCTCGCCCGGCCTCCTGCAGGCCCGTAGGCCGATTTCTGGAGGTTGCGCATGCGTCCGCTGACGCTCAGTCGCCTCCTGTTCCAATGTTTGGTCTTGAGCGCAATTTTATTTGTGGTCGTCGTCGTGGCGATGAAGTTTGGCGCCGTGCCCGTTTCCCTCTACGCTCTCGGGCGCGACCTGGTGCGTTTTATCCTCGGGCAGAGCAGCCAAATTTCCACGGACTACGGCTTTATCATCTGGAATATCCGCGGCCCGCGCATTCTCCTCGGCATCATCGTTGGGGCATCGCTCTCCGTTGCGGGCACCAGCTTCCAAGCTTTGCTGCGCAATCCGTTAGCTGACCCCTACGTGCTGGGAGTGTCCAGCGGAGCTTCTGTGGGCGCCGTTCTGGCCCTTATCGCAACACCATTTCTTTCCTTGTCGCCGTCTCTCTCCGCTCTGCTCACCCCACTGGGAGCGTTTCTTGGGGCCGCCGCGACGATCGCCGCCGTCTACTTTCTCGGGCGTCGCGATGGACAAATCGACAGCACTACCCTCCTTCTCGGCGGTGTTATCACCGGCTCTTTCCTTTCGGCGATCATCACCTTCCTTATGGGCACCGTGACCACCGGCAACACTCGCGGCATGGTTTTCTGGCTTATGGGCAATCTCTCCACCTCTTTTCAGAAAAGTGTTTATTGGTTTCTCGGAATCGGGTTCCTCGCCGCTGCGGGCGCGATTTACACCACTGCTTCCGATTTGAATTTGCTCCTTGCCGGTGAAAAAGAGGCCATGCATCTTGGCGTGGACGTTCCGCGAGTCCGCCTGGTTGTCTACATTGCTGCTTCTTTCCTGACCGGTTTGGCCGTCTCCGTGAGCGGCTCCATCGGCTACGTTGGCCTGATCGTGCCCCATCTGATGCGACTCATCTTTGGCTCGGACCATCGCACTTTGTTGCCTACAGCCGCCATCGGCGGAGCCATTGCCGTCGTATTCGCGGACACTCTTGCCCGCACCGTGGTCGCTCCCAGCGAACTTGCCGTCGGCGCCGTGACCGCCGTTGTCGGCGCCCCGCTCTTCATCTACCTCCTTCGCAGGAGGCTCGCGTGAGTGCCGCTTCGTCTCATGCGCGGCATCTTGCGGAAGCCGGGCGTTTAACCAACGAAGTCCGCTTGAGCGTCGAGCAAGTCAGTTACGCCCATTCGGCGAATCCCGCGCAAGCCCCGCTTTTCACACTGGAAGCCACCAGCTTTCAAGCCAGGCCGGGCGAAATCGTCGCCATTCTCGGGCCAAATGCCAGCGGCAAGTCGACGCTTCTAAAATTGATCTCCGGCTCACTCGCCCCGCTCTCAGGACGGATTCTGCTCAACGGATTCGTCACCCACTCGCTTACCCCGCGCACCCGCGCACAGCGCATCGCCGTCGTCCAGCAGGAGAGCACCCTGCTCTTCCCCGCGCGCGCCTGGGAATTCGTTTTGCAGGGCCGCCACGCGCATGGGCGCTCGCTGCGCTTCGAATCCGAAGACGATGTCTTGATCGCGAAAAACGCTCTCGCCCAGGTTGGTGCCGCCGATCTGAGCGACCGCTGGATGGATCAAATCTCCGGCGGCGAAAAGCAGCGCGTCATCCTTGCGCGCGCTTTGGCTCAACAGCCGCTTCTTCTGCTGCTCGATGAGCCCACTCTGCACTTGGATATCGCCGCGCAGATTGGCCTGCTGGATTCTTTGCGGCGGCTCGCGGCCGAGAATCGCTACACCGTCGTCGTCGTCACCCACGAATTGAACCTCGCGGCGGAATATGCCGATCAAATCGTCTTAATGCAGCGCGGCCGCTGCTTGCGCGTCGGTCCGCCCACAAGCATTTATCAACGTGAATTGCTCGAACAAGTTTTCCAGACGGCGCTCACAGTGGAACTCGGTTCCTCCGGGCGGCCACGGGTCACCATTTTGTCTGGAACGCAGTGAACAGAAGTTTTTCTCGTTAACCCCAACCCTGCGGCCACCAGCTGCAGATCACATTCACCGCGAACTTCGTGCTCGGGAAGACGGATTGCCGGTTCCCATTTCTTCGGGACCGCCAAGTTGTAAGCCGTCGCCGCCGCGCGACTGTAAGGCGGATTCAGTTAGTGCGCAGGCCACTGCGGCCAGTCGCTCCATCGCTGAGCGATCCGCGGGAAGGCCCCGCAACGGTCCTCACAAAAAATGGACCGGAGCTACCGCCAAGCCAGGAGACCGGCGAAGTTCGCAGCCGCGCGATTCATCCATCGCACAGGTCAACCTTCAACTCCCGCGCGAGAGGGAGCGGAGGACAAAATGAAAACGTCTCTTCTTCGTACTGCCTTTCTTCTCATCGCAGTCTCTGTACTCAGCTTTTCCTTGCAAGCACAAACCAATCCACCTGAAGCGCATCTTTCCGGACGGCTCACAGATCTTTCCGGCTACGGCATCGGCACTGTCAAAGTCACCGCGCAACTTGAAGACAACGCCAACACTCGCATCTCGTCGGCGATTTCCAGCGCTGACGGCGCCTATCTCCTCGCCGTTCCGCCGGGCCGCTATCACATTCATTTCCAGCGCTCGTCCTTCGTCGCTCGCGACGCCATTCTCGATCTTGCTGCCGGCGAAAACCGCACGCTCGATCTGCGCATGGAAATCGAGCGCGTTTCTGAAAACGTCGTCGTCACCGCCAACGCCCAGCCCCTCGAAGTTGACCGAACGCCCGCGCCCGTGGATCTCATCGGCCGCCAGGAAATCGAACAGCGCCAAGCCGTCTCTCTCCCCGACCTTCTCTCCACGCAAACCGGCATCAGTCTTGCGCGCACCGGAATGATCGGCGGCCTGACCACTATCTTTATTGACGGTGGCAACTCCGCATTCACTAAAGTGCTCATCGACGGCACTCCTGCAAACCTTCCCGGAGGGGACTTCGACTTCTCCAATCTCACTCTCGACAACGTCGACAAAGTGGAGATCGTCCATGGCGCTGAAAGCGCCCTGTACGGCACCGACGCCATGTCCGGCGTGGTTCAAATCGTCAGTCATCGTGGCACCACTCGCGTTCCCGAAATCAATCTCTTCGCCGAAGGTGGCAGCTTTTCATCTGCGCGCGGGGGCGCGCAAGTCAGCGGCCTTCTCGGTCGCTTCGACTATTCCGCTGCGGGCTCCTACTTTCATACCGATGGCCAAGGGGTCAACGACGCCGACCTCAACCGCGGCTACGCTGGAAATCTCGGTTACAGTTTCTCGGACTCGAATCAAGTGCGCCTTAGCGTTCGCAACAACTCCAGTTTTGCCGGTTCCCCCGGCCAGACTCTTCTCGGTCCGACTTTTTCCGATGCTTCGGCTTTCTACGATCTCCAGCAGCTTTCCGCGAACCTCACCTGGAACTTTCAGACGGGCGAACACTGGAGCCATCATTTGTCTGGCATGGAGTCCCGCTATTACAGCATCTTCGGCGGTTCTTTCGGGAATTTCCCGAATCAAGCCAATCGTGCCGGTGGCCTCGCGCAATCCACCTACTCCTTTCGCAGGGGTGCTGCCACGGCAGGCTATCAATACGAAATAGAAAACGTCGCCAGCGCAAAAGCCCACCGCAATAACCAGGGTGGCTTTCTCGACGCTCGCTGGTCGCCCATCTCGCGGCTCACGTTGAGCGCGGGAGGGCGCGCCGAAGCCAACGCCAGCTTTGGAACACGCGTCGTGCCTCGCGCGGGTGCTGTGTTCGCTCTCCGCTACGCCAAGGGATTTTTCGGAGACACGCGCGCACGCATTTCCTACGGCCAGGGAATCGAGGAACCTACAGCGCTCGAGACCTTTGACACCGATCCATGCAGCCCGGGAAATCCTCACTTGCGCCCACAGCGTAGCCGTACCGTCAACGTGGGCCTCGACCAGTACTTCGATTCGGACCGCTTTCGCGTTTCCGCCACCTACTTTGTCAACCAGTTCCGCGATCTGATCACTGCAGTACCCGGCACACAGGCTGGCTGTACGTTCGGCAGCTTCGCGTTTATCAATACCGACCTCGCTCGCGCCCGCGGCGTGAACCTAAGCGCTACAGCTCATCTCACGCGCTGGCTTTCCTTCAATGGCAACTATTCCAACGACGATACGCGCTTAGTACGATCCTCCGCCCCTCCCAACGGAATTCAGGACCCAGGTGATCATCTCCTGAAGCGGCCCGTGAATTCAGGCAATGTCTGGCTGAATGCCGCATATCGCCGCTTCAACTTCAACGTCAATGCTTACATTACCGGCGCGCGCAGAGACAGCGACTTTGACAGCATCTTTATCGGGAATGTCTGTACCGGCCCTTGCCTCAATCGCAATGCGGGATACGCCCGCTTCGATCTCGCCACCAGTTATCTCATCGCCCGCGGCATTTCTTTCACCGGCCGCGTCACCAATCTCTTTGACAAGCAGTATCAAGAAAGCATCGGCTTCCCCGTTCTCGGACGTGACTACCGCCTCGGCCTCAACTATCGCTTCAACGGCCGAAACTAGTCTTTATCTGCGTAGGGGCGCAGCTTGCTGCGTCCCTCTTTGGCAGGATCGACAGCTCAAGGAGTTTTTCTTGACAAAATCAGAATCCATCCTCTTCTGCTGGAGCGGCGGCAAAGACAGCACCATTGCCTTGCACACGCTGCTCCAACAGAAGCAGTTGCGCGTCGTCGCTCTTCTCACCACGGTCACCGAAGGCTACGACCGCATCAGCATGCACGGCGTCCGCCGGGAACTCTTGCAGCAGCAGGCCGAATCCATCGGCCTGCCCCTCCACGAAGTTTTCATCCCAGCGCAATGCGTGAATCCTATCTACGAAGCGCGCATGGAGCAAGCCTTGCGCATCTTCTACGATCGGGGCGTTCGTAAGGTCGCCTTTGGCGACATCTTCCTCGAAGACCTCCGCGCCTATCGCGAGAAAAACCTGGCTCGCATCGGCATGACTGCTCTCTTCCCCATTTGGAAACGCGACACGCGCGAATTAATCCGCCGCTTTCACGAACTGCATTTCCGCGCCATCGCTGCTTGCATCGACACCAAGGTTCTCGACCCCAGCTTTGCAGGCCGCGAACTCGACGAATCCTTTTTCCACGATCTTCCGCCCCATGCCGATCCCTGCGGTGAAAACGGCGAATTCCACACCTTCGTCTTCGATGGCCCCATCTTTCAATCTCCCATTCCCGTTCGAACGGGAGAAGTCGTCAACCGCGATGGCTTTGTCTTTTGCGACCTATTACCCGAATTGGAGGAAGGACCAAAATGAACGTCGAATTCTCTCAAAAAGAAAATCTGCTGTATCGCACCTTGCTCGCGCTCGCCCTGATTGTGCTTGCTGCTGCTCTGCGCGTCGCCCCGCACCCCTGGAACTTCACGCCCGTCGGCGCCATGGCCCTCTTCTCCGGCGCGCTGCTCAAGGACCGCCGCCTCGCTTTTTTCTTTCCTTTGCTAGCGCTCTTCCTCGGCGACATTTTCGTCGGCTTTCACAAACTCATCCCCATCGTCTACGCCAGCTTCTTAATCAACGTCGCCATCGGAGTGTGGCTCCGCGATCGCCGCACCGTCGCCCGCATCAGTCTCGCCACTCTCCTCGGCGCCATCCAATTTTTCTTCGTCACCAATTTTGCAGTCTGGTGGCTCCTGAACTCCTATCCAAAAACCACTTCCGGTCTGGCCGCCTGCTATCTTGCCGGCATTCCCTTCTTCTGGAACACCCTCGCCGGCGACGCCTTCTACGCCGCGCTGCTCTTCGGCGCCTTCGCGCTCGCCGAACGCGTCATCCCTGCGCTGCGCGAGCCAGCGATAGCCAGGGCAAGGTGAGTGCCGATGAACCATCTCTCCGGACAAGGCACAAAACTGAATCGGCAGCTCAAAAGGGTGTGTGTCTTCTGTGGATCCAGTTCGGGTGGGCGGCCAATCTACGAAAACGTCGCGATACAGCTCGGCGCGCTTCTGTCCCGTCTCGGCATCGCGCTCGTTTTTGGCGGAGGACGAGTCGGCCTCATGGGCGTACTCGCCGATTCGGTCTTGGCGGCGGGTGGACAGGCCTTCGGAGTGATTCCTCGCGATCTGCTCGAAAAGGAAATCGCCCACACCCGCTTGACGCATCTGCACGTAGTCGATTCCATGCACGAGCGCAAAGCGCTCATGGCCAGTCTCGCTGACGCTTTCGTCCTCCTGCCGGGCGGCTACGGAAGTTGGGAGGAGTTCTGTGAGGTCATCACCTGGGCGCAACTGGGCATCCACTGCAAGCCGTGTGGCGTGCTCAACGTTGCCGGCTACTACGACCCCTTGCTCTCCCTCACTTCCCTTGCCGTTACCGAAGGATTTATCCGCCCCGCCCATCGCGAAATGATGATCGTCGAAGCCGCTCCAGACGCGCTTCTGTCGCGTCTTGCGGCCGCTCCGCACATTTCGGAAGTCAAATGGACGGGTGAAAAGCAATGACCACCGCCCCCAACGGCGGCACCGCGGCAGGTTGCCATCCCAGGGTCGGGGTTGGCGTGCTCCTGGTCGATGAGCACGGCCGCGTTCTGCTCACCTTGCGCAAGCTTGCCCCCGAAGCGGGCTGCTGGAGCATTGTGGGCGGCAAGCTGGATTATTTGGAGACACTTCAAGAATGCGCGGTTCGCGAAGCTCGCGAGGAAGTCGGTCTGGATGTGTCTATTGAAGCCCTTCTTTGCGTCACAGACCATCTCTTGCCTCAGGAAAGCCAGCATTGGGTTTCCCCGGCTTATTTGGGGCGCGTAGGAAAGGGCGAAGCCAAAAACTGCGAGCCTCAGAAAACGAGCCAGGTCACCTGGTTCGCCCTCGCTAATTTGCCCGCAAACCTCACCATGACCGCAAGGAATGCCATCGCGGCTTACAAGCAGCGGCAGAATCGGACAACCTTCGGCGCGGCGCGCTGATGCTATAATCTTTGTTCCCTTATGGCGAAATCCACTCCAGAGGCCCCTTCAATCGCGCCCGACGTGCTCGCGAAATACGAGCCCGTTATCGGCCTGGAAGTCCACGTCCAGCTGCTCACCCGCACAAAAATCTTCTGCGGGTGCTCCACCCGCTTCGGCGACCCGCCAAACACCAACGTCTGCCCGGTGTGCCTCGGCCTGCCCGGAACTCTCCCCGTCCTGAACAAACGTGCCGTCGAAATGGCTATGCGCGCCGCGCTTGCACTGAATTGCACCGTCCACGACCATTCGCGCTTCGCTCGCAAAAACTATTTCTACCCCGACCTCCCTAAGGGCTATCAAATTTCCCAATACGAATTGCCGCTTGCCACCGGTGGCTGGCTCGAAATCGAAGTCGCCGGCCAAAAAAAACGTATCGGCATCACGCGCCTCCACCTCGAAGAAGACGCCGCCAAGAATCTCCACGAAGGCTTCTCGCAATCCGCCACCAAGGCTTACATCGACTACAATCGCTGCGGCACGCCGCTCAGCGAAATCGTCTCTGAGCCCGACATCCGCGCGCCCCAAGAGGCCTACGCGTACCTCACCACTCTCCGCCAAATCCTCCTCTACACCGGCGTCAGCGACGTAAACATGGAGGAAGGCTCGCTCCGCTGTGACGCCAACGTTAGCGTGCGTCTGCGTGGCTCAAAAGAATTTGGCACCAAGGTCGAAGTAAAAAATCTCAATTCCTTCCGCTTTCTCCAAAAAGCTCTGGAGTACGAAATCGAGCGACACATCGCCGTCCTCGAATCCGGCGGCCGCCTCTCGCAAGAAACCTGCCTCTGGAACCAAGCCGAAGGCCGCACCGTCTCCATGCGTTCGAAAGAAAAGGCTCACGACTACCGCTATTTCCCCGAGCCCGATCTTCTCCCCGTCCACATTAGCCCCGCCTGGCGCGAAGAAGTCCGCCGCACCCTCCCCGAACTCCCCGAAGCCAAGCGCGCCCGCTTCATCGCCTCTTTTGGCATCACGCCATACAATGTCGAACTACTCGCCGCGACCAGAACCATCAGCCAGTATTTTGAGGACGTTGTGGCAGCTGGCGCTCCCGGGAAAGCCGCTGCCAATTGGATCCTTAACGAACTTATTGGACTACTGAACGATAGAAAGAAGCCGTTTCAAGACAGTCCACCTCCCGAAGCGCTGGCGGAACTCATAAAAATGATCGAGTCGAAGCAGATTACTGCCGGGATCGCCAAAAAGGTCTTCGCAACCATGTTCGACTCCGGCCGCACCGCTGCAGAGATCGTCGCCGCCGAAGGCCTCGGTGCCCAAGTCAGCGAATCCGCCATCGTCGAAGCCGCTCGCGACGTCATCGCCAAAAATCCGGACAACGTTGCCAAATTCAAAGCTGGTAACGAAGGCGTTTTCAAGTTTCTCGTCGGCCAGGTCATGAAAGCCACCCGCGGCCAAGCCAATCCCCAGGCCGTCAACGACATTCTCCGCAAGCTGTTATCCTGCTAGCTCCTTGTAGGGGCGCGCTTCAGCGCGTCCTTCCAGCAAGCCGTCGTGTGATGGGCTTTCAGCATCGGGAGCCCTGCGGCTTTTTTGGGAGTGCGGCGGCTTGCCGCCGCTTTTCGGTCGTCTCCAGCCTCACTGCGGCCACCATTGTGTCTGTTCATCCCGAGGCCATCCGGCTACGATCTCCAATGGACCTAATCCAGGCGTTGGCGGCAAGATTCCGGCTACGGCAGAAACATCTCGACGTATACTGCGTATCAGTTGTAGGGCGGTCTGGAGTATAACCTGGCCCGGCCGGTGAGACCGTCCGCTTTCTTGGTAAGCCTTAAAGATCAACCGCGAAGGAATGTTTAATGCTCAAAGTTGGTGCCAAAGCCCCCGCGTTCCGCCTCGAATCCGACGGAGGCCAGGAGATCGCGCTCAAAGACTTCGCCGGCCAGCGCGTCCTCCTCTTTTTCTTCCCTAAAGCCAGCACTCCCGGTTGAACCATCGAAGCGTCCGAGTTTCGTGACGCAAAGAGGCAATTCGATAAGCTAGGCGTTGCCATCCTCGGCATGAGCGCCGATCCCATCAAAGCGCTTGCTGGGTTCAAGGAAAAGCACAGACTCAATTTTCCGTTGCTCAGCGATCCCACTCACAAAACCATTCAAAGGTTCGGCGTCTGGCAGAAAAAACAGTTCATGGGCCGCACCTTCATGGGCATCGTCCGCAGCTCCTTCCTCATCGGCAAAACCGCCAAAATCGAGGAACTCTGGCCCATCGTCAGAGCCAAAGGCCACGCCTCCGAAGTCCTCAGAGTGATCTCGGAGAGTTAGGCTCTTGCATAAGGTTTGTGACCGTTTCTATCGCGATATGCCAGCACCGAGGGTTACGATCACCGCTATCAACATACCGAGGACGGTCTCGATTGCCATAACAAACAGGAGGATGGAAGATCCTGCTATCAGGAAGTTGTTCGGGGGTTTCTCTGAAGACTCGGGCCATCGGTGTCGGCAGGCATTGCATTCCCAAAGGCTGCGATGAAGCCGCCAAGGCCCGCCCAGGAGGGCGTCGGTGTAGTCCACTGCTTTGTTCAATCCCCGGAAGGAAACTTCGACAGACTGGCACACTGGACAGCGGGGCTGCAGATACTCCCCCACTCCCTCTACGTCAAACTTCTCCGGAACACCTTGATTTAACAAACTCGAAGCGGCCTCGGCATCCGCTTTTCTGACGCAAAGTTTGATGCGGCCAAGAAAATCGCACCAGAACCAATCCATCCGAATGGTGTTCTCATCCGCGAGGTAGCATTCGATGCCCGCCGAGTCCAGTACGCTGCCGAAAAGGAAGGCGTCTGGCATGTCCCGATACCCCCGGAGGACGACAAACCGCTCATTCTCGTATTCGGACTCACCGATGGCCATTCCGAGCCAACTGTATATGCGTTGAGACCTTTATCAAAGCTAAGACTCATTCAATGGTTAGACAGAGTAAATAGTCTAAGGGGAGTAACTTGCGTCCGCAGCTCTTTCCTCATCAGCAAAACCGGCAAAATCGAGGAAGTATGGCCCCTCGTCAGAGCCAAAGGCCACGCCTCCGAGGTCTCCAGAGTGATCTCCAAGAAGTAGGCCCCTAGCCCTGGGGACAGATGTAAAATGAGGCTGACATCCTCATGTCATCAGAGGTGAGCGAATGCGCGCACACCGAAAGGCCTTGCTCTCGCTATTTGGCCTCACAACCTTGACGGCAATAGTTTTGCTCTTTGGCTTGCCGACTTACGCGCAACTAAAGAAGGGATGCTCGGGGATTGATTACCTCGGTGCGGACTCCGGCAATCCGTTTACTGCCGAGAGCGTTACAACCGCCACGGCTCCAGCCACAGTCGGAGCGCCAAAAACCACGGCGTTCAGGGAAAACATTGCCAGGGATAGTCACGGGCGAATTCGGATCGAGAAACACGGCGTGTCACAACCCCCCGACGACCGGAAAACCGTGACCCTGGAGACTCCCGATGGCAAGCCATTCACGGTCACGCGGGAGGAGTATGGCACTCTGATTGAGATTTTTGATTGCGCTTCAGGAACCTTCATTCGCATCCAACCCGGAATGAGAATCGCGGCCATCACAGAAAGCACCGGCGCGGCCCCGGTCGTGCAGTCAAAACATGAGTTTTCCACACCTTACATTCCTAGTCCTGGGGTGAAAACACCGCCGAACATCACCATCGAACAATTGGGAACCCACGAATTTCAAGGGATTCCGGCGCGGGGAGTGAAGACTACGACGCTCGGAACCGAAAAGGATGGGGACTGGAATGGAAAACCCATCAGCGAGAGTGAGCTTTGGGTTTCAGATGACCTGGCCGCACAGATGCTGTCGATTAGGAAGGATCTGAAGACTGGAAGCGAAGGTAGATCCGAACTGATGGCCATCAAAAGGGGAGAACCTGACCCTGCGCTCTTTGAAATCCCAAAAGGTTTTGCAGTGAATCCCGCCAGAATGCCGATTGCGAGGGGCTTCGGCGTAGTTCGCCCGCAGCGACCGTAGCAGCTTCACGTGTCCGTTTCCGGAGATTTTAGGAAAGTCACGTAATATGACCCAATTTATTTATTGACAATAACATAAACGCTCTCGTACATTACTCCCGCAGAGCAATGTGCCTCGCCTCCGCGAGACTCCCCCTTTACAATTCAAATCGTTCCATTTCTGGAGACTTCCATGTTCACCAATCGCTCCGTTGACCGCTTTGCAGTCACGCATAAGAAGGACCGTTCCCGTTGGTGTGCTTTCACTTTTGCCGATGAACACAAGTGCCGCCATCCGTTAACCCATTTAAAATCAACACCTACAAGATGCAAAACCAAAACGAACCTTAACGTTTCTTTAGAATCAACGCCTCCAAAAGTGTATCAAAACAAAGACTTTAACTACCTTTAAATTAAACACCTATGAAAACATAGGGGAGGGGGTCCAGTGATTGTTAACCAAAAATCGCCACACTTCACTTCGCCGGGTCGCTGTCCGTGGTCGCCTGAGGAGCTGCTGCTGCGGCTCCGCTCTTCGCCCTAGTTGCCTAGTTGATCGCTACAGCCGCTCGCGTGGTAAATGCCAGCTTGGTCTCCGCGGGAAACTCGATGTCTTTCTTCCCCGTCGCCGCCGCACCAGCCGTTCCGGCTCCCGCACCAGCCGCCGCCCCGATGGCTGCGCCTTTGCCGCCACCTGCCAGCGCACCAATGAGCGCGCCGCCGGCTGCGCCGCCGCCGATGAACCCGGCGTCGCGTTTGCCCTTGCCGCCTAGTGTCCTGCCGGCGGAACTTGTTGCCATCGTGTACGTTTTGCCGCCCACCGTCACTGTGCGCAGCCGCAGATAAAGTTTTGCCGGCGTGGATAGTCGTCCGGAAGCCTGCACGCTGCTCACCGTCAGCTTGACCGGCGTTCCCTTGGGAATCACCACTTTGCCTTCCGACGTTACATCTTGCGCGACCGACCCTGTCACAGTCTCGCCGATCTTGGCCGTTTTGGAGCTCACGGACTGGTCGGTCACCACCGTAATCTTCGCTCCTTGTGGAACCGTGCCGCCTGCCAGCGCCAGCGCGGGAATTGCAAGTGCCAGCGCCAGAAAAACGGCGACGCTGCGAATTCGTGGATTCATCTCCGTCACCTCCGACTTGGATTGGGGCTGTAACAAAAGTTTAGCAGAAAGTACGGGGGAGTGGAATGCGAGCACACCAAGACCGCTAAAAGTGGAACACGAGATCTTCGGAACCTGGTGATTGCGGTTCAATATACAAATTGTCGATCAATCGCGTCTTGCCGATGAAAACTGCCAGAAGCACGTAGCAGGGTTTGCTCACGCGCATGACCGGCTCAAACGATTCAGCATCAACAACTTCCGCATAGTCCACCCGCGCACGACGTTCCGCGCCGAGCGTGCGCTGAAGAACTGCTTGCAATTGCAGCGCATCGCGAACTCCGGCGGCAAGCTCGCTTCTTGTCGCCTCCAATGCGCGATACAAAACAATGGCCGCCTTGCGTTCCTCCGCATTCAAATAAACATTTCGCGAGGATAGCGCCAATCCATCCGCTTCGCGCACCGGCGGGCAAACCACGATCTCCGCATCCAGATTCAAGTCCCGCGCCATTTGCTTGATCAGCCGCGATTGCTGCGCATCCTTGCGCCCGAAGTACGCAAAATTCGGCTGCACGATCTCCAGCAGTTTCATCACTACGGTAGTGACGCCGCGAAAATGTCCCGGCCGCGAGCGTCCTTCGAGCCGGTCGCTCAAACCATCGACGTTAACGTAGGTCGCAAATCCTTCGGGATAGATCTCCCGGGGCTCCGGCGCAAAAAGAAGATCCACTCCCGCGTCCTGAAGTCTTTCGCTGTCGTTCTCAAAAGTGCGCGGATATTTTGAAAAATCCTCGTTGGGACCAAACTGTTTCGGATTAACAAAAATGGATGCAATGACCGGCGAGCACTCCCGCCGTGCCCGTTCGATCAGCGATAAATGCCCCGCATGAAGCGCACCCATCGTCGGCACCAGCCCGATGATCCCGCTCTCCGCACGCGCTTGCCGCGCCGCTTCTTTCATCCACGCAATGGTTCGGATTATTTCCACGAAGTGAAAAAAGTCTGGGACTACGCGCCCGCCGCCGTCGCGCGTTCGCGGTAAAAATGCATCAGGTCCGTCAGAATCGGCTGCGCACCGAGTTGCCGCAGCAGCGTGGTCACCTGGCCTCGATGATAGCTGCCGTGGTTCACGAGATGCTGCATCGATTGCCAAAGCGGATTGCTGTAGACGCCGAATTTCAGCGTCTTGTACTCCATCACGCGGTCCAGGTCCGATTGCGTCAATCCGCGCACAAAACCAAGCTGGCGCGACTCAAGTTCGTTCCAGCGCTCCAGCAAACTCGCCACGTCCTTGAACTGTGTCGTATCCGGAAGCGACGCCGGCGAACGGCCCTGAAAGCGTTCCAGCCAGATCCACTCGGCGCCGAAAATGTGCCCCAGGGTGTCGCGGACCGAGCCAAAGCTCGAACCCATCGGCTTCACAAACTGTTCAGCCGTGAGGCTGGAAGCTGCGTTAAGCGATCGATGATTGGCCCAGGCGTTGTAGTCATACAGCACTCGCATCTCTTGTGGCGTCATCTCCCCTCCACTTGCAAGATTAGATTACGGTTGTCATTCCGAGCGAAAGCGAGGAATCTGCTTTTTGACTCTTGCTTCGTGGCGCGCTTTCTACCAATCGCCGTCACTATTGACCGGCGCCTCTTTCTGCTCCATCGCCATCTGCGCCGCATGATACGACTCTCCATCTGATGGAAACGTCCCGCCGCGCACATCATCGCAATATGCGCGTATTGCTTTGGAAATAATCTGTCCGACGTTGGCATACTGCCGCGCGAATTTAGGTTTCTGTCCAAACGTAAGTCCCAGAAGATCGTGCACGACCAGAATCTGCCCGTCGCAGTCCGGACCCGCGCCGATCCCAATCGTGGGAATCCGCAACTCGCGCGTGATCTGTGCCGCCAGTTCGCGCGGCACCGCCTCCAGAACAACCGCAAAGGCCCCCGCCGCTTCCACCGCGCGCGCATCGCGAATCAATTGTTCGGCAGCGTCCGCCGTTTTTCCCTGCACACGGTACCCGCCCAGTGCATTCACCGATTGCGGCGTCAAGCCCACATGCCCCATCACCGGAATTTCCGCCTCGGTCAGCCGCGAAATCAGCTCCAGGCGGCGTTCCCCGCCCTCTACTTTTACAGCCTCCGCTCCCGCTTCTTTCACGAAGCGCATGGCGTTGTGCAGCGACTCTGAAAGGTCGGTGTGATAGCTGCCGTAGGGCATGTCTGCAACCACCAGCGCCCGCCGCGTGCCACGCCGCACCGCCCGGGTGTGGTGCAGCATCTCGTCGATGGTGACCGCCAGCGTACTTTCCTGGCCCAGCACCACCATGCCGAGCGAATCACCAACGAGAATTACATCCACGCCGGCTTCATCAAGCAAGCGCGCGGTCGGATAGTCGTACGCCGTCAGGCAAGTGATTTTCTGCAAGTTGGAGTGGGAGCCCGCAGCCTGTGTCTTGCGCTGCAGGAGATCGGGCACGGTGATTTTGCCGTTCCCAGAATTGGGGATAACGCTCATGCCGGCCTCCGGTGCCGTTCCCTTTGCCAGATTCTAGCGGCCGTCTAGCGGCCAGCGGGATACAGCCCTGTACCTTACACTCGCAAAGAATAACAAACTTGAATGCGAATCACCACAATTTTCAATTCATGATCCGACAGAGACTCGCTGACACTCGCAATGCCGAAACTCCCATGAAAAACGTGCAGCTTCAGAACTAAGCTGTTTACGGCTCGAACCGGAAGTGGATGGTGATGGTTACATGCGCCGGAACAGGCTGGCCGTTCCGCGTGGCGGGTTCGTACCTGTATTCTCTTAAGGATGCTACAGCGGGGGAACGTAGTGACGGAGGTCCCGAGAGCACGCTGACAAGGCTCACTTCCCCCGACGTACCCACCACCGCGTCAATCACGACGTTTCCTGTTTCGAAGTCCTTCAGGGCATCCATTGAAGCTACCGCTCGTACCGATTTGATCAACTTCGGCGGCACGATGACACCCTCCACGACAGCAGGCGCAATTGAGCCAGAAACAGTTTTTGCCGTTAGTCGAGTCGTTGAGCGGTTCCCAGCCAAGCTTATGGAAGGCGGCGTTTTCCTCCCGGCTGGCCGCACTCTGGAATTGTTCGATGCGAGCGGTTGAGCAGGAAGCTCGGCTATATCCTTCGGTTCAGTGGGAAGTGCCGGCAGCGCCGAATTCCCCGCTGGCATGTTTGCTGAGCCCAAAGACGCGTCACTCGCTACTTTCGTATTGTTGATTTCCGAGTGCACCTGCGAGGTCACTGGGCTTCCCGGCAGCGATGACTTCTCGTTCGCAGCGACCACGAGTGAACCTACGGCTCCTTTTTGTGCCTCCGGCTTCCGAAGGAGCCAGTGCCTGGACCACGCCGCGCCGGCTACGGTCACAATCAGCGCTGACAAGAGCAGGCCCAGACGCAGCGCTCCTCCCCGAAAGCTGGGAGTAAAACTGCCTCGCGCCCGCAACGATCGCCTGTTTTTGGGCAGGGACTTACTAAAATCCAGCGAAGGCATCGGCAGGAGCGCTTGCTCCTCAGCCGACCATTGAGCAACAGGCTTGTGCGCGGAGACACTAGCAGACACTTCCTGCCATCGACTGTTTGACGGCGATCCCGTACTTGGCGCATCTCCCGCGCCTAATGCCGGAGTCGTTTGCGGAACCGCACTTGGTCCCGCCGCCTGCGCTTGCTGACTCGTGGCGGCCTCTTGCGGCAGGTTCGGCTGCCCCTGTTGCGCTCCCACCTCCCCCTTGAATGCTTGCACTTCCTGAGCAGTGGGAGGGGCGGGCGGTTCGCCAGGTTCATCCGCGGTGGCTTCCGCTGACGTCACCATCGCGGCAGCTTGCGTGTCCTGGGCGTCCTTTGGCAAAAACGCTGCCGCTGCGGAAAACTCCCTGCCCCAAAAGCGCGGAGCAGGTTCGGCGAACTCCAGCTCCACGTAACAAATTGTCGGCCGGTACGCGCGCTTGCGTTTCACTTGCGCGACGACTTCGCGCTTCAATTCCACATTTGTTAGAGAGAGCAATTGTCCCGGCGCCACCGCTGCGGACAACAGGATCACCCCGCCATTTTCAAACACCAAAACCGAAGTGGCGTCTTCGCTGAATAGCTCGCGCTCGACTGCACCCTTACCGGGAGCTACTCCGGTCGCGGTCACACGCACTTGCTGCGCGATCATGTTCGTTCTTAGTGCTGGCGTTGGATTTAATTCGGGTGCTTCGGCTTCCCCTGCCTCGGCCGCACGCTCTTCGAGCCGCGGCTCAGAAGGACTGGCCGGGGGCGAGGTCGTCTCAAGACTCATGTCCTCTGCGGAAGACAATTTGGTGATCCCTGGTCCCAGGCTCGCGAGCGGTCCGGGCAAGATTCAAGATGCGGAGAATCGTCCTGCTTCCGGACGGTCCACATCCTCCATTCTCACAGCCCGGCCCGACCCTTTGCGATAGTACAAAAGTACTCCGTGCCGTATTGAGTACATTAACCTATTAACCTAAGAGGCGGCGACACTGGTCACAATGCTCGAAGAGCAAAGCAAGATGCGAGCAACACCCATCGAGGAGCGCTGACCGGATCCCGCCGATTGACCACTGCGGCGGAGCGGGATAGCATGCGCCGATTCCCTAATGGCAACTGCGGACAATCCTTCTGTGGTTTCGCGCTCGCGTTCTCGCGTTCTGCGCTGGCTTTTCGTCAGCGGTTGCATCGGCTTGGTCCTCGCTGCGGTGATTTTCTTTGGCTTGGGCCGCTGGTTGTTAGTGGAGGATCCGCTTGCGAAGACTCGGGCGATCGTGGTGCTTAGCGGGGCGATGCCGCTGCGCGCGGTCGAAGCAGCGAAGCTCTATCGCGAAGGATATGCGCCGGAAATCTGGCTGACCCATTCCACGGAGCCTGGCGAAACTCTGGAAAAAATGGACATTCCCTTCTTCGGCGAGGACCACTACAACAAGCTGGTTTTGATTCACGAAGGCGTGCCCGCGGAAGCGATTCACGTTCTCGACCCACCGATCGTAAATACGGCCGACGAAATTACGGCCGCCGCGGCTGCGCTCAAGACTGGAAACAACGCCACCGTGATACTTGTCACCACAAAAGCTCATACGCGCCGCGTTCGTTTGCTGTGGCAAAAGCTTGCCCCGGGCCGGGCCCGCGCCATCGTGCGTGCCGCTTCCGCCGATCCCTTCGATCCCCGGCACTGGTGGCGCACCAGCAGCGGTGCTCTCGATGTAGTGCGCGAATTCCTGGGACTCTTGAATACGTGGGCGGGCTTGCCGCTTCATCCAGCGCGATGAACTGAGAATTATTGGTGGCAAACACAGAGGAATTTTCAAAAGAAGAAAAAACGTCTGCGCCGCGGCAGCGGCAATTCATCTTCCACTTCCGGAACGTGCGGCAGCTCTCGTCCCTCGAATGCCGCGAGCGGATTGTCATGAAACAAAGCGCGCGCCTTCTCCTGGCCAAACCGGTCGACAACCACGTTGTAAGCAGGTTGTAAACGAAGCGGCCTGCTTCGCGTGCCATGCGCATCGCTGGCCACAAAATGAATGAGGCCTTCACCGATCCACCGCAGCGCATCCTGCTGCGAACCAGGGCTGAATCCTCCGGTCAGCGCGCCCCCGGTGACCTGCGCGAAGCAGCCATGGCGCACCCACTTTTTCAGGCGTTCCGGATGCGCTCGTAAAATTCCGTTGCGTTCTGGGTGGGTGATTACCGGCCGCACCCCGGCAAGCTGAATTTCGTGCAACGCCTGATCCATCGCAGGGGGAATCGAAAACTCGTTCAACTCCACAAGCAGGAAATCGCGCTGGTTGATGCAAAAGTGCCGGGGCTCCTTGCGCAGGGATTCGAGATTCTCAGGATTCAAATGAAAATCGCAGCCGATGGCAATTTTCAGGCGGCCACCGATTTTTGCTTGCAGTTCATCGCGAAGCTGCCGCACATGCGAAAAATCGAAAAAATATTCGTTGTTGGCGTGCGGCGTGGCGACGACATGCGTAATTCCATCGGCGATCGCGGATTCCGCCATAGCAATGGATTCTTCGATGGTGGCGGGACCATCATCGAGGCCGTGCAGAATGTGACAGTGGAGATCGACCATTGGAATAAACCGCCTTTAGCGCCGCCAGGCACTGAAAGCTTGTATCGCGCCGAGCGCGAAAAGAATTCCCGCAAAAATCTGGCGCATCTTGCGGGGCTCAATCCATTTGGCGATTTTCCCTCCGGCGATGCCGCCTAAGAATACGCCGGGAATCAGCAGCAATCCCGTTTTCCAGGAGACGAATCCTTCCTTCGAATAAGCCAGCAGCGCCAGCACTCCCGTGGGCGGAATTAGAGCGATCAACGAAGTTCCCTGCGCCCGATGCTGTTCGAATGAGAAAAGCAGTGCGAGGAGCGGCACCAGGAGCACGCCGCCGCCAACGCCAAACATTCCGGCCGCAACTCCGCACACGCAAGCGACCACGAAGATTCCCACGCCGCGAGCCATGGCCTCAGGCACGAGCGTTCACCTGGCCGGCGCGAGCCGCATGCGAATCGCGCTGCGTCTTTCTCCAGAGCAGGAACGCCGCCAGCATGAGGAAACAGCCGAAAGCGCCTTTCAAGTGAGGCGATGGCATGGGGAGCGCGACCAGGCTCCCCGCATAAGCCCCGAAGAGCATTCCGAGCGCGCACCAGATTCCGGCGCGCAAGTCTACCTGGTCCTGCTTCCAGTATTCGCGCAAGGCGCCGAGTCCGATGGGCGGCAGCAAAATGAAGAGCGAGGTGCCCTGCGCCACATGCTGATCCATGTGCAAAAGATAGACCATGGCCGGCACGAGAACGACGCCACCACCGATGCCCAGAAGGCCCACCAGCACACCAGCGCCGAGTCCCAGGAGAAGAATGATGAATGTCATAGTGATTGGATGGCTGTGCGCGTATCGCCTCGATGATTCAAATCAGATCTCTTCTATCTTCTATCTTCCACCTTCCGGCCTGCCGGCGGCAACCGGAGTTGACGAACGGCAACGCCAGGAGATGTACGGCTTTTTTTGTTTGCGCGGAACCTGCTATATTTACTTGTCTTTGTCACGTCGGTCCCGCGGCCTGCTGGCGGTTGTGCGGCCGATCGCAGGAGAGTATCCCAAAAAAAGCGAATCCCCTCGCCCTGACCGGGCCGGAGTCAGACAAAAAAGAGGAGTGCGACGGAACTCATGCCAATCGAACGGAAACCCGAATTTTTCAAAGGCGCGCAGCTAAAAGTAGGCATCATTGGCTGCGGCTACGTTGGCTTGCCGCTGGCACTGCGCTTTGCCGAAGCGGGGCACAAAGTCACGGGATTTGACGTTGATGCGCACAAAGTGTCGATGCTCAATGCCGGCAAGTCGTACATCGAGCACATTTCTCAGAACAAGATTCAGCAGTTTGTGAACAGCAGGCACTTCAGCGCGACCAACGACTTCGCGAAATTGAAAGATGTCGATGCGATCCTCATCTGTGTTCCAACGCCGCTCGATGAGCGGCGCGAACCGGATTTGAGCTACGTGGAGCAAACCGCGGTTTCGATTTATCCGCACCTGCAAAAGGGACAGTTGGTGGTTCTGGAATCGACGACTTATCCGGGGACGACGGAAGAATTGGTCCTGCCGATTCTGGAGAAAAGCGGATTGCGATGCGCGATCGCGTCCGGCCCCGAAAATGAAAATATGGCGTGCGATTTCTACCTGGCATTTTCGCCGGAGCGCGAAGATCCGGGAAACAAGCAGTACGGGCTGGCGCAGATTCCGAAGGTGGTTGGCGGACTAAACCCGCCGAGCGGGCGTGCGGCGCAAGCGCTGTACACGCAGGTAGTGGCACGCGTGGTTCCGGTGAGCTCAACGCGCGCCGCGGAAATGGCCAAGCTGCTTGAAAATATCTTCCGATGCGTGAACATTGCGCTAGTCAACGAGCTCAAGCAGCTCAGCTTGCGGATGAACATCGACATCTGGGAAGTGATCGACGCGGCCGCGACGAAGCCTTTTGGTTACATGCCGTTTTATCCGGGGCCGGGTTTGGGGGGACACTGCATTCCGGTGGACCCGTACTATCTTTCCTGGAAGGCGCGCGAATATGATTTCGCGACGCGCTTTATCGAGTTGGCAGGTGAAGTCAATACGGAAATGCCTTACCACGTGGTGAATGCGGTCGCAAACGCCCTGAACGATCACAAGAAGAGTATGAAAGGCTCGAAGATTCTGGTGCTGGGAGTGGCTTATAAGAAAGATGTGGATGATTTAAGGGAATCGCCGACGCTGAAAATCATGCAGCTTCTGCAGCAGCGCGGCGCGGTCCTGGATTACAACGATCCGTATTTTCCGAAACTGCAAAAGATGCGGCACTTCAATTACGAGGGCATGAAATCGGTACCGCTGAATCCGCAGACGCTGGGAAGTTACGATGTCGTGATTATAGCCACCGACCATACGAGCTATGACTATGCGGCGATTGCCGATGCCGCAAAACTGGTGATCGATACACGCAACGCCACGCGCCGCGTGGTGCGCCACCGCGAAAAAATCGTGCTCTGCTAGTGCAGCGATGACCTCGCCTGCCGAAGAAATTCGCCGCCAGCTTGCGGAAAGCGCTCGCGTCAAACAGAGTTTTTCCGATGAACTGATCGGCAGGATCGCGCAATTCGCCGAGAAATCCGCCGCGGCCCTACGGGCAGGCGACAAGATCGTTTTTTTTGGAAACGGTGGAAGCGCCGCGGACGCACTGCATCTCGCTGCAGAACTGGTGGTACGGCTTCGAACGGAACGTGCGGGACTGGCGGCCCTGGCGCTCACTACAAATCCCTCAGTATTGACTGCGGCAGGAAACGACTACGGATTCGAACGGATCTTTTCCCGGCAGATTGAATCGCTGGTCGCAAGAAACGACATCCTAGTAGCGCTTTCGACGAGCGGTAATAGCCCCAATGTTATTCGTGGAGTAGAAGCCGGACGCGTTCGCGGCGCCTATCTGGTGGCGTTCACGGGAGACACAGGCGGACAACTCGCGAGCAAAGTCGATCTTCTCTTGAACGTTCCTTCGAATGACGCGCAGCGCATCCAGGAATCTCACATCACCATTGGCCACATTGCTTGCAGCCTGATTGAGAGACTGGTTTGTGGCTAGCCATCCTTCGGGTGAAGAGGTTGACGGTCGACACTATTCGTATCTCAGCGCCACTATCGGATCGACGCGCGTGGCCCGCCGCGCGGGGATATAACTTGCCGCCAGCGTGACCATCGCGAGGATTACGGCAACGACGCCAAACGTTAGCGGATCGCCGGGGTTAACGCCGAACAGCAGCGACGCTAGCAACCGCGTCACGCCGAGCGAGCCTGCGAGCCCGAGCGTGAGGCCGATGGCTGCCAGCTCCGTGCCTTCCCGCAAGACTTGCTTCAGCACGTTTTCCCTTTGCGCCCCGAGCGCCATGCGAATCCCGATCTCCCTAGTGCGCTGCGACACGGAATAGGAAATCACGCCGAAAATCCCGGTACCCGCCAGTACCAACGCCAGGCCGGCAAACAGGCCAAGCAAGGACGCGCCAAACCTAGGCTGCGCGACCGCAGCTTCGATAATTTCCGGCATCATGGCGACATCCGTCACAGGCAGATCTTTATCCATCTTTCGCACTTCCTGCCGGATCGTGGTTGCCACGCTGGAGGGGCTCAAACTGCTTTTTACGACCAAATTCGCACCCCAGAAAGGTGCCTGCTCGTATGGCACGTACATCATCGGCCCGGGTGCCTGCCCCAGGGCGACGTCCCGGACATCGTCCACGATTCCCACGATCTCGCGTGGCGCTCCGTTATCAAAAGGAAAAGCGACTGTGAGCTGCTTCCCCAAGGGATCTTGATTTGGAAAATAGAGTCGCGCCATCGTCTTGCTAACTAGCGTGACATGGGGGGAGGACATAACATCGCGACGGTCAAAGGAGCGTCCGGACAACTGAGGAATTCCCATCACACGAAAATACTCCGGACTCACAGAAACATAATTGACCGTCCTGGATGCGCTCGAGGATGCCGCAGGACTTCCCACGATGTCGAATGCAAGGTTGATGAAGCCGTCCACGATCGGCCTGGGAACAGCAACGGCTGAATCTTGCATACCAGGCTGAGCCTGGATTCGTGCCAGCAATTCGTCGGAGAAGGCGCTCCATTGCTGCGCTTTCGAATACTGAAACTGCGGCAGCGAGATATCCGCTTTCACGATGTGCTGGGCGTTGAACCCTGGGCTGACCGACACGAGGTTGGCAAAGCTGCGCAGTAGCAATCCGGCCGCCACCAGCAGGACCATGGCTAGCGCAATTTCCCCGGCCGCCAGGAAACTGCGAGCGCGGCGGTAGCCGCCGCTTTCGCCCGAACGCACGCCGCCTTCGCGAAGGTTCGTCTGCAAGTTGGCCTTGGCTGCAAACAAGGCGGGGGCCAAACCAAAAGCCACACTTGCGCCCACCGAAAGGAGAAGCGCAAAACCCAACACGACATTGTCAACACGAATGGCGTTTGTGCGCGGGAAGTTCGACGGCAAAAGCGAACTCAGCCCATGAACGCTCCAGTACGCGAGAACTATCCCGGTCACGCCACCAAACAGACCGAGCACGGTGGCTTCGCTCAACAACTGACGAACGATCCGGGTTCGCCCGGCGCCGAGCGTCGTTCGCACGGCAATCTCGCGGGCGCGAGAAGTCGCACGCGTAAGAAGCAAATTGGCGATATTGGCGCAGGCGATCAGCAGCACGAGCCCGACGGCGCCTAACAACAAGAGAAGCGGGGACTTCACTTTTCCGACGATCATCTGCTGAAGCGGCACCATGCGGATAGCCCATCCGTCGTTCTCCGCTGGAAACTCCTTCGCTAACCGCGCACTGACTGCGTCCAGTTCCGCCTGTGCCTGTGCCATGGAAACACCGGGCTTCAACCGCCCGGTAACGCTAAGCCAATGCCCTCCCCTTCGATCCAGCCAGCCGCCAAAGAGTGGGTCCTGAACTAGCGGGATCCAAACTTGCTCGCTCTCCGTAAGTTGCGGAAAACGAAACGCCGCGGGCATGATTCCGATGACTGTAAAAGAACGCTTGTCGAGATTGATGGAGCTTCCGATGATGTTTGGATCTGCTCCAAATGAATTCCTCCATAGGTTCTCGCTGAGTACCGCGACAGGCGCCGCGCCGGGTTTGCCGTCCTCCGAAAAGAATACGCGTCCCCCAAGCGGCTTCTCGCCGAAGAGGGACAAGAGCTCAGGAGTTACCACCGAAGCGTTTACCACGGAAGGCTCGCCTCGGCCCGTCAGAGTGAGCTGATGGGACTGATTCCCCGCCATCTCGCTAAAAGCGTGATTCTGCTGCCGCAGTTCCGCAAAGTTCACATACGACCAACCCGCCCCCGTGACCCCTTCTTGCGGTCGCGCCTCAAACACGTTGAACAGTTGTTCTGAATCCGCGTAGGGCAGCGGCTTCAGCACTACCGCATAAACAACGCTGAAAATGGCCGTGTTTGCGCCGATGCCCAGAGCCATGGTGAGCACCGCCACCACCCCAAATCCGGGATTTTTGCGAAGCACGCGCCAGCCGTAGCGCAAATCCTGAGCGAAGTCTTCCAGCCAGGTGACGCGGTGCGTTTCGCGGACTTTTTCCCGGTAGGACACGGTCGAACCAAATTCAATGCGCGCTCGGCGATAGGCATCTTCGCGGGACAAACCAGAGCGCAGCAGGTCTTGCGCCCGGCTTTCGAGGTGAAAACACATTTCGTCGGCAAGCTCGCTCTCCATTTGCGAGCGGTTCCAGAGCGCTTTCCAGAGTGACCGCAGTTGAGCAAACATTTCATCCCTCCTGTGGCTTGGCGCCCAGCGCGGCGCCGATTGCCGTTACCAGGCGATTCCAGCTTTGAGTCTCCTCGCGCAGCCTGCGACGGCCCGAAGTGGTGAGGCGGTAGAACTTGGCGCGGCGGTTGTTGTCGGACGTGCCCCACTCGGAAGTGAGAAGACCTTGGTGTTCCAGGCGGGAGAGCGCGGGGTAGAGCGCGCCTTGCTCGGCGAGCAGGGCGCCGCGAGTGATCTGCTCGATGCGCAGGAGTATGCCGTAGCCGTGGAGGGGGCCGAGCGAGGCAGCCTTTAGGATTAGCAGATCGAGGGTGCCGGGAAGGAGTTGGGCTTGTTCGGTCATAAGGCTCTCCTAACTAAGTTAGGAAGGATAGCACAAACTCCCCTAAGTTGGCTAGGAGTAGGGCGCGCGCGACGGCCTGGCGCGCCTTACTTGGCTTTCAGCAGCTCGACGCGGGCAGTGGCGAAGGGCAGGACGGCTTCGAGTACGACTGGTATGTGCGTTGTGTTGTTCGCGAGGTACAGCGTGAAGGAGGCGTCTTTTTTCTCGACGCCGTCTTCGAAGATGCGAATGGTAATTTTTGAGGCGCTGTAATTCCCGGCAGGCACTTCTACCGTTTCGGAACCGGGTACACGTTTGGCGCGAAGGTCGTAGAGTTTGTGTCCATCATAGACCGGGCTGCGCACTTCGGCCGTTTTTGTCCAGTCGACATTGCGCAGGTACTGCATAATGCCGAGCGAATCGCGGGTCCCTGGGAGCACGCGCGTCTGCGTGGCGCCGGGTGCCGCCGGTTCCTTGCCCGTGGCAGTCATGCGCTGGACAGACTCCACTTTCTGGCCGCGCTCACTCAAATGCATTTCATATTGCATGCTCGCGAGCGTGGCGGCATCGCTGTAGGAATCGAACTGATCGTCAAGCTCGAAAACCATGCGCAGCGGATTCTCCGTGTGCGCGAAAGCTTTTAGATGCCAGGTGCTCTTTCCCAGAAAATTCCCTCGATCAACAACCTGCAGCTTCAGAGTGGCTACATTGTTGAGATTGGAAACGTTGGCGGAATACTCCAGAACCTCGCCGGCCCGCAGAGGCAACTCAGTGTCGGCGGGAGGCAGGACCTTCTTCGAATTGGCGGGCAAGGCCTGCGCAGCGGACTTCACTGCCGACGCGCCAACAGGCTTTTTCGCCGGGGGCGATTCATGGAAACCGGGCGGCTCTGCCGATACGATTTCCGGAGCGGGCTGTTGCGCGCGCACGTGTATCCAATAAAAGGCCGCCGCCCCGCAACACAACGCGGCTAGTGCTGCAAGAACAACAGTCGATTTGCGACTCATGCCCTTTGTGGGACGCTCCCTTGAATCAACGGTTTGCCGGCGTGCTTCCGTCGTACAATACTCTTCCGTACGCGGAAGCCACTGGCGCTCTTAGCCGGCTCGCCGCGAACTATGAGCGTATCAAAACGCCGGCCAGGCGTCTTTGTGGAGCTCGCGTCAATGGCTGCGGTGGCAGCACGATCCCCGGCCGCAGGGCGGCCAGAAGAGCTAGGAGGGTTTCCTGAATGCGCTTCCTCGTCACCGGCGGCGCCGGCTTTATCGGCTCAAACACAGTGGACGAGCTTGTGCGCCGCGGCCATAGCGTGGTCGTGCTCGACGACCTTTCCTCCGGCAAGGAAGACAACCTGACGGAAGTCCGCCACAAAATCACTTTCATCAAAGGCAGCATCACGGACATTGAAGTGGTGCGGAAGGCCATGCACGATGCGGAATACGTGCTGCACCTCGCTGCACGCACATCGGTGCCCCGTTCGGTGAAGGATCCCATCGAGACGAACAAGATCAACATCGACGGAACGCTGAACCTTCTGGTGGCCGCGAAAGAACTGAAGGTGAAACGCGTGGTGTTTGCCGCTTCTTCTTCTGCTTATGGGGAGACGCCAACGCTGCCTAAAATCGAAACCATGCAACCGCAACCGATTTCGCCGTATGGCGTCACCAAGTTCGTAGGCGAGCTTTATGGGCAGACCTTTGGGCGGTGCTACGGGCTGGAAAACGTGGCGCTGCGTTATTTCAACATTTTTGGGCCAAGGCAGGATCCGAGTTCGCCGTATTCGGGGGTGCTGGCCAAGTTCTGCACGGCGTTTCTTGAGGATACGCAGCCGGTTGTTTTTGGAGATGGCGAACAGACGCGTGATTTTACGTACGTGGACAACGCCGTGCAAGCGAATTTACTGGGGTGCGAAGCGCCCAATGTGTCTGGGAAAGTTTTCAATGTCGGCGTGGGGGGACGTGTTTCGCTCAATGCTGTGCTCCGCGAACTTGGAAAAATCACGGGCAAGACGCTTGAGGCCAAGTACGACCCGCCGCGCGACGGCGACATCCGCGATTCGCAGGCGGACATTTCGCAGGCGCGGGAATTTCTTGGCTATGAGCCGCAGGTGAGCTTTGAGGAAGGCCTGGCGCGAACCTTTGAGTGGTATCGGGAGACGCAGGCCAAGGCTGCGGCGAAGGCCGAGAAGTCATGAGTGACTCGTGATTGGTCACGGGTGAGTGGCGTGGAGATGGGCGCGACGTTGCCGGATAGGGGCGCAGCATGCTGCGCCCCTACAACTGCCAATTGTAAAGGTTGGAAGCTCAATAGCGCTGCGTGAAGCTACGGTTGAGTGGTCTTTCCGTAGCCGAGTGGATTCCCGGCTTTCGGCGCGTCATAGTCATTCCAGAACCAGAGCGGCTCAAGTTTCTTCTGCTCCGGCCAGACTTCGTTCAGCGTGTCGCCTTCGAATAATTCACCGTTTTTCATAACCCAGTGAATCGTGTTCGTGTTGTGGATATCGTCGAGCGGGTTCTTGTCCATAATCACCAGGTCCGCGAGTTTGCCGGGCTCTATCGAGCCCAGGTCCGCGGGTCTCCCGATAATTCTTGAGCCGTTGACAGTGGCGCAGCGCAACACTTCGAGCGGGGTCATGCCCCCGCTCGCGAGCATCCACATCTCCCAGTGGTAGCCCAAACCTTGCAACTGGCCGTGGCTGCCCACGCCGACGAGTCCGCCGGCGCGCACCAGCTTGGCCATCTGCGCCGACAGTTTCGGAAACGCGAATTCGTCCTTTCGGAACCACCCGGGGCGTCGCTTGGTTTTCTCGTCGATGACCTTGTGGGGCGTGAAATGGTTCAGCTTAGCGTTGTCATGAACTTCAGTGTTGAGATACCAATAGTCTTCGCCGAATGGCCCGCCGTAGTTCACGATCAGCGTCGGGGTCTCGGCGATTCCTGACTGCGCAAACATTTGGATTACGTCCTTGTACAACGGCGTGATGGGCAGGGTGTGCTCGTTGCCATGGAAGCCGTCGATGACATGGGTGAGATTGAGCTTTAGATCGAGCGCGCCTTCGGTCGTGGGCATCATCTCGAGTTCCTTGGAAGCCTGCACCATGAACTGGCGCTGCTTGCGGTTGCCCACAACGTAACTCTTGATGTTGGGCGTCCCGTAATACTTCTTGTACCGCGTGAGCACGCCCTTCACTTCTTCCACGGATTGAAAATTGTTGTCGGAGAAGACTCCCGGACCGGTGGAAAACGCGCGCAGGCCGATGATCTCGCCGGTGTCGACCAGATCTTCGTACGCGAACATGTCGTTCGTCGCGGTTTGGACGTCGAGGCCTGCCGTCACCCCATAGGCAACGTTGGCCAGAAAGTTCCAGTTCTGCGTGTCCAGGATGCCCCGGCGAATTTCGAACCAGTGGGCGTGTGTATCGACGAAACCGGGAGCGATGGTCTTGCCATTCACGTCGAACACTTTGGCCCCGGCAGGGACGTTCCCGCGCGCGCCCACGCTCTTGATCCGGTTATTCTCAACGACGATGTCCGCGTTTTTCAGGACTTCATCGCCTTTCATGGTAATGACGGTCGCTCCGCGAAGAACCACCGTTCCTTTAGGCGTCTTCCGCGGAAATTCCAGGTTCACGGCGAACTCTTCCACCGACTTTTCCTGCTCCTTAAACTTTTCGGCCTTTTTCTCGGTTTGCTGGTCCTTCTTCGCATCATCCTTCTTCACATCCGCAGGACTGGCGTCTTTCTTGTCGCCCTCTTTCTTGTCCTCCTCCTTCTTCTCTTCCTTTGGAGGCTCGAAAGAGATGGCGGAGAGCGGCTGGCGGAAAAAGCTCGCGCCCACGGCCCAGGTAATGGTCTTGCCGTCGTCAGCCCACGCAAAATAATCGGCGCCAATGTCAGTTAGTTTCTTCGCGGGAACGGACGCAGTGGTGATCATGATGGTAGGCGCTTCGCCGCCGACAACCGGCATGGCCGTGACGTAGAGCTGGTTCATGATGTGTGCCAGGACCCAGTTTCCATCGGGACTTACTCGCACTTCGTCGGCCGGACCGGGTTCATCGGAAAAGCCCAGCGGGGGCGCCTTCACCTGTAGGTGTGTGCGGCGGTCCGTCCCGTCATAACGCAGTGAAATTAGCCCTCCCTCGGTATAAAGGTAGATGCGGTCCTTCTCATGCGTGAAGTGCGGCTTGCCCGCTCCGCGTGCGGGAATAATGAGATTTGTGGGACCGCCGTCCGCGGGAAGCCAGATTAGGTCCGGACTGCCGGCGACGCCGAAATCAAACGTGCTATTGTCGCGATCGTAAGCGTTGCCGCGCAACGCCACGATACGATCGCCGTCTGGCGACCACGCGGGATCGCTGTAAAACGCCGAGTTTTCCGTTAGCAATTTCGGCGCACCACCCGACGCGGCCACCTTCCAGATCTCGCCGCCGGCGGCGGACCAGGTCACATAAGCAATCCATTTTCCGTCCGGCGACCATACCGGCTGAAATTCCTTGGCGTTGCCGCTGGTCAGACGCTGCGGTTTTCCGCCGGTAATGTCCATCACGTAGAGATGCGTCAGTGCCGAGAAAACCAGCTTCTTTCCGTCTGGGGATTCAACGGCATCTTGGATCAATCGCACCTTCACCGGCCCTTCTTCCACCTTGCGAGGGAAGTCCAGCTTGGGACCCAACTCCTGCGATACCTGCGCTGTAAAAGGGATCAGCTTCTGCTCGCCAGTGGCGATATTCAAGCGATGAAGCTTTCCGTCGTTGGTATAGACGATTTCCTTGCCGCCGGGAAGAAATGCGTAGCCGGGAAAGAGGTCTCGCGTGAAGCGGGACTCTTGGTCATCTCTTGTGATTGGGTACCTTACCCAGCGGTCTTCTCCGGTTTGAAGATTGCGCAGCCGCAAGCCGCTTTCCGTTTCGTAGCGCGTGACGTACAGCACGCCGCTCCCGTCGGGCAAAAGCACCGGCCGGAAGCTGCTTCCCAGCTGGCGGATCAGGATGTCTTCGTCGCCGGTTTTGCGGTCGCGCCTTGCCACTTGCCATAGCGGGAACTGCGCTTCGTAGGTGAAACCGCCTGTGCGCTTTGCATAGTAGAGATATTTTCCGTCTGATGAGGCGGAAACGCCGACAGCGTTGTGACGATCCTGGCGGCGCGTCGTGGGCGCCGGCTTGGACTTCGTAATCTGCACGCCCGAGCCGCCCTGGAGGTGATACATCCAAATCTCAAACGTGTTGATGCCGAACCCGGCTTTCGAGACCAGCACATATTGCCCGTCCGGAGTCCAGTTCGGCGATGCAAATTCCGAATTCGTTTCCTTGGAGATCTGCTTGGGCTCGCTGCCGTCCGCCTTCATGATCCAGATGTTCTCGCTGCCTTCGCGGTCAGAGAGAAATGCGATCCACTTTCCGTCAGGGGAAAACTTCGGCTGGCTGTCGAAGGCCATTCCGCCGTCAATCAGCTTGGCTTGGCCGCCTTCGATCGGCAGCGTGTAGATATCGCCGAGCAATTCGAAGACGATGGTCCTGCCGTCCGGGGAGACATCCAGGGAGAGCCATGTACCCTCATCCGTGGTAAATTCAATTTTCCGGTCGGACTTCAGAGGCAGACCTTTTTTCTCGTCTTTCTTTTCATCTTTCTTCTCGTCCTTCTTGTCTTTATCCTGCTCCGAGGCACTCTGCCGTTCTGCACTGGCGAACAGCAGCGGCGCGCTTCCAAGAAACAAGTGGACGACGATCGTTAATACGACAAACCACACGGTTAGACCGCACAGACTGGGCTTTCTAACGTTCATACTCGATTCCTCCGTACCGTCTTTCAAAGACTTGAGCTGGGACTTGCGAGCCCGCGTCTCTCTATCGGACCGCCGATGAACACACCGTTTCTGGCCCCTTAGACGCAAGGCTCGCGGAAGCGTTTCGATGGCGCATAGTGCTAAGTCCGCGCTACTGCTCCGACTCCACCTCGCCGCCACGTCCGCCGCGCGGTTGCGGCGGCGCTGGAACGATGTGCGGAATACCCGCGTCGTTCATCTTCTTGTTCAGCGCGGGAAGTTCCTCATCGGCGATTTTCTTGACCTGCGCCGAAGCATCATTAACCAGCTGCATCAATTCCGCGAGTTTCTCTTTCTGGTGGCCGCTGGGGGCGGCTGAAAAACCGTCCAGGTCGTCGAGGAGTTCCTGAACTTGATTAGGCAGCGGATCGGGCCTCCATTCGAATGGAGGCCCTGCGTTCCCCAAGCCTTCCCGCGTGCGGATGAACTTCTCGGCGACGGCATCGACTCTTTTCTGCAGTTCGTCGGCAGCTTTGACGATATCGTCTGGGATTTTCGTCGTGCCAGGTTTTCCCGCATCCTTGTCCTTCTTCCACTGCTCGCGCGCGGTCTTCAGCGCTGTTTGTATGCCTTCAATTGTTTTTCGGTCCTTATCCGTGCTCTTGGCCATGGGATAGAGCTGGTCGATCATCTCGCGGCGCGCCGTGCGGTCCGCCACGGAAATCACGATGCGCGTATCCTCTTCGATCGTGACTTTTTGCGAGGC
>WNFR01001074.1_pt1 | contig 46246 bp, 43 predicted proteins | sample 5400221 | NCBI WGS metagenome assembly WNFR01 (sample SAMN13153357, study PRJNA577476) | soil metagenome | isolation source: 40 cm soil under Madrone tree | place: USA:California | collected 2016-06-14 | reverse complement strand
CGCCAGGGGAGATCGCCACTTCTGTCGCACCACAACTTATGCGCGTTAACGCGAGTGTCACCGACCGCAGCGGCCGCGCGATCTCCGGCATGCGTAATTCCGACTTTTCCGTTTACGAAGACGGTAGTGAACGCCGGATTGTGGACGTTGCGCCCGCGACCGAACCCTTCAATCTGGTGCTCCTGCTCGACGTTTCCGGCAGCGTAGAAGAGCGAATTGATTTCATTCGTAAGGCGGCGCGCGATTTTCTGAACACTGCCAGCCCGCAGGATCGAATCTCGATTATCAGTTTTCACGACGACATCAAAGTGATCTCGGCCTTTTCCACCGACCGTCGTTTGCTCTCAAAGAAGCTGGATGAGATCGACGCCGGTGGCGCCACTGCGCTGTGGGACGCACTCGGCTACACTCTGGTGTATACGCTCAAGCCCCTGCGCGGCGAGCGCACGGCCGTCGTAATTCTGTCCGACGGTGATGACAACAAATCGTTCATTCCTTTTCCCGCAATTCTGGAAGCGACGATCGAATCGGGAGCTCTGATTTATCCACTCTATGTGCCTTCGGGATTGATTCCTGAAGGAAGTGTCCCCCGGCCTTCGATCACGGTAGATCCTATGCGCACGCGATATCTGACGATTACAACGCGCGCCGCCGAGGAGGGACAAAAGCTGGCCACGGTGTCCGGTGGCGTGTTCTACCCAATCAAGCGTCTGGAAGACTTGCAGAAAGCCTACGACGACGTGGTCGCGCAGATGCGCACCGCTTACACAATCACCTACGCCTCAGGCGCTGATGGCAAGAGTCACCGCCGAATCCGCGTGCGCGCCAACCGCGACGGGGCTTCGGTCCGACTGAGTCCGGTCGTAGCGGCGACGCATTGACCCTTGGCGCAAGTTCCTCGCTAGTGCAGGCCGAACCTATACAGATTTCGGACAGCGATCTCTTACACGCCGTGGCGCGGGGGACGAATCCGCTCTCGCAGCCTGCTGCACCTGGTCGAATCGCTCGATAAGTTTAATGTGCCGAAGGCCGAGAAGGACGATTTACTGGCATTCGTGACCAGCATGAAAAAAGATATCGTCGAGAAGTGATTTTGCCGGACCAGTATGGAGTGGCTTCGGTGAAAGTGAAGGATAGAGGGCGCAGCTTAAGTGCGCCCTCTTACTTCAGAACCTGCCACCTTGGCCAAGGCTGTAAGCGCCGGTAAGAAACGGATTCGTCAGGCGCTCCTGATTGATTGTCGTGGTTGGTCCGTGGCCTGAATAAACCGTCACATCATCGCCGAGAGGTATAATTTTGTTGAAGAGCGAATCCATTAATTGCTCGGTCGAACCGCCCGGCAAATCCGTCCTGCCAATCGAACCGGCGAACAGACAATCACCGACAAACACCTTTCTTTCACCCGGCTCAAACAATACGACATGTCCCGGCGTATGGCCTGGGCAATGAATCACCTTGAAACTCAGCTCGCCCACTTCATAGATCTGTCCGTCACTCCAGAACTCATCGGCCTTTGGCGGCTGCTCGTAATCAAACCCATACGCCGTCCACTGCGAGCGTGGAATGCCCAGCCATCCGGGCTGGTTCGGCAGTTCGAGGTACAAAGGCTCGTCCGCGGGATGAATAATGACGTTCGCTTCCGGTTTAAGTTTCTTGAGCGCGGCCACGCCACCCACATGATCCATGTGGGCATGCGTGCAGGCAATCGCCTGTAATTCAAAGCCATGCTTGTCGATAGCGTTAACAATGTCCTCTGAGGCGTCGCCAGGATCGATGCAGATTGCGCGCCTGGTCTTAGCACAGCCGACAACGCGCGTGTGTTGTTGAAAAGCAGTTACCGTGATTTCTTCGATGATCATCCGATAATCCTTCCGGCGCCAGTCAAGTCTTCTTGCGCCAAGGGAGTATAATTCCTCAAAGGAATTTCCGCATTAGCCGATTATGCCACTCAGCCCTACAGCAACTTCACTCGCTGATGTCCTGGACGAGATGACCGCCGAGGGCGCGCCCGAGTTGACAGAGTACCTCGGCGACAACGCGCTGCGCTGTTTCGCCTGCGGTCACCGTTGTCTGATCAAAGAAGGCAAGCGCGGTATCTGCAAAGTACGTTTCAACGAAGGCGGTCACTTGCGCGTGCCGGTGAACTATGTGGCGGCTCTACAATGCGACCCGACTGAAAAGAAACCGTTTTTTCACGCGCTGCCGGGATCAGACACGTTGACCTTCGGGATGCTTGGCTGTGACCTTCACTGTGCCTATTGCCAGAATTGGCTCACGTCACAGGCCCTGAGGGACGATGCGGCCGTATCAACGCCAAACATCGTCAGCCCCGAACGATTAGTTGCCATGGCCCGGGCATACGGCGCATCGATGGTGGGCTCGAGCTACAACGAACCCTTGATTACCGCTGAGTGGGCAGTCGAGGTTTTCAAACACGCGAAGCCCGCTGGCTTTCGTACTGCTTTCATCTCGAACGGTAATGCCACGCCGCAGGTACTCGACTATCTGAGGCCCTGGACCGACTGTTACAAGATCGATCTGAAATCGATGAGCGATCGTAATTATCGCCAGCTCGGCGGTGTGGTGGACAACATTTTGGACACGGTGAAGATGGTCCATGAGCGTGGCTTCTGGGAAGAGATCGTCACCCTGATAATTCCCGGCTTTAACGATTCTGAAGATGAGCTGAAACGGGCGGCTGGCTTTATCGCCTCAGTTTCACCGGACATTCCGTGGCATGTCACAGCATTTCATCAGGACTACCGGATGACTGAGAATCCTAATACGACCGCCGGCCAGTTGATTCATGCCTGCCAGATCGGACGGGAAGCCGGGTTGCGTTACATCTACGCGGGAAACCTTCCCGGTCGAGTCGATCGCTGGGAAAATACTTACTGCCCGTCGTGCGACGAACTACTGGTAGAGCGTTACGGTTACCTCATTTTGCAAATGAAGGTCAGACCCGAGGGCAAATGCCCTTCCTGTAACGAGATTATTCCCGGCATTTGGTCTTGATCGGAGCGCGGACATCGTTGTCCGCCAGCGCGCACAGCACGCTCAAGAGCTCATCATAAGTCAAGAGCAGGTTCGCGCTTCACGCTCAGGCGGACAACGATGTCCGTGCTCCAATGACGCAGCAGCCCTCAACTTTCATCAAGGCGTCTTTGTCTTGGCCGGGGTCGGCTCGGGCTTAATCGCCGGCGAAGGCTTTGGTACGGGTGTTCCCTTCAATGCGGGAGTGACCCTCGGTGGCGGTGTGCCCTTCGGCGAAGACGCGACCCTCGGTGACGGTGTTGCCTTAATGGCTGGCGATGCTCCCGGCGACGGCGAGGCTTTTGGCGTTGGCGAAGCCGTGGCGTTCGGCGACAGAATCTTCACGGAAGCGGCGGCCACGAGTTGCCACTGACCGTTACGCCGAGCAAAAGTATCCATTGAAAGGTATTGTCCGCTGAGGTCTACCGATTTGCCGTCGGGTGACTTGACCTTCCCGTTTTTGACTGTATTCCGCAGGCTGACTACCGCCGAATCATTGTCCAGCACATTAGCTTTGATATCAGATATCTCCCATGAATCGGCTGTTACCGTTCCCGCCTCGATGTCCTTTGCATCCTGCTCTTTGTTACCGGTCGAACCATCCGGGTAAATGATGGAAACGTCATCGGCTTCGATGCGGCGCACTGTGGCCGCATCGTGCTCTTTAATGATTCGCGGCCAGTCATTTTCGATCCTTATCAGTTCAGCCTCAATCGCCGCCTTGTTCGGTGTCGGCTCAGGCGTAGCCGTACTTGCCGTGTTGGTATTCGTAGTCTGCGGACTGGCGCAGCCGAATTGGGAAAACGCCAAGAGTGCTGTTGCTAAAAAAAGCCCAGCAGCTGAGAGATATTTCTTCATTACCCGTTTACTCCTTAACCTCTTTTTTTGAATTCGGAAATCACAATGCTTCTATGCCAAATCGGTCTGCGAGTCAATAGCCGGTCAGCCCCCCTCCCGTAGTGGGCAGCCTCCCAAAACTATTGACTTGTGTTTGCAGCTTGGCATATTGTCATCGTCATCGCGTCGTCTGCTAAGGATGTCAGGCGCAACCGGCCCGGACCTTCCGCCGCGCAGTTCTAACGCGGCAATGATCTAAGGAGGACAAAATGTTTTGTGTTTCCCCCGGACTGTTTCAAGGTCGAACCCGTAATTTAACCTTGCTTCTCATCGCCACCCTGAGCTTCATAGCGCTCGCGGCAGGTATTTCGCGCGCACAAAGAACTCGAACATCTACGGACGAGCCCAATAATCAGCCCGCCTTCAGTGACTTTAAAGGTGTGCGTATCGGGATGACGGCTGATGCGGCGCGCAAAAAACTGGGAAGCCCGCGCGACAAGGGCACCGAGATGGACCTTTATGTTTTCAACGATACGCAAGTCGTAGAGGTCTTCTATGACAAGACCGGCGCAGTGTCGGCGATTTCGATTGATTTCATGAGTGGCGCCAACGGTATTCCTACGGCCAAAGAAGTGTTGGGCACGGAAGCGGAGGCAAAGGCGGACGGCGCAGTATACAAGATGTTGCGCTATCCGAAAGCCGGCTATTGGGTTTCTTACAGTCGCACCGCGGGAAGCACACCAACGACCACGATCACCATGCAGAAAATCGAACATTGATACGTGCAGTCACGCGTTTTAGAAAAGCCGGACGAGAAGAACTGGTCTCGTTCGGCTTTTTGGTTTTGAAGTGAGTACTACGTGCTTGAGCGCTGATCCAACGCCCCCGGAACCTGGGAAAAAGCGATCGTGACCCTGAAGGGATCATATCGCGAATCAGAGGTGCGACCCTTTCAGGATCGGAACCTTGACGATGGTGAACCGTTGCCCCCGGCTATTACATGTCACCCTTCGGCGTGAAGAAGACTGTCAATTCCATTACCTGTTCCCCGCTTGCGTTACGTCAAGCACCGGTGTAGAAGTGTTGGTTTCGCATCGAGGAGGAATTGTTCACAGTTATGCTTCGCGCTGGTATGGTCGGTTTACCTAACGTCGGCAAAACGACGCTTTTCAACGCGGTGACGGCCCAGTCATCTGCGCTGATCGCCAATTACGCATTCTCGACCAGCAAGCCCAACGTGGGCGTGGTCGCTGTGCCCGACGAACGTCTGGCGCCGCTGGCGAAGCTGGTGAAGACTGAAGTGATCGTTCCGGCCAGTGTCGAGTTCGTAGACATCGCCGGCCTGGTGCGCGGTTCATCACAGGGAGAAGGAATGGGCAACCAGTTCCTGCATGCCATTCGTGAAACCGACACGATGATCCATGTGGTGCGCTGTTTTGAAGACGATTCCGTGATGCACGTAGAAGGCTCGATCAATCCGCGCCGCGACGTTGAGACGATTCAGATCGAACTCGCACTCGCGGATCTCTCGACGGTTGAGCGCCGCCGGGAACGCGTGCAGAAAACTGCAAAGAGCGGCGATAAGACCGCAAAAGCGGAGCTGGAAGTTCTGGACAAGCTGCAACCCACACTGGAGGAGTTCAAAGCGGCGCGCACCGTATCACTCAGCGACGAAGAAACCTCGATCGCTCGCAACTATTTTCTGCTAACCATGAAGCCGACCATCTATGCGGCCAACGTCAACGAAGCGGCCCTTGGTGCACCCGAGAAAGAGGAATACGTAAGAGCTATGCGTGAGATCGCCGCCAGCGAAGGGGCCGAGTGTGTAGTGATCTGCGCGCAACTCGAAGCGGACCTGGTCGATCTTTCACCTTCGGAACGAATCGAATATCTCGAGTCACTCGGCGTCAAGAGCAGCGGGGTCGACCAACTGATCAGAAGCGCTTATCGCGTACTGGGTCTGATGTCCTTTCTGACCGCGGGTGAGAAGGAAGCGCGCGCCTGGACCATTCCCCAGGGATCGCGCGCGCAGGACGCTGCCGGAGCGATTCATTCCGACATTGCGCGCGGGTTCATCCGCGCCGAGATCGTCGGTTATGACGCGCTGATGCGCGCCGGGTCATACGCTGCTGCAAAAGAACAGGGATTGATGAGATTAGAAGGCAAGGACTACATCATGCAGGAAGGCGATGTAGTGAATTTCAGGTTTAATGTTTAGCGAGTCTTCTCAAGAGTCATTCCGCAGTATGTCGATTAAAGAATTGAAACGCTGGTCAGTTTTGGCTTGAGATTCGGCCAGCTCGACAAATCTTTCATCGGTTTTACCAAATCGCTCATCGGTCTTGGCCATTCGCTCATCGGTCTTGGCCATTCGCTCGTCGGTCTTGGCCATTCGCTCGTCGGTCCTGGCCATTCGCTCATCGGTTCTGGCAAATCGCTCTTCATTCTGGCGAAAGCGTTCCTCATTTTCCCGAAACAGCTCTTGATTTTCACGAAAACGCTCTTCAGTCTTTCGCTGGAGATCTAAGATCATTTCGATCTTCGCATCTTGCCTCGCGAATCTTTCGTCTTGCCGTGCGAATCTCTCTTCATTTCGCGCAAATCGCTCTTCATTCCTGGCAAATCTTTCCTCATTCTTCGCGAACCTCTCTTCATTCTGCAAGTGAAGGTCAATTAGGATATTGATTTTATCGCCCTGGTCTCGTATATCTCGCCGCGCGCGCCGTCCGGCCCCCACGAATAATTTCGCGAGCCGCTCAATTCGATCGATTCTACCGTCCGGTGTCATGTAGTCGCACCTTGATAAATTAGTTACGGCAGCATAATCGCGCGACCTCAGTAATCAGTCAAGTATGGTTTGTTGCAAGGACGAACGGGTTAAAGCGTTGGGTGTTAAGGCGAGTGTTGGCAGATGTTGCTTAAAAGGCCTGCCTAACGCAGCACGGCCCGAATCCCTACAACTATCAAATAGACTACGGCCACTACGATAGCGATCTTGATCAGCGCTATGGCGAGGCCGATGAGCAGGCCGAGAACCCCGAGGGCGACGCCGGCGGCTGCCAAAACAAGGGGCACGCCCACAGCCAGCACGAACAACGCCAGCAGGACAATTCCCACTATCTTCAAAACATCGGTTGCTTCTTTCATCTCTTCTACCTGATACCTTTCACGTTCTCGCTTTGTTTTACGGGCCTTTCTACATCCGCGTCAATATACGACGGGTCAGCGGCAATCGTTCCCTAAAACCTTCTGCTGCTGGTATTCAGTGGCATAGACTGCAATCCGCGGTCTTTCTCTGACAAAAAACTGCGAGCACAGACCGAGGTCTGTGCCCTGCCTGGGGCAAAAAAAAGGGCCGCCACTAATGGCAGCCCTGAAAGCGATCCTGCGCGGATCATTCCGGTTAATGCGTCCTAAGGAACTATCTGGATTACTCCAACTCTGTGGCCTGATGGCTTAATGATGGTTCCCTGGGTCACGCTCAGGTTTTCGGTTGTCAGCAACAAACCAAAATCGTCGTACGGCACTTCGGACTTGATTTCGGCTTCATTGCGTCCCTTCACGTTAACGATTTGTCCCAGCCTGGTGAACTGATTATCAGGCGAGACCGCCCAAAGGATGTAGGCCATACCTTTCGGAGCTTCCTTCAAATCGTGGAAACGCATTAGGACTTCGGTTGTCTTCCCATTCTTATGCGGTTCAATGAAGACATTGGCCCGGGCGCCTTCCATCGCTCCGCTGAAATTGATTTTCAGCTTAGTGTCATCGCCTTTTTTGAAGGTCGCGATGCCCAGCATAGGAACGGTATAGTCGGATGCATCCGCCACGGTCACCGCATCGGTTACGGCTGTTACCGGCGCCGCTACCGCGCCGACCGTTTCACCGACCGCGTTGGTCAACGGAATCACTGTCAGCCCGCTCGGTACCGCACTACGAAAATAGACCTGCGTGCTATCGCTGTACGCCGAGAGATTCGGATCCGGCGATGCCACCAGCATGAACTTCGACATCGGAATCGAGGTCGTGAACACGCCGGCACCTTTGGCGATTTCGACTGGACCCAGCATAGAGATGGCTCCGCTGGGATCGACAGCGTAGAGATTCACCGCGGTTGCCTCAGTGGGCAGGCCGCTGAGATTTACCTTAATGGTGGTGCCGTTAGCCGCGCGCAGGATGGTCGCTTGCCCCTTGGCGCCGCTAAGGCCTATGGGATTCAATGTGACGATTGTTTCTTTGCCGACCGGGTATTCAACTATAGTGTAAGTCCCGTCGGCATTTTGAACTGCCTGGACTTTCGTAACCGTTTGCCCGAAGGACACGACGGCTAACGAAAACAAAAGAAGTGCTGCTCCCAACACCCCAATCAAACGTTTGCTCATAATTTCATCCTCCTAAAAACCATGGTTTTCACATGTCGGGTTCACGGGGTTTGTGCTTACTTGATTAGAGAGGAGCAACCGACGTGCCGTTGTGCGCGCAATTAATGTAAGCAATACGAATTGCTTGCCGTCAGCTTGTCTGCGAGCGCGAAGGAAAGTCGTACAGCCAGACGTATTGATTGGGTTCGGAAAATATTTAGTTGCGATTTAGCAACATCGAAAGTTTCTCGACACTTGCACGGTGTCTGGCATATCGGGGGCTGCGCTGCAAAGAACTCCCACGCCGCCTTGTTTCGTTTCAGTTTTCCTAAATATGGCTCGACCAGCTCCGGGCTCCTTTGTTCGTAAGAATAAATGCCGGATCGATTCTCTTTGCGCGCGGCAAACGCTTTCATCCCGGCCGGCTGCATCCGCTCTTCCTTAATCAGCCTCTCGACGTTCCTGTTGTTCACCGCGCTCCAAATGCTGCCCGGCTTGCGTGGAGAAAAACGAATCTTGTAGCTGTCTTCATCGATATTCTTGCGAATGCCATCGATCCAACCAAAGCAAAGGGCTACGTCGACAGATTCCGGCCAGGTGATGCTCGGCTTGCCCGAGTTCTTTTTGTAAAAGCCGACCCAGAGTTCCTTCGACTTTACGTGATTGGCGGCGAGCCATTTATTGAATGCGGCGGGAGATTTGAAGAATTTCGGTGACACTTTGGTCGCGCGTCTTCGCTCCGTTAGATCGCGCCGCTCCTAAAGGAGCTTGAGGTTTGACTGTCTCACGGCGTCCATAAACATTTCACGCCTAACTGGGTAAGGGGTGAAAGTCACCCTTATCAGTAACCCCTCAACTCCATAATAGCCTTCAACACATCCCCCACCTGCGGCAGGATTGCCTCTTCCAGTTGCGGCGCGTAGGCAACGAAGGTATCCATCGCGGCGACGCGGCGGACGGGAGCGTCGAGACACTCGAACAACTCGCTCGAGATGCGCGCGGCGATCTCAGCGCCGTAGCCCCACGACATCGTGTCTTCGTGCGCAACGATGACGCGTGAAGTCTTCTTCACCGACTCAGCAATCGCGTTCCAATCATAAGGATTCAGCGTGCGCAGATCGATGACCTCGACATTGACACCCTGCTGTTCAGCCTGCCGGGCGGCAACGAGTGAACGTTGCACTAAAGCGCCGTAGGTAATTATCGAAAGATCGGCGCCTTCGCGCACTGTCTTCGCCTTCCCGAACGGAACCATGAAGTCATCGCCCGGGTAAGGCGACTTGTTGTAAGCCTGGCGATAGAGATGCTTGTGCTCGAAAAACATTACCGGATCATCACAACGAATCGACGTCCGCAGCAGCCCGTTCGCATCCAGCGCGTTGGAAGGATAAACGACGCGCAGACCCGGAATCTGGGTAAAGAGCGACACGCCCGATTGCGAGTGATAAATGGCTCCGCCTTTCAGATAGCCGCCGATTGGAACGCGTATCACCATGGGCGCTGAAAACTCATTGCCCGAACGCCAGCGCAGCAGCGCCAGCTCGTTGCGAATCTGATGATAGGCCGGCCAGATGTAATCGAAGAACTGGATCTCAACCACCGGTTTCAAACCGCGCGTCGCCATCCCGATGGCCCGGCCGACAATATTCGCTTCCGCCAAAGGCGTATTGAAAACCCGCGCGCTGCCAAACTCGCGTTGCAGGTTGGCAGTAACTTTGAAGACGCCGCCTTTACCCTTGACCTGGCCAAGCGATTCCTCGCGCGAGCAATCCGCGATGTCTTCGCCAAACACGATCACGCGCTGGTCGCGTTTCATCTCTGTGTGCAGACAGCGATTGATCAGATCGACCATCGTGCCTGGATTGCCGCTGAGCTCTAACAGGTCTTCGGTATCAAATTCCGGCCCAGTCGGATCGATCGAGGGAGAGTAGATAAAATCCAGCACCGTTTCGGGTGTGGGTTGTGGACTAGCCAGGGCGAGGTCAGCGGCTTCATTGATGTCGCGATCGACTATGTCTTTTAGTTTTTGCAGCTCGTCCTGATCCGCGATTTCTTCCTGCACCAGCAACGCGCCAAACCTCTTAAGGGGATCGTGTTCAGCATCCGAGACCCGTTCAGCTTCACCCCGGTAAAGTTTTTCATCGTCTGAAAGTGAATGCGAGTAAGGCCGGATCACTTTCGCGTGCACGAAGGAGGGGCCGCGGTTTTTCCGGCAATTGTCGACCGCGCGCCGCATCGTCGCAAGCGATTCGATTGGATCGGTGCCGTCGCAGCGTTGTCGATAGAGATTGGGAAATCCTGAGATCAGTTTTGAAATGTCACCGCCGGCCGTTTGCACCTCGACGGGAACACTGATCGCATAGCCATTATCTTCCAACAGGAATACCACCGGCAGTTTCAAATTGCAGGCTGTATTCAGAGCTTCCCAAAACTCGCCCTCGCTGGTAGTCCCATCGCCCAGCGAAACGTAAACGACTTCATCGTTGTAAAAACCCCGGACCAGCTTTTTCAGTTCCCTGATCAGCTTTACTCGATAGCCAGCTTCCGCGCAGCCCACGGCCTGCAGGAGCTGCGTGCCAGTAGGTGACGATTGCGAAACGATGTTGAGTTTCTTATGCCCCCAGTGCGAAGGCATCTGCCGGCCATGCGAGTTCGGATCGGCCTCAGCGCCGACACTTTCCAAAAGCATTTCCAGTGGCGTCATCCCCAACTGCAAACACAACGCACGATCGCGATAATAAGGATAGAACCAGTCATGACCGGGCTTCAAGCACATGCCCGCAGCCACCAGAATCGCCTCGTGGCCAGCACCGCTGATCTGAAAGAAGATCCGGTTCTGGCCTTTCATCTGGATTTCTTTGTCGTCCAGACGGCGCGAGAGATACATCATGCGGAAGATCTCCAGCATCTCTTCGCGGCTAAGATTGGGCTGTTCCTGCGGCTTCTGCTTCTGTGGTTGCTTGCGGCTCCCCGGAAAAGACTTGATTGGAGTTGCGCTGACAGGCTTAATTGAAGGCGTAACTGCAGGCTTAGGCTCGGGCTCTGCGACAGCCTCCGCGGTAAACGCCTTTACCGGCAGATCGCCTTCGGATTTCTTTACGAGCCTTAAAACCTTCAGGTCACTCATGATTGTTTGCTCTCGGTTCGGAGTGCCGCCTTTAGGCGGAAACGTCAAATAGAAAAGGTCCGTCTAAGGCGGGACTCCGAACTGTGGCTAGGGCGCTGAAAATTCACTTTCCAAAATCGTTTTGTATTCTTCGGCCATTCCCGGATGACCGTGAGACGCCGCGGCTTCCATTCCGCGATGATAACTCTCGCGGGCCTTGTCGGTTTGTTTGGTGCGCTCGAACGCGCGAGCCAGCATGCCGTAAGCGTTCCCTTCATCATCGGCGGCGGCCAGATATCGTTCGAGAGTTTCGATCAGCTTCACTTCTTCGCCGGCCTTTTCATATTCTTTCGCCAGCCCGAACATGACCATCGTATTGCCCGGATCGCCCGCGAGCATTTGTTCAAAGATTTCGACTCGTGATGTTGCCATGCTTATTTGTGATCTAACGCGCAAGTTAACAACTTGCGCTACTACTTGCCGCCAATGATCAGCTTCGCGATCGTCTGCAACTGCATATTGGAAGTGCCCTCATAGATGGCGCCGATCTTCGAATCACGCCAGTACTTCTCAACCGGGTAATCCTTTACATAGCCATACCCACCGTAAAGGTCGATGGCTTTCGAGGTAATGCGTTCGGCCGCGCGCGATGAATAGAGCTTGGCCATCGCGGCTTCCTTGACGAAGTTCTGCCCGGCATCCTTCATTCGGGCGGCGTTGTAAACCATCAGACGCGCGGCTTCCAGGTCGGTGGCCATTTCGGCAAGTTGAAACTGGACGCCCTGAAATTCGTTGATCGATTTGCCGAACTGTTCGCGCTCACCGGTGTAGCTCAGAGCGCTTTCCAGGGCGCCGGTGCCGATGCCGATCATCTGCGCGCCGATGCCGATGCGGCCTTCGTTCAGCGTCTCGATCGAAGTCTTGTAGCCCTTCCCGACTTCGCCGAGGACGTTTTCTTTGGGCACCGGGCAGTCTTCCAGAATTATTTCAGTCGTCGAAGACGCGCGGATACCGAGCTTGTTTTCTTTTTTCCCCACCGAGAATCCGCTGTAGCTCTTCTCGACGATGAACGCTGTGATCCCGCGATATCCGGCCTCAGGATTCGAGTTGGCGAAGAGCACAAAGATTTCCGCTTCCTTGCCGTTGGTAATCCAAAGCTTGCGTCCGTTGATAACAAAGTGATCGCCGCGATCGACCGCTCTCGTTTGCATCGCAAACGCGTCCGATCCGGATCCAGCTTCGCTCAGCGCGTAGGCGCCAACCTTTTCGCTGGCCAACTGGGACAGGTATTTTGTCTTTTGTTCCTGATTGCCCCAGCGAATCAAGGCGTTGTTGACCAGAGTATTCTGCACATCGACAAAGACGCCCACTGAAGCATCAACACGCGACAATTCTTCGACTGCCAGGATCGCCTGAAAGAACGAGCCGCCGGCTCCGCCGAATTCCTCGGGCGTTTCGATTCCCATCAGGCCAAGATCGAAGCATTGTTTCGTCAGTTCGGGATCGAGCTGGCCCTGCTCGTCCATTTCTTCGACGCGCTTGCGCAGCTCGCCCTCGGCAAACTCGCGCACGCTGGCGCGAAACATTTGTTCGTCTTCAGAGAGGGTCGTCAGTGGACGCGTGATTGTTTGTTCGACGGCAGTTTGACTTTGACTCATTGTGTAACTGGGGCCCGCGGAAAGTCTATCGACCTTGAATCGACATCATAATCAACGGGCTGACCAAAAGGCAAAACGGGAGGGAAGATGGAGTGACCTTACTCAGATCTGACCGAGCCAATACGAAATTACGTTTTCCAAAGCCCGCGTAGCGGTGGAAGCATAAAGCCCTGGGGTGAAGCGAAGCGGAACCCAGGTCGACGGCCGAAAATAAATCGAGCGCGCGAAGCGTGCGATGGCCCGAAACATGCGATCTACTTATGATAAACGGCTGATGCCGTGCTTCGCGGGCTCAAGCCAAAATCCTCGCCACTTGTTCTGGGTTTCCCAATGGTTTGTCGACATCACTAAACACTTGTCGCAATAATCCGGCGTGGCTCGGGGCGTCCCGGCGGCGAATCACTCGCCAGGGACGCGGGTAACCATCAACTTCAACCCGGGCACGCACCTTGCACTTTGGACATCGCCAGCCCGATGCTCTATTTTTGTTTCTTCACTTCGGATTCACCCGGATGAGTCAAATAAGAGCCCAGGGATCACGAAAGGGTCTTACTCCGCTCGGCATAATTTTCGCCGTCCTGAGTTTCGCCCTGTTCACCTATTTCGTCAAGCGGGCCGGGATCGGTCAAATCGCCGACGGCATCAGGAGACTGGGCGCGGGCTTTCTAATTATTCTCGCGATTTCGGCCGTGCGACAGATTGTGCGCTCGTTCGCCTGGTCGCTGTGCGTAGAAGAGCCTTACCGGCTCAGGTTCTGGGATGCATTTCGGGCTCGAGTCATGGGCGACGCCATTGGCAACGTGCTGCCCTTCGCCAGTTTTGTCATTTCTGAACCGGCCAAGCCCGCGCTGATTCGCGATCGACTACCGCTGATGGCGGGTTTGTCAGCCATCGCCATCGAGAACATTTTTTACAGCTTGTCCGTGGCTGCGAGCATCTCTTGCGGGATGATTGCCTTACTCCTGAGCTTTAGTCTGCCCCCCGGAATGCGGGTGGGAAGCTTTATTGTGTTGGCGGTGATTCTGATCGTAATCACGCTGGGCACTTTGCTGATTCGCAAGCAAGCTAGATTCATCAGCGGCACCGCCGGTTTTTTGCATCGCCGCGGGGTTAACGAGAAGTGGGTTGAGAAGGGACGAACTATGGAAGATCGAATCTACGGCTTCTATCGTCGTCATCAGGCTCGGTTCGTTCCGATCCTACTGTTGGAGTCGTGCTTTCATTTGGCTGGAGTCCTGGAGATTTACGTGACCTTGAGCTTCATCAGTACCGGTCAAGCGCCAAGTTTTCTTACCGCTTTTATTCTCGAGTCGGTGAACCGCGTGATTACTATGGCTTTCAAGTTTATTCCTTTGCGCTTGGGTGTTGATGAGGCAGGCACAGGAAAGGTTTCCAAAGTACTGCTGTTCACGGAAGTAACCGGCGTGACTCTGGCCATCGTGCGCAAAGCCCGCGATGTTTTTTGGGCAGGGGTGGGGTTGGCGTTACTGCTGCAGCGCGGCCTGTCATTACGGACGGTGGCCCGCGAAGCAGAGGCGGCGCTCGCTGCAGAAGCAAGAGAAATCCCAGGGCTGCCGGCCAAGGAAGTTAGTTAACGGCAAGTGGAAGATTGGTGGTTCGTTTAGAGATCAAGCTTTAGCTTGCGCTTGCAATAATCAACAAGCTAAAGCTTGAACCCTGAGCATAAACAAACGGGAGATTCTAAAAGTTGTCATCGGTTGAGTTCGATTCAATGAAGCAGGAAATAGCTGTTTCGGCCACGGCGGCCGCGATTCCTTTATCACGACTGAGCCCGATGCCTTTGTCCTGGGAAAAGACCACCGTGATGGTGGTCGGACTAATGATTCTCTATCATCATTTCTTCCCGGTGCGAAAACAATCTGCTGACGAACCCCCGTCATCCTGCAAAGAGGGCGCACGTATTTCGAAAATCAGAACAAGATGAAGGAGGTGCGCGATCGCTTTACCCTGGTTTACGCCGGCTGTATCGAGGGCCACACGGCCGCGGAAGTTTATGCCGTGCCGACCACTCCCAGCGCGGCGGTAAGACCATGCGGCGATCTGCGACCATAGGATGTTTAAGAAAAGATACGTTGTCTTCAGTTTGTTAGCGCTGACCGTTCTGGCGTTATCGATTTCGGTTAGGACCTCAGCGCAGCGCGGAGTCGTACAACGCGCCCACGTAGTCATTCTGGGCACCACCGACATGCACGGGCGCGTGTTCCCCATCGACTACTATACAAACAAGTACGACAACGTCGGCATCACGAAAGTCGCAACCCTGATAAAGGAAGCGCGCCAGGGTGATCCCGATCTGTTGCTGGTGGATTCCGGAGACACGATCCAGGGGACACCGCTGGAATACTTTCATAACAAGCGAAACAACACGCCGCCCGATCCGATGATGCTGGCGATGAATGCCTTGCACTACGATTCAATGACCGTCGGAAATCACGAATACAACTTCGGTCTCAAGGTTTTGGAGAAGGCTCGCAGTGAAGCAAAGTTTCCCTGGTTGTCGGCCAACACGTACAACAAAGGTACTTCGACCACTCATTATCAGCCGTACATCGTTAAGGAAGTCGAAGGCGTACGCATCGGCGTGTTGGGATTGACGACGCCCGGCATTCCCAACTGGGAAAACGTCCCAAACTATGCCGGGCTGGAATTCAAAGAGACCGTCAGTGAAGCAAAGAAGTGGGTGCCGATTCTGCGCGACAAGGAAAAAGTCGATATCGTCGTGATCGCGATGCATATGGGCATCGAGGAAGACTTGCGCACGGGGCAAACCAATCCTTCACAAGTCCCGAATGAAAACGCAGCGATCGCGATTGCGCGCCAGGTGCCGGGCGTCGACGTGATTCTGATGGGCCACACGCATCGGGATGTTCCTTCGCTGGTAGTCAACAGTGTGCTGTTAACGCAAGCCAATCGTTGGGCCAGTCACGTAGCGCGCGTCGATCTCTATTTGGAAAAGGGCGAAGCCGCCCGCTGGCACGTCGTCGCCAAATCCGCGCGTACAATTCCCGTGACCGAAAAGACCGCAGTCGATCTTGAAATTGCTCAGCTCGGTCAGCCTTACGACAAAGAAACTCAGGATTGGCTGGGCCGCACCATCGGCGAATCGCCGGAGGAGATAACATCGCAGGACTGTCGCTTTCGCGATACTGGAGTCATCGATTTGATTCAACGGGTGCAGCTCGAAGCCGGCAACGCCGACGTGTCGATGGCCGCGTGCTTTAATCCACAGGCGCGCATCCCAAAAGGGGCGGTCACGGTGCGCGACATCGCCGGGCTATACGAGTACGAAAACACTCTGGTGACGCTCGAACTTACCGGCCAGCAATTGAAAGACGCGCTGGAACATTCGGCGCGTTACTTTCGCGAGTACCAGCCCCGGAAGAGCCTGGCTGAACTGGTCGATCAACGGATTCCCGGATACAACTTCGATATGGCTGCGGGAGTGACTTACGAACTCAATCTCACCAAGCCGTTCGGCCAGCGGATTGAGAATCTGAAGTTCAAAGGCCAGCCACTTCATCCCACCCAAAAGCTCCGGGTCGTGACCAATAACTATCGCGTTAACGGCGGTGGTGGCTTCACGATGTATAAAGACGCCCCGGTTGTCTACCGATCGAGCGCAGAAGTGCGAGAGCTCATCATCGACTGGGTTGAGCAGCATAAGACGGTTCCCACCCAAACCGACAATAACTGGCGCATCGTGCAATAGCAGTCAGGTGGTTTGCAGGAATGGTCGGAGCCGGCGTTAGCTTTGAGTCCCAGACGGGGCGATCGCTGGGGGGATTCTTACGCCGGCTCCGCCATTTCGGTGGGAGCGACCCTCAAATCGTGGGGTGAGTTTCTCGTTCAGGGCGCATTCAATTGCTAGAGCGTAGATCATCCAGAAATCCCCTCACTAAAAGTGGTAGAATCCGAGGTCTCAATAACCAGGCCATTATATTTTTGGAAATCCGAGCCAGTCCAGAGCCTCAAAAAAAGAAACGGACGACGCATGCCTAGCGACGCGCCAGACAGCATTACCGAGCTTCTGTTGAAATGGAGCGACGGTGACCCGGACGCGCTCGAGCGGCTTATGCCCCTGGTCTATAACGAGCTGCGCCGATTGGCGGCGCGTTATCTGAGGCGCGAGCGCGCCAACCACACCTTGCAGCCTACGGCCCTGATCAACGAGGCCTATCTGCGGCTGGTGGACCAGCAAAAAGTTGAATGGCAGGGACGCGCACAATTTTACGGTCTGGCAGCCAGAGTGATGCGAAATATCCTGGTCGATCACGCCCGCAGTCATCAAGCCGCCAAGCGCGGTGGCCAACAGTTCCAGGTATCGTTTGACAGCGACCACCGTGGCGGCGCCAATCCACAGATTGATTTCATTGCCGTCCATGAGGCTTTGGAACGCCTGGCTGCATTCGATTCAAAGAAAGCTCAAATCGTCGAGTTGCGGTTCTTTGGAGGGCTATCAATTGAGGAGACGGCAGAAGTTCTGCGTGTTGGCCACGCTACTGTCGAGCGCGATTGGAAGCTGGCCAGGGCGTGGCTTCAACGTGAACTGGAATGATGTTTCACCTTGCCCCACTGAGGGATTTTGAACTTCGCTGACGCTTTAATTCCTGGCGCACATCAATAACAAGGAACATCTTCAGCGGAGAGAATCGATTTTCATACCATGACTTCGGAACGATGGCAACGCATCGACCAGCTCTTCCACAGAACGCTGGACTGTGCACCGGAAAACCGTGCGAACCTTTTGTCCGAGGCATGCCGCGGCGATGCTGATCTGCGCCACGAAGTCGAATCGCTGCTGCGCGCTCACGAACAGGATAAGACCTTAATCGACGTCCCGGCTTACGAGTTGGCAGCTGATTTTCTCGCGGATGCCGTTGGCGGGCTGCCCGCCGGCCTACAAATCGGTCCCTATAGGATACTGTCGCAACTGGCCACCGGCGGAATGGGTGAAGTTTACCTTGCCCATGACCATCGCCTGGGGCGAAAGATCGCGCTCAAACTTCTTCCTGCGGATTTCGCCACAGATCAGCATCGTGTGCGACGCTTCTCGCAGGAGGCCCGCGCGGCCTCAGCGCTAAGCCATCCAAACGTCTGCGTGATCCATGAAGTCGGCAAGACGACCGACGGCCGTCACTTCATTGCGATGGAGTACATCGACGGAATTACTTTGCGCGAGCGCATCGCCCACGGACCGTTGAGCCTCAGCCAGACGCTCGCCGTGGCCGAGCAGATCGCGGCGGCCCTGGCCGCGGCCCACGCCGCGGGAGTGGTCCATCGCGACATCAAACCCGAAAACATCATGCTGCGCCCGGATGGCTACATTAAGGTGCTGGACTTTGGGCTCGCCAAGCTGAGCGAGAGTCAATCGGGAGTGCACGAAGTCAATGAAGCTTCGACTATGGCGCGCTTCCAGACCGAACCAGGCATGCAAATGGGCACGGTCAGATACATGTCGCCTGAGCACCTGCGAGAACGTCCGGTTGATGAGCGGGCGGATATCTGGAGTTTCGGCGTGGTCCTGCACGAGATGGTCACCGGCGTCACGCCCTTTGAAGCGCGCAGCCGCAACGAAATCATCGCGCTGATCCTGAAGAAACACCCGCCTCGGCTCCCTCTGTTGGGAGACCTGCCCGCGGAGTTCCAACAGATTGTCGCGAAAGCGCTCGATAAGAACAGCGCGCAAAGATACCAATCCATCAATGATCTGGCGGCGGATCTGAAGAAACTGCGGCAGCAGATCCAGGAAGAAGAACCGTTCGAGCTGATGCCCTCAGCGGAACAAATTGCCGCCTTTAAGCATCGGGTTAGGAAAGACTCTCTGGAATCAGCCACCCGGCACCGGCGTAAAGCACCGCCCGCGAACACCGATTTGTTGTCGTCGGCGCTGACTTATGTCTCGCATACCGCCGAGCAAATTTTGACGGGAATCAAGGAGCATCCCAAGGCGACAATCTTTTCGGGAATCACGGCGGTCGCGGCGTTCTTGCTGATCGGCGCCGGTCTTCCGCGTTGGACGAAGGGGTTCATGAGTCGGCTCAGCCCGCCACCTCAACAGTCATCCTTACCCTTCCAAACGATCAAGATGACTCCTCTGACGAACGCCGGCCAATCGGTCTGTGCGGCAATTTCTCCGGACGGCAGGTTATTTGCGCATGCAGAGAAAAAAGACGGGATGCAGGAGTTACTAATGACCAACATTTCTAACTCAGGCACTTCGGTTGTGGTTGCTCCGAGCGAACTCGAGTACCGTGGCATTAGCTTTTCTCGGGATGCCAATTATCTCTATTTCACGACCGGTGAGAGAAACGAGGCGGGTGTGCTTTATCAAGTCGCTCTGCCGGGCGGTGCGCCCAGAAAAATCAAGGACGGAGTGGACAGTCCAATTACCTTCTCACCCACCGGAGATCGATTCGCATTCGTCCGTTTCAACGTGAGCACTGGTGAATATTTTCTCCTGATTTCCGGAGTCGATGGTACCGGAGAACGATCGATCGCCACGCGGCAGAAAGGAGAAAGGTTTTCCGTGTGGGGACCTGCCTGGTCGCCTGACGGCCAAACGATCGTGTGCGGTGCCGGCAAATGGGAGCGAGGCTACCACATGAAGTTGATCGGCGTTAACGTTGAAAATGGCCACGAAACACAAATTGGGAATCAGCAATGGTTTTTCGTTTCACAAGTGGTATGGTCCGGGGATAGGAGCGAGTTGATAGTCAGCGCCAGAGAGCAGGCGACAAGCCCTTACCAACTCTGGCGTATTTCGTACCCCGGCGGCGAATCATTCAGATTAACCTCCGATACAACAAACACTGGCTTTGACAATGTGAGCGTGTCACAGGATGGAAACAACATTGTGGCCGTCCAAAACCAACAAGTGTCACAGTTGTGGGTTACGCCGGTCGAGGATTCCTCACGTACAAGAGCGATCGGATCGAACGTGGGCCTCACTTACGGCATAGACTGGACCAGCAAAGGTAAGGTTGTATTTTCGTCGATGACCGGAAGCAACTTGAATATTTCGTCGATGGATCCGGATGGATCGAATAGAGTTCAGCTAACAGTCAGTGCCGGGGACAATTACACGCCTGCGGCCTCGCCTGATGGCCATCTAATCGTCTTCGCATCCAATCGCACTGGCAGCTTGAATATCTGGCGCATGAATGCTGACGATGGCAGTGACGCCAGGCAACTTACTTTCAGCGATGGCAATTCCTACCCAACGTTCTCGCCAGATGGCCAATGGGTGTTTTACGACATTTACGATAATCGAAACGAGGGCGCCTGGGCAGCCTGGAAAGTGCCCGTTAATGGTGGAACTCCGCTGCATCTGGCCGACCGCGCTCGCATGCCGGTGGTTTCACCCGACAATCAATCCGTTGCCTGTCGCACCTATCCCGTGGGGCGCGCCCAGGAAATCAGCATCCTCTCTGTGGAAACGGGGGCCCTGATCAAGCGCTTGCAGATTCGGATTAGGGAGCGGCAGCGAGTACAGTGGACACCCGATGGTCATGCGTTGACCTACATAGACGTCGCGGATGGAGTTTCTAACATTTGGAGTTATGCTCTCGCCGATGGCTCACGAAGACAACTTACTGACTTTAAAAGCGATCAGATCTTTGCTTACGCCTGGTCGCCCGACTTCAAACAACTGGCTTGCCTGCGCGGAACAGAAATCCGCGACGTGACCATGATAACCAACCAGAGCAAATGACGAGCGTCCAAAGCTGCAGCAGACTCCCAATGCGAAGGGACAGAACCAGGAAGGAAGACAGCGTCGTTCTTATCCTCCGCCGCCTGTTTCTCCTGTCCCTCCGGTCCTGCATTCGGGCGGACCTGAGCCAGGAACGGTTCTGACTAAGGCCAATGCTTTCGACAGGGGGCTGCTCTTCGCGCTAAGGTGCGGGTGATCTTGCAATATCGTTTCTATGGCTGCTTCTATCGACTCGTAGAGTTTGGTATTGATGTCCCGTTGATTCTCAATCATTATCTTGAGACCCTCACAGGTCATACAACCTCTGTCATTAAGAAGGGCCTTGAACTGGGGCAAGGACCATACTTCTCGGTCGGGTTGTCGCTTCGGCTTCCTTCGGTTGCCCGCCTTTGCTTTCTTCGCTTTCTTTGTCGCCATCGGATTCTCCTTTAGGGGCTTCGGTATCCCTGACGAAACCCGAAGGGCTCGGCAAGGTGGTGATAAAGCCGACGTAATGCTAATGAAGGGCGGGTTGAAAAATGCCTTAGCCGTTTGCTGGCGCGACTTATATAACAGCGTCTGTTGGCTGTCAATCATTTCCACGGGATCGCACTTCCCCAGGAAACGCCGCGTTGCTCTTCACTTACTAACTAATGCGTGAGCCGCAGAAAAATTCCCTCAGAGGCTTTTTCGAAGGACCGCTTAGCAGGATTAGTTGCGAACTGAGTGGCGGAGTAGTGCGCTTGAACTATTTCGCAGCGCCGGCATTCGATTCCCGCAGAGCCGCCAGCAGCTTCTCGTGAATCCCCCCAAAGGCGCCGTTCGACATAAAAACGACCACGTCGCCCGATCTTAGCTCTGAGGTGAGGCTGCGCACGATCTCATCCACATCGGTGATGGCGAAGGCTGGTTTGTCTTGCGCGGCGATGTCCTCGATCAATTTCGCGGTGTCGAGCACGCCGCCCATCTCAGCGGCCCGCTGGGCGTCAAATACCCGCGAGATGATCACATAATCAGCGGGCAGAAACGCCGTGACATAGTCGTTCTGAAAAGTTGCGTGACAAGAAGTGCGCGAACGCGGCTCGAAGACTGCGACAATACGCCGGTCCTGGTACTTTTGCCGCAAGGCGGTGAGCGTTTCGCGCACCGCCGTCGGATGATGGGCAAAGTCGTCAATGACCGTAATGCCGTTAACCTCGCCCCGAACTTCGCCACGGCGGCGGACGCTCTGGAAAGTCGCGAGTGCCGCGGCGATGGCTTTACGATCAGCTCCCCAGGCATCCGCGGCGATGATCGCCGCCAGACAGTTGCGCACATTGAAATCGCCGATCAGCGCTGTTTCAAACTCGCCCCATTCCTTTCCCTCACGAAAAACTCGAAAGCGAGTCCTCCCTTCCGAGTAGTCAATGTCGCGCGCCTGCCAGCTTGCGTCTTCACTTGTGCCAAAGGTTTCCACTTGCGTGAACAGTCTTTCGCCCATCGACGCGACCACTTCGCGCACCTGCGGACTGTCCCAGCCGGCAATCAACCGCCCATTGCCGGGCACCAGGTTCATCAGGCGGCGAAACGCCAATTTAACTGCATCCAGATCGTGGTAAATATCTGCATGATCGAATTCGAGATTGTTGACGATGGCCAGCTCAGGCAAGTAGTGCATGAACTTTGGCCCCTTATCGAAATAGGCCGTGTCGTATTCGTCTCCTTCAATGATGAAGTAATCGCTGTCAGTGACGTGAAAGCTGGAGCCAAAGTTTTGCACGACCCCGCCGACCAGGAACGAAGGATTAAGTCCGCCCTGGTCGATCAGCCAGGCGGCGACACTGGTCGTCGTGGTCTTGCCATGCGTCCCGGCAACAACCAGAGAACGGCGGCCGCGAATGAATTCTTCCTTCAGAACTTCGGGGAGCGAGCGATAGAGAAGTCTGCGGTTGAGCGTATGTTCGACCTCAGGATTTCCGCGAGGAATCGCATTGCCGACCACGACGCAATCCGGCGCCGGCTCCAGATGTGCCGCGTCGTAGCCCTGCATCAGGCTGATGCCGAGTCCTGCAAGCATTGTAGACATCGGTGGGTAGACATTTTCATCAGATCCAGTGACCTGGTGGCCGCGGGCCTGCAGCATGCCGGCCAGAGAAGCCATCGCAGTCCCGCATATTCCGATTAAGTGATAGTGCATTCGATTAAGAAAGTCTTAATATTGTTTGCGTCGTTTCCTCTGACTCTCCAGCGAGAACGTCCAAGCCGGTCAGGGCCGGTCAGGGTTGGCCGCGAAATTTACTCCTCAACCGCCTGACCTTTTGCCGCAGCGGATCGGGTAATGAAGCTGTGAACTTATGACGCAGTTGCCAGTAATAATTCTGGTTCTCGATGATCCAGGGACAAATTTGTTTGAATGAATAGTTATCTGCGTCACGGTTGAGAGAAACGGTGGCCGGATGCTTCAGGGGAAAGTCCATCGCCCTGGCCGGAAGATTGGCGAGCGAAGGAAGTTCATCAACGGTCCGAGTTGCGGCCGAACCGAAGCCAATGTTCGTGACCAGACTTCGATCCGCAACCAGAGCCAATGCGCCTTGACTCCACCAGGAAAAAAACCATTGGTAATCCCACGTGTCGAACTCGCCCTGGTAGGTACGTTCGTATGTGTCGCGCCAGTACTTAGCCGCGACGGGATTCTGAAGGAGATCAGCGAGCCACGAAGTGGCCCTTAGTTCCGGCCAACGGCGCATCTTTACATCATAGTTTTTCCAGGCGCTGCGCCACGATGCCCAGCCCCAAACCGTAACATGCAATCCGAAAAAATAACTGTCTGGCGAGCGCCGCTTGCCCTCCTGAAAATTATTTCCACAAATCATGCTGACGCGCGGCTCGTCGCGAAATCTTTCCAACAACTCTACGCAGAAGGGAAAGAATGTCTGATCCGGCAGGCAGTCGTCTTCAAGAATGATCGCCTCTTCGACCTGCTCGAAAACCCAGTCGAGACCACTCGACACGCGCCGCTTGCAACCGAGGTTTTCGTCCGCGAAATTCGTCAGCAACTCGCAGGGCCAGTCAATCTGATCTATGACCGCCCGAGTCGCCAGACATAACTCTCGCTCTCCCGGTCGATCGGGCCGAGGGCCATCGGCCACTACCAGCAGTTTCGCCGGACGCGCTTTAGCAATTTCAGCGAAAACACGCGCGGTGGTGTCGGGCCGGTTAAAGATGAGAAAGGCTACAGGAGTTTTCAAAGCCAAAGTCTTTTTCGCTGTCCTTTGCACAACCCTTGCGTTCTTTGCATCTCTGTGGTGAGCTAATGCGTGAAAATATTCACCGCAGAGACGCAGAGAGCGCCGAGGGGGCGCTGAGAAGCCAATACATTCTGCTCAAGGAGATGCCGCCCCGAAATGCCGCAAGCTCTTTCAAGCCGGAGACGCCTGACTTTTCACCAGCACGTCAGTCAAGTCCGCAGAATAAGTCATAATTATTATTAAAGTGCGAGCACGGTGCCCGCGAACCACACGCAGAGATGCGTGCGCTCCGTTCGTGCTCCTTACTTGATCGCTTCGACGTAGAGACTTTCGAAGGCGCGTTCCGCCAAATCAATCGCTTGCATGCCGGGATGACTCGACTCTCCAAATGTCTGTTCCATGGTCGAGCTGAAACCAGCTTTTTCCAGCAGGAGGCAAATCGACTCGATGTCATAGACCCAAAGGTGCTGGCCAAATTCGCGCATCATCATGTTAACACGATCCATGGGCGTGTCCGCCGGGTCCGGAAAGCGAGGGTCCGCCAGGAACTGCGGATCGTTTACATAGGCGCGCAGAAATTTTCCGGCGTCCGGTGTCGACAACCGCATGACACCGCCGGGCCGCAAAGCTCGATGACATTCGCGCAGCAGAAATTCGGCGCTGTCTTTCGGTATGTGCTCGATAACATGCTCGCCAAAAATTGCAGCGCAGCTTTCGTCAGGAAAGGGAAGCCCGCGCCGCAGGTCCCAGACCACGTCGATCTGATCGCCGCGCGCCGCGTCAAGATTTACCCAGCCGGGCAAAGGACGTGAACCGCAGCCGATATTTATACAAAGGTCGTCCCCCGCCAAAGCGAGCAGCGTCCGCCGTGTCCGGCCACGCGCTCGCCAGTCATGAAATGGGCCCGCGATGCGGTTTGCCGTTTCTCTTCCCAGCAAACCAACCACCGCTTGTTTCAAGTTCCGCAACATTAAAGAAAAGAGGTTCGCCTTAGCTTTTAGCCGCGCCTTTTTGCAAATAGATTCGGGCTTCGCTGATCACCTGGGCCAGGCCTTCGCGCAGAGACACCCTTGGCTCCCAGCCGGGCAACAATTCATTTGGATCGACTGGAGCTTCAGAACCCCGGACCTGGCCGAATTCGGCGTCAACATTTAGCTGGCCAGCGATTTCTTCAGCAACTTCGCGAATTGTCACCCATTCGGCTCCCGCGATTTCGGCCGTCTGGAGTGGTCCATCAAACAAATCGATGATCGCGCCCACGCAATCAGTTTTGTAGAGAAAACGCCGTTTCTCTTCGCCGGTAGTCATGCACTTGACCCGACCCCGCAATCCGGAAAGGACCAGATCGGTAATCACATGGCTCTTGCTGTCGGGATGTTCCCACCCATAGACATTCCAAAGCCGCGCGACCTTGCCGCCGAGATTCACGGTCCAATGCCAGGCCATGAGTTTTGTGGTGCCATAAGCATTCGGTAGCCCGGCAAGCTGCGAGGTCGTAAAAAGAAAAGGTTTCTTCGTGCGTGCGAGCGCGTCGAAGATCCTCAGCGACAACTCGCAATTGTTTTTGTACTGATCGTGCTGGCGATCCGCAGCTTCCAGAAACTTTGCGCCGCCGGTATCCCATGCCAGAAACCAGACACGATCACACTCTGAAAAAAAACCGGGGTCAAAAGGCTGGCGCAAGTCGCATCCCGATTTCAGATCCAGCGACCTGACTTGATGATTGCGGGCCCTTAGTGCCGCGGCGAGGGTCGAGCCAATTAAGCCTTCGCCGCCAAGTACAAGCTCTCTCATTATGAAATGTGCCGGTTCGCTCCGTGGAGGTTGGAAGTCGTTTGAATAGTTTTACTCGATCTGCCACACACGTTCGGCAAGCTGAATCTCTTTGCCATCACCGAGGCCCCAGTCGGGACCGTTCTGATAAGGAACTCCTTCGACAGTCGCCAACTCTCCGTGATGCGGCTGCACACTCTCAGTGCAGGAAGTGGGATGCGTCAGATGAAGCACCGTGCCCACCCGCCTGATCTTTGCGCCATGCGCGCGCATCTGGGCCGTGCCACGCCGATCACATCCGATGCGGTGACGCAACATCTGCTCGTCAAACCCCCGCACGCGATGCCAAAGTTCTTTCGCAGCCAGACAGAACTCACCGGTTCCCAGAGGTTCATAAGGAATCAGCCGGCGAAAACGCAGGCTATCAAGCAGCCCAATTTTTTTTTGCTCGTCTTCCCGCCACGGAATATCAAAACGTTCGGCAGTCCAGATTACTTCCGGATCGAGTTTTTCCCCGAGGAGCACGTTTACTGCATCAAGTCCCACGGCGGCGTCAGCGTTAGTCGACATAATCCAGGGCGACTGAGCTCGTCTGATGCCCACGTTCTTGGCGTGGTACTCCAGGAGTTTGATGTTCTCGTTCTGACAGACCCGTTGGTGAATCGCGGCCGGCACCACATAGGCGCGCAGACCTTTGAATGTCTTCGCCAGATCAAAGGCCAGCAATTCACGGTCGCCGGGCGGATTCCACTCCACAAATACTACTTCGTCGACCAGGTACCGAATGTTCCACTCGAGAGTCGCATACAGACGCTCGGCAAAGTCGGACATGTAATCATCGTTGCGGCCTACAACTACAGCGCCAATCGCGGGCCGCGATCCGTGCCCATTGGTACGCACTCGCAGAAAGTTGGCGAAGCCGTGGGCGGCGAACGCAGTGCGCAGCTGCAACTGTCCGGCGCGATAAAGCGTGCCTCGAATGCCCTTAACGTCCCTAAGTCTGTTCCGACCTGCCATCTTTCTCCTGTCCAACTCTTTCTAAACCGTAATCCGGTCCTTTTCCTTGGCGTTAGTTTGCCGCACTTTGTCACTTACTGTCGAACCAGGCAGTCCGCGAGTCTCGAATCCATAAACCTCTGCGCCAGATTTTCCGCTCCGTCAAGATAGCCCGGAAATCCTTGCCAGCGTCGCCTTTCTTTCCGTGGGAGGTCGGTTGAATAAAATATCAGTCAGGGCTTTCGTGAACTTCAATCTTCCCTCGGCATCCAGGTGTGACCAGTCCGGCAGGTTGTAACCAGACAGTGTGGGGTAATCGGAGAAGTGGACCCATGTACCGGAAGCGTGCGCTGCGAGGAAATCCCAGTAGTCCTTCTTTGGATAGGCCCTTTCGTTTATCTCCCAAAGCCTTCCGCCGATCGGGAAACAAACAAAGATTACTCTGCCGCCGCGTGCCTGTATTCGTCTGACCATGCCGTCGACATAATTGGCAACATCGGCCCTTAGAGAATCAGATGTGGTGGTGTTTTTAATGCACCGTTCCGTCAGCTCTTCGAAGTGTTCTCTAAGCTTTTCAATTTGATCACTGGTCAATTGACGGCCTTCTAACGATATCGTCATTCCCTCCTTTGTGATGGTTCCAGAATCCTGCAGTTTCGGCGGCAACTGGCCTCGAATAAAATAATGGACAGAGTTTGTTGGACTCAGTTCCGGCATCTGGAAGACAAACGTTTGAGTGAAGAACCTATGCGAGTATTCGTCGACACGCGCGGGCAAAAGATCAGTGAGAAAGCTGCGGTCGGTGAAGGTCTTAACGAAATCCTGCGCACTGAGATTCATTCGGGGATTCTTGGTCCCCTCCGTTGCGTACACAAATACTTCGTTAAAATCGCAAATCACCGTCCCCTTAAAGTTGTGGTCATCCGCGAGGTTTGCCAGAACCGCGAGTGGGGACTTCCCCTCTATGCCAAGCTGCACTGGCCGTACGCCCGTGGCTCCGGCAAAGGTGTCGATATCAAAGTCGGCCATGATGCGCGACGTGCCAATCAGCACCACTGCCCTGACTCCACCACTTGAGGCCGTCTTTCTTAACAGTGCCCACTCTCTGGGGTCCTGCGAACGTAGTACCTGGTGATATCCCTTAATCCTCCAAAAGCCTTCCCATCCACTCAGTATCGCCACTGACAAAGTCAAAGCGAGTAGCCAGATCTTCCGATAATGCAAGGCTGGCAGTCGTTCGCTAGAACTGGAAGTAGATGAAGGCACGACTGTCCCCCTGCACCAAAACTATGGATAGCATCATTACGGTAAGCACGATTGAAACCGCCCACCAGGGTATTCTTGAGGCCGCTCGTTCGAGCGACGAATTACGGAGCATCCAGTTGGTGAGCAACAGGGCGGCCATTACAACCAACACCGCGCGGACCTCGCCATTGTCCACATTAAAGTAGGTGAAAGGCTGACCGGCGCGCCCGGCCCCGATCATAGCCATCGTCATGTGAAACGCACCATGGAAATCGTTCGCGCGAAAGAAGACCCAGGTCAAGCTGATGAGCGGGAAAGTCACTAAGGCCATCATTACCGTGTACACTTTGTTCCGGTAGGACATGCTGTCGGGAAACATGCCATTCAGCATACGCTCGACCGCAAGATACGTCCCGTGCAATCCGCCCCAGACGACAAAGCGCCATGCTGCGCCATGCCAAAGTCCACCCATCAGCATCGTTAGCATTAGATTGGTGTAAGTTTTGACGCGGCCCCTCCGATTTCCGCCCAGAGAGACATAGAGGTAATCTCGCAGCCAGGTCGAGAGCGAAATATGCCACCGGCGCCAAAAATCCGAGAAGCCAATCGCCGCGTAGGGAAAGCGGAAATTGTCCGGGAAAGCAAAACCTAGACACAGAGCGGCGCCGATTGCGCAAATCGAGTAGCCATCGAAATCCAGAAGAATCTGTGCCGAGAAAGCCAGGGTTGCTATCCATGCCTGCTGAAAACCAAGCTGGTTAGCGGCCGTGAATAACTTGTCTGCCACCGGAGCAACTATGCCGTCGGCCAGGGCCACCTTTTCAAATAACCCGAATATCATGAGACTCAGACCCCACCCGAGCTCCTGCGAAGTGGCTTGTCGCGGTTGGATGCATTGAGGTAGAAAATTAGCCGCGCGAAGAATGGGGCCCGCGACCAAATGCGGAAAGAAAGTCACCAGCAGACAGAAATCGAGAAAAGATTTTGTCGGCTGTATCTCCTTGCGGTAGACATCGATCGTGTAAGAAAGCGTGACGAACGTATAAAAGGAGATACCAATGGGAAGAATAATGTCAGGAGCCGGTGGGTTATAGTGAATACCAAACGATGCTACCAGCGCGACGAAACTCTTCAGCAGGAATGAGCCGTACTTGAAATATCCGAGCAGGCCAAGATTCCCGGTGAGGCTAACCAGAAGCAGCAACCGGCGCTTACTTTTCTGCTTCGTTCTGTGAATCAGCTTCGCCACAAAATAATCGATCAGCGTTGTGATCCACAGCAACACCACAAAAGGCGGGCTCCAGGCAGCATAAAAAATGTAGCTGGCGATGAGCAGATTGATCTTCTTGACTGTCCACGGGAGTGGCAGCGAATGAAGCGCCAGAACGATGGCGAAGAACACAACGAAGGTTAAGGAATTAAAAACCACGGCAGTGTCACGTGTTTGGTGTAAACGATCGCTTCTTGTTTTGGCCGGTTACCTTTTATTCGCCAGCAGTAGTAGAGGCCCAGGGTTGGGTTTTTAACTTGCTCCGCTCTTTACCGCCCTTTGGCTGGTCATGTTATCAAACATGTCTTTCAAAAAAACTTCGAGACCGCGCCTCGGTTCCCAACCCAATTCTGCTCGGGCTCGGCTGGGATCGACCCGAATGACCAAGGGCTCGGCATTGCGTAGGAGACTCGGGTTAACAGTGACCGCCGGCGTGCTTGTCGAGCGAAAGTAACCGCCCCAGCTTGCCGGGTCATCACCATCGAGTTCCCATGCAAGGCTGAAACCGCCAATTCTAAACGCGCAATCTACCAACTCCCAAACTGCGTGGGTTTGACCCGTCGCCAGCACATAGTCGCGATAGTTGCCGCCCTGGTCGGATTCGAGAAGCTGTCCGGTGACCTCCGTGCGAGTGGTGATCTGGCGAATAATGCTGCAAATTCCTTCGACATAATCGGGCGCGAATCCCCAGTCCCGCTGAACTTTAAGATTACCTAAACGCAGGGGCTCGGCGGCGGCGATCCGGGCCGGGGAAAGCTGCTTCAGAGCCAACACGTGTTCGACAACCTTCGGAGTTAGGAAAGACTCGCGGCGGCGATGAGATTCATGGTTTGAAAGTATGCCGCTGGCGATGCGTAACCCATAGACTTCTCGGTAAGAATGACAAAGCAAGTGTGCTGCTGCCTTGGCGCTGGCATAAGGGCTCTGTGGGTTTAGCGCAGAGTCCTCGTTGTAGACAATGGCGCCGCTGGCAGGAATGCCGAACATGTCCGTGGATGAAGCTTGATAAAAACGAGTGTGCGGGCTGCTCCTGCGAATGCACTCGAGCAGATGAACGACCGATTCGGCATTGGTTCGCCAGGTGTACAGTGGATCGGAAAACGATTGCGAGACGCTGCTCTGACCGGCCAGGTTATAGAACTCGTCGGGCTGAATGCGAGTAATCAACTCAAATAATGGCGCCGGGCTCAGGAGATCGATCTGATGGATATGCAAACGCGCTTTCCGGTCCGCGTCCAGGGCCGCAAATTCAGGAATTGAGGCCCGCCGGGTGATGGCATGGACCAGCCAGCCATCTCTCAACAGCAGGTCTACCAGGAAATAACCATCTTGTCCGGACGCACCCATCACCATAGCTGTGCCGGAAATATTCTTAAGCGAAGTCATAAGTAATGGAGCGTACGCATCCTGCGCGCGGTCCGCGAGCATCCGCTCGCATTTTTTCGAAGACCCGGCAAGGATGCCGAGGGAGCGCAGGCGAGGATGCCTGCGCTCCAATTAATGTGCTCGATGAAAAGGCCGTGTCAGCAGATCCGAGACAAAACTCCGTAAAGGCAATGCCACTATCCGGCTTAGATCCCGTTTGGAAGCGAGCGGCGCTGCCAGAGCGCAGACGACCCATTTCAATCTCTCTCTGATCAAGCCGCTCATTACCGCGGCCCTGAGCATTTGCTTCATGCCCCGGGCCGAGTGGCCGGACTCGATTTCCCTTACTCCAGCGTAGCCAAGAAAGTCCGCTGCCAGACGGCGATTCAATAGTCTTATCTCGTGACTATCAATAAACCTGTTGACATCCTTTCTCATGGAAACGATATGCGTCGTCATGAAACGATCCTGCTGGCTCATGCTTTCAGCATGCCATCGGATCAAAGCCAACGTGTGCTCAGCCTCCAGGTACTGAAATCGTTTGCCGAGCGCCGCACAACGAATCCAAAAATGCCAATCTTCACATGCCTTCATCGATTCGTTGAACTGCCCCACGTCGCCAATTACCGAGCTTCGCAAAAGAGGAGCATGAACCACAATGACTCTTTGCACCAGAGCTTTCAAGGCATTCGCCCCCTCCGAGATCTCAGGCATCCAGGGCTTTTCCTCTCCCCACGACGAATACAATCGTTCCGCGGGATGATCCGTCCTGAAATATCGTGTATTCCCGTAGACAATATCGACGTCAGGATGTTGCTCAAGAAACTTCACCTGGCTTGCGAGTTTCTCTGGCTCGATCAGATCGTCGGAATCAAGAAACTGAAGGAATCTTCCTCGAGCCAACGTTAGTCCGGTATTCCGTGCGCCGGCGAGACCCCTGTTAGCCTGGTATACGTACTTGATTCGTTCATCAGCCGCGACAAACACCGCTACTAGCTCGCGGCTATTGTCGGTCGAGCCGTCATCGACGACGATGCACTCCCAATCCTGATAGGTCTGCTGCTGCACACTCTGAATCGCCGTGCCGATGAAATGCGCGTAATTGTAACTGGGTATGATGACGGTTACCGTGGGGGCTACGGGGTTGGCTGATGCGATAGTCATGGTACTTAGTTCGGCTTGAGAGACTTTCCTTCCCCCGGCGGCCGCGGCCTCAATAGACGCCGCACCGGACGGCTTATTCTATAAGAAAAGCTCTCAGAAACTCGATCAGACAGGTCCACAATTCGATTTAGTTGCCGCGGCATAAGCCAAAGAAGAGCTCGCTCAAGAAGTATTGATGGACTAAGTGTCTGGCCCGCGGACAGCTCTCTGAAACAGGCTCTCGCCTCAGCCATTCTACCTTCGTCAAGCAGTGAGCGCACCAGCTTTAGATAGACCGAACGAAATCTCGTGGATTTGTCTTCATGACTTACGAGCGCAACGTTCTGGTGCTTCTGCAAAACGGCCAACTCGGCCTGTAGCATTTTCACCGTGTTGCTCGACGCCTGCGCGGGATGCGCGCGATATCTCACCAGTCTTTCGGGTAGCGCCAGAAAGGTCGCGCCCGCAGCTGCCAGACGCAACCATAGATCGTAGTCGTCGGCATTCTGATAACGCCGATCCTCTTCCAGTGGGCCGACGTTGGCCAGCGCTTCCTTTTGCACAATCGCAGTCAGAATCGGAATTCGATTTTCAATGAATAACAGGCGAAACATCTCAGGACCGGACAGCTTGCCCTCAACCTGGGCAAAAGAGATTGTCTCGCACGCCACGTCTGCGCCCGAAAAAATGTAGCCGCCGCTAAAGACAATGTCAGCGCCGGATGCTTCGATGGCCTTTGTCTGGAGTTCCAGTTTCTGTTCGATCCAAAGATCGTCCTGGTCAAGAAAAGCAATCAGATCGCCCTGCGACTTACTGATGCCGATATTTCTGGCGGCCGCCTGCCCGGAGTTTTCTTGCCGAAAAAATTTTACCCGATCATCCTGTCTCTGGATTTTGGACACAATCTCGGCAGTGCGATCGGTCGAGCCATCGTCGACTACAATCAGCTCGAAGTCTGTGAAAGTCTGATTAAGCACAGACATGATCGACTGAGCAATGAATTGCTCGCCGTTGTATGCCGGCATGATGACGCTAATCATGATTCAGTTGGTTGCTGACGCAGGCGCGAGTTCTCGACAACGAGGCAGGTGGCTGATTCACCAAATTACCTTTGGCGGCCCGTTGAACTTCCCGCGGTCTGCGCCAGATAACTTTCAAGTCGCGCTACGGAAGACTCGATCGACCATTTTTCCGATACGATTCCGATACCGTTCTGTCCGAGGCGCCCGGCAAACTCCGAATTCTGCAAGAGTCTTTCGATCGCGTCAGCCATGGCCCGCGGTTCGTACGGAACCAGCAAGCCGTTGACCCCGTCGATAATCGTTTCTCTGACTCCCCCTTCGGCCACCGCGACCACTGGCAGCCCACAGGCATTGCCCTCCAAAGGAGCAAACCCAAACGGCTCGAGACGTGGAGCGTAAGCCATGACCGCGGCTCGATTAAGCATTTCGACCAACTCTTGATCGCTGACATTCGTGCGCGTCTGGAAATCCACGCCAGACGAACTTGCCAGCCGCCTCATCTCTTCCAGATAGAATTCATTGCTGGCGTTTCCGATCCACACGAGCGGCGGTCGCGGCGGGTTAATCTCGGCCACAGCCTTGATGATGAACTCGGCGTTCTTGTGCGGACTCATCTCGCCGAGACTGATCACAAATTGCTCGCGCGGTTCACGCCGGTTAACGAAGAGTTGATTGTCTACGCCGAGATAGCAAACTGTGGAGTCAAGACCGTAAGCGCGCAAGAGGCTTTCGCGGCTAAAGAAAGAGTTCACCAGGATCTTGTCGAACGCTTTGGCGTTCCGCAATTCCTCTCTGGCGACCGCGCGCAGTTGTTGGGTGCCGAAAAGATTACTGAGAAACCAGGTCAGGTAACGGGGCCTGATCAAGGGCGATTCAATCGCAGGGATCGCTACCCAAGGCAATCCGTGGCTTTTGGCTTCGTAGAGATGGCGGTGTGGTTCCTGTAGATAGAGCACTTTCGCCGTCTCAACATAACGGCCAATTGCCGAGACTGCCTGAATCGCGGACGAGTTGGCAAACAGTATGTCAAAGCCGCCCGCGTTGATCTCTGCGGCGCAACGCTGACAGTGCTCGTCCTGGGCCCTGATCTGGGCCATGAGCACGTTGTGCGTTTGATCGCGGATCGTTTCGTGTCGCGCCAGGAAACCGTTACCGCGGCGAGTGCGAACATCGAGCGGCACAACATGTTCGGTGATGAATTCTGCCAACGGCAGGTAGCTCCGGTTGCTGGTGGGCGGACACCACGCCTCGACAAGATGTCCCCGCTCAACCAGACCGCGCACGTGATAGTACAGCGCACGTTTTCCGCCACCGCTGGGTAAGTTGTGCCAAACTGCAATCTTCATAAGAGAACTCAGGCTCACAAGCCTGAACCAAAGCACCAGGCCTGACAAACAGGCGCCTAAGAGTACGGTTAGCCGAGAAGCAGCGCTTGCGCTCCGGTGGAACAAGATCGGCGCCGTCTGCGCCAGTTCGCTGTGCTTTCCTCGATCCCACGCCGTCAGCGGCGGTCGGCTTAAGAGACCTCGGCGGGCAGATGCTTGACTGCCACGATCAAATCCTGATAACTGAGGTACTCCGCCCGCCCACACCACGACCCGTAGTGAATGGGATTTTTAATTTTCAGGCCGCACCTTGCAAAAAGTGCCTTGACGTACAGCTCATCGAAACCGATCGCGTCCTCGGGACTTTCCTGCGAAACCGCCTTGGCGGGGCCGAAATCATATTTTAGATCGATGGTGCTTTGCCCGTTCGCGATCAGTTGCAGCGATTCGGGATTGAGCAGGAAGAAAGAGATGAAAGAGCGGCCACCGACCTTGAGCATCCGCGCGACCTCCGTGAGGTAGTTCTCTACCTCTTCGGCGAGCATATGCGTGAAGACGGAGTTCATCACCAGGAAGTCAAACTCTTCGTCGGGAAAAGGAAACCGATACTCGGACGCCTTCCGGCTCCCCAGCGGGTTATACCACTGGTTGTAAACATCAATTAGTTGGAAGCGAAAATTAGGATAGAGGGACGTGTAACGATCAGCGCACCATTGCACTCCTTTGGCTACGATGTCCACGCCTTCATAGCTTCCGTTCGTGCTTAGATACGAAACGAGGGGCAGGGTCTTGCGCCCAATGCCCGACCCGAGATCAAGCATCCGTTCGTCCGGCCTGAGGCCACCCAGCCTGACATAGTGATCAAGAAACTCCTGTCCGTTCTCCTTAAAGACTTCGTAGCCGACCGGACCATCGAACATCATTTCCGTCGGCGGTACCAGACGGGCGTAGCGGCCAAACACTCTGCGCCGCTGGTTTCTATCGGGACGTGTTCGCCGCTCTTCTTTGAGCCCTTCCCAGGCGCGCCTGAGTCTAACTTTGACCGGCTTCGGCAATAACTTCCTAATCAGTGAACCCATCAACTAAGAAATCCTCTCGGAGAATTTCCTGACTACGGAACTCTCGAACTCTCGATAGCGGGCAATCCGCCTCTGCGCTGTGATGATCGCCCCATATTGTTGTGTTGAAGATTATTCCGGTGATCAGGTTTCGCCTATTGTGCGGCTTAAGTGAACACTCTATCTTCAGAAGGATCATGATTCAAGTGAGGGAGTGTAATTGGCATCATTTTCAATGAACGTTCGCCAACGCGAACAGAATTCTTCGATCTCCCGGGCTTGTCCGCGCGGCACTGGCAGCATGTGCACGGAGCTTTCTCCGTTCAAGCTAAGTTCGATCCTGGCAAGCTCCTGCTCGCCTTCTTTCAATCTGCTGACGCCTTCGTGATGGTAGAGAAGCGCGTACGGCGTGTAGACAACCAGGTATCCCCGGGAGCGAGCCTTGAGACATAAATCAACGTCATTGTACGTAATGACTAAGCTCTCATCAAAGCCGCCAACCTCGCGGAAAACACTGGTCCGCATCATCAGGCATGAACCAGTGACACAAGCAACATTACGGATCACATCGGCGAATCCGCTGGCACCATGATCATGCATTTCAGCCAGGCGATCTATTTGGCTGGCGATCCACGGACCTCCTAAAACCATTCCGGCGTGCTGGATCATGCCATTAGCGTAAAGCAGCTTGGCGCCCACTGCCCCCACCTCAGCGCGCTGCGAATGCTCAAGCATCGCTTCGAGCCAGCCCGGCGCGATCACTTCGGTATCGTTATTCAGAAACAGGAGGTGTTCGCCGCGGGCGTACTCTGAACCGAAATTGTTAAGCCGCGAAAAATTGAATTGCTCGTCGTTGCGAATGACCTTGTGTTTGGTTTTGGCGAAGTATTCGGCGGTGGCAGCTTCTATACTGCCATTGTCTATAATTATGATCTCATAGTTCTCGTAGGTGGATTTGGATTCGACGCTCTCGATGCAACGGGCGAGAAGATTAATCTTGTCTCGGGTAGGGATGATAATGCTGACCTTCTCCCGCCGCTCAATATGCCTCCTGACTCGAAATGATCCGTTGATTACGCCTGAGGAAACATCCGCCTCAATGTTTAGCCTTCTGAGGTGAGATTCGAGGGCGTTCTTTTGCAGTTGCAGAGACTGATCAGCATTATACTCTTCCGGCCAACTCTTATAGACGGCCTCTTCCTGATAGAGAACTTTGGGAATATGTTGGATTGTCCCGCGCTGCTCGATGATTCTCAAAATGACGTCATATTTAAGATCGCTTTCAAATCTGCCGTGAAATCCACCCCCGAGCAGGCAGACTTCTTTATTAAGGCAGAGCAGATTCTGTGTGTAATTCAGGGAATAGAATAGATCTCGCGACCATCCCGGCTTGTGCAGAACTCGAATGCTGTAATCGGCGGCCTTTCGGCCTTCATCGGAATAGAATAGGTTCACATTCGGGCTGGCATTGATGGCGCGCACGACCTCAAGAAGAGCATTGCGGGAGATCGTGTCTGCAGCTGAAACGAAAGCGAGAAACTCGCCGCTGCAAGCGTGGAGAACCTCGTTGAGAGCTAACGCGAGGTTGGTGCTCAGATTCTCAAAATGGTAGAGGCGTTTGCATACACCGGCACGATCACTGTTATTAGAGGAGATCTCCCGAAAGCGGCGATCTCCCGTTCAACCTGGTGGTTGATCTTCGGATAGTCATCCGCCAGAGAAAGGTCATCCGGTAACGATGACCCGGGCGCCTGGTAATGATATTGTTGCAACGTCACCATACGCCTGCTCCATTCGCGAATGTCGCGAGCAAACTGCGCTGGCGGAGTTGCCTCGATGCCGGTCAAGGAATAAAGGACGGCCTTTACTGTTTGCCACAGGAGAGGATCTTTCCGGGCCATTCGAAGCAATCTTAGGAGCCGTGCTAGTCTGTTCATCGCTGATGGTCACAAGATGCTAGGACTTTTTTCTTAAGAGATATAGATCTTGCCAGGGATTGCCTCTTGCGCCCTCAGGAACAAAATCCACGACGTCAAATCCTACGGCCAATTTCGTGCGCACATATTCCTCCGGATGAAAAGCAGCGCAGTAGTTGGATCCTTCCCGGCCGGTGTCCCAAACGACCATCTCACCCTTTTTGAACTGGGCTAACTCAGCGGGATTCAGTCTATACTGATAAAAACTCCCGGCTGTGGTTATCAACAGATACCCGCCGGGCCTGAGGACTCTTTCCAGTTCTTTCATCCAAAGCAGCTGCAAACTTTCAGTTAGATGGGTAAAGACGGATAACGCGTAAACGAAATCAAGCGATTTGTCGGCGTACTTTAAAGGTGGCTCAAGTTCGTTTACATCGAACTGGCCGAATTTCAGATTGGCATCGCACCATTCGATTAACGTTGGGTTATAGTCGGTTCCGATCAGTTTTGCACCATTGAAAAAGTCCAGGTGTCGAATTACCCGTCCACAACCACAACCCAGATCCAAAATGCTTTTCCAGGACGCGTAGTCGACTCGGTTCCTCTCCAGGATCCGGTTTATGCTTTCGGCGCCGAGACGTCCGCCGTGAAGAAACCACGCGACGTTGGGATCCCCGGCGACGGTAAAGAGAAGCTCTGCAGGTGGTATCGGTAACTTATCCGGCGCGCCTCTGAAGCGCAACCAGGCGTTACGAAACTTGGCATCTGATCCGGGCTCCGACGCGCACCCATTCAAGGCGCGAGAACGCGCTACGGTGAGGTAACTATCGATTCTCTTCGAAACCAACCGCTCGCTGCGAAGCCGGGCAGCCACCCTTTTGAAAAATGGAAAAAGACGCCTGGCCGAATTATAAAGGCCCAGCTTCCATAAAACTTTTGTGGCTGTGCGCTTGATAAATCTCGCTGCTCTCATAATCACGCTCTTCATTCTGTTCTTCACCGAAATCGCGTAAAAGATCGGGCGCGACCAGTAAGGATACAGGCGAGCACGCCAGGAATTCACTGTGTCGCGCCAATAGCGCTCAAAGTGCCTTCGATAGAAGACGGCAAAAACCCGGCCCGCCAACTCCAGTCGCGCAGCGCGACCAAGAGCGGCATAGACCGGCGACTTCCATGCTATGTCTGTGAAAGCGGACAGGGCAATGCTCAATTGAGGCGCGCGCGCATGCACCCTCGAAATACCGAGAATGGCGACAAGAGTTTTCGTATCTCTCGAGATGCCGTCCCATGATCGATTGACTGCGGTACTTTTGATCGTTTTAGTCTTTCCCATGAACGCAATCGCAGCGATTAAGAGCCAGTCTCCGCCCAACACCTTTTGCGGCAACACCAGGCGCAGATGCGCGGGACGCATCAAGCCGTAGAATGCGCCGTTGGCGTATACCTGCTGGTAGTACGCCACTACTCGGTCCGCAGGGGAAGATTGAAGCAGGCTGATGTTTTCTCCTTCCAGGAGGAATTTCCCGTTCTGAAAGTATCTCGCGATTCCACACACCAACGAGTAATCCGCGTTCTCAATTAGCTCTCGAGTGCATTGAGAAACATAAGAGCTATCCAGCCAATCATCATCGCCGAGCCACATAAAGAATTCGCCTCGCGCCTGCTGCAATACCTCGAGGAAGTTTGGGCCGGCGCCTCGGTTGCTCAGTTGGCGGATGTATTTGACCCGGCTGTCCTGTGCGGAGAATTCTTCGCACATAGATTGCGTCTCGTCAGTTGAGGCGTTGTCGGAGATAACGAGTTCCAGGTGGGAATAATCCTGAGCCAGAACCGACTCGATGGCCTGTCTTAGATGTGCCGCTCGATTGTAGGTGGGGAGCCCAATGCTGATTAAAGGCGCATTTTTCATCAACATGGCCGGAGGGGGCTGGCCTTAAGCCGATGCAAGGCTCGCCTCTTTCAATGCACCTTGTAACAGAAGCCTCAAGACATCGCAAACGTAGGCAACTTGCTCTCTGGTCAGGTTCAGTGCCGACGGTAAGTTTATTCCATAAGGACACAGACGGTAACTAACGACATTGCGCTCGCGAGCGTCGTGAGCCTGTTTCAGGTGCTGATAAGCCGGGATAGAACTAAGCGGATGAAAGAAGGGGCGAGAATCGATGTTTCTTTCGCTCAGTTCACGTTGCAGATAATCTTTCTTGATTCCCAGGCCAGGATCGAGCACCGCGGTAATCATCCAGAAAGCATTCCTGGTGGTCGTCGCCTGCGGATTCAGTGTCAGTCCTTCAATGCCTGAGAGTTCATCTCGATACCAGCGAAAGATCTCGCGTTTGCGAACCATCAACTCGTCGATTCTTTCCAACTGCGCCAGACCCAGCGCTGCCTGCATGCTGCTCATCTTGTATTTATGGGCAACCTCGTGGTTCCAGAACAGACTGTCACCGGGCTTGCGGCCATGATCACGTAGAAAGAGCACACGGTGAAAGAGGTCATCACGATCCGTGACCAGCATTCCACCCTCTCCGGTGGTGAGCGTCTTCGAACCGTGAAAGCTAAACACCCCTATGTCGCCAAAACTCCCTGCTCTTTTCCCTTTGTATTCGGCTCCGGCAGCTTCGGCTGCATCTTCTATAACCGAGATATTCTTCCGGGCAGCGACTTCCAGCAGCGCGTCCATGTCCGGCATGTTTCCATAAAGATCAACCGGAATTACCGCCTTCGTTTTCGCCGTAACGCACTCTTCAAAAGACTGCGCCGACAAACACCATGTTTGCTCATCGATGTCAGCAAAGACCGGGGTTGCGCCCACGTATGTAATTGGTGCGGCCGAAGCGATCCAGGTCGCGTCCGGAACGATCACTTCATCCTCGGGACCGACTCCAAGGGCCAGCAATGAAAGGTGTATCGCCGACGTGCAAGAAGGCAAAGCGACTGCATGGCTAAGCCCGAGATAGTCTGCGAACGCTCGCTCAAAGCGCTCGTGGTATACGTTCGCGTCGCCGTACCAGGCATTGGTTACGGCGTCGGTGACGTAATCTATTTCCTTCTGCGTGATGGAAGGACCGGCAACGGGAATTTTTTCCATGGAGGATCCAACCTCACGTTCTGATCAGGAATGAAATAAGTTTCCCCTGCATTGCGGAGCCCGATGACAATAAAATCGAAGAGGAAAAACTTCGCTCTGAGCGCCTTCGTAGTTTTCGCTGTTGTTTCTCGGAATCCGTAACGGCTCAATCACAAATTCTGTCCTAAGCCAGCCAATTAAGCTGACCAGTTGGTTCTTCTCCCACTCTTTTCAAAGCCGCGGCATTTCCAGGTCGACCGCGTCGGATATTTGTGTGTTCGTGACCATCTTGTTCACCGCTACCAGCGCCGACCAGCGTCCTTGAAAAGATAACCAATCCGTTTTCGCCCCGGGATCAATCATCTCAACACCGTGGGCTATCTGAGGGCAAGCCCAAATCACATCACCTGGTTCCGCCACTTCGTCCGCGTAAACACGAGAGCCATCCGATCCTTCGTAATAGAGCCCGCCCTCCCCGTAATCCCGGCCCCGCTTCGTCATGATGAGAATTGGCTGAATCTTCTGGTGAACGTCAATCGGGTCTGAGTGTTTGTTCATTGCGCCCTTACCGCGGGGATAAAATTGAAAAGCTATCCTGGCGATGCAGTCGTCTTCCGGGGTTGGCCCGAGATAACGTTCGGGTGCCAGACCGTTGAGAATGTTGCGCAAGCGATAAATCGGATGGAACGTCTGGAACAGGTCAAAAATATCTTCGTTCCAAGCGAAGAACGAGAACTGGTGATAGCAGCCTTTGACGTACGAGAGTTTGTCCCACTGAAAAACCCGATGATGATTAATACAACCCGGGAGGGTGGCATTACGGCTGGGAAGTGAATGGCGACCTATTTGGGAGAGATAACTTATTATCTCACCAATGAGATCCGGATCAATTGCCTGCGGAGTCCGGAAGATTACTTCGTCCCGAACTACTGCCATCATGCGCTCACGCGCGGTACCGTCCTCAAGCAAACTGGTTACAGAACCTGACTCCACTATTTTCAAGGCAAGTACTCCACCCAAAGACTTTCACGCACTCGCTATGACGACATGAAGGACATCTCTTGATCTACTCTTCAACACACCTTATGGAACCAATGGTAGACCCAGCGCCCGGCGGTCTTATTCTACGACGGTTTCCATAGCGAAAGCATGAGTCTGTACATCTCTCCTGGCTCAGTCCAATATGGCGTATGAAATGGCGGTGCAGTACGGGAACCTCTTAATTCGCAAATTTCTAAGGCCCACCGTGTCGAGCGCTGCCTGTGTTTCTCCGGGACAGGCTGCTTGAGCAAGTTCATCGAACACAATGATCGAGCCTTTCGGCATGCGAGGTAAAAAATTCTCAATCGCCGACTTGGTCGGAGCGTAGACAGCAAAATCGAGGTAAAGCATCGCCACCACGAGGTGCTTATTCTCTTCAACGAAGGCCGGAATGGTCTGTGTCGCGTCGCCAGCCACGAGTTCCACTCTTGGAATGTGCCCAATGGGCCGGTTTATGTCATAAAGACGAATGCTTTCCTTCAAGTCGTCTATCGAGTTCACAGCGCAACCACCCAATCTCTGCGTGGATTTATCACCCTCGTCATACGGAGTGATCCTGGCAATTCCGGCAAAGGTGTCAAAGCCGACGATCCGACGGATATGATTGAACGGTTCGAAGATGGCGCTCAGATTAGCCCAGGTCATTAGCCCGGCTCCGAGAAAAACACCGCATTCAATAATGTGCCCGTGAACTCCCAGGACGTGCTGGAAGAGTTCGTTCTTCGCGAGAAAAGTGCTGAGAATCTGGCGCGGCGTGAACTTGGCAAAGCTTCGCAACTTATCCATGTTCGTTCCCAGGCTGGCTTCCAAATATGACTCCATCCCAGCTTCGTATTCATTATCTGCGGCTGTTCGTCCGCGTGGATCAAGCATCGAATGCGAAACCTTGTGCTCAGTTTTGCCCATCACTCTCTCTATATGCTCCTGACTTGCCAGACTTGAACTTTGATTTAGCGCGTAGACGTCGTAGACGTTCTGATCCTTCTTAATGTAGGCAGGCGCTGCTCCAGAGAAATCAATTAGTGCCAAAGTATATCACAGCGGCAACCAACTTTGCGGTGGCTCCATAACGGAGGGCGCGCTTCATCGTAAACTCGAGTCCGCTCATTTTACTTGAAGGTACACTCGGCCACTTTTATCATCAGATTAACTTGAATCTGGCGAGTGAAGCCACCTTTACAAGATTCTTCGTGTGAGGCAAATCGGACCAATTTAATCTTTCACGCATCTGAGATATCCATCCGGGGCCGGCGTAATCAGCAACTTAGTTTCCAACTCTTTGTCAATCACAAAACGATCGGACGTAGTCAGGAACTCCCAGACCGCCGTTTTGGGATTATCTCCCTTACTCCACGGCCGCCCAGCATTGTATTCGTCTGGCAGATCTTCAATCATTGTGTCAAACACCACCAAATAGCTGTCCTTCTTTACCAGTGGGGAGTACAACTCCAATTCCCGTTTCACGTGCTCGTGCGTGTGGTTCGAGTCTAGTATGACCATCGTTCGATTTTTGCCTTGCGCGGCTTGGTGCACTTGCGCCGATACCTCAGGCGCGACGGATGAGCCTTCTATCATCTTAATGCGTCTTACCAGGGGGTGCTTCTCAATCTCCGCGCGATTGTGCGCTCGGATGTCTATGTCAATGCCAAGCACCTGGCCTTCACCGCCGATCAACTCGAGCATGGAAGCGGAGAAGATCAGGGAGCCACCGTGGGCAATTCCGGTCTCGACAATCAGATCGGGCTTGACTCGCCAAATGATCTCCTGCAAAGCCATGATGTCCTGAGGGAATTGAATAATGGGTACGCCCAACCAAGTGAAGTTGTAGGTATAAGAGTAGCGGCTTGTGTGAAGCATCCAGTCCCGAGTCTTTTGCTTCAACGCCTGGTCCAAACCCTGCGCTTTGATATTGTCAACTTTTCTGGCGTTAAATTCTTCTAATGGATTCATTGGCATTGGTCCTATTGAATTTTAGGGTTGAGCTTCGTTGTAGAGGTGTACGGTAAACTCCCACAGCGGATAGTCGTGCCGCAGAGTCACATATTTAGTCAGGGTTCGCGCCCAGGCGAACACCTGCTCCGGGCTATGGTGATAGTTGTGCGGCCGCTCGAAATTGACGTAACTCGTGAGGAAATTTGCGGCGACACCCTTATCCGCCAGCGCAAACATGCGCGCGAGCAACTCACAAGTCAGCTGCCAATTATCCGCAACTCGAAAGTTGAGCGCTCCGGAGAGGAGAAAAAAGTCGAACCGCTGCGCAAAGTTGTCCTGGAGAATGTCCAGGCAGTGGAAGTCGGCCTCCGGATGCAACTCGCGCGCTTTGTGCACCAGCGAAGGCGAGATGTCGATGCCCGTGTAAGTGATGTCTGCGAAGTGGGTCTTCAGGTAAGGCAATAGGTCCCCAAAGCCACAACCCACATCACACACGCTCGAGCCTGATAGGTCAGCGATATCGCATAAGACTTTGAATCGCAATTCCTGGTCGTCTTTGCCCCGCCAGCCCAGCGTACGCACATCGTACCCCATCTGGGCATACCTATCCTCGTAAAGACTAATCAAAGCCTTCTTATCTGCTGGATTCATACTGCGTGCGCGCATTCAGAGGTTTTGTTGATGAGTTCTTTTAGCTTCAAAAGTCCGTGCTCGATATCGGCGAGGCTTTCAGTGCCGACCGACAATCGCACAAATTGATCACAAGAATCCCCGTAGCCCTTACCGGGCACGACGCTAATGTGATCCTCCATCAACAGGCGCGTACAAAACTCCTCGGACAACAGACGGCTGGGCGCGATTGATGCCGGGCAAGTATTGCAAACCAATGGAATCCATCAACTCGGCAACTTGCCGGCGCTTTTCAACGACCTTTGCTATCTGCGGATATGTTATCTCGACGATCTTGTCATAGTGCCTGGCGATGTAATACTGAAGTATTGCCGCAGGACAGGTAATCAGGTGCTGATTGACCTTCAAGATTTGATCGGTCAGCCCTTCGTTGGTGATGCAATAACCCAGCCGCCAACCTGAAATACCAAAATTCTTTGAAATGGAATTACAGATGATGATGTTCTGCTTCTCCTGATCGAAGATGCCCAACGAAAAGAAAGGCTCATCTATGAGGAAGTCGCTGTAGGCCTCGTCGGCCAGAATATACAAGCCGTTTGCCCTAGCCAGATCCACGAGATACCGCAACTCACGCTCGCTGAAGACCTGGCCACGCGGATTGTGCGGATTATTAATGACGATCATTTTCGAGCGCTCGGTCAAATATTTTTCATAGTCGCTCGTGTCGCAGGTGTAAGGCATTAGCACCGGCTTCGCATAGCATAGCCTTGCCTGTTCCGGATAACTGACCCAAGTGGGTTCGTGCAGAATCACTTCGTCCCCCGGATTCAGGACGCTCATCATTGAAAAGTGAATGGCGGCTTTTGATCCGGCCGTAACGATAATCTCCTTTTCAGGATCAATCGTAACGCCGTGGTAGTGCTGGTAATATTCGCAGAGTTTTTCCCGCAGCTCAGTGATGCCGCGCGAGTGAGTGTAGTGATAAAGTTGCGGGAAGGGCAGATCGTCCATGGGGAAAAGGGGGATATCAAAGAACGCCTCTCCCAGCGAGAGCACGATCACGTTCACACCCTTGCGCTTCAGTTCATAAACGATGTTGTTGTACTTGATAGACATGGCCTGGACAGAATTGGCCACCACGTCCGAATACGTTGGAGTTGCTGTTGCTTCAGCTTCCTTAATTGTCAGCTCTGCTTTCATTTATCCGTCTTCCCTAACCTTCGGGCCATAAACGTCTGGCGTTAGCCATTAGAATCGATTCCAGTTGTTCCCCTGACACGTCAATTTCGTTCGCCAAGCGCGCGCATTCCACCAGCTGATCCTCAGGCTGCGCACTGGGCCAATCGCTGCCAAAGACAATTCGATCCGGAGAATGCCGCAGATACCGCTGAAATGGGCGCAGGACATCCGATCCCCGATAGTAAGACATTGTCACCGAAAAATCATATACGACATTCCTGAGCATTCCGGTGTGCGCCCTGAAAGCCCACGATTCATACCCGCCGCCGTGCGCTACCAACACGGGCATTTGTGGGAGCGCCTGGGCCAGTTCGATTACCAGCGGCAGGCTGATATTGAATTGCAGATCGGGTCCCCAGGGAAAGCAATGGACGATTATTCCTTTTGGCTTATCGGTTGCTTCGCGCAGCGACTGGCAGAGGGGAGCAATCGCATCTCGCCCGAGTTTGTCGATCGTCGGATGGATCTTGTACCAACCGCTCTCTCTGAATTCAGACGGAAGATCCGTTGCCGGATCATAATATGGAATCAAGTTCAATGTTTTCGGAAACGAATCCAAATGCGAATAAGCGAAATCCACTTCTTCGCGCGTGTTCAGAATCAAATTGCCGCCGACCATGTCAGACACCCCGTCAAGATAGCGCAGCAATCGGTCCAGACCACTGTCGTCAGGCGTCGGCAAGTGTAAATGGCAGTCAAAAAATTTCATACCGGGTCTCTCACTCGTATTCAACGCTGACCATTTCCCTCACGCGCGCGGCTTTTTCATCCACTTCGTCACGTGTCTCTCCCAGTGAGATAAAATAACCGAGGCGGCTTTTGTCGTCAGACGGCGCTTTGATTGTATCGCCAGGGCAAAACTCGAGGTCGATCTCCTGCGCCAGCCCCGACGCGCGGACAAGATCCAGACCCCGGATCGCTTTCACCTGTCCCGGTGGAAAGTCCAGGAACTCTAAATTAGCGGCGCGTTGCAGGCGCTCCGGTAGTTCCACTTTGTCACCTAATAGACGGGCAATAAGCAGCTCGTAGGCATCCACCCCGCTGACGTGATTGATGATTACAGACGCGATGTGGCAGCCGCCACCACGCGCGGCTACCTCGACAAGATAGGGCATATCATCGCGCACTCGATATTCTGCATGACTGATACCGTCCTGCAGGCCAAGCGCGTTGACGACCCGCTCGGCTGTTTCCGTGATGGTTTGGAGAATCTTCGGCGCGAGCCGCGGCGGATAAACCAGGCGACGGGCCACGCATGGATTGAACGAGTAGTGTTCCTTCTCAGAAATCGCCA
>WNFR01001763.1_pt1 | contig 46286 bp, 43 predicted proteins | sample 5400221 | NCBI WGS metagenome assembly WNFR01 (sample SAMN13153357, study PRJNA577476) | soil metagenome | isolation source: 40 cm soil under Madrone tree | place: USA:California | collected 2016-06-14 | reverse complement strand
GCCAGAATCGCAACTGGCGCAGACGACCGACACCGCACCGGTCCTGATATTTGTGCACGGAGATTCCGACCCCGAGATTGTCAGTGCTTTGCAGGCACGCGGTGTGGAAGTGATTCGCCAGGAAGGGTCGGGATTGGATCTTTCCAGCGTGCTTGAAGAATTGGGCCGGCGATCAATCCAGAGCGTTCTGGTTGAAGGCGGTCCGATCCTGGCAGGTCTACTGCTCGATGCCGGTTTGGTGAACAAGATTACGTTCTTCATCGCGCCGATCATCATCGGCGGCCAGGATGCGCCATCCGCGATAGGCGGAGAGGGCGCCGAAAGAATCGCCGACGTCCGGCAACTCGAAAATATTTCTGTCGCCCGCCGCGGGCGCGACATTGAAGTCACCGGCTATCCAGCCAAATAGAAGAGGCACTAGCCCGAACCGCAAAGGAGGGCTCGGTCAAGCTAGGCTTACGAGGTAAAACGATCCACGAAATACACGGACCGGAACAGTTTTGTTACTGCACTTTCGTGTGATTTCGTGGATCGTTTTTGTGCGGGAGTAAGCAGACGCCCAGCCAGTTTAGGACAACGAGTATGACAAACGCCAAGCGACGTTTTGGTCAGAACTTTCTCGTCGATCGCGGTGTCGTCGATCGCATCATCGCTGCCGTTTCTCCACAAGTTGATGAAACCATCATCGAGATAGGTCCCGGCAGTGGCGCATTGACTGCTCGTCTGCTGGAGCAGACCGGACGGCTCGTGGCCATTGAATTCGATCGCGATCTCGTTCCATCTCTGCGTGAAAAATTTGCCGGCGCCGCGACTTTTTATCTGATCGAGGCCGACGCTTTGACGACCGATTTCTGCGCGGCGATTGCGCCCGCGCCCAGGGCCCGCGTGGTCGCCAATCTGCCTTACAATATTGCGACCGCGGTGCTGCAGAGAATAATCGATCAAAGAAGCTGCATTAGTGAAATGACTCTGATGCTGCAACGCGAAGTTGTCGACCGGATTACCGCGGCAGCCGGTTCGTCTGAGCGCGGTTATCTTTCAGTCCTGGTGGAAGCATATTGCGAAGCCGAACAACTGTTCGACGTGGCGCCGCAGGCATTTCGGCCCGTGCCCAAAGTTTGGAGCACCGTGGTAAATCTGCGTGTCCGACCAAAGATCAAAGCTGACGTAAAAGATGAAGCGCTGTTGTGGCAAGTAGTCAGCGCGGGTTTTGCCCAACGCCGCAAGACCATCCTCAACAATTTGCGTGATGCTCCCGCGCCGATTCAGGAATTGCTAAAGAAGCGAGGCGGCGCAAGCATCGTGTTGTGCGATGCGTGCATTCCGCCTCTGCGACGGGCGGAGACGTTTACGCTGGAAGAATGGGCTCTGCTGGTTAACGCGATGGTTGGCTGATGGCGGCTAGCGCGGGTCTTAACCCTTCGCGATCTTGACGATGGACGTGGCAACGTTCGGGCTGTCGGGATTAATGTCCAGAGTGCGCGTTTTGGGAATGATGACGAGATCCATATCCTCCATCGGTATCGCGCCCAGCAGGACCTGATCGCCCATAACGAGGGCTCCAGAAAAGCCGACACGATTCTTGAAATGCAATTCGACGGGGCCAACGTATGGAACCAGTTTCTTCGAGCCGTCAGCAAGAGTGACTTCTTTGCTATCAATAGTCTCCAGCTGGAGTTGGATTTGAACGTGCTCCGGAATACAAAGATGCAGCGCTCCGGAATCTGCCAGAGCCATAACATCTACTGAATCAAGGTTCGGCAGCCGAGGATTCTGTAGGATTACTTTGGCGTTTACCAAGCCCATGCGCTGAAAATAACACGGTCAATCTCGAAACACATAGCCCGGTAATTAAGCGCGCTTGATTGGCGGAATTAGTAACTACTCGACAAGAGTTGCCAGCTTCCTTGGGGCCGTACTCTGATAAGCGCGCCGCGTGAGTTCCGCCACGGTGTCCCAATCCACTTCATCCTGATCCATGCGGATCGCGATCCAGCCTCTTGAGCCCAGGTAAGCAGGCACAAAGAAACTAATCGGATCGTCTTTGACCAGACGGCGCTGTTCGCTCAGGCTCGACTTGCAGGTGAAAGCGATCATGCCATCGCCGTGATGATCAAAGAGGTAGTAGGCAAAGATCCTTTTGCGAATGCGAAAGGCGATGTGCTGATCGCCGGCCACCTCGCTGGTGACTTCAGGAAACGACTCGCAGATTTTGACGAGGCGGTGGCGTCGTATGTCTGCGGCGGAGAGTTGGTTTGATGTCAGAGCCATTTTTGATTTCAATCTCCGGGAGCGCTGAGGAGCAGGTCGGTACTACTCGCTTAAGCAGGGGGGTCAAATACTCCAACTGCGGCTTGACCGATGGACCCACCCGCTGACGCGGGTGGTACCGACCTCATCACGCGGCGCTCCCAACAAATTCATCGACTCTTAATCAGGACCTTGATTCCGTCCTTCGGTCTCAGCGACATTGCCGGAAAAATGCTCACCGGATGATCGCCATCGAGTTCCAGACGAAACTCTTGGCCAATCGCGGCCAGAGAGAGAATGATTTCCATCATTGCGAATGATGCGCCGATGCAAGCCCGGGGCCCGCCGCCAAATGGAAAGTAGGCGTATCTCGGTAGCTGCTCAACAAAGTCTTCCGTCCAACGTTCAGGGCGGAATGCTTCCGGCTCGTCAAAAAATCGGGAGTCTCTTTGCGTGGCCCACTGAAACATGAACACCTGGGTGCCGGCCGGCACGCGATAGCCGCCAATTTCGCAATCGTTAATTGCTTCGCGATTTCAAACGCGGCAGATCGGCCATGGTCGCCGCGCGCCCGCCGAGCACTTCATCAAGCTCCGCGTGAAATTTTCTTTCCGTATCCGGATTTGTACCGAGCAAATACCACGACCAGGCCAGCGTCAACGCCGTGGTTTCGTGGCCGGCGAGAAATAGCGTCATCACCTCGTCGCGCAATTGCCGGTCATTCATCCGGCTACCGTCTTCATCGCGTGCGGCCAGCAGCATCGACAACAGGTCGCCTTTGTCTTCGCCCGACGCGCGCCGTTCTGAGATTATCCGGTAGACGACCTTATCGATCTTTCTGGCCAGCGCGTGAAAGCGCAGGTGGGTGGACGTCGGCAAACGATTATTGAGAATCCAACCGAGCGTTGCTTGGGCAGCGAAAGGCTTAACCAGCTCTTTCAGGGTCGCGCCGACGTGATCGACATCGCTCGAAACGTCTGCACTGAACAGACATTGAACTACGATCTCGAGCGTCAGACGCATCATGTCGCGATGAATGTCGCGGCTCTCGCCTTCATTCCATTTCGCAGTTAGACGGGTTGTGTAATCGACCATGACCTGGCCATACGACGCGACCCGCTCGCGATGAAACGCCGGTTGCGAAAGACGGCGCTGCCGTTTCCACTCTTCACCCTGACTGGTCAACAGACCGTTGCCCACCAGCCGCTGAAAGAAATTAGAGCGCAGCGACATTGACTTGATGAAGTTCTTCGCGTTTGTTACCAGGACGTATTCGACTTGGTCGGGATGATAAAGAAAGATGGCCGGCACATAGAGGAAACGCATCCAGACCACGTCGCCAAATTCGTCCCGGCAACGTTCGATGAAGCTGAGCTGATCGCGATTGAAGTCGCGCATTACGCCCATGATAGGAGTGCCCTTCGGACCAGGCGGGCGCGAGGCTGCAATTGGTTTTGGCCGTCGGATCGGAAGGTTTTCCGTTATGTTCATGAATTCCAGATAGCCAGATGTTTATTCAACGCAAAGGAACGCAAAGGTTTTCGCAAAGCGACGCAAAGACTCTGCGGTCCTTTGCGAGAGCCTTTGCGCTCTTTGCGTTAATATCCCTACCGGGCGAGACTCACTTCAAAAGGTCCACATAGATACCCGGCTCGCTATCGGGAATCACGATTGCTCCCACAGCTCTCTGATAGAAATCTTTCGGCCCCGCGCTGCCTATGATGGCGTAGACATAGCCAAGCTCACGCAAGCCCCACAAGCTCGCAATCAGCAGGGCCGTGCCGATGCCGTGTCCGCGTTCATGCTCGGCCACACCGGTTGGACCAAAGAATGCCCTGCGCGTGCATTCGTATCCGGCGAAGCCAATCACTCGACCCGCGCGCGTGGCAATCACGACCGACACTGGCTTATTGGCAAAGCCAACCGAAATCTCATCAGCCCAGGCAATGGAGAAGTTGTCTTTAATGAACTCGCGCACCGGAGTGATTTCAAACGGTTGGGCGCGGCGAATGTTGATGCCTTGGTCAGCCAATCGATCAAGCGACGGCAACTTCAGAAGATTTACCAGCAGGTCGGGCATCGTATTCAGTTTAGCGGAGATGTCTGTCTGAGGCGACTTTTGGAGTGATGTACTCGATTTCGCCGCGAGAGCGCCTGATCAACCGCCCTGGTCTGAAACGTTGAGTAAGATAGAAATTCATCTTGGATCAAACGGCCACTTATTTCTCAGCTCTTCGATCGTGCCGTTATACACATCAACATCCATGTCGTATTCGGTGCCGGGAACTGTGTACAGGCAGGCGGCTCGGTTCGCTGGGCTGCAATTCTGTTCACTCGAGAATTGCCAGATGGTGTAGGTCTTCCAGGTGGTGGACGTAAAATCCGTCACGTTTCTTTTGAAGCGCGCATACCACAAATGCGTTTTTGAGAAGATGTCATCCGCGCCGTATTGATCTGAGATAGCTTTCGCGACTTCGTTGTTGGCGTAGATCAATGGATAGCGTCCGGTCTTTTCCTTGATTCGCCTGATAAAGACGCGCGCCTCTTCGAGACTCATGTCCTTGGCCTGATCCATGCTCTCCAGGTCGAGGGCAATCAACTCGTCAGCCGCAGGCTTAACTGTTCTCAAAAAGAAGTCGGCTTGTTTGATCGGGTCGCCGGGCCGGCCAAAATGATAAGCGCCCCATTTGTAGCCACGCTGCTTTGCTTCGTCACGGCGCTCAGCGTATTTGCGGTCCGCGCGATCGCCTATGGTCGCGCGGTGAATAATCGCCACGACTCGATTGTCAGTCGCGAGTTTTTCCCAATCGATATCGTTTCTTTCATAAGGATCAATTGCGAGGGCGATGTTTGGGTGCTCCCAGGGTTCGGTGAATTCGGGGGATTGGGCTGGCGATGGAAGTGGAGAACACCCGAGCACCAAAGCGATTGATAGAAGTGTTCTGATCATTTCATTGAAGGGTTGAGCAAATTCCTAATCGGGATTGTCACCGAATGAAATCCAGAAACTCATCGAGGTCGACATCCGCGTCGCGGAGAGCGCCTTTCAATGTGTACCGATCGACTTCGTCATGAAAAGGGAAGACTACGATACGGCCATCGGCGTGCTTCATCTTCACGTGACTGCCCTTTCTATGCGCTTCGTTGAAGCCTAGCCGTTTGAGGGCTGCGAGGACTTGCTTGCCTGAGAGAACCGGGAGTTTCACATCGTCAACTCAACAAGTTCTTGATCTTCGGCGAGTTCGTTTGGTTCGGGCTCGAGGTAGAGGTCAATTGCTTCGCGGATATTCTGAAGGGCTTCTTCTCTGGTCTTCCCCTGCGACCAACAACTCTTCAGTGAAGGAACGTGGGCTACAAAGTAGCCGTCTTCGCCCGGCTCAATGATGACCTTGATGTTCATGGCTTGAGATTACCATTCCGGCAGAATTGTTGGGAAGCTGCAAATCATCTACTAGCTTGCGTGAAAAAAGTATCATTGCAACCGTCTCGAACATTTTCAATTCCGCCTCCTACTGAATTGTAACAATGCTTAACTGTAGCCAGGAATCAAATCGCATTGAACCGTCCTTGCGGTCGATCCATTATTCAAGGGGCCCGAACGCCTCTGAACGCCATTGCATGCTATACTCCTCAAGCCCGTCCAGAGAGTCGAGAAACAGCGATAAGTGTCTAATGTCTTAGAAATCATTCCCCTCGGCGGCATCGGCGAGTTTGGGATGAATTGCACGCTGCTGCGTTTTGGCGACGAGATGATCGTTGTCGACGCCGGCATGGGCTTTCCTGAAGAGAGCGTCTATGGCGTCGATATCTGCATTCCGGATTTCGAGATCCTTGAACAGTATCGCGACGAGATCACCGCGATCGTCCTCACGCACGGGCACGAAGATCACCTCGGCGCACTGCCTTACATCCTGAAAAAATTCAACGTTCCGGTTTACGCTTCGCGGTTCACGCTGGGTTTGGCGGAGAGCAAGCTCGACGAACACGGCATTCTCGGCGATGTGATGCTGCATTGCGTCGAGCCGCGCGACGTGGTCACCATAGGTTCCTTCGCGATCGAGTTCATTCGCGCGTCGCACTCGCTGATCGATTGTTTCTCGCTGGCGATTAAAACACCGGTCGGGACGATCATTCACACCGGCGATTACAAAGTTGATGAGACGCCAGTCATCGGCGAGCCGATTGATCTAAGGACGCTCCGCCGATATGGACAGGAAGGCGTGCTCGCGCTCCTTTCCGATTCCACGAACGCGACGGTCCCGGGCCGGACACCTTCAGAACGCGCGGTAATCCCGGCCTTCGAAGAAATCTTTGCTGAAGCGAAAGGCCGCATCATCGTGGCTGGCTTTGCTTCGTCGATTCATCGCATTCAGATCGTCTTCGACGTGGCGCAGCAGTTCAATCGGAAGGTCTGCGTGCTGGGCCGCTCAATGCAGAAGAACGTCGAGATCGCCGACCGGCTTGGCTATCTCGATATTCACGATGGAATGCTGGTTGGAATCAATGAGGCGAAGCACTTGCGCGATGACGAGATCGTGTTTCTGGTGACTGGGTCGCAGGCCGAGCCCCGGGCCGCGCTCTACCAGATGGCGACTCAGATTTATAAGGGACTGACCATCGAAGAGACCGACACCGTCGTGCTCTCTGCCCGGATTATTCCCGGCAACGAACGCGCGATCTCGAGGCTGATTGGTTTTATCTACAAGAAGGGCGCTAACATCATCGAAGAAAAGCGACGCCTGATTCACGTCAGCGGCCACGCTTCGCAGGAAGACATTCGCATCATGACCGAAGCCGTGCGGCCAAAATTTCTGGTCCCGATTCATGGCGAGTATCGCATGCTGTTTCGTCACAAAGAATTTGTGAAGAACCACATGGGCTTTCCTGAAGCGAACATTATTCTGATCGAAAACGGCGACGTGCTCGAGTTGGATGGCGAGCGCGCCGCCGTTATAGATCGTCGCGAGGTCAAACGAACTTTCATCGACGATTCAGGATTCGAAGAGATCGATTACGAGACCGTGCGCGAGCGCAAGAAGATGGCGAACGAAGGCATGATTACGCTGCTTGTGACGCTCAACGACCAAACGGGGGAGCTGGAAGGAGCACCGCAAATCATTGCTCAGGGCGTGCGTGGCTTTGAATCGACAAACGGAAACGGCTCAAATCGCAAGACTCAAGTTTCCAGTTATGAAGGCTCGAAACAACTGGTGAAGGATGCACAGGACGTGGTCATGGCAGCCATCGCGGGCGCCTCACGGCAGATGCTCGCCGACTTCTCGTTGTTGAAAGAACATCTGCGTGTCGAACTGAAGCGGTTCATTCAGAAAGAGACCGGGGCAAGGCCGGTCATTGTTCCCGTTATCCAAAAACTCGATTAATAGTCACCGTGACCTCATTGAGACCGGACGACAACCGTTATCCGGCCGGCAGAATATCCCTTCAAAGTATCTAACCTGTGCCCATTCTGAGGCCGGCGTGGCTTAATGCCGCATTAGCGAGATTATTGCAGACGCGGATAATCCATGCGCTTACTTGCGAATAGGCGTTCGCAGCTATCGTCTAATCTGACAAAATCGGCTTCATCAAGCCTGGGTGATTTCATTCCCAAAGATTTCTATCGCTCTGATCGACAGGTTTTGGTATTCTTAGCATTGTCTCCGGCAGACACCGGGACATTGAGCCGCCCCCGTCAGCGGCTTCCCCGCCGACACGATTGGGGAGCTGCAGACGACTCATTCAAAACTCGACGGCGATCCCCTGGGCATCCTGAATCAATCCCAAACATCTACAGGGTAACTCGCCTTTAAAAATTATTTCACAGCAGAAGCAGTCACGCCTCTGAACTTATCATGGAGTGGTCCGAAAAGGTTGTTCTCATCACTGGCGCTTCCTCAGGTATTGGGCGCGCGTTTGGTATTGAGTTAGCGCGGCGTGGCGCGGCGGTTGGTCTGCTTGCGCGTCGGGCCGGCACTCTAGATGAGATCGTAAAAGAGATCGAAGCGGCCGGCGGTCGCGCGATTGCTCTTCCAGCCGATGTGACCGATGCTGATGCCGTGCGCTTCGCCGCCTGCGCGTTGCGAAGAAAGTTTGGCTACATCGATACGCTGATCGCGAACGCAGGCGTCGGCGCCACCACCTATGCGGTCGATCTCTGCGAAAAAGAAGTCGCCGAACTGATCAAGGTCAATGTAATCGGCGTTGTGAACAGCGTGACCGCTGTAGTTCCGCATATGATTGAGCGCGGCAAGGGACACCTGGTCGCGATTTCAAGTCTCGCTTCTTATCGCGGCTTGCCGAAATCCGCTGCCTATTGCGCCAGTAAAGCCGCCGTCTCGGCGCTGTTTGAAAGTTTGCGAATTGATCTAATGGGAACCGGAGTTGATGTGACGATTCTGCATCCGGGTTTTATCAAGACGCCGTTGACCGAAGGCCGCAAGCGCATGCCCTACCTGATGGAACTTGACGAGGCGATATCGAAAATGGTGCACGCGATCGAGAAACGGAAGAAGAGTTATGCCTTTCCGTGGCAGTTGGCGAGCATCGTGCGGGCCTGCATGCTTCTGCCAATTCCATTGTATGATTGGGTCGCGGCTAAAAATTCTTTTCGCGAATAGAGAAATTGTTCTTTGTACTTGGTGCTTTGCATTTAGCACCTCATAATGCCGACACTCGGCTTTATGAGGGATGATGTTTATTTAAGCAAAGCACGAAGTACAAAGCACAAGTACGATCTGAGGATTTCAAATCTAAATCGGGAATTATTCTGCTGAAAGGTAATGACCCTTCTTCAAGCGATTCTGCTCGGCATTGTCCAAGGTCTGACTGAATTCATCCCCGTTAGTTCTACCGCGCATCTGGTCCTGGCCAGCCGGGTGATGAATCTACCGCTTACTCCGGAACAACTGACTTCGTCGATTGCCGTGATTCAACTCGGCACTCTGATCGCCGTCATCGTGTACTTCCTGGGAGACATTTGGAACATCACGCGGGCTTTTGTTCGCGACCACCTGCTGTTGCTAAAGAACGGCCGGCGGGATCAGTTCAATCGCACTAATTCAAACTCGCGGTTGTCCCACGACGCCTGGCTTGGGTGGCTCGTAATCATCGGTTCCCTGCCAGTGGCCGTAGTTGGTCTCGCCTTCAAGAAGCAAATCGAAGGGACCTTCACGAAAAACCTTTGGGTGATCGCGACCATGATGATTTTCGTGGCGTTGCTGCTGAACATCGCGGAATTCGTCGGCAAAAAACAGCGGCGCATGCAGGAGTTGGGAGTGGGAGATGCGCTGGCCGTCGGCTTTGCCCAGTGTCTCGCGTTGATTCCCGGATCGAGCCGTTCGGGTTCGACGATCATGGCCGGGCTCTTTGCCGGCGAGACGCGCGAGACGGCGGCCCGCTTTTCATTCTTGCTATCGATGCCGGCGATAGCCGCCAGCGGTTTGTTGGAGTTGAAACAAGCAGTGCATCTGCTGCCGCAGGGCAGCCTGGCGACTCTGGCGATCGGTACCGTGGCCTCCGGTATCGTGGGATATGCCTCGATTTGGTTTCTGCTGCGTTTTCTGCGCACCCATAGTACCGGAGTCTTCATCGGCTATCGTCTAATCGTAGGGATTGCAATCCTGATTATGTTGTTCAATGGCCGCATTAGTCCGTTGTGAAGAAAAAACCATTTTTCATTTGTCGTTTTTCATAAGCCATTGGTTCCCCGCGTGATTTCAGAGGTGAGCACGCCAATGGCAAATCAGAAATGACGGATGAGAAATGGAAAATGCAATAGCTCTTCGGTCTCACAACAAGTAAACTCGCAGTGTAATGACCGCCAGGCGTTCCCCTAAAAAATGGTTAGTGAGCGAGCCCGATCAAGCTTTGACCGCCGAGTTGGCATCTGCCCTCGGCGTCTCGCCGATTGTGGCCGGGCTGCTCGTAGCTCGCGGCCATCATGATCTCGATTCAGCGCGCGCCTTTCTTACTCCCAGTCTCGACCAACTTCATGATCCGTTGCTGATGCGAGGCATGACAGATGCCGTGATGCGTCTATTGCACGCGATTGACGATCACGAGCCGATCCTGATCTATGGCGACTATGATGTTGACGGCACCACCGGCACGGCGGTCCTGTTGCGAGCGTTGCGCATGTTGGGCGGCACAGCCGGCTATCACGTGCCGCATCGCTTCACCGAAGGCTATGGCATTCAACAAGCAGGATTAGAGAAAGCAGTGCGCGATGGATATAAGCTGGTCGTCAGCGTCGATTGCGGCATCCGCGCGCACGAGCCGCTGCTTTGGGCCCGAGCTAATGGACTCGACATTATCATTACCGATCATCACCTGCCTGACGAAGACGAAGGATCGCCGCCGGCGCTGGCCGTCCTGAATCCAAATCAACACGGATGCAATTATCCGGATAAGAGTCTCGCCGGCGTGGGCGTGGCTTTCAAACTCATTCATGCGTTGTTTCGCGAACGTGGACGGGAAGCACAGGTGCCGGGATTTCTGAAGATGGTAGCGATCGGCACCGTGGCTGACGTCGCGAAGTTGTCAGGTGAGAATCGCGCCATTGTGGCTTTGGGTCTGGCAGATTTACCACGCGCGGTAAATCCGGGACTGCGCGCGCTGATCGATATTGCCGGTTGCGGAGACGATGGCGAGATGACCGCCTACGATCTCGGCTTTCGCATCGGACCGAGGATTAACGCGGCGGGCCGGATGGATGCGGCGCGGGCCGTCATTGAATTATTTGAGGCGAAAGAGAAAGCAGAAGCTCGGCGTTTGGCGGAGCACCTGGACACGCGCAATAGCGAACGCAAGGAAGTGCAGCGAGAGATTTTCAACCGGGCGATTGAAGAGTTTGAGAGCGGACCAGAACGCACGGCCCAAACGCATGCCGCGGTGATCGCGGGCGACGGCTGGCATCGCGGCGTGATTGGCCTGGCGGCTTCAAAGATCGCGGAGCGCTTGAATAGACCGTGCGTGGTGATTTCGCTAGACGGCGATGTAGGCCACGGTTCGGCCCGCAGCATTCAGGCCTATCATCTGTTTGATGGCCTGACGGTTTGTCGCGACTTGCTGGACAAATTTGGCGGGCACTCGCACGCGGCCGGACTGGCGATCCGGCGCGAACACATTCCCGAATTCCGGCGACGCTTGAATGAACATGCAGCGTCGTGCTTGACTGAAGAGGATTTAGAGCCGGTGCTCGCGATCGATTGTGAGGTTAGTCCGCGATCGATCGGATTTGAGTTGGCACGGGATCTGAGCGCGCTGGAGCCGTTTGGCGCGGGCAATCCGCGCCCCGTTTTCGCCACGCGGGCATTTAGAGTTTTGGGCGAGCCGCAGATACTTAAGGAACAGCATCTAAAGCTCCGGGTTGCCGGCGATGACAACCGCCCGATCGAAGCGATCTGGTGGCGCGGCGGGGAAGAATCCGAGCGAACGCCAAAGGCCAATGACCGCATCGATCTCGCATATGAATTGGAAGCCAACCGCTGGCATGGCGATATCAGAGTGCAGCTGAATGTTAAGGACATGAAGGTGGCACAGACTTCAGTCTGTGAATAATTCCTGGGCTACCTCGATCACAGACTGAAGTCTGTGCCACTAAATGCAATGCAGGCAGTAACACCAAAGAAACGAATCAGCGCAGTGGACCTGCGCGCTCGCGTGCCGGCGATCGCGCGCGGGTTGGCGCTTTTCCTGCTGATTGGCGGCGCGATTTTTGTCGGCGTGTCTTACTACAAGATGCGCAACAACACGCCGTTTCGTTTGAAGTCCGAGGCGCCAGCCCTATCGAAAGAAATCACCGGTATCATCAACGGCTACGAACGCCGCATCACCAAGAAAGATCGTTTGTACCTTTGGCTGCGGGCCGCGCGCGACATTTCTTATGCCGATGGTCATCACGAACTCGAGACTGTCAACCTCGAGGTGTTTCCTGAGAAGGGTGACAAGCCCGATCAGATCGTGGCAGACCGCGCCATCTATGACGAGAAAAGCGGATCGGGTCAGTTCAACGGCAACGTGCAAATCGAAACGCACGATGCTTTGAAGGTTAAGACAGATTCGCTCATCTATCACCAGGATTCCAAGATCGCCGAAACGTCTTCGCCCATCACTTTCGAACGCGAAAATGTTTCCGGCAGCTCAGTCGGCGCCCTGGTGGATAACGAGAAGAAGCGCATGGAACTGCGCAGCGAGGTCGCGGTCACGGTCGCGCCGGCCGCTTTTGAAGACCCCAAAACCAAAGCCACCAAGCCTTCCAAATTGAAAGGCTTAAGGGCCCTGCCGATCACGATTCATTCGGCGCAGGGTGTTTTCGAGCAGACGACTATGCGGCTGACTTTCTCGGGCGGTGCGACGGCCGAACAAGATCAGGACATCATGAGCGGCGACAACCTGACCGCGATCCTAAACGAGAAGAAGAAGCTGCAAAAAATCGAGATGCGCGGCAATTCTTACCTGCGCTCGATGGAAGTGGGACACGCTTGCGAAGCTCATTCCGTCGACATGGATTTTTTCCTCGATGACGACCAGCGTTTGCAGCGCGCTTACGGGTCGCGCGATATTCGCGCGCAAACTCTCAACGCGGATTCCGACATGCAGTTGAGCGGCGCGAACGGTTTGGAGTTGACCTTCCAGGCCCTGGGCGATCGCAGTCTGCTGAAAGAAATGCGCGCGGAGGGGCGCTCAGTCGTAACGCTTTCGGCTCCCAAGTCGCGCGCCAACGATCCGCGCAGCGCCAGTAAACGGCTGACGGCCGATGCAATCAAAATGAGTTGGCGTGCGACCGGAAAGGACCTGGAAAAGGCCGAAGCCGTTGGCAATGCCGAGTTGTTCGTCGAGCCGGTGCAGAAGACCGACAAGTCGGAGCGTAAAACGCTGACTGCACCGCGCTTCGATTGCGACTTTTTTGAGGGCGGCAATATCGCCCGCAATTGCACCGCCACCGGTGGCGCCAAAGCGGTCTTCGATCCTTTTCAGCGGAACGACAAGCACGGAACCCGCACCATGACGGCGCAGAAAATGGCCGCCCTGTTTGTGCGCGAGACGCAGGACATCGATAAAGTCGACGCTACCGGCGACGCCAAATTCAACGAAAACGATCGCAATGGAATAGCCAATGCCATGTCCTATGGTGCTTCTGACCAAACCGTGCGCCTGCGCGGAGGCGACCCGACGGTTTGGGATGCACGGGCGCGGACCAAAGCGGTTGAGATTGATTCGAACAATGCCACGCATATTTCATCGTGCCGTGGGAAAGTTCAGACGACCTATTACAGTCAGGAGCAGACGAACGGCGCGGCGCCATTTCGAAAAGTTAAGAGCCCGGTATACCTGCAGGGCGATCGCGCCGAACTCAATCATGATACGGGCGTCGCGACTTACTTTGGCAACGCGCGCATGTGGCAGGACGATAACTTTGTGCGCGCCGACACGATCACTTTGTTCCGCGAACAGAAGCAGATGGACGGGCGCGGCCATGTGCAGAGCGCGCTTTACCAGGCGAAACAAAAGACGGGAAGTGCAACCGCGGTGGTCCCGGTTTTTGCTACGGCTGATTACATGAAGTATTCCGATCCCGATCGGCTGTTGCACTATGAAAACAACGTGGACATCAAGCAGGCCACCGATCGCATGACCGCGGGCATCGCTGATGTCTATTTGCAGAAGGATGGCAACGAAGTCGAGCGTACGATCGCCCAGCACAACGTCGTTATCATTCAGCCGGGCAAGCGCGGCACCGGAGACTGGTGCCAATACACTAACGCGGATGAAGTTGCCGTTTTGAAAGGGAATCCAGCGCACGTCGAAGATGCCGAACAGGGAACTACTGACGGTAATCGTCTGACAATGTACCGGCGCGAGAATCGCGTGGTAGTAGACGACACCCGCGGCCCGCAGTCGCCCGGTCGCGTGCGTTCGACGCACAAAGTCAATAAGAATCCCTAAGATCTTTCTCCCTCTCCCTTTTGGGAGAGGGCTGGGGTGAGGGCTTGAGGACAGGCCTTTACTTCGGTTTCATGTTGTCATGGGAAAACACATGATCAAAAACTGTCTGGCGCCAAGCTCCGCACCCTCTCCCCCTGCCCCTCTCCCGACGGGAGAGGGGAGATAACTCCTAACGTGAAACCAATCACACAACCTGATTCGCTCGGTCATTGGGGCCGTTACGGGGGCCGCTTTGTGCCTGAGACTTTAATGGCGCCGCTTGAAGAATTAACCAAAGCGCTTGAGGCCGCGCGCATGGACGAAAGTTTTCAGCAGGAACTGGATGCGCTGTGGCGAGATTTTGCCGGCCGGCCGACTCCACTCTTTCTCGCGCAGCGCTTGACCGAGCACGCTGGCGGCGCGCGCATCTATCTTAAGCGCGAAGATCTCCTGCACACCGGCGCGCACAAAATCAACAACACTCTGGGCCAGATACTGCTGGCGCGACGCATGGGCAAGAGCCGCATCATTGCCGAGACCGGCGCCGGCCAGCATGGCGTGGCGACCGCGACCGTCTGTGCGTTGTTTGGTTTGCAATGCGTTGTCTACATGGGCTCGGAAGATATGCGGCGGCAGGAAGTGAATGTCTTTCGCATGCAACTGCTGGGAGCTGAGGTGCGCGAAGTTGATTCCGGATCGCGCACATTGAAGGACGCGATCAACGAGGCGCTGCGCGACTGGGTAACGAACATTGGGGACACCTATTATTTATTGGGAAGTGCGCTGGGACCGCATCCTTATCCGGTGATGGTGCGCGATTTTCAAAGCGTGATTGGCACTGAAGCCCGCGAACAGATTCTTGAGCACGAAGGACGCTTGCCTGATTGCTTGATTGCATGCGTGGGCGGCGGATCGAACTCTATCGGACTGTTCTATCCTTTCCTGCCTGACGATTCTGTGAAGATGATCGGCGTCGAGGCGGGCGGCACCGGCAGCGCGTTAGGTCAACATGCAGCGCGCTTCAATGCCGCGGGGGGTGGCAGTCCGGGCGTTTTGCAGGGCACGATGAGTTACGTGCTCCAGGATGAACGCGGACAGATTGCTAAGACGCACTCAATCTCGGCGGGACTCGATTACCCTTCGATTGGTCCCGAGCACGCTTTCCTTCATGACGCGGGACGAGTGGAATATACTTCTGTCTCGGATGACGAAGCTCTGGAAGCTTTTCAGATGTTGTCGAAGTTAGAAGGAATAATTCCGGCGCTCGAATCAGCGCACGCAATAGCGCACGGTTTGAAAGTCGCAAGCGAGATGAAGAGCGATCAGATCTTGATTGTTAATTTATCTGGACGCGGCGATAAAGACATCGATACCGTTCGTGGAACATTGGATTTTCCGGAGCCCCGCTAGGGGCGAGATATTTATAGACCCTCGCCATTTTTTGCATTCGGCGAGCCCCGTAGGGGCGAAACCAACATGCCGCTCCTACGGAGCTCGCTTGTTCAATTAAGGTCGGGAGCTATAAACATCTGGCTCCTACGGAGCCATGAATGTCTCGCATAGCCGAAATCTTTGCCGAGCTCAAACGCGACCAACGTCACGGCTTCATTCCCTTCATCACCGCCGGTGATCCGGATCTGAACACGACGAAGGAACTGATTATTGAACTAGCCCGGGCGGGCGCGACCTTGATCGAGTTGGGCGTGCCCTTTACTGATCCCATGGCCGACGGCCCGGTCATTCAACGCGCTTCGGAGCGCGCCCTGCGGCATGATTTTGGAATTGCCGAGATCCTGCAAACCGTCGCCGAGGCACGTACCCAAACCGAGGTGCCGATTATTCTTTTCAGCTACTTCAATCCGCTGCTGCAGTTTGGCGTGAAGAAAGCGGACGAGTCGAGCACCCCAGCGGGGCTGCCCCGCCGGGGACCCCGTACGTCCGCGCTCCCAGCTTTCGAAAAGCTTGCTCGCGAAGCGAAAGCCTCCGGCGTCGATGGCATCCTGGTCACCGATCTCGTGCCGGAGGAAGCTGTTGAGTTTGCGTCGATCCTGCGTGCGCACGATCTCGACATGATCTTTCTCGTCGCCCCTACTTCTACTGATGAGCGTCTGCAATTGGTGGCCGAGCGCGCCAGCGGTTTCATCTATGCCGTATCGCGGGCGGGGGTGACCGGCGCTCGCGAAGATACGAGTGTTGAAGCTGAAAAACTCGTCGCTCGCGTGCGCAGGTTCTCAAACTTACCCGTAGCCGTGGGCTTTGGCATTTCAACGCCTGATCAAGTGGCCGACGTTTGGCGGTACGCGGATGCTGCCGTTGTCGGATCGGCCATAGTCTCAGAAATTGAACGAAGCATTGGAGAGCCCGCACTTGCCAATCAGATCGGAAGGTTCGCGCGCTCGTTATGTGCGGTTTAGATCTGATCGAAAAATCCCCGAAGGAGTCTGTATGCGCTTGATCTTAGTCAGTCTATTACTCGTCGTCGCGGCTTTGCCGGTGGCTGCCCAGTGGAACAAGAATGGTGAGCGCGCGGAGGACGCGCCCGATCGTAAGGTGGTTGGCGGTTTTGGAGTTCACTTGTTAGTTGTCGAAAAGCCCCAGGAGTTTATTGCAGAATGGAAGAAGCCCGAAATGCCGAAGATCAGAGATACAAACAAAGCGAGCAAAGGTGAATACTACGGTGTGATTGTACTTTTTGCCGGCTGCAAGCCTGACCAGCTGCGCACTTGCAATGCTGAAGTTGACTACACGATATATAAACCTGACGGGACCTTTTATGCTGAGCGCAAAGACCAGCCGTTATGGAAAAGCCAGGCTCCCCCCGCTCAGAACATACAGCTGGGCGAGGCCATCCTCGCCGTCCGATTTGAAAAGAGCGACCCGCTTGGGGAATACAAAGTGAAAGCCAGAGTCCGTGATCTGAACGCTGATATTTCGATTGATCTGGAAACAAAGATTCAATTGAAAAAATAGTTTTCTGTTGAATCGGCTGGTTCAAAACGTGAATTAACAAGGCGCATGATCGTTGCAACGATAGCTAATTTGTTTGTCTGGTTGAATTCTTACGGGTCATTTTATTCGCTCGACGGGGTTCCGATCTTAGAGTATTCTGACGTTTGATTTTGCGAGTACACGAACCGGGGTGGCCTCATCTTGGTAGCAGAGAGGGCTGCTGAGATCGCAAACGACAGCACTGCGGATTCCCAAACCCTCCCGAAAATATACGCGTTTCATCCGTGAAACTCTGTTCCATTCTCGCTTGAGTTGTGCTATGCTCGGTTTCCTGTGGAATGCGCCGAGACGCAACTTAATCAAAAGAGGAGCAGAAGAAAGAGATGCCCGTTATGCCTGAAGACCGAATTGCTGACCGCAGTCGCGCCATCGAAGCCGCGCTGCTCAATATCGAAAAGAGATTTGGCAAGGGATCGATCATGCGCTTAGGCGAGCGTGAGATTTCCGATATCCCGGCGATATCGACGACCTCCTTGTCGCTGGATGCCGCCGTGGGCGTGGGCGGAGTGCCGCGCGGGCGCATCTGCGAGATCTACGGACCGGAAAGTTCCGGCAAGACGACGCTGGCGCTGCACATTGTCGCCGAAGCTCAGAAAGCCGGCGGAGTGGCTGCTTACATCGATGCCGAACATGCGATGGACGCGGATTATGCCGGCAAGCTGGGGGTCAACATCGACGACCTGCTGATTTCACAACCAGACTCAGGCGAGCAGGCTTTGGAAATCGCGGAAGCTCTGGTGCGTTCGAATGGCGTCGACGTGATCGTGGTCGATTCGGTAGCGGCGTTGGTGCCGCGCGCTGAATTGGATGGAGAGATGGGCGATTCGCTTCCAGGTTTGCAGGCGCGTCTGATGTCTCAGGCCCTGCGCAAGCTGACGGCGATCGTGGCCCAGTCGAATACCTGCTTCATCTTCATCAATCAGATTCGCGAAAAGATTGGCGTCATGTTCGGCAGTCCCGAAACCACTACCGGCGGACGGGCTTTGAAGTTCTATTCGTCTCTGCGGCTCGACATTCGGCGCATTGGCGCCATCAAAGACGGCGATCGCGTCGTTGGCAACCGGACCAAGGTCAAGGTCGCCAAGAATAAAGTCGCGCCGCCGTTCCGGGAGGCCGAGTTCGACATCATGTATGGCGAAGGCATTTCCCGCGAAGGCGATCTGCTCGACCTCGCTTCGAATAATCGTGTAGTCGAAAAAAGCGGCGCGTGGTTTTCTTACAAAGGCGAGCGCCTGGGTCAGGGTCGAGAGAATTCCAAGCAGACTCTAAAAGACAATCCGGAAGTGCTGAAGCGAATCGAGAATGACGTGCGGCGCGCGCTGGGCATGCCGGTGCATGGGGAGGTTGCGGTGGCGGCACCGCCGGTGGAACAGAAGAAAGCGGCTGCTGCTAGCGCAACAGATAAGAAGTAATTCTGGTCGCTGGTTAGTCGCGGAAGGGGAAGGTCATGTTACCGATCAAGAAAGGGCGCATCGCTTATCTCGGCAGTGTCGAACAAGAGTCGAGAATTATTACCGAGTTCAATCGGAGATACGACGCTGCGGTCGCTGCGGGCAAAGCGGAAGGGATGGCTCTGCTCAATCACTACATATCCGAGCACCTGAAAGCCTTATTTATTACTCCCGAATCTATTCCTTATTGTGCCTCGTTGTTCAAGATCGCTGAGTGGTCAGAATACGACACAATGCGGCCTCTGGGTGCGGTAGGCTGGGTGGCAGGTGATCCACGATTGAAGTATCTTGCCTCAACGATTTTTGTTGAGGCGGCGCCTGCTGAATATTAAAGCTGGGTGAGAGGGGTGGGGGATCCACGAAAATCATACGAATAGGCTGAATGAACGCCTTCTTCGTGTGGATTCGTGGATCGTATTGGTTTTCAGGAACCCTTTCCAATACTAAAGAAATGTTGGCGGTACTAATAATCAGCCTTTGTAATTGAAGAGCTATCCATTCTTGACGAGTGAAGACACACTCGATACCTTCTCCCTATGAGCACCGAACAACTTATCGCAGCCGCGATGGCCCTGCCGCTTGCAGAACGAGTCTCACTCGCGCAGGCGCTGTGCGAGAGCATTGATGCAGGATTGCCTGATACAGGGGAACGTGCTGCCGTTAATAAGGCTATCCGGCGCGATGAAGAACTTTCGTCAGGCAAGGTAACTAGTCGCACACATGAAGAAGTCCTGCGCGCGGGATCATGTTAGACTCGCGGGAGCCGGACATTGAGATAACGAGACCCTATGAGTACTGTTGCCGAAATTGAAGAGGCCATAAAGGCTTTGCCGCCGAGCGAGCGTGAGCGGCTGGCGGAAAACCTTCCGGCTATTCTGCCGGAATTGCGCGGAGATCTGGTTTGGCAACGGATCATCCAAGACGAGCGACCGCGACCTACGCTTTCTGCTCTGGGTGATGAGATAGAGGCCAGCTTCAAAACCAGACCTGAGCAATTTCCCGAAATCAGTGATAGTGACTTTGAGAACCCTCCGTGACTTCCAGAGGAACAAGCGACTTCTGGAAACTTTACTGGTGGCTGCCTGAGGAAGTTCGGACCTCCGCGCGCGCAGCTTACAAGAAATTCCAACAAAACCCTGCGCATCCATCACTCCAGCTTGAGCGCATCCGCGCTGACCCGCGCTTTTGGTCTGTCCGCGTTACGCGTGACTATCGCGCCGTGGCGCAGCGATTCTCAGATGACACCTGGATTTGGATCGGCAGGCACAGAGATTTCAATAGACAGTTTCCCACTTAATCGAGAGCCGAACGCTTTACAGACCTTCATCAATCCTCTCATAATTCGCATCGTCTAATTCACTCATGACCCAATCAATTCTCATCAAGAACGGCACCATTGTGACGATGGATGAAAAGAATTCCATCGTGCGCGTCGACGTGCTGATTCGCGAGGGGCGCATTGCGGAAGTGCGGGATCACATTGATACCGAAGCGAACGAAGTGATCGATGCGGCCGGTTGTGCGGTACTGCCAGGCTTTGTCCAGACGCATGTCCATCTTTGTCAGACTTTGTTTCGTGGTTCGGCCGACGATCTTGCGCTGATCGACTGGCTGAAGCAGCGCGTGTGGCCGATGGAGGCGGCGCACACGGCGGAATCAATTCGCGCTTCAGCTCGTTTGGGTATCGCGGAGTTGGTAAGAGGCGGGACGACCTGCGCGCTCACTATGGAAACCGTCAAGCACACCGAGGAAGTACTGCAAGTGGTCGAAGAAACGGGCTTCCGCGCAACGGTGGGAAAGTGCATGATGGACAAAGGGGAGGAAGTGCCAGCGGGTTTGCTCGAACAAACGCGCGAATCGATTCGCGAATCGGTAGAGCTGATTGAGAAATGGCACGGTGCCGCAAGTGGCCGCGTGCGCTGTTGTTTTGCGCCCCGCTTCGCGGTGAGCTGCACGCGCGAACTCTTGAGCGAGGTCGCCGCGCTCGCGAAGAAACATCAGGTGATGATTCACACGCATGCTTCCGAAAATAGGAAAGAATGCGAGTTGGTCGCAAGCGAGACGGGCCGGCGCAACGTAGCTTATCTGGATTCGCTCGGGATTTCGGGCGCGCACGTAGTGCTCGCGCATTGTGTCCACCTCGACACTGAAGAGATGGAAACGCTGGCGCGCACGAAGACGAACGTGGCGCACTGTCCCTCATCGAATTTGAAGCTTGGATCGGGTTTGGCGCGCGTAGCCGAGATGCTGGCGCGGCGGATTCCGGTTTCGTTGGGCGCGGATGGCGCCGCGTGCAACAACCGCCTCGACATGTTTACGGAAATGCGCACGGCCGCGCTGTTGCAAAAACTTGCGCATGGGCCGGAAGCGCTGCCGGCTGGTCGCGCGTTGCGCATGGCGACCATCGACGGTGCGCGAGCCATGGGCCTGGAAAAGGAAATCGGAAGCCTGGAGGCCGGCAAGCGTGCGGACCTGATCGTGGTCAATCTAGACGGGCTGCACTCGACGCCGCGAGGAGATATCGTTTCGACTTTGATTTACTCGGCGGTCGCGGCGGACGTGCATACGACCATAATTGACGGGCAATTGGTCATGCGCGAGGGTGAACTTCTGACGATGAATGAAGCCAACGTGATTGAAGAAGCAAATCGCGAGGCGATGAGTTTGACTCAACGTGCCGGTATCGCTGGCTAGAAATCGATTTAACGCAAAGGACGCAAAGGTTCTCGCAAAGGACCGCAAAGAGATTTGCTCTGCGTACCTTTGCGACTAACTTTGCGTCCTTTGCGTTTAGCATTTCGATCCTGATGCATCACGAAGTATGTCGCGCTCACCGCTAACGCTTCCAGCTTTCGCCAAAATCAATCTGAGCCTGCGGGTGCTCGGGAAGCGTCCGGACGGTTATCACGAACTCGATACGGTCTTGCAAACGATCAGTCTGCACGACACGATCACCTTCACCGTCACTGAAACTCCCGAGATCGTTTTGTCCTGCGACGATCGGTCTTTGCCGACGGGCGTCGACAATCTGGTTTACCGCGCGGCCGAGTCTTTGCGGGTCCGGTTTGCGCCAGGCAAGGGCGCGCGCATTCGTCTGGAGAAGCGAATTCCCGCGCAAGCAGGATTGGGGGGCGGGTCTGCGGATGCCGCCGTGACTTTGATTGGTTTGGCTCATCTATGGCAAGTGGAAGCAAACACGCAGGAGTTTTTGGAAATTGCGAAAACACTCGGGGCGGATGTTCCCTTTTTCTTTGTAGGAGGCACGGCGCGGGGAACAGGCATTGGCCACGATCTGACGCCACTGAGTGACGCCGCTGATAGTTTCCTGCTGGTGATCAAACCTAATGCAAACATATCGACGCCAGAAGCCTACAGATCGCTTAAGGCCCGTTCCTTGACAACCGTGGAAGCCAAAACTATTCTTTCTAGTTCGGAACGGGGCGGGATTTCTGACAGTTTCGACTCAAAAGATCTTCAAAGCGATTTCGAACCGGTGGTCTTTGCATTGGCGCCGGATATCGAGAGGGCGAAAGTTGCTCTGATGACGGCAGGCGCAGAAGCGGCCTTGCTGGCAGGCAGCGGGTCGGCGGTCTTTGGGATTTTTGACAATAGGGATGCGCAGGAACGCGCCATTCAGATGATTGAAGTCGAGACTGGTTGGCGCGTCTTTCTTTGTAGAACGGTCGGGCGCAGAGCCTATCGGAACGCGATGGGCCCGGCGGCTGAAAACTTCGCACTTTTGGTTGGCCGATGACGTGGGCCGATGATGTTGGGGCGTCGCCAAGTGGTAAGGCACCGGTCTTTGGATCCGGCATTCGTAGGTTCGAATCCTTCCGCCCCAGCCAATTTCCAGGTGGCACAGACTTCAGTCTGTGATTTGGGCTTGCTTGAAGTAAGACACGCAGACTGAAGTCCGTACTTACTGACTAATGGGAACGACCGGCGGCATCAAAATCTTTTCGGGCACTGCGCATCGCGCCCTCGTCGAAGAGATTTGTCACGAGCTTTGTTGCGATCTGGGAAAGGCGACGGCGGCGCGTTTTTCCGACGGCGAATTCAATTTTCAGGTCGAAGAAAACGTTCGCGGCGCCGACGTCTTCATCGTTCAGCCGACCTGCCCGCCGACTGACGCGTACTTGATGGAGTTGCTGGTAATGCTCGACGCGTTCCGTCGTTCATCCGCCGAGCGTCTTACCGCGGTCTTGCCGTATTACGGTTATGGCCGGTCTGATAAGAAGGATCGTCCGCGGGTGCCGATTGCGGCCAAGATGGTCGCGAATTTGCTGACGACCGCGGGAGCCGACCGGATTCTGACAATCGATCTTCACGCGGCGCAGATCCAGGGGTTCTTTGATATTCCGGTGGATCACTTGTACGCGGCGCCGGTGATGATTCGTTATTACCAGGAGCGGCCGCTGCCGAATCTGACGGTGGTGGCGCCGGACACCGGCGGAGCTGAACGGGCCCGCGCCTACGCCAAGCGGTTGGATGCAGAACTAGCGCTGTGTGACAAGCGTCGCGATAAACCCAACGTGGCCGAAGTAATGAATGTGGTCGGCGATGTCGAAGGGCGAAACTGTTTGATCGTTGACGATATGTGCGATACGGGCGGATCTTTGACCAAGGTTTCCTTGGCTTTAAAGCAGGCCGGGGCGGCTCGTGTTGACGCATGCTTCACACATCCGGTACTGTCAGGACGTGCCGCACAGCATCTGGGGAACTCGGGAATTGAACAGATCGTTGTGACGAACACTATTCCGCTGAATGCAAAAGCAGCGGAGCTGAAGAACATCAGAGTTTTGAGTATTGCGCCTCTTTTGGCGAAAGCGATCAAGTCGATCCACGAAGAGACCAGCGTCTCTTCGCTCTTTGTATGAAATCTGAGCCCGAGGGCTCAGACAAACGAAGGGCAAACACTGAAAGCTAAGTAGCCGTCGCCCTCAGCTTTCAGCAAATACAATTTGAGTCGGATGTGGCACAGACTTCAGTCTGTGATTTTCCCACGCGTGTCCACAGACTGAAGTCTGTGCCACTATTTCAGGGAGAGCAATTATGGCGGAGAACAAAGACATTGTGGTGCGCGCCGTCAGGCGCGACGGGCGGGGAAAGAACGACGCGCGCCGGGCGCGCCGTAACGGCCAGGTGCCGGTGACGATGTATGGCGGCGGCGGCGATGCCGTGTCCGCGCTGGCAGAGTTAGGCGATCTGGCGGCGATCCTGCGATCTGATACCGGCCGAAACACGATCTTTACACTCGATGTTGAGGGTGTCGAAGCCACCGAAGTGATGTTTGCGGATCGGCAGATTCATCCGGTGCGCAGCCGCTTGATTCATGCGGATTTCAAACGTCTGGTGAAAGGCGAGAAGATCGAAGCCACCGTGCCGTTGCGCCTGGTCGGTGATCCAATCGGCGTTCGCGAACAGGCGGGAATGCTCGAGCAGATCGTGCGCGAAGTCGAAATTCGCTGCGAACCGCGCGAAATTCCCGAAGCGCTGGAAGTCGACGTCACTAATCTTGGCGTCCACGAAGTCCTGCACGTCTCAGACATTCCGCTGCCCGCGGGGATCGAAATCCTGGAAGCACCCGATACCGTGATTGCGACCGTCGGCGTAGTCAAGGAAGAGCCGGTAGCGGTAGCAGCGCCAGTCGAAGGTGAAGGCGCGACTGAACCGGAAGTAATCGGCAAGGGCAAGAAGGAAGACGAAGAAGGCTCGGAAGAAGAGAAGAAGTAAGGGCATTGCCGATTGTCGATTGCCAATTGGTTGGTAAATCAACAGTCTTGGGCAATCAGGTTTCAACAAGTCGAAGGTTGGCGGTTTTCAAATCGGCAATCTTCAATTGGCAATCGGCAATGCAATGTACCTGATCGTCGGACTCGGCAATCCGGGCAGTGAGTATGAATGGACACGGCATAACGTTGGTTTTCTGCTCGTTGATAAATTGGCCGCAGATGGAGGCCTGACCGTGAAGCGGCGTGAATGTCGTTCACTGTCGGGCAGCGGGGTAATTGAAGGCCAGCGGGCAAAGCTGATAAAGCCGCAGACCTTCATGAATTTGAGTGGTGAAACTGTTGCCTGTCTGATGGCGAAAGACGAAGTGGTTGAAGCGGGTAAATCGCTGTTCGTCATCAGCGACGACCTGGCCCTGCCCTTTGGCACGATTCGTTTGCGCGCGCGGGGCAGCGCCGGCGGGCACAACGGTTTGAAGTCGATCATCGGCGCGTTGGGGACCGACGAGTTCACGCGACTGCGGATCGGAATTCAACCTGAGCATCCGGTAAGTGATGCGAAGAAGTTTGTTTTGAATGAATTTGCGTCGTCGGAACGACGCGCGTTGAAAGAGATTCTGGAGCGGAGCGCCGACGCGGTGCGCTCGGTTTTACGAGATGGCATTGCCAAGGCGATGTCGCTGTATAACTAGGAGGTTGAAGTTGTCGGAAAAAAGAACTTATGAAGTGGTTTTTAATCACAAGAAAGACGGCACCTACGTGCTGCTGGAAGTGGAAGGGTCCGGCGCTGAGATTGCCGAGCTCGAACGCCGCATGCGCGTCAACGATCAAATCCTCAGGTACATGACCATTCGCGTAGACGAGGATCGGCGCCGAGCTGATAAATTGAAAGACCGGCGCGCGCGCAAAGCGGCCCGACGGACTGGCGCGAAGAACAAGGCCAGCGGTGCAGCTGCAGGATCAACTGCGGCAATCGCCGAGTCCGATGATGCGTAATCCTAAGCTGGTTCGCTCAGAAGCAAGGTGTCGTTGAAGGCGGAAAGCCAGCGGCTTTGAAAAAAGTTTCGAGGTTCGCGGTGTCGATGGAAGGGAAAGAATATGTCATCAAACTACGAAGAACGCGAGAACTCATACGGTTTTGAGCGCGAATATGAGAGGGCCATGCCCGGGCGCGGCGGTCGCCGGATGCAGCGGCGGAAGATTTGCCGCTTCTGCATGGATAAGGTTGACCTGATCGACTTTAAAGATGTGAAGCTCTTGCAGTCTTATATTCCTGAGCGCGGCAAGATCTTGCCGCGGCGCATTTCCGGAGCCTGCGCCGCGCATCAGCGGATGCTGGCTGAAGCAATTAAGCGCGCGCGCAACATCGCTCTGTTGCCTTATGCAGCCGACTGAATTTAGTGGCACAGACTTCAGTCTGTGATTCGAGTCAGAAGAAAACACAGACTGAAGTCTGTGCCCCTGCTGATGTAAACGGGAGTCGATCGAAATGTCACACAAACAGGTTCTGTTACGCGAAGATATCGATAATCTGGGCGCCCGCGGCGAGATCGTGCGCGTCAAGGCGGGTTACGCCCGAAACTATCTGCTGCCGAGAAATCTGGCGGTTGAGGCCACCGTCAACAATGTCCGCCAGATTGAAGGCGAGCGCGCGGCGCTGGCCAAGCGCGAGGCGAAGGATCGCTCGTCGGCGGAATTACAGGCCGGCGCGTTGCGTGGTCTGAAGTTGAAGTTCGAGCGCAGAGTCGGCGAGGCCGGAGTCCTCTACGGTTCAGTTACCTCAATGGACATCGCCCACGAACTGAAAGAGCAGGGCTATGAAATCGATCGCCGTCGGATCGTCTTGCGCGAACCAATCAAGCGCTTCGGCAGTTACGAGGTGCCGGTGCGCTTGCACCGAGACGTAACGGTCCAGTTGCCCGTCAGCGTTCTCGGCGAAGGCGGGATCGAGATCGACGTGACGGCGCTGGATGCTGAGACGGGTGAAGAAACTGCCACCAAGGTCGCACCACCTGCGCATAAAGGCGCTGAGGGCAACGAATAGGATGGCGGGTCAAGACAATGAATTTCTCCGGAAGCTTTGTAAGAAAACAGCGAGCCAGCGAAATTCCTTAGAGGAATAGCTCAACGAGCCTGCGAAGCAGGCGAAAGAGTTTAGCCCAGGGTGGAGCGAGCGAAGCGAACGGAACCCTGGGTAACCTTCCCAAAAATGGCAAGCCCGCTTTAGCGGGCGACAGAAAAGCCTCCCCGAATTATTTAGCGTTTACCGAAGGTGTTCTTTCCTTTTGGAGGTCTCGCCCCTTCAGTTCAGCACGAAAAGTTCCACGCGCTACAGTATTAAATAATAAACCCTTATCCAAATACGATTTGTGGTCATTTGTGGTATAGCTTCCCAATTGAAGGACGAACTGCAGGGAGGCATCAGATGGCAGATTGGATCGTGGTTTTCGCAATTGTTAGTTTTTTAATTCATAAGCTCGCTAGTCTCACAGAGGTTGATGTAGGTCGCGGATGGTTGCGACTTAGGTTTGCGCAGGACGACAGCCGATTAGTTGAAACCCACCACCGTGAATCTCCGGTGCAAGGGCAGCCGGGAAAGGATTGACTGTCATTGTTATTTCTTTATCGCTTTGAATACATTTGCGGGTGCGCGTGGCTCACTTCTTGGTGCTCAACAAGATGGTTATCTAACCGCACTGAGATAAAACTTAACGTGTGGTTCAGTCCTTAACGAGTTGACGGGACCGTATAGTATAGTCCGCAATCCTAATTTGGTTTTCGAACTACTCGCTTTCATCGCGATGAAGTTCCAGTTCATTCAATGGCTACACCTGAACCCATTCGCGACCCAATTCTCGAGCGACCTCTTCCCAGCAGTCCTGAAACTGAACGCGCTATTCTCGGCGCGATTATCTTAGACAACTCGCTGGTGGCGCAGGCGGTCGAGCTGCTGAAGCCCGCCGACTTTTACGTGCCTTCGCATCGCCGCGTATTCATCGCGATGATCGCGCTGTTCGAACGCGGCTCTGAAATTAATCCGATTCTGATTGCTGAAGAATTACGCCGCGATAACTCTCTGGAAGGTTCAGGCGGGGTACTCTTTCTGACAAACCTGACCTACGGATTGCCGCACGTTACGAGCATCGTGCAGTTTGCCAAAGTCGTGCGGGGCAAGTCTTTGCTGCGGCAGTTGGTCAAAGTCGCCAACAAGATCAGCGCCGAAGCCCTGGAAGAAGAAGACGAGCCACAAAACATTCTGGATCACGCCGAGCACGCAATTTTTGCGCTGGCCGACGAACGCATTCGTCAGGGTTTTGAACACATTAAGCACCCGGCCGAACGGGTTTTGGAGAAAGCCGAGGCCGTCGAGCATCGCGATCTCGTAGTAACCGGCGTGGCCACCGGTTTTCGCGGCCTGGACGCGTTGACCTCGGGTTTCCAGAAGCAGGATCTAGTCGTCATCGCAGCGCGGCCTTCGATGGGTAAGACCAGTCTGGCGTTGACGCTCGCTCAGCATGCGGCCATTGAAAGTAAGGCGGTCGTCGGGATTTTTTCGCTGGAAATGTCAGCGGAAGCACTGGCGATGCGCATGCTCTGCTCGGAAGCCAGCGTGGACGCGCAAAAGTTTCGCAGCGGTTACCTTTCTAACGAAGAATGGTCGCGTCTGGGCAAGGCGCTGGGCAAACTGGCCGATGCGCGCATCTTCATTGACGATACCGCAGCGATATCGGTGCTTGAAATGCGGGCGAAAGCGAGGCGCCTGGCAACAGAACAGAAGCAACTCGACATGATCGTGGTTGACTACTTACAACTCATGTCCGGTTCGTCGGGCCGTTTTGAATCGCGTCAGCAGGAGGTTTCGCAGATCTCGCGCGAGCTGAAAGCCCTGGCAAAAGAATTGAATATCCCGATGGTGGCGCTTTCGCAGTTATCGCGCGCGCCTGAGAACCGCACCGACCACCGGCCACAGCTTGCCGACCTGCGCGAGTCGGGCGCGATTGAGCAGGACGCCGACGTGGTGGCTTTTATCTATCGTGAGGAGCAGTACCACAAGAGCGATGAGAACAAGAATATCGCCGAGTTGATTGTCGCCAAGCAACGCAATGGCCCCACCGACACTGTCTACCTGGCTTTCCTCAATCAGTTTGCCAAATTTGCCGATCTGGATCGGGACGCCCTCGGTGCTTATCTAGCCAGGTTCGATCGCTCGAAGGGCTCGCCGCGCATCAGCCGCGGTGACGAGTTCTAGAGAATTCTGAACATTCTTTGGTTGTGTTCTTTGACCCTCTCCCTTTTTGGGAGAGGGCTGGGTGAGGGCCTGTGCGAGATCCGACTTTGATATAGTGTGTCGCGGCTAAACACGACTGGTGAGAAGAAAGTATTTCGCGCTAAGCTTCGCACCCTCTCCCCTGGTCCCTCTCCCAAATGGGAGAGGGGTTAGCAAAACGATGACCATTAAAGAACACACCGCCCGGCGTCCGACGTGGGCTGAGATCGATCTCGATGCTCTCGCGAACAACCTTCGCGTGATTCGCGCTGAGGTTGGCAGCGAAGTTAGCGTGATGGCCGCCGTGAAGGCGGACGCGTACGGTCATGGCGCGGTTCCCTGCGCTCGGCGTCTGGAAGCTGAAGGCGTCGATTGGTTTGGCGTGGCTATGCCGGAAGAAGGTCTTGAGTTGCGCCAGGCGGGCATCAGCAAACCAATTCTTTGTCTCGGAGGATTTTGGGCCGGCCAGGAAAGCGCTTGTTTGCAACAGCGCCTGACTCCGGTTGTTTACCGGCTGGATATGATCGAATCGTTTGATCGCGCTGCGCGAGACGAGGGCGTGGTCGCCGATGTGCATGTCAAGATCGACACTGGCATGGGTCGATTGGGAGTGCGTGCCGACGACGTTCGACAATTCTGTGAAGCGCTGTCTGCTTTCCAAAATATTCGGGTTGATGGATTGATGACGCATCTCGCGGCCGCGGACGATCCTGCTCAAGAGGATTTCACCAAGGACCAGCTCAAACGATTTCAGCAGGCGGTCGATCTGTTTCGAGAGAGAGGCTTTGCGCCGCGCTATGTGCATGCGGCGAACTCGGCGGCCACCTTTGCTTATCCACAGGCGCGCGGAAACATTGCGCGCCCCGGCGGGACTCTCTACGGCTTCCGGCGCGACGTGCTGCCGCCGCAGATCGAGGCTTCACAGCTACGGCCCGTCTTGTCTCTGCGCTCGCGGATAATGCTTTTGAAGACAGTCGGCAAAGGCGAGAAGCTGGGTTACGGCTGTACTTTCGAAACAACGCGACCATCTCGAATTGCGACGGTCCCCATCGGCTACGACGATGGTTACCGGCGCGCGCTCTCAAATCGTGGCCGCGTGATTGTTGGCGGAACTTACGCGCCGGTAGTCGGCCGCGTCTCGATGGACTTGACGTTGATTGATGTAACGGACGTGCCGGGAGTTTCGCGCGATGATCAGGTGACCATGCTGGGACGCGAAGGCGCATTAGCGATTTCAGCTGAAGACCTCGCCGAACTCGCCGGCACGATCTCTTACGAGATTACCTGCGGCATCAGTAGCCGCGTGCCGCGAACCTACCTGGAAAATTCAGATCGATAACTAGCCAACTTCCTCTCCGGTGCAAGCAGGCGCGCTAAGCAGCCGAAGCCTCAAACCGCCAACGCCGATGTGGCTAAAAAAACATTGACGGGGTCGGGAATCTGGCATATTGTCCAACCGCCAAACACAGGGAGTTTACGGGCTGGTCCTCAGAGTCTCAGTCGTGCTCCTACCGTACCAGTCAAAGTTTACGCACAGTCTTATCGCCCGGCTTAATCTTTCCCGGATCTCTAACGAGTGCTATCGCCTTTCGGAAGGCAGAAAACAGGAATGGACGCGAGGATGGCCAGGAAGTGCGATGGAACCTGAAACGCTGACTATTACGATCGACGATCGCGACAGTGTGACGGCGCTTCTGTATCTGGCGTCGAAAGGGAAACAGTCCGGTGTTACCGTGGTTCTGGGACACGGCGCCGGCGCGAACCAGTTGAGCTCTTTCATGGTCATGATCGCCAGAGGCCTGGCGGCGCGTGGATGCGACGTCATGACTTTCAACTTTGTATACAAAGAGCGCGGGCGCAGCATTCCGGATCCCGCGCCGCGACTCGAATCTTGTTATCAAGCGGTAATCAAGACGGCACAGACGAATCGCAAGCTAAAGAAGAATCGCCTGGTGATCGGGGGCAAATCGATGGGCGGACGGATCGCTTCACAGGTTGCGGCCATCGCGCCAGACGGAATTGCGGGATTGGTCTTCCTGGGATACCCGCTGCATCCTCCGGGCAGACCTGATAAGTTGCGCGATGCGCATCTGAAAGAAATTCATGCGCCGATGCTTTTTGTGCAGGGCGCGCGCGACACGTTTGGCACAGCAGACGAAATTAGCGCCGTGATTAAGAGACTGCGCCTGCCCGCGACGCTTCAGGTAATCGAAAGCGGCGATCATTCTCTCAAAGTTCCGAAACGGCTCGGCGAGCCACAGGAGAAAATCTACGCGACGATACTTGATAACGTCGCCGAGTGGTTGCAAATAAATTAATGGTCCCTCGCTTGGCCAGCGAGGCGACGTTCGATCAGGATGTGACTGACAGACTAAGTTTCCACTAGCTCAGATCGACCTCCGCTGCAGTCTCTTGATGAGTCGAGCGGTGGTTAGTTCAGCCAGGCGTTGACATTTAGATCTCTTGCCAATATCTTGCAGGCGTTTTTTGGGTACTTTAGGTGTCTCATACCTTGCGACAGGCGACTCTCTAATTTCTCAGGAGTGTTTCGGTTTTGTTCTGGGAAAGCCGACTGCGGCGGTCTGACACGCTCGTCGCAAACTCTTAGAGCTATCTCACGGAGGCTCCCATGACAACTTCTTCCCCAACCAACATTGATTACACGCAGGAAGTGCGCTTTGCAGTGGTGATGTACGGCGGCGTGTCGCTGGCGATCTACATCAACGGGATCGCGCAGGAACTTCTTAGTATGGTTCGTTCCACGCCGGAACCCAAGAATGGCAAAAGCGTTCCGACGGCAACGGTCGAGCCCGGGGATCTCAAAGGGACCCAGCGAGTTTATAAAAAGTTAAGCCACCTGCTCTCTGATGAGCGGTTACTTGCCGAGTGTCGGGCTCTGGCCCCCAAAAAGGGGACGGATCAATCATGCGCCGCCCTCGCAGACAAGCTGGAAAAGCTGCTCGCCGACGCCGATGCGCCTCAGACGCGATTCGTGGTCGACATTTTGTCAGGGACGTCGGCCGGGGGGATTAATGCGATTTATCTCGCTAAAGCTCTCGCGAACGACCAGAGCATAGACCAACTAAAGCAGTTGTGGATTAACGAAGGCGATATCGGGCTGCTCATTAACGATAAGAACTCGGTCATGGGTTTGCATCTGGAGAACCAGAAGCCCCCGCAGTCGCTCCTCAACAGCCGGCGCATGTATCTTAAACTGTTGAAGTCTCTCGATGATATGGACGGTGGCGATCCCCGGGACAAAGACTACCGCTCTCCTTATGTTGATGAATTGGATCTGTACATAACTGCCACCGACATTGAAGGCGCGCCCGTGCCGATCAAGCTCAGCGACGCAGTTGTCTATGAAAGACGACATCGGAACGTTTTTCATTTCAAGTATGGGTCGGAAGAAGCAATGGGCGACCCGTGTAATGACTTCATCAGCGAGAACAATCCTTTCATGGCCTTCACCGCGCGCTGTACGTCGTCATTTCCGTTCGCCTTTGAGCCCATGAGACTTTGCGACATCGACGAAGTGTTGGCGACGTTTAGGAATTACCAGGGCGCTGACCAGGAGAAGATGAAAGAGAAGTGGGAACGGTTCTTCAGTGAGAATACGCGTGCCAATGGCGGACAAAAAATTTGTTACACCACCCGCTCATTTGGAGACGGCGGCTATCTTGATAACAAGCCCTTCACTTACGCCACTGAGACGCTTGCCCGTCGCTATGCTCCGCGTCCGGTCGATCGCAAGCTGATCTACATCGAGCCGTCTCCGGAACATCCCGAAGACGAAGTGATTAAGAACGCCAAGCCCGACGCGATCGAGAATGTCAAAGCTGCTCTGCTCGATTTGCCTTCTTATGAAACGATTCGGGAAGATTTGGAGCGACTAATCCAGCGGAATGTTCTCATTAATCGTCTCAATCGCATTACCACCGCAGTCGAATCCGACCTTGATAAGGCGACGCAGTGGAAGCGGCCAAAAATGGCAGAGGGCGAGTGGGAAACGCTCGACATGGCCGGCATGGTGGAAAAGTTTGGCATCTACTATCTTCCCTATCGCCGGTTACGGATTGCCGCGGTTACCGATCAATTGGCGGAATTGATTGCGCGCGTCAGAAATCTCGATAAGGATTCGGCCCAGTTCTTTGCTGTTCGGGCCTTGATTCGCGCCTGGCGAGAAAAAAACTATCCCGACTATCACCAGAAAGAAGCTTCTACCCAGCAAACGGGTCAGACTGCTGACACGCCCGAGGCAGGCGGGACGGGTGAGACCGCGGTTAACACCAAGGCAGATGATAAGAAGACGGACTACACCGCTAATCAGTTGCTCGTCCACTACGACTATAACTATTGGCTGCGCCGCTTGAACTTCGTCCGTCGCCGGCTCGACCAGTTGTTTAAACTCAAGAAACTGCCGGCGCGCAAGGAAAGCGGAGACGGTGTCGACGAAAAAAGACTTCTCAAGGAGGAGGAGGCCGTCCTGGACCGGTTGGAAGAACTTCCCCACAACAGTTTGAAGTATGCAGATCTGACTGCCGAGGAAAAGAACTCACTTCATAGCTTCCTGATCTTTGTGAAGTGTCAGCTCAACCTGATCTACAAGGACTTAAGAAAGGCCGGCAGAGAGATCCAATCCGCGCGCGGCACTAACGGCGACGACAGCGTGGCCGGAAAGATTAACAAGATATCGTTAGGGCCTGACAAGATACGTTTTCTGCTCGGCTTGCCGCAAGAGTCTGATTCCACCGAGCCTGATTTTTCACGCCTTAACGAAGACGAGTGCGTAAGACGCGCCACGAGACTTTTTGATGACCCGATCTTCGCGAAGAGCTTTCAGGACGCCGCGGATGAATTAAGAGAGCAAATCAAGCAGAAAGTCGTCGACCCAACGTGGACGAGCTGCAGGCGATTACTAAGACCAACCGAGTCTCTGCCCGAGGGAGACGCAACCTGTCCCCTTCCAAATCCGTTGAGCGCTCACACTAACAGCGTCCGCGAATACCTGTGGCGGTATTGTAGTCAGTTTGATGACTTTGATCAGATTACCTTTCCCATTGCTTACGGAACTGATGTCGGCGAGGCAAATGTCGTCGAGGTCATCCGCATCAGTCCCGAAGATGCCGTCAACCTGATTAATGAACGGCGGGAGCAAAGGGACAGTCCCGACGGAACCGGGCGCCGTAAGCTTGCCGGCACCGCGCTCCATCACTTTGGAGCATTTCTCGATCGCACCTGGCGACAAAACGACATCATGTGGGGACGTCTGGACGGCGTCGAACGACTGATCACTGCTCTGTTGCCCGACCCAATCAACGAAGGTGTGCGCAATGAATTGATAAGGCAAGCGCACACGGCGATTTTGATTGAAGAACTTCCGCTCGAGAACCGGAAGGAGCTGCGGACTCTCATGAGCCACGCGCTTGTGCGCGCGAGCGCAGGCGAGCCGATTCGAGCGGCGGTTGAGAAAGTGGTCAAGGCTGCCAGCGGCGACTCTTCGGTCCAGAAGAGACTTGAAAAGCTTATCTGTAACAGCCTTGAAGACGAGGAACTCTTAAACTTCATTACGACCGGCTACGAAGTTAATCGGCAGCTTGATGCCAAGATGATGCTTCGCGCTGTGTCCAGATCAACTCAAGTTGTCGGTCATATTCTCGAAGACATTGCCAATCACAACGCCCTGGACGGAAAAAGCCTGGCTTGGATCGCGCGCCTTGGTCAGGTGTTCTGGGGCCTGGTCGAAGTAGCGGTGCCTAACAGCATCTTGAACCTGCTCATGTTTCATTGGCTCAAGGTGCTTTACGTTCTGGAACTGCTGCTGCTCATTGCCTGCTTCCTGTTCTCCGCCCCGCCGGAGCTGCAAAACTTCGCCTGGAAGATCTTTGGGATCACTATCTCCGTCAATCTCGCCGTACTGCTATTGCGCGACAAAATGCGCGGAAGAAAAGGTTGGAGATATGCGCTCGGTGTGATCGTAGTCGGGCTGGTTATAGTTTTGGCGGGGGTGGGCGCGGCCGATTTGTTCGGCATGGGGTTATCAACCAAAATTCACGCCTGGCTGAAGCCTCTCGATCATTGGTTTGAAGCGGCCAGGCTGTGGGTAAAGCCGGTGAGAGATTGGCTGGCTCGCATTTTTTAGGAAGCCTGCTCTGCGGCCAAACACAAAATACGTCTGAAGAACATCGACATGAGATTCGCGAGACAGTTGTCTATTCCGGGTAGGACGCTCAGCTTTCAGCTGGAAACAATTCGCGCCGAGAGACCGAACCAAACACCATTGCCGAAGCCGAAGAGGCAATGGTTTCTCGGCGTCAGAATTGTTGGGCTGCTGGCTATGCTGATGGTGGCAATCGGCATCTGGACCAGCACGATGCGCGATTTTCGCCCGCCGACGATTGAAGATACTGCCAAGTCGCCCTTCAAATTTTCCCACCAGGTGATAGCGATGGAGTTCATTCAGACTCCCGAGCAATTGCCCGTCATCCTTGGCCGAGAGGCGAACAATTCGACCGATTCGCAGAATCGTCTCGCCATGCGGGCCGAGATGCGGCGCGACTTTGTTTTCATCTTTTTCTACGCCCTGCTCTACATTGCGGTGAGCTTGCTATTAGCGCGGCGTCGTTGCCCGTGGGCGGTATATCTGGCCTGGGTTGCAGGACTTTGTGGTGTGGGTGCGGCACTCTTCGACATCCGCGAGAACCTGGCAATCCTGAATGTTCTGAATACGCTCGATCTCAATCAGTTAGTAGATCAGCAGGCGGTTAATGCCATACATTCTGCCGCGATCCTCAAATGGGCGCTCAGCTTCGTGACTGCGGCCTTGCTGGCGTTGACCTTCTATGGATTGGATAATTCGCTGTCCTTCATCGGCTATGCCTTTACGCTGACTGCGGTCATCGGTTTTGTCAGCCTGTTCTATCTTCCGCTACTCCCATGGGCTTTTGTTCCCCTGATCATCGGACTCATCCTGCTGTCGATCTTCGCCGTCTTTCGCCCGAAAAAATTTGTCAAAGAGTACTGCTAGGGCGCCGGAATCTGTTCTAGTACAATGAGCTTACCCACGGGGCGCCAGCTTCAGCTGACTCTTTGTTTACAGCCGGACTTCGTAGAACTCTTTCGAAGCGGTGACGGCATCAATTAGAAAGAGAGAGAACCTAGCCTTGCCACAATATCGATTCTTACAACTGGATGTCTTTACGGATCGCGCGTTTAACGGCAACCCTCTGGCCGTGTTTCCGGAAGCCGAAGGAATCACTAGCGAGCAAATGCAGCAGATTGCCCGCGAAATGAACCTGTCGGAAACTGTTTTTGTGTTGCCGTCTGATAAAGACGAAGCCGTGCGCCGGCTCCGCATTTTTACTCCGAGTAATGAACTTCCGTTTGCGGGCCACCCGATCGTGGGAGCATGGAATAGTCTGGCGCGCGAAGGCGTTGTGCCAATTCCGGAAAGCGGCAACGGCTGGGTTAATCTGAAACACGAAGTTGGCATCGGCGTGCTGCCGATTGATATCGAGTTCAAAGACGGCGAACCCGCACGCGTGGTAATGACGCAGGGCAAGTTTGAAATTCGCGGGGAAATTGACGACTGGGAGGAGCAGGCACAGATTGCGCGGGCGCTGGGTCTGGCCCGCGAAGATTTGGACGAGAGTTTGCCGATTCAGGCGGTCTCGACGGGAAACACGATGTTGTTGGTGCCGGTGCGATCACTGGCTGACCTCGGTAATTGCAAAGTGAATCTGCCGATGCTCGAAGAGATCTACGAAGGTAATAGTGCATTCGGCGGCGGCACGGGTTGCTATGCGTTCACCCGCGAGACGCTTGAGATTGGCGCGGCCCGCGCGCACGCACGCTTTTTTATCGGACAGAATATTGGTGAGGATCCGGCGACCGGGAGCGCCGCCGGGCCGCTCGGAGGTTATCTGGTTCATCATGGCGCGACGCGGGTAGAACCTGTCGAAGGTGTCTACAAGTTTGTGATCGAGCAGGGTGATTTTATTAATCGTCCCAGCCGTATTGGTCTGGAAGTTAAGGGCCAGCCCGGCAAAGTCGAGCGGGTTTGCGTGAGTGGCGCCTCGGTGGTGGTCGCGCGGGGAGTTTTGGAGTTCTGATTACAAAGCCTTTTGAGATGGCAAACAAACAGCTTGATCTTCTTATTATCGGCGCAGGGCCGGCGGGGCTTTCCGCTGCCGATGCGGCAGCTCGTGAAGGTCTCGACTATCTGGTGATCGAGAAGGGAACGATTGCGGACACGATTCGCCAGTATCCGGTTGGTCGCACTCTGTTCTCGACGCCCAATGAATTGGAGATGAGGGACGGCGCGTTGCATCCGGTGCGCGAAAAGCCAACGCGCGAGGAACTGCTATCGCACTACATTCATTTCGTCCTCGATGGTGATTTGCGAATCAATACCGGCGAAGAAGTCACCCGTGTTGAGCAGCCGGAGTCCGAAGTCTTCACCGTGCACACCCGGAGCCTGAACACGCTTGGACAAGAAACCCACGCGACTTACCAGGCGCGTCGTCTGCTCTTTGCGATCGGCGCAATGGCCAAGCCGCGCCGGCTGAACGTGCCCGGCGAAAACCTACCGAAAGTTCATCATCGATTCATCGAACCGTATCCCTATGTGCGCAGAGAAGCGCTGGTGGTCGGCGGCGGCAACAGCGCTGCCGAGGCGGCCTTGTTTCTGTCTGAAGAAGGCGCGCGCACGACCATGGCCATCTGGCGTGAAGACTGGGAGAATCGCGATCCGAAAGCCGGGGCGATGAAGCATTGGGTGCGTTCCCCGCTTGAGCGCGAGGTCGCCGAAGGCCGCTTGCGTGTAATTCTCTACCAGCAGGTGAGCGAAATCACCGCGCACGAAGTTACCCTGACGACTGAAACCGGAGAGAAGCGGACGATTCCCAACGACGTGGTCTTTGTGCTGGTGGGAAGTGATGCCGATCTGACTTTGCTGAAGAGTCTGGGGGTGGGAGTTACTTCGGGAAAACTAACCGAGATGCCGGTCTACGATCCGGAAACGTTCGAAACCAACGTGCGTGGAGTCTATGTGGCCGGGCACTTCACGAACGCCCGGCATATCAAAGCCGCGATCGATGTACCGCGCAAGATTGTGCCGCTGATCGCGAAGAGTTTCCGGGCCCCCGCCGGTTCGTCGTCGAGTTAGCGTCTACCAATCATTTTCTATTGAAGAGGATCGGGGAGAACGCTGTATTAAGCGAGCGGTAAAAGCCCATCCACGAAATCACACGAAATAGGAATTGTGATTCTTCTTAGCGTTGGTGTGGTTTCGTGGATCTAATCCGGGCTTGGTCTTCCAAAGAATTCTACGGAGAAAGAAGCCAGATGGAAACTCCGCTAACCCCGATGGATTTTGCGCGCCGCGCACGCAAGCTCTACGGCGATCGCGACGCTGTCGTTGATGGGGATTTGCGTCTGACTTATGCGCAGTTCTTTGATCGCTGTGATCGCTGGTCCTCGAGTCTCCAACAGTTGGGCGTTGGCCAGGGTGATCGGATCGCCTACATCGCAGCGAATACCCACGCGCAACTGGAATCTTTTTATGCGGTGCCGCAGATTGGCGCGGTGTTGGTGCCCATCAACTATCGCCTCACGGCGGACGATTTCGGTTACTTGATCAATCACAGCGGCGCTCGAGTGGTTTGCGCGCAGTCAGATTATCTTTTCGGCATTGAAAGTATTCGTTCACAGCTTCCTACAGTTGATCACTTCGTGTCCCTCGATGGCGCGTGCGATGGCTGGCTCGATTACGAAGCGCTTTTGGCCGAGGCCGCGAACCACTTTGCGCGTCCGAAGATTCAGGAAAGCGATTTGCTGACGATCAATTACACCAGTGGCACGACTTCGCGCCCCAAAGGTGTGATGATCACACACCGCAACGCTTACCTGAATACCGTGGGGACGTTGCTGCATGAGCACATGGACTGCGCGGATCGTTATCTCTGGACGTTGCCAATGTTCCATGCCAACGGTTGGACATTTGTCTGGACGGTCACAGCCGCCGGCGCCGCGCACGTCTGTTTGCCGAAGGTCGATCCGGTTTTAGTGTTCGAGCTAATCGAGAAGGAGCGGATCACGATGCTGTGCGCCGCGCCCACTGTTCTGATCGGTTTGGCTAACGCAGACGAGGAAGCGCGCGGAACGGCGCCCCGCCGGGTGCGGGTGTTGACGGCCGGCGCGCCTCCGGCGGCTTCCACAATCGAACGTTTGGAAGGCGAGCTCGGCTGGACGGTCACACAGATGTACGGGCTGACTGAAACAAGTCCTTTCATTACTGTATGCGAGTCGCGAGCGGAGCATGAACAACTTTCTATTCTTGAAAGCGCCGTCGTCAAAGCCAGGCAGGGCGTTGAGTTGATCACCTCGGGCGAGACCGCGGTCATCGACGAATCAGGCGCCGAGGTCCCGCCTGACGGCGCTACGGCCGGTGAGATCGTCGCGCGTGGCAATGTGGTGATGGAAGGCTATTACAACGACCCGGAAGCTACCGCCGAGGCGATGCGCGATGGCTGGTTTCACACCGGGGACGCCGCGGTGGTTCATCCGGACGGGTACATCGAGATTCGCGATCGCTTGAAGGACGTGATCATCAGCGGGGGCGAAAATATTTCGTCGGTCGAAGTCGAGGGCGTGCTGTTGCGTCATCCGGCGGTACAGGAAGTCGCGATTGTGGGTTGGCCGCATCCGCGCTGGGGCGAGGCGCCGCACGCATTCGTAGTGCTGCGCAGCGGTGCGTCCGCGACGGAAGATGAGCTTCGTGAATTTGCCCGTTCACAGTTGGCGCACTTCAAGGCGCCGCACGACGTGACGTTTGTCAAGGAACGCCGAAGACTGCGACTGGCAAGATTCAGAAATACGTTCTTCGCGGTGGGCGGAGCGCGATCACAAAACAGTGAAGACGTACCCAGGTGGGCTCGGCGGATAAAGCAGGACAAGTCAATTTCTAAAGTGCGACTCGTTGGAATTATGCGGGCCGATCGGGAAAAAGCTTGCCTGGAACCGCCGCCCGTGATAAACGAGCAATCCAAAAAGCAGTTTCACTTCAGTTAAAGAGGAGTCCATCGCATGCTGAGAAGCACTCTCGGAGTAATCGTCGGTTACATAGTGATGTTTATCCTGCAGGTGGCCACCTTTATGACCATCTATTCGTTGATGGGCCCGAACTGGTCATTCAGGCCGGCGTCGTATGACGCATCGACCCGGTGGACTGTGATGCAGTTTGGCGTAATTCTCGTAACGACCATTATCGCCGGGCTCATTTGCGCGGCGATCGCCAGGGGAGGCAAGGCGCCGCTGGTGCTGGCGGCCGTAGTTTTGGTGCTGGGTCTCGCGCTGGCGTTTGCAAGTACGGCTTTGCGACCCGCTGATACTCACGAGATTAGGACTGGCAACGTTCCCAACATGGAGGCGATGAGCAAAGCCAGACACCCGGCGTGGGTAATATTTCTCGGTCCGGTCATCGGAGCCATAGGTGTTGTGATTGGCGGCAAGCTAAAACGGCGATCGTAAACGAGGTGGAGCGCGGACATCTTGTCCGCCTGAGCGCGAAGCGCGAACCTCATCATGAAGATAAGAAGTGGTGAGACTGAGCGGGCTGCGCACGCTGGCGGACAGGATGTCCGCGCTCCAGCTTGCGGCAAGCAAAAAGGGCAAGCAAAAAGGGCGAGCTTAATGGCTCGCCCTCAATCTTTGGTGGGGATGAGAGGACTTGAACCTCCACGATGTCACCATCACAGGCTTCTGAGACCTGCGCGTCTGCCAGTTCCGCCACATCCCCGTGAGGTTCGAATATACGAACCCGATCAAGGAGTGTCAAATGTGGCACGCGCATCTTGCGCGTGTCTTCACGGTCGGGACGCCCGTGCCACGTCAAACTGCCGAAGCGCACCTTCTCTTGAGCTACCGCAGGCGAATTCCAACCCGCAGCCCGTTGCGGCGATGGCGGCGGCTCCATGATTCGTCATAGCGATAAGTCGGGTTAGCCCATGCGTAGGTGGATCGATTAGCGAAGTACGGCTGCGAATACCGGTACGAGTAGTACTCGTTGCCGTAGTAAGGCTGAGATGTGCCGTACGTATAGTATTCGTTGCCGAAATAGTTTTGCGGATAGCCGTTACTGTAATAAGACCTGCGTTGGTAAACCACGTAGGGCCTCGGTTGATAGTTATAGACGACGATCCTACTCCGATGCGGGCGACCCACCCATCTTCTTTGACCCAGGGCGGTTACCGGGAAGATTGCGCTCAAGACGAGCGCACCAACCGCTCCATGAAACAGTTTCGATAAAACTCTTGACTTCATGATGCGTCCTCCAATGCTCTTAGCTAATCTGGCCGAGCGCGCTTGTCGTATTCTTAGAAACCACGTCGATTAACACGCCGATTCCAACGTGGCGATCTTTGCGAACGCAGGAACTGGTTGTTATCAAAACCACGTCGGCGCAGCCCGCGGTCACTGAATGGGCCGCGCCCGTCCCAACGGCCGTTACGCGCGTCGTGACCATTGACAAACTTGTCCAGCTTTTTATCCTGACCGCGGCCGCGACCCTGGCTGAAACTCGTTGCCGGCAACAGTGCGAGCAGAAAAATGCTGGCGACTATCAACCACATCTTGCGATTGCGTTTCATCAACTTCATAACACCTCCACGAAACTAAAGATTTTCAGATTACTCCGCGGTTGGTGCAACAAGATCCATGCCGCCGGCGCAATTTTCGAATTAACAAGGGCCAGTGCATGATCGAACCGATCAGCAGCGTACGATATCGTTCCGTTGTCTTCGCTTATGGCGTGCACCGGGCGAACACCGTTTGCGGGCTTTCAGAGCGATTGTTATAGTTGGCGTTCAATTGTGTTGCTGGAATGAATTCAGAATCGCAACGTCAAGCTGAACTCCGCCAGCGTCTGGAGCGAGTGCAAGCGCAGATTGCGGAGGCGGCGCTTCGCGTTAATCGCAAACCACAGGACATCACGCTCGTGGCTGTCAGCAAGACGCATTCTGCCGAAACCATACGGCAAGCGATCGCCGCCGCAGTATCCGAACTTGGTGAAAATCGTGTCCAGGAAGCGGAATCAAAGATTCTCGAAGTCGGCCGAAATGCCGCGCGCTGGCATCTGATCGGTCACTTGCAATCGAACAAGGCCCGGCGAGCGGTCGAGTTGTTTGATGTAATACATTCGCTCGATTCAGTGGCATTGGCCCAGCGGTTGGATCGCGTTTGTGAGGAAGTGAACCGGGAAGTATTGCCGGTGCTGATTCAGGTTGACCTGGGACAAGAGGCGACGAAATCAGGAGCAGCCGAAGAACAGGTAGAGAAGATTGTCGATGTCATCAAAGGGTGTCCGCGCTTGAGCTTGAAGGGTCTGATGACCTTGCCTCCCTACTTTGATGATCCCCAACAAACTCGGCCATATTTTCGGCGATTGCGGGAACTGCGGGATGATCTTTTTGGACGGGGCGCATTTGGGAATCAAGGTGGGGAGCTTTCGATGGGTATGACTCACGACTTCGCAGTCGCGATTGAAGAAGGGGCGACGATTGTGCGGGTGGGCACGGCGATTTTTGGCGAGCGAGTGTCAGAACCGCTGCGGTAGCGGGCGGTTGATCGCACTTACTAACGACATTCTCGGCGGCGAAAGATTAACCGCCCGCTACCGCAGGCGGTTCTGACAAGAGCTATGCTGGTAATCCAGTCTCTTTTTCTTTTCATCACCTGGGGCATCACGGCGATTATCGTCGCGGCGATTGTCCTCGTCGTGCTGCGCTCTGTCTTTAATTACATGGATGGGAATCCCTTCAGTTGGTCGGCGGTCACTTTGCGCCGATCGACCGAGCCGATCCTCTCCCCGACGCGGGCCATGCTGAGGGGGTTTGGGCTCGATTCCAAAGTTGCGCCCTTCATCGCGGTGATCCTGGTGATCGTTGCCGGGTACATGGTGATTCAGGTTGCGGGGAGCGTTCTAAACACAATCGCCGGCATTATCTATGCGGGATCGAGCCGGCAGTTGGGCGCGCCGGTCGCGATTGCGGGTTATCTTCTGTTTGGTTTTCTTGGACTATTCATACTGGCGATCTTCATCCGCATCATTCTGTCATTCGTTGCGGTGGGTTATGGAAATCGGCTGATGCGATTTCTCTACCTGATCACTGAACCGTTGCTTGGTCCTTTGCGCCGAACAATTCCGCCTGTGGGCATGTTCGATGTTTCGCCCATCGTGGCCTTCGTCATTCTCTGGTTGTGCCAGGCGGCGGTTGCCGGCACGCTGTTGCGAGGCTGGCCAACGCGTTTCTTTTAGCGTGCGCTTCTTTTGGAGGTCGACGGGAGCGGCTGATTTATTTTCAGCGATTCCCGATTAAGTTCCTGATTGTGCGCATCGCGATTTACTATTCGTTCGGGTGATTCAATATTCCGAAAAGGATCGCGGCCTCACTTTCGCGGTGCGAATTGTTCCCCGCGCATCGCGGAGCGAGATTGCCGGCGAGTATAATGGCGCCCTGCGAATTCGGATTGCTGCGCCGCCGGTGGCAGGCGCCGCTAATCGGGAATTGATTCGATTACTGGCAAAATTTTTCAAACTGCCACAGAATGCGGTCGAGATAGTTTCGGGAACCGCTTCAAAGAGTAAGATCGTGCGCATCGCCGGCGCGGACTCTGCCAGGCTTGAGCAGTTAATCTTGTTGGAATAATACGCGACCCCCTTGGAACTGAAATCCATTTCTCGTTACCGAATTCTGGAAAAGCTCGGCGCGGGCGGCATGGGTGAAGTGTTCCTGGCTGAGGACATGAAATTGGGCCGCAAGGTCGCGCTGAAGTTGCTCGACGAAGAGTTAACCCAAAATCGCGATCGCCTCAGCCGCTTTGATCAGGAAGCCTATGCGGCTTCGGCCCTCAACCATCCAAACATTCTCACCATCTATGAAATGGGGGACGAAGGCGGGCGTCACTTCATTGCCACGGAATTTATCGATGGCATTACTTTGCGAAAGCGTCTGGGCGGCGCGCCGATGGACCTGGCGGAGGTTCTGGACGTCGCGATCCAAGTGGCGGGCGCGTTGGAAGAAGCCCACGCCGCCGGTATCGTCCATCGCGACATCAAGCCGGAAAACATAATGATTCGGCGCAACGGCCACGTTAAAGTTCTGGATTTCGGCCTCGCCAAGCTCACCGAAAGACCCGATCAGCAAGAGACTGATACCGAAGCCGTAACCCGGGCCCTGGTTCAGACCGACGCCGGCATCGTCCTCGGAACTTCGCAATACATGTCGCCCGAGCAAGCCCGAGGCAAGCCAATCGATGCGCGCACTGACATTTGGAGTCTGGGTGTGGTGCTTTATGAAATGACGTCGGGCCGCGCGCCCTTCCTGGGCGAAACCAAGACCGACATTATTATTGCGATAGCCAAGACCGATCCTGCGCCGTTGGCCCGGTTCGCGCCCAACGCGCCCGCGGAACTCGAGTGGATCATAATGAAGGCTCTGCGCAAGGACGTCGACGAGCGTTATCAGACAGTCAAGGAACTGGAATCGGATCTGAAAAAACTGAAGCAGCGGCTCGAGTTTCAAACTGAATTCGAGCGCTCAATACCTCCCGAGCGATTGACCTCGGCGTTTAGCGTTTCTGGTCTGCGCTACGCCGACACCGAAGTTCCTGGCTCGCTGGGACGGATCCAGACGACGATACCCGGAGCGCCCGGAGGCACCGGATCTGCCAGCGCCGCTCAGACTCGCGCATCGAGCGCCGAATACATCGCCGGTGAGATCAAGCGTCATAAGACAGGCGCCGCCATCGCTGCGCTGGTAATCCTGATTGCCGCTTCAGCAGCCGTTTATTTTTTCTACTTTCGCGAGCGAGTGCGATTGACGGACAAGGACAAGATTCTGCTGGCTGATTTTGTTAACAGCACCGGCGATCCGGTATTTGACGGAACCCTGAAGCAGGCTTTGTCAGTTCAGCTTGGTCAATCACCATACCTGGATATTTTTTCGGAAGATCGCGTGCGCGAAACCCTCAGGTTTATGGAGAAGCCGACGGATACGCGCATTACCCGCGACGTCGCGCGTGAAATCTGTGAACGGCAGGGAATTAAGGCGATGTTACTGGGAACGATTTCCAGCCTCGGCAGTCATTATGCGATTTCCATGGAAGCTGTGAATGCGCACACCGGCGACTCGATCGCCAGCGAGCAGGTTGAAGCCGACGGCAAAGAACAAATCTTGAGAGCGCTGGGCCAGGCCGCATCCCGGCTGCGTGAGAAGCTGGGCGAATCGCTCAGCTCAGTGGAAAAGTTCGACGCTCCCATTGAGGCGGCCACAACTTCATCACTGGAAGCACTCCAGGCCTACTCGCGTGGCTTCGAACAGCATTCCAGCGGTAAATACGACGCTGCGATCCCTTTTTATAAGGATGCAATTGCGCGCGATCCCTATTTCGCAATTGCCTACGCCAGATTGGGGACCTGCTACAACATCACGAAGCAAAATGAGCTTTCCCGCGAGGCCTTTCAGAAGGCCTACGACCTGCGCGACCGAGCGAGCGAACGTGAGAAGCTATTCGTCTCGGCGAATTATTACGGCGGGGTGACGGGAGAATGGGACAGGCAAATTGATCAGTTGGAAATCTGGAAGCGCACCTATCCCAAAGACCCGGAACCTTTTATTCTGTTGGCCAATAAATACACCCTGGTCGGCCCATTCGAAAAGGCCATTGACAACGCTCAGGAAGCGATCAAGCTGAACCCAATGGACGCGCGACCGCGTGCCAACCTGGCGGTTGCCTTCATCGGGCTTAATCGCTTTGACGAAGCCAATGACGTGCTGCGTCGAGCGCTCTCGCAAAAGTTGGAAACCACGAAGATGCACGCTCGCCTCTATCAAATTGCGTTTGTTAAAGGCGATGCGCCGGCGATGAAGGACCAACTCGCCTGGGCTGCAACCAAACCGGAAGAAGCCCTGACGTGGCAGGCGCAGACTTCCGACTTCTCTGGACAGTTAGCGAAAGCCAATCAATTTAACGACCATGCGATCGAGCTGGCCCGGCAGAGTGGAGTCAAAGAAATTACCGCGCAGGCGCTGTTGCAGCAGGCCGAAAGAAATGCCGCTTTCGGAAATTGCGCGCCAGTGAGTGGGATTGTGACCAGCGCGCTGGCCCTTTCGCGCGAGCAGGCCAACCTGGTTGCCGCCGCCTCTGCGCTCGCTGGTTGCGGGCAAGCGGCCGCAGCTCAGGCGAACATGGATGAAGTATCAAAGGCATTTCCGCAGGATACTTTGCTCAACACCATCTCGATCCCAATAGCCCGGGCCCAGTTGGAATTGATTCGCGGGAATGCCGCTCAAGTAATTCAACTGATCGAGACGGCGAAGCGGTACGAAGTTGCCGGCGAGTTCTGGCCGCAATATCTGCGCGGGCAGGCTTATCTGAAACAGGGCAATGGTGCGCAGGCAGCCATGGAATTCCAGACGATTGTCGATCATCGCGGCTGGTACCCAGTCTCGCCGCTCTATCCGCTGGCTGAACTCGGGTCCGCTCGCGCCGCGGTCATCAGCGGCGACAACGCGAGGGCCCGCAAGTACTATCAGGATTTTTTCACCCTCTGGAAAGACGCTGATTCCACGATTCCTATCCTGATCGCAGCGCGTG
>WNFR01000356.1_pt1 | contig 46317 bp, 39 predicted proteins | sample 5400221 | NCBI WGS metagenome assembly WNFR01 (sample SAMN13153357, study PRJNA577476) | soil metagenome | isolation source: 40 cm soil under Madrone tree | place: USA:California | collected 2016-06-14 | reverse complement strand
GTAAGCAGCGCAAGCAGCTCCACCAATGAAATCATCGACTGCCATCCTTTCCAGAAGGCACTTTGAAAAATGAGCAAACTCACCAGGTTCGTTCCGCCGAGACCCGCCGTTTCCAAGCGTTGTTCCCATGGCTCGATATAGCCGGTATACATGGCGTACACGGCGGTGGCGGAGAGTCCGAACACCACCATCCAAACCCATTGCATGGAGCGGTGCACGCGTTCCTGGAAAGCGGCGATACGTGCGGGCAAGGGCTCTTCTTCCTCAAGCATGGCGCGAGTGAGCAGACGCGATTCGCGGTCCATCGCGCGCAGGAGCGTGCGGCAAGCGTCGCAGCTTTGCGTGTGCGCCGAGACCCCCAGCGCCCGCGTACGCTCCAGTTGCCGCTCGAGGTACAGCATGCAGGTCATTTCATCGAGATGTTCCTGCGCTTCGCGTTCGTGATCATTCGGTGGCGAACTCATCGAGCTCATCGGGCACCTCCCGCCGCCATCGCGCCTGTACCTTCAAGCGCCTGGCGCAGCTCATGCCGAGCCCGCAGCAGCACCACGCCAACAAAGGCGCGCCGTACGCCGAGCGAATCAGCAATTTCGTCATAACTCATGTCCGAGTAATAGCGCAAGACCAGCGCCATGCGTGCGCGAGATCCCAGCTTGTCCAGCGCTTTGCGCACCTCTTCGCTAGTGCGTTTTTCGATCAATTGGTCCAGTTGATTGGGATCGGGGTGCTCGAGCGGCAGAGTTTCCAAATCGTCAGTCTCTTTGTCCTGGCGGATTTTGCGGCGCCGCAGCATGTCCCAGCAATGGTTTGCGGCCACTTTGTAAAGCCAGGAGGAAAAAGGCCGGGTGGCGTCGTATTGGTCCAATTTGTCTCGAATCTTCATGAAAATTTCCATGGTGGCATCTTCTGCGTCTTCGCGGGTCGGAAGCGCTCTCCGGCAGAAACGAAAAATGGCCGGAGCGTATTCCCGGTACAAGTCACCCCAAGCCTCGGCATCCCCTGCCCTGGCCCGGCCGACAATTGCGCCGGAGTCCCTTGTTTCCGCCACATTCATCCGGTCTGGCATCCGGCCTGGTTTCTGGACGTCCATAGGTTAGTACGCAAACGAGTCGAAAAAATTACACTGCGGTGGGCCGCTTCTGACAGTACGGTGTCATGTTGGCAGGGGAGGCCGTCAGTGTCGCCAGCACTTTATCAGATTCTGGGAAGATTCAGTTCAGGCCAGCAAGGGGTGAACGAGTCGATGCAAAGAAAAACGGCCTCCGGGCTGAACCTGGAAGCCGTAGGAAAGCCCATTCTAGGGGTGGTAAAGCCTAAAAGGTGAATTGGGCCGCTATCTGAAGCGTTCGCGGTCCGCCGCTGCCCAGGAATGGATAGCCGATCCCCACGTCGCCGGTGGCGGTCAATTGCAGTCCTTGGCCTTGCGCGTTATTCAGGGAACGGCCATCAGGGCCGACGCCGTTAGGAGCTGCGTCTGCAATGAACGCCGGCAAGTACGGATTGGCAAAATTGGGATGATTCAGAAGGTTATAGGCCTCAAAGCGCAATTCGAGTTTTAGCCGCTCGGTAATGGCAGTGTTCTTGAATATGGAAAAGTCAAATTGCCGGAAATGAGGTCCAATCAGGGAGTTCCGGCCTTCGTTTCCGAAATGTCTTGTTCCGGGAACGCAGGTATCAGCAAATCCATCGCCGCCACCGATCGGATAAGTGCAGGGCGCCGCGAAAGACGTCAGATCAAGAAAGTTTCGTGGGTCGTTTGTATAGTGAACGGGCGCTACTACATCCGGCCGACCGAAGAACTCGCCGCTTCCGTCGTAATCGTCTTGAAAGTTGTAGTTGAGATGAAACGGCTGTCCCGATTGCACGGTGACGATACCGTTCACGCCCCATCCATTTTTGAGCTTCTGCCAACTGTCGGTCATGGTTGGAAATTCGTAAATGAAATTCCAAGTCAGACGACTGCGGATGTCGAAATTCGAATTGCCGCGATTCAAACCAATCGGGGCCGTGCTGTCGTTTGGCTGCGCGGCGTTTGGCACAAAATCTTCGCCGTCGCTGGCGTCATCGATGGAGTGCGACCAGGTGTAGTTCAGTGTAGAAAGCAGGCCGTGCCAACCATTAACGCGGAAACTGGCTTGTAGGGCATTGTAATTGGAGTTGGCCGAGCTCTCTTCAAAGTTGAAATATGTTCCCGCCGTCGTGTAGCGGCCGGGAACGGTGCCATCGTTGATGCAATTGCAGCCTAGATCTGCGGCAGTTATTTGCGCCTGACCGGGCTGGTTCAGATCGCGGAAACGGAAGAGTTTGTGTCCTTGGGAGCCTACGTATCCGATCTCAAGCACCATGTGCTTGGTCAGTTCCTGCTGGAGATTCAGATTGTAGTTCTCCAGATATGGAGATCGGATGTTCTGATCCACGCCGAAGCGGTCGCTCATGGGTAATGCGAATGGAGTATAGACCGGATCCACCGTATTTAAGGGGCCACCGAAAAGGTCCGCGGAGAAAATTGGATTTAGGGCACCGAGGTTGCCGGTATAGGCCGGGCCGGGATCAAAACCGCTGTTGAAAGGCAAATGCCCTATGAACATATCCTGAGAAAATGCGTCATAAAAAACGCCCCATCCGGCGCGAAGGACAGTCGTGCCTTTCCCCGTGACGTCCCACGCGGCGCTGACGCGCGGCGCCCAGTTGTTGTAATCCGGCTGATAGAGCCGACCGTTTCCGACCAGGATATCCGCTCCGGTAGTGGGGTCGAAATTGCTGAAGTTGCCATGCTTTTCCTGCATGATGCCGAAATAGTCGTAGCGCAAGCCCAGGTTTAACGTGAATTTCCGGTTCATGTGAATGCTGTCCTGGACATACCCTGCGTAGGAATTTTCAAAAGTGTTGCGGTTGGTGTTTCCTTGGCGCTGCGAACCGCCGTCAGGAATGCCTGCAATGAAATGATCGAGCCCGGTCGAACTTCCATCGGAAGCGTCGTCAAAACTGAGGGTGCCGCGGAATCCGCGATTGAAGATTTGCGAGGCGGAGGTGCGACGGTACTCATAGCCGAACTTGATGTCGTGTTTGCCAGCTTTCCATGAAATCCCGTCGATATAATGCCAATTGGTATCGACGCGTTGACGAGGATCGCCATTATCGGAACCGAGAGGAGCAATGCTGCTCCCCGGTCCGCTGATGGTAATTTTCGGCAGTCCGAAGTTGTATTTGTCGGCATTGGGTGTGCCAGGTGCGACAGTATTGAGCCCAATCGAAGTAGGGTCGAAGCTGCGGTCTTGCGGAAAGAAACCTTCAGCGAAGCGGTTCCAGCCAAGGCGCGCTTCATTCGTTATGGACGGAGTGATGGTGGAAACGTAAGAGAGCGAGACCAATTGAACCCGCGTCGGGGTTGCCGTGTTGAAGTTCGGAAGGAGCCCGCCGCCAACCAGCGCGAGTGGAAAGCTTTGATCGCTGTCGCCAATATAGTAGCGGCCGGTGAGCAGATTGCTGGCGTTGAAGCTGTGGTCAATTTTGATGATGGCGCTGTCCACGCGGTTGGAGAACGGCGTGGCGAGCGAGATGTTGCTGCCGCCGTTCTTGTAGCAATCGTTGTTGTTGCTCGGAGTCGGCCATGGATTTGTGGCCAGCAAGTTGGCAATGACGGGATTCACCGCGCCGCCGTTGTTGGCAGTAGCGACAGCGATGTCTTGCGCGGTAGAGACGCAAGCGGTACTGCTCTCTGCGCCCTTTTCGCGCTCGCCTTCGTAATCAACGAAGAAAAATGTTTTGTCCTTGAAGATGGGGGCCGCCGAGGGCGCCGCCGAATTGATTATTGTGAAATGGATTTTGCGGCTGGCTAGTGTCGTTGAAATAATTGCGAGCATCGAGCGCGTTATTGCGGAAGAAATCGAAGCCCGAGCCGTGAAAGCTGTTGCTGCCGCTCTTGGTAACGATATTGATAACTCCGCCCGCGCTGCGCCCATATTCTGCTTCGGAATTGGAGAGCACGCGAAGTTCGGCGATGGCTTCGAGCGGGAGAATGGTTGCGCGTGTGCCGAAAACGCCGGCTTCGTTGATGGCGGGGTCGTTGCGGTATCCGTCGTTCATGTCCGTGCCGTCGAGAAGAAAATTATTGGAGCGGCCGCGCGCGCCATTCACGGAGAATGTGCCAAACGATCCCGGAGAATCCGTAATCTGGTCGGGCGAACCGGCGACGCCGGGTACCAGGAAAATCAATTTTTGATAGTCGCGGCCGTTGACGGGGAGGTTGGTGACGACTTTCGATTCGACGATGCCGCCGAGGACGTTGCTGGTGGATTCGACTTGCGGGAGCTCGTCGCCGGTGACTTCAATTATTTGTGAAACTTCGCCAGTCTGAAGCGCCACGTCGGCGCGCAGTTCGCTCGAGACCTCCACGCGAAGAGCGCTGACAACGCCCTGCTTGAACCCTGCTTTTTCCACGGTGACGGTATAGGTGCCGATGGGGAGTTCAGGAACGGAGTAGGTACTTCTGCGCTGGTGGAAACGGTGCGCGATAGGCCGGTGTTCACATTCTTAACCGCGACTGCTGCGCCGGCGACGGCGGCTCCGCTGGAATCGGTTACGGTGCCGAGAAGGGTGCCGCGGAAGGTCTGAGCATTCGCTGCGCTGACGAAAGACAAAAGGATTGCAGCGAAACCAATAAGCAATGCAGATTTACCAATGCCAAAACACACCATCATCAAGCGCTCCTCAAAATTTCGTTTTTTCATAAGCTCCCCGAACGTTGCCTGGCGGCACCCTATTCCTACGCCAGTTAGTTCCTTTGCTGCAAAGCGAACACAATGTGCATTTACACTAGTCTGCGTGACGCAAACGCGTCAAGCCGGCGATTACGGCGTAGTTCTTTTGCTGCAAGGAGGGCCATTGCAGCGGAGCTGGCGGGCGAAACGTGTTCCTGCCGTCACCCTGCCGGAACCGAACGGTTTCGAAGACTTGTGCTCACTTGGTGAATGACGGTTCCGGCGGGGGCGCTCGCGGCGATGCACTAGCGCTGCATCTGATACACTGGAGTATCCCAAAACACTTGCGGCGTCTCGCTGAGTCGCCGGAGTAGTCTGTCTATTCGAATGAAAGAAAAACTTCCATCACTGGTGATTGTCGGGCGGCCCAATGTGGGCAAGTCCACGTTATTCAATCGGCTGACCGGGACCCGCCGCTCGATTGTGACCAATGAGCCCGGAATTACTCGCGACCGAATTTACGGCAAGGCGGAGTGGCGCGGCAAAGCAATTGAGATTGTGGATACCGGCGGAATTATTCCCGACGACAAAGCGCTGATTCCCACGGAAATTTTTAAGCAGGCGCGAGTGGCGTTTGAAAAAGCGGCGCTGCTGGTACTGGTGGTGGACAACCAGGCGGGAATTACGCCGCTCGATCAGGAATTGGCGCAGATGCTGCGCGGGACGGGCAAAGCGTTTGTGATTGCGGTGAACAAAGTGGATGCGGTGGGGCAGGAATCACAGGCTGCGGAGTTTCACAAATTTGGCGTGAAGATTTTTCCGATCGCGGCGGAGCACGGCACCGGTGTGGACGATTTGCTGGACCACGCGTTGGAGGTGATGTCCGCGCAGGATACCGTGCATGCCGAGGATTCGGTTGCGCCAGAAATTACCGAGATCGCGATTATCGGGCGGCCCAATGTGGGCAAATCGACTCTTTTGAATCGAATGGCTGGCGAGGAGCGTTCGATCGTGTCGCCGATTCCTGGAACCACCATTGACTCCGTCGATACGGATGTAGTGCGTGATGGGCGGCACTATCGCTTTGTGGATACGGCGGGAATTCGCCGCAAGGGAAAGACCAATCTGGTCGCGGAAAAACTAAGCGTGGTGATGGCCAAGCGCGGACTGGAGCGCGCTGACGTCGCGTTGCTGATTGTGGATGGCGAGATGGGCGTGACCCAGGGTGACGCGACGATTGCGATGTATGCGGAGGAGTCCGGGCGCAGCGTGATCATCGTCGTGAATAAATGGGATTTGGCGATTGCGGCTGCTCAGACGGCAGCAAACCGCGAAGGAACTTCTGCGCGAGGGAAAGCGCGGCGCGCGGCGGACCGCAAACCCCCAACGGAAATTATTGATAAGGGCCAACTGCTTTCAGATTACGAAGAGATCATTCGCAAGAAGCTGAAATTTCTGAGCTATGCGCCAATTGTGTTTTTGTCGGCGAAAACGGGCGATCGCGCGGATAAACTTTTTCCGCTGATCGATCAGGTGGCGGCGGCGCGGAAGAAGAAAATTTCTACGCCGGAATTGAATCGCTGGCTGAAGTCGATTGATTTGCAACGCGGGACGCTGCCGAAGGCGCGGCCAATCAGGATTTATTACATTACCCAGGCGAAGACGGCGCCGCCGACGTTCTTGATGTTTACCAACCAGAAGCAGCCGCTGCATTTTGCGTACCAGAGATTCCTGGAGAATCAACTGCGCGAGGCTTTTGGATTTATTGGGACGCCGGTGCGCTGGGTGCAGCGGATGCGCAAACGGAATGAGAGGGATTCCCGGGGCGGCGCCGAGGAGTAACTTGTTTCTAGCGGTGACCTTCAGGTGGCCATTTCCGCACAGTGCAGATTTACGGCGCAAAAGTGGCATCCGGGCTGCCGCACTCCGTGCGAAGCCCAAGATGGCCACCTGAAGGCGGCCACTGCAACGGCGAGGAACACAACCAGGAATGGCTGTGCCAGGGAAGAAAAAGAAAGTGCAGCGGCACCAACGGCACCAAACCGCTGCTACAGTTCTTCGTTGTAAATTGCTAAAATCGGCTGGTTTCGCGGTGGCGGATTCAAACTATGGCTAACAACGGCGTGGGGACGCTGGATTTGGAGAGTGGGCTGTATCGCATTGGCGAGGTCAGCCGGATGACGGGCGTGAAAGCGTTTGTGCTGCGTTATTGGGAGACGGAATTCCCGACGCTGGAGCCCGAGAAGCGTTCGAACGGGCGGCGATTTTACCGGCAGGAAGATGTTGACCTGATTCTGAAGATCAAGCGGCTGCTTTACGACGAAGGATTTACGATTGCGGGGGCGCGGAGGCATTTGCGCGAAGGCGGCACGGCAGGTACGGATTCCGAAACGGGAGCGCCGATTGGTCCTGGGTATGGCGCGGCGCAGCTTTTGAACCGCAAAATGCTGCTCGATATGCGCGATTCGCTGCGCGCTTTCTTGACCCTTCTCGAACGGCGGTGATAGCCTTGCAAGGTACGTCGGGGCGTAGCGCAGTCTGGTAGCGCGCACGCTTGGGGTGCGTGAGGTCCCCGGTTCAAATCCGGGCGCCCCGACCATGCCTTTTTGACCAAATGACCTTACCCTTAAAGCTTTTCGTTCTGGTTTTATTAGTAATTTGCCTCGCTTTTGCCGCGTGGTTCGTTCAGCACGAATTGCGCACACCGCGAAATCAGCGTCAAACGCTTGATCGCATGATCGAACTGCAAAAGCAGGGCCGTTATGACAAAGCGGTGCAAGTTGTTCAAACTTGGATGAATGATTCCGGGCACGACGTTTCACACGACGGACTCCTGTACGAACAGATTGCGATGGTCCTCATCGCAAAGGCTTACAAAAACTCCTGCACCAGGCAAGAATCAGTCGAACAAGCAGAGCGAAATTTGGAAAAAGCGATTGACTTGTACAATCGAGGAGAGCCGAAAGGGCTTCAGGTCGAACTCTTTGAATTTGGCCGCGGGTACGAAGTCCTCGGCGATTTATCGGACAGGAAGAAATGCCAGTACTACGAGAAAGCCAATCAAGCACTCCTGCGTCAGTCGTCGCTAATCGAAGGAGATTCATACACCGCAGACGGCAAGACATTTCGCCTCGATCCTTTGCGCGCCGATGTCAGCAAGCACCTGCAAAGTATAAGTTCCAAGTCCGGTCAAGCGAACTGCCCAACCTTTGAGAAAAAATAGCGCACATGAGACACATACTTCTGACAAATGACGATGGGTATAGCGCGGAGGGGTTGCGGGTGCTGGCGGAGGCGTTGGCGGATTTTGCTACGGTGAGTGTTGTTGCGCCGAGCGCGGAGCGAAGTGGAGCGGCGCAATCGCTGACACTGCGGCAGCCAATTGTTGTGCATTCGAAACGCGAGCGGCACTGGGCTGTCGATGGAACTCCGGCGGACGCGGTGATTGTGGCGCTGCACAAATTATTGCCGGAGCGGCCGGACCTGGTGATTTCTGGAATTAATCATGGGGCGAACATGGGCGAGAACGTCTACTACTCAGGAACCGTTGGAGCGGCGCGAGAAGCCGCGCTGCATCACATTCCGGCTGTTGCGATGTCACTGTGTGCGCGGAAGAGCGAGCAGAATTTTGCGAGTGCAGCGCGGATAGCGCGGTCGCTGGCGGAAATAATTTTGAAGGAGGGGCTGCCGGACCAGGTTTTGTTGAACGTAAATGTGCCGGAGCCGTGGAGCGGCCGAGTTCGGTTCACGCGACAATCGAAAAAGATTACGCGCAATCAGTTGAGTGAGGGTAAAGATCCGAAGGGCCGCAACTATTATTGGATCTTCGAACAGAAAATCGACAAAGACATCGAGCCGGATACGGATTATGCGGCGGTCTTTGCAGGTGACGTGAGTATTACTCCGCTGCATTTGGATCCTACGGACACGGAATCGTTGACCAGCTTGGCGCATTGGGCGGAACAGATGGCCGAGTTGAGCCGGAAGTAATCAATCAAACAAACAGAAGACGACGGCATAAACCCGCCGCTATAAAAATCCCGAAAAGGATGGCCGAGATTCACGCGTGTTCGCAAGACTTGCGAGCGCGTACGGGTGTACGTGTTTGGTGTGGATTGAGATAGGATTGGCGGCGATGATGGCAGCGAAAACTTACGATGTGGCGGTGGTGGGCGCGGGAGTGTTTGGCGCGTGGACCGCGCTACACCTGGTGCGGCGGGGAAAACGTGTACTGCTGCTCGATGCGTATGGGCCGGGGCATTCACGGTCCAGTTCCGGCGATGAATCGCGAATCATTCGCATGGGATATGGCGCGGATGAGATTTATACGCAATGGTCGCAGCGGTCGCTGATGCAGTGGAAAGAATTGTTTGCGGCGACTGGAAATGAGGCACTGTTTCGCAAAACGGGGGTTTTATGGCTTGCGGAAGCTGAAAATTCGCAGCTGCAAGCGACGAGAAATGTTTTGCAGCGTAATGGCGTGGAGTTTGAGGAACTGGAGCGCGCATCGATTGTCCGCAGATATCCGCAAATCAATCTTGACGAAATTGCGAGCGGCATTTACGAGCCAGAGAGTGGCGTGCTGATGGCGCGACGCTCGGTCGCGGCGGTGGTTGCTGAAGCAGTTCGAATCGGGGCGGAGTTCAAACTTGCAGCGATTGCAGAGCCTCGCGGGAATGGCGCAATCGAGAAGATTGCTAGCAGCACGGGAGAAAACGTCGCCGCAGAACAATTCTCGGCAAAACAATTTGTTTTTGCGTGCGGCGCGTGGCTGGCGAAGCTTTTTCCGGAAATCCTGGGGAATCGAATTTTCCCGACGCGGCAAAGCGTGTTTTATTTCGGGATTCCGGGCGGAGACGCGCGATTTTCGGCTCCAGCTTTGCCGACCTGGCTGATCAAAAATGACGAATGTTATGGAATGCCGGACCTGGAGAGCCGCGGGCTGAAGATCGCGCTGGACAAACACGGCGAGCGGGTCGATCCGGACAGGCAGTCGAGAATGGTGACGCCATCGGAAGTAGGTGAGATTCGGCGGTACGTTGCGTACCGATTCCCCGCTCTGGCAGATGCTCCGATTGTGGAGACGCGGGTCTGCCAGTATGAAAACACTTCGAATGGCGATTTTTTGGTCGATCGGCATCCGACGTTAAATAATGTTTGGCTTGCGGGAGGCGGCTCCGGGCACGGCTTTAAGCATGGCCCGGCGGTGGGCGAGTACATAACCGGCCAAATCCTGGATGCGGACAAGCCCGAAGACCGCTTCTCATTTGACAAGAAAGAGACGGTGCAACACCGCATGATCTATTAGGATGTGCCGCCTTTCGCGGGGGGGCGAACGAAACTTATTTCGATGGCGTGCGTCTTTACAGAGTGTGAAGTGGTGTGTGGCCAGTTCCCTTCTACATTGAATATTTCGATAAGGTCCCGCGGAGGAGTCATGCAAAACAGCATTCGGTGCATAGCCAGCATCGCGGCAGTACTTGCGATGGGTTGGCAAGAGGCACGGGCTACGCCGCCTGCCGTGGAGCTAAAAGTTCCTGTCGAGTACTACAAGCTGCAGAACGGATTGCGCGTAGTGCTTTCACAGGACCACACCGCGCCGACGGTTTGCGTGGCGGTGTATTACCGCATTGGATTTCGCATAGAGCCGAAAGACCGCACAGGTTTCGCCCATTTGTTTGAACACATGATGTTTCAGGGTTCGCAGAACCTGGGAAAGATGGAGTTCATCAAGCTGGTGCAGCAAAACGGCGGCATCCTGAACGGATCGACGCGATTCGACTTCACGAATTATTTTGAAATTTTGCCTTCGAACAAACTGGAAACGGCGCTCTGGGCCGAAGCCGACCGCATGAACGGCCTGGCAGTGACGGAAGATAATCTGAAGAATCAGCAAGGCGTCGTCGGCAACGAAGTTAAAGGCGCTGTCATCAACAGGCCTTACGGCGGATTCCCCTGGCTGGATATGCCGCAGTATGCGAACAGCAACTGGTATAACGCGCACAATTTTTATGGTGAGCTGCGGGACATAGAAGCGGCCACGCTGACCGAAGTGCAGTCGTTCTTCAAGACGTATTACGCGCCGAACAACGCGGCGCTGGCAATCGTGGGAGATTTCGATCCGGTGCAGGCACGGCAGATGGTGGAAAAATATTTTGGTGGAATCAAGCAGTCGCAGCTTCCCGCAGTTCCCGACCTGGCAGAACCCAAGCAGGAGAAAGAAAAGCGCGCCAGCAAGGTGGATGCGCTGGCACAGCGTCCGGCGATCGCAATCGCCTACCACATGCCGGAACGCAATACGCCGGAGTATTACGCCATGGGCTTAATCGACCAGATCCTGGTTGAAGGCGACGACAGCCTGGAATATCAAGAGTTGGTGCAGAGGAAAGGACTGACGGCGGAAGTCGAAGGCGGAATCAATTATTTGGGTAACATGTTCAACTACAAGGGGCCAATGCTGTTCATGGCGGATTTCAAGACTGATCCCGGGACTTCGCCGGACACGGTTGTCACGGCGTGGGACGGCCCAATTGAAGCTCTGCGGACCAAGCTCGTATCCAAGGAAACCCTGGATCGTGCACGAGTGAAACTGCGCTCAAGCCTTTACGACAGTATGGGAGCTATCGGCGGATTCGGTCTGGCTGATCTGCTGGCAAGCTTTGCTTTGTTCGATGACAATCCCACGCGAATCAACACCCTGGTTTCTGAATTCGAAAAAGTTACGCCGCAACTGGTCCAGAAAGCGGCGCAGGAATATCTGCGGCCGGAGAATCGCACCGTGCTGGTGCTGGAAACGAAGTCAGCCGAAGGGCCTGCCGCGCCAAAGAAAAATTAGGAGAGCGGACGTGAATCCACAGCTGAACATTAAAGCCATTGCAGCAGTTACCGCAGCATGCGCCGCCTTATTGCTGTCCGCAGTTCCTTGTTTCGCGCAGCAAAAACAAACGCCGCCAGCCGGCGGCCCGCCTAAACCATTCACGGTCCCGGCTCACGAGACCTACGAACTGCCGAATGGGATGAAAGTTACACTGGTGCCCTACGGAAATTTGCCGAAGGTCACGTTGAGCCTGGTGGTGCGCACCGGCAACTTGAATGAACCGGCCGGTATGCCGGGCCTGGCGGACCTCGCTTGCAAATTGATGAAAGAAGGAACGACGAGCAAGAGCTCGAAGCAGATTGCGGAGGATTCCGCGAGCATGGGCGGCGCGATCACGATCACGGCGGGCGTGGATGAAAGCGACGTGGATACGGATGTTTTGAGTGAATTCGGCCCGCGAGCGGCTGCGCTGCTGGCTGATGTCGCGGAACACCCGCTGTTCCCGGAATCGGAACTGCCGCGCTTGAAGAACGACGCGTTGCGGCAACTCTCGATTGCAAAGTCGGTCCCGCAAAGCATGGCGCTGGAACGCTTCCGAAAGATTCTGTATGGCGATCATGCATACGGAACCGTGTTCCCGACGGAAGAAAGCATCAACAAAACGACGGTTGCGGATATCAAGAAATACTACCAAGGCAACTTCGGAGCTGCACGGGCGCACTTGTACGTCGCAGGCCGATTTGACGTGGGCGAAATGAAAACAGCGGTAGCAACGGCATTTGGCGGATGGGCCAAGGGACCCAGCGCTTTGATCAACACGCCCAAAGTAAAAGCGCAACACGTTCTCGACGTCACCGATCGCCCGGGCGCTGCACAATCCGTATTGCTGGTGGGACTGCCGGTTCCGGATCCAACCAGTCCTGATGCGATTCCGCTGGCGGTCGCCAACGCGCTGCTCGGCGGCTCCTTCGGTTCGCGCATCACCTCCAACATCCGCGAGCAGAAGGGCTACACGTATTCGCCTAGAAGCGAGATTTCGCGCCGCTATCACGACGCCTATTGGGCGGAATCAGCGGATGTAACCACGCAATTCACCGGCCCATCCTTGAAGGAAATCTTCAGGGAGATCGACCGGCTTTCGAAAGAACCTCCCGGTGACACCGAACTGAAAGGGATACAGCGCTATATGTCGGGTTTATTTGTAATCCAAAATTCGTCGCGCAGCGCACTTATTGGCCAGTTGCGGAATGTCGATTTCCAGGGTCTGGGCGAGGACTACCTGAAAACGTACGTGCAGAAAATTAACGCAGTGGTACCGGCGGACGTGCAGAAGCAAACCGCGGAATACATCAAGCCGGAAGCGATGACCATCGTGGTCGTGGGCGACAAGGCAAAAATCTCCGAGCAATTGGTGCCGTTTGCGCCGGCCGCAAAGCAGTAGCGGAATTCGAAGGGCAGTCTACACTGTGCCGGGACGGGGGTGGCGGCGGCGCGAGACCGGAGTAGCGCGGCGTCCACGTTTTGCTTTTTCCTGATATAGCTGCGCATCCGCTTCGGAAAGCAATTTCTCGATTCGCTCGCCGTGGCCGCGATAAACGCTGATTCCGATGCTGGCGGAGAGTGGCGGCTTCTCCGGATCCATTTCCATAACATGACGTATGCGGCCAGCCACGCTTTCTGCTTCAGTCTCTTCCGACTCCGGCAACACGAGAGCAAATTCGTCTCCGCCATAGCGGGCGGCGGTGTCAATCGAGCGGCAGTGGATGCGCAGGATGTCCGCAACGCGGCACAGAGCGCGGCTACCAACCAGGTGGCCGTAGGTGTCGTTGATTTTCTTAAGGCCGTCGAGATCCAGAAGTAAAACAGAAAAAGGCCGGTTGCTGCGGTTGGTGCGTTCGGTCTCGCTTTCGAGTTCGTCGAGAAGGCGGCGATAGTTGGCCAAACCGGTTAAGGGATCACTGACGGCGAGATGGTGTACCTGTTCGAAGAGTCTCGCGTTATCAAGCAAAGCGCCGCCTAGCGCGATGGCATAACCCATGACGCTGAATCCCTGCGCCACCACAAAGGGAGCATCCAATAACCGCTGCGATTGAGAGCCGGCCAACTGCGCGGCAAAGTTCATCCAGGCAGCGACATAGATCGAACGATCGAAGGCGGTAAACACGTTGTTCAGACGGCGGCGATACCAAATAACGGCGATCAAAAAAAGCACGCCCGGAAAAAGTTGCTGCGGAGAGGGGATAAAGGCGCCGGGATGCGGCGAGACTTCCGTGGGGAGTCGGCGAAGCGCGACCGTCACCAGGTAAGTCAGCGCCATGACGGTTAGCAAGGCGCCAGCGATTTCCGCCTTTGGCCGGCGAGAACGCGGCAGAAAATGCTCAACCAGCAACGCTACTACGAGCAAGAGGGCGAGAATCATGCGCCCTACCCACAGAGCTACAGGCGCCCACTGGATTTGCAAGTGCTGTTCCGTAGGAAGCTGAAAAAAGAGCACGCTGGAGCCAGCCAGGACTGCGCCGGACAACAGGAATCCGGCGCCTAGAATCAGCGAAATACGGTCCTGGGTGCCCTGAAAGCGAACCAGAGTGACGGCGGAGAAAACAAAGGCCAGCACGCCGGTTACGACTTGAAGATAGCCCTGAAAAGAGGGTTCCGCCTGGAGTGGTACCGGGCGAAGCCAAAGAGCAAACAGCAGGATGAGCAGCAAAGCCACCACGTGCCAAAAGACCGGTGTGGCTTCCCAACGCTCCGAATTAACAGGTCCGTCGCCCATAAAACAGTCAGCCCACCTAGGAGCTGGGCGCTTCCATTAAATTAGACTGCTGTACGGTGAACTACGTTGCTGATTTTACTGTATGTTGCCCGGAGGACAACTGGCCTGGAGAACAGCTAGAAAATGTCCCAGTGACCACGATCAAGGGCCAGAATGGAGTTGCACGAGACGGATAAATTCAGCACAATCATCGGCATTAAATCGTTTCAATGAACAGGACAAAGCGCGCGCACCATGAGGAGATTCCTTGAGTAACGTTGCGTCTGCTGCGGCAGCGCCGGGACTGCGACGCACGCTGACGCTGTGGGATCTGATTCTTTACGGCGTAATAGTCATCCAGCCGGTCGCGCCGATGTCCGTATTCGGAGTGCTTAGCGAACGCGGACGCGGCCACGTAGTGAGCGCGATCCTCATCGCCATGGTGGCCATGCTGTTCACCGGCATCAGCTACGGGCGGATGGCGCGCGCTTATCCGAGCGCGGGTTCGGCGTTCACCTACGTCGCGCAGGAGATTCATCCGGCAGTAGGCTACGTCACGGGATGGAGCATGGTCATGGATTACATGCTGAATCCGCTGATCTGCACCATCTGGTGCGCTCAACAGGCCCACGATTTTGCGCCCGGCGTCCCGGTCTGGGGCTGGAAGATTTTTTTCGCGATGGTGTTCACGCTTCTTAATATTCGTGGCGTGAAAACGTCGGCCCGCATCAACGCTGGAATGGCGATAGGCATGGGCGCTGTTATCGCCGTGATATTCGTTGCAGCGGCGCGATATATTTTCGGACATCCACACTCGGAGCCAGGATTTTTCACGCGCCCATTTTACGATCCGCAAACCTACAATTACAAAGCGCTGTTCGGGGCGACTTCGATCGCCGTGTTGACATACATTGGCTTCGATGGCATCTCTACGCTCTCAGAAGAAGCAGAAAATCCACGGCGCAATATCATGTACGCCACGGTTCTTACCTGTCTGACGATAGGGATTCTCTCCGCGATCGAGGTATACATTGCGCAACTGATCTGGCCGGCCTCGCAAGCGTTTCCTAATGTGGATACCGCCTACGTGCATGCCGCGGGACGCGCCTGGCCGCCGCTGTTTACAATCGTGGGCTTCACGCTGCTGTTGGCAAATTTTGGTTCCGGGATGGGCGCGCAGCTTGGCGCTGCTCGACTTCTGTACGGAATGGGCCGCAGCAACGCGCTGCCGCGCGGCTTTTTCGGTGCGATCGATCCCAAGCACCATGTTCCGCGCAACAATGTTTTTTTTGTGGGCGCGATTGTCTTGATCGGCTCGTTCTTTCTTTCCTTCGGCCTCGGCGCGGAAATGCTCAACTTCGGAGCGCTAATCGCCTTCATGGGCGTGAATGCGGCAGCATTCTTGCGATACTTCGTTCGCGCGGAACATAAGACGGTCTGGAATTTTGTGCCCCCGCTTGTTGGATTTGTGATTTGCCTGGGCCTTTGGCTCAATCTCAGCCGGCCGGCTCAAGTTGCCGGCAGTTACTGGATGCTGGCAGGAATTTTATTTGGTGTCTGGAAGACCCGCGGATTCCGTACCAGTTTGTCGTTTGAAGTTCCAGCGGAGTAGACCGCCGTGAAAAGTTCGCCATTGCAATCGAGCAAGGAAATGCCGGATGATGCTGCCACGAACAATCTCGTGAAGCGCTCATCAAGCAAGTCCAATGCGGTAACCATGCGGGATGTCGCGAACCTGAGCGGCTTCTCTCCAGCTACGGTTTCCATCGTTTTGAACAATGCGCCCCTGGCGCGCTACATCGCGCCGGCTACTAAGAAAAAAATCGAAGAGTCGGCCCGCAAGCTCGGCTACCGGCCGAATGCCATGGCGCGTTTTCTGCGCAGTAAGAGGACCAACAGCGTCGGCGTGATGTTTTTTGACATTACGGATCCCTTCTGCACACCAATTCTGCGTGGAATCGAAAATTCCCTGTACCAAGCTTCCTATTTGCCATTGATGGCAGACTCGCACAATCAACGAAACCGATTCGAACGCTACCTGGAAATGTTGTTGGACCGGCACGTGGAGGCGCTGATCGTTGTTGCCAACTGGCTATTCGTGGATATCCACCTGCTTGCCGATTTTTCCAAACGCAATATTCCCGCCGCGACCATCGGCTGGGAATTTCCTGGCGATACCGTAAGCTCGGTGATGGTGGACAACGAAGCTGGCGGGCGGCTGGCGCTCGAACACTTGTACAAACTGGGCCACCGGAAAATTGCGTTTATCCGCGGCCCAAAGACGTTGATCGACTCCGCTCCACGTTGGAAAGGCGTGCAAAAGTTCGCGCATTCCGTGGGATTGGAAATTGACCAGAGCCTGGCAATGCAGCTCGACGAAGAGTTCGACCCCAATTCAAGTTTTGAGGGTGGATTCCGGTTTACGGAAGAGTTGCTGCAGCGCAGGAGGAAATTCACGGCGCTGTTAGCGTTCGACGATTTGACCGCGCTCGGGGCGATTCGCGCGCTTACCAAGGCCGGGGTAAAAGTACCGGAGCAATGTTCTGTGATTGGATTCGATGACGTAGCCATGTCCGCGCTGTCTGCGCCTTCGCTGACCACGATTCGCCAGCCGCTTGAGGCCATGGGCAACCTGGCGGTGAACATCGTGATGGAAGGCATCAATGCCGCGCAGGAAAAGCGCGACTGGACCATCACGCACCATAGGGTCGCGCCGGAACTGGTGATTCGGGAGTCCACGCGAGCCATTTCTTTTTCTACTGCCGACGATTAAGCGCCCGCAAAAGCGCTGATTTACAAATACCCAACACAGTTTTCCTTGACATTTTCCTCAGGGCACAGTAATTCCACTACGCTAGTTTCCGGCCTGCGGAAGGCCGAATACAGGGGATTCGGACCGTCCGTTGGAGAACTCCAAAAGACACGATCCCGTAGCGGCCGATTGGGCCGCGACCTGCGAGGTTTTCTGTGACTTGGACGCAGAATTACGATCCGTTTGGCCACTGGTGGCTGTCTACCCTGGTTGCGGCGCTTCCTATCCTCGTTTTGCTGGGACTGCTCGCTGGTTTTAAGGTTCGCCCACACATTTGCGCGATTGCCGGCGCAGTGACCGCTCTGCTGTGTGCCGCATTCGTTTTCGGGATGCCGGCCAAGCTAGCGGCTGCCAGTTTTTTCTATGGAGTCGGTTTTGGGGCGCTGAAGATCGTGTGGATCGTCGTGGCTGCCGTATTTCTTTACGACATTTCCGTTGAAACCGGCCAGTTTGAAATCATGAAGGAATCAGTTGCGGCGATCACGCCGGACCGGCGGCTGCAATTGCTGCTGGTAGCTTTTTGCTTTGGTGCATTTATCGAAGGATCGGCCGGATTTGGCGCGCCAGTCGCCATTGCTGGCGCGTTCATGATCGGACTGGGATTCCGACCATTTCAAGCAGCGGTCTTGAATTTGATTGCCAACACCGCGCCGGTCGCGTGGGGCGCAATCGGCACCCCGGTGCACACACTGGCTGCGGTCTCCGGTCTTGCCGACGGCGACCTAAACAAAATGATCGGCAGGATTTTGCCCTTCACAGCTGTGATCGTGCCTTTCTGGCTGGTTCGAACGATGGTCAGTTGGGAAGAAACATTTGAAGTGCTGCCGGCGATCCTGGTAGTCGGATTGTCCTTTGCAGGGATGCAGTATTTTTGGTCCAACCACGTGGATAGCAACCTGGTGGACATTGCGGCGGGCATTTTTTCTCTAGTGATGACCGTACTTTTCCTTCGCTTTTGGCGACCGAAGCGAATCTGGCGATTCGCCGAGGAACGCGGCTCAGATTCGAACGCAGTACAGGAAACCAATGTCCGCGACGCAATGGGAGACAAATGGAGTGTGGATCGCGCTCCATCAACCGACACGCCGGTGACGCACACGACCGGACAGGTCTTGCGAGCCTGGATGCCTTTCGCGATCCTTTCCATTTTTGTTCTTTGCTGGGGGCTGCCAACGATCAAAACCGCAATGGGCAAGGCCACCACACCGGCGTACAGCAAAGGCGGCTGGGACGTACCGTATCTGCATAAAGCGGTATTTCGCGCGCAGCCCGTGGTGGCGAAGACCGGAGCGGAGAATGCCAAGTTTGACTTCAACTGGCTGACGTCCACGGGATCGGGTTGTTTTCTTGCGGCGCTGCTGGCCGGAACGATTCTGGGCGTAAAGCCACGCGAACTTTTCCGCATCTTTAGGAAGACCGTGTATCGCATGCGCTTCGCGATCATTGCCATGTCCTGCATGCTCGGCCTCGGCTACGTCACGCGATATTCGGGAATGGACGCGGTCTTAGGCTTGGCGTTCACGCGAACCGGCTGGCTGTTTCCATTTTTCGGAACCTATATCGGATGGCTTGGCGTTGCACTTACGGGAAGTGATACCTCATCGAACGCTCTTTTCGGTGGCTTGCAGCGCATCACGGCTGAACAGTTGAACCTAAGCCCGATTCTGATGGGCGCGGCGAACAGCGCCGGCGGCGTGATGGGAAAAATGATCGACGCGCAATCCATCTGCATCGCCACCGCAGCCACAAATCAAGTTGGTTCGGAGGGCAGCATTTTCCGCTTTGTCTTCTGGCACTCCGTGTCGCTGGCCGCGATTGTCGGGATAATCGTGATGCTCTACGCGTACGTCTTCCAGCGCTTCGTACCCGGCGGATTTGTCCCCGGGCATTGATCACTCGCCGATCTAGAGCGTCCCGCGCCTTCTGTAACCGATAAATTGCTGCCTCCTGCGTGATGTCAACGGAGATTACCAGGTAACTCCTGCTAACATGACCAAGGAAGATGGCTCGAACACAAAATCCGGCGGTGGAGGCGTCCACGGTTCTGGCACAGAACCTGGTCGAGACGCTGCTTCGCGAACGCGTAATTCCCCGATTTGTTGATTCGTATGTAGTGGACAATGGCCGTCACGCATTGCAGGTGCATGCTTCGTTGTACCGCGATTTGCTTACGATTTTGCAGCGTGAAGCTTTGCTGGCAGCTTGTGTGCGGGCTCTGGAAATCGCGTCCACCGAGACAATTCTATCCAGCAGCGGGAAACAACGGGTGGTGGTACGCAAAGGCGCGGATGCGTTCCGCCGAAAATTCCTTTCGGCGCTGGCGCGTCAACAGAACTGGAACGCCGGAGACGCACTGGATTTCCAGTCCGATTTGCGAATGTACGAGGATCTGCTGCGGCGCGCAGCGGCTTCCCGTCGTCCGCGCAAACCTTACGAAGCCGCGAATCACCCGTTCGTCGATCGCTGCGCGTTCTTGCTGGACTCGGCGTTTCTTGAAAAAGCCAGGCTGGCGGCGAGCCGCGCGCTAACCAATCTGGAAGACCTCGCTGCGAACGTTACGGCCGCGGCCATGCGCGCAAAATAGTCAGGGCAGCCGGCTACCGCTCAGGAATTCGGCTCGACTAGCACCGCAGTGCCATAAGCCAAAACTTCCGTCACTCCCTGCATGACTTCCGTCGCATCGTAGCGAAAACAAACCACGGCATTCGCGCCGTGCTGCGCTGCATGCATGAGCAACAATTCATAAGCATCTTCGCGGGTTTTCTCGCAAAGATTGGTCAAAATTGTGATATTGCCGCCCACAATGGTTTGAAGCGCAGCGCCCAGATTACCGATCACACTTCGCGACCTCACGATAATTCCGCGCACGACTCCAAAGTTGCGAACGATACGATGCCCCGGCAGCTCCAGTGCAGTGGTCACCATGGATGAATCGACTCGCCCCGGCATTGGATTCTCCTCTCGCCAGCAGCCTGGTTGGTATCATGGCTGCCGTTAACCGCTGCGATTCTACCCGTTCACATGGCTGCTGCGCGAGTCTCGTGCCTTTGTTATTCTCGGCTTACATGGAAAATTTGTTTATTTTTCTCGGCGTACTGCAGATTCTGGTCGGTTTGTACCTGGTGTACGAAGCTGCGAAATGGCTTTCCTACGCGCGACGGCGCGCTGGAACCGACCCCGGCTTCTACTCGCCGCGTACCGCAGTGCTGTGCCCGTGCAAGGGAGTGGAACCGGGACTCGAAAGAAACTTGACTGCACTATGCGAATTCGATCATCAAAATTATGAAGTTTTTTTTATTCTGGCATCGGAATCCGATCCGGCCGTAAGCATTGTGAAACGTGTGACCTCCCAAGCCCGCGGAAAGGGTCATCTCATCTTTGCCGGGCCGCCGCAGGATTGTGGTGGGAAGGTTCACAATCTCCGGACCGCAATTCAACAATTGCCGGAAGAATTCGAGGTCCTAGTTTTCGCCGATTCCGACGGCAGGCCCGGACATTCTTGGCTGCGCCGCCTCACCGCGCCGCTCACGGACTCCGGAATTGGCGCTACGACTACGATGCGCTGGCTGATTCCAAACAACAATAGTCTGCCGAGTGTCCTGCTGGCTGCGTGGAACGCGCCGATTCTTACCATGCTCGGCGAAGACAGTTCGAAGAATTTTTGCTGGGGAGGGGGCACAGCAATTCGTAAGAGTGTCTTCGAACAGAGCGGCGTACTGGACGAATGGCAACACTCCGTTAGCGACGATTATTCGATGACCACTGCATTGCGTCGCGCCGGCCGGCCCATTGTTTTTCTTCCCGAATGTTTAACGATTTCTTATGTGGAAACTGATTTCGCAGGTCTCATGGAGTTCACAACCCGCCAAATTCTAATCACGCGCGTGTATTCCCCAAAGATGTGGGCCATCGCAGGCGCAACACATCTTTTGTTCTGTTTGACTATCGCGTTAGGAGTTTTATTGACTCTGGGGGATTTTTTCACGGGGAGACCTTCCATGCAGATCGCCGCGCTTACGTTCTTGCCACTCCTGCTGGCTTCAATCCGTGGGGCCTTTCGGATAATTGCGGTGCAGGAAATTCTGCCCGCATTGAAGACCCAAATCCAACAACAGTCATGGATTCATTTGCTCCTCGGGGTCTGGATACCTTATTTGTATTCGATAAATTTTCTGGCCTCGGCGACGACCAGAAAGATCCGCTGGCGCGGCATCCGTTATGAGCTCATTTCAGCACAGCAAACCAATATTATCGGCCGGTAAATGGAATCGCTTGGCGTTTTGAATCGTGTGCTCGCATTAGCGTGTTCCCATCGAGCCCAGAATTTCCACAGGCAGTATGGAAAATTTTCGCCTGGAGTGAAATTCCTACCCGCCCTCCTACACAGAACCTGGTACAAATGTGCATAACTCTACCGTTCTTGGGCAGTTCTGGTACGTCCCTTTTGGTCAATTGTGGTAATCCGCTTGCATCTATTACGCCCAGTTCGGTGGAACGCTCGCAGGCGGACTTGTTTTGCACTCCTTCTCGCGCCTCGGTGTGACCGAATGGGGCTCAATGGCTAGGACACCCACCCTCAGTCCCAGTTCTGGTGCCATTCTCGATTTGGATTAATTCAACGTTAGCCTCGTTCCGAGGTGCAGCTACATTTTTCAAGGCAGGTCTGAAGCGATTCTGGCTTGCGAACGGAGAGGTTTAAGTGAGAGTGATCCGCAGAAGTGCGCAGGTGCATTCCGTGCGTTCCCCCCAGCTTGCAACTGCACGGGAAAAGTATTTTTTCTACGAAAGGAATACCGGAGTAGCCCATTTCCACGTTGAAACTGACGAGCAAGGACGCTTTCCCGTCGAGCAAGCTGCAGGTTTGCTGGCCATGCATTGCATGGTTCGCAATCAGACTCCTTCCGACTATGTGGTGTTAGTCGAAGCGAATACAAGTCACCTGGAGGATCTGACGGAAAAAGCTCAGAAGCTCCTCGAAGCGGGACGCGCGGTCAAGTCGCACGTCAAGCTGACGCGCCGCGAGGAGGAAGTTCTGAACGGAGTCGTTCGTAGTTTGGCCAACAAGGAGATCGCTGCTTCGCTCAATTTGTCGGAACGCACAGTAAAGTTTCACGTTTCATCCCTGCTGGCGAAGTTCCGGGTACGCGGCAGAATGGAACTGGTGCGCGAAGCGGCGCAGATTCCTGCTTCCAACATTCCGGTCGTGGAGCAACCAGTGGCCACGCGTGAAGCGCGGCCGTTCGTTTCTCGTATCATGAATTACCGTCGGGCGGCTTCGCCATCCCTGATGTCGCTGTCAGCGAGGGAAGCAGTCGCCCAGTAAAATTCGCGATACATTCGTTTGCACTGATAGAAAAGCCCGTGACGCATCGCGCCACGGGCTTTGATTTTTCTTGGAACTTTAACGGTTACTTCTTCGCTGCTCCATACAACTCCGCCGCCTTACTCCAATCGACTACGTTCCACCACTGCTTGATGTATTCCGGGCGAACGTTCTGATATTTCAGGTAGTACGCGTGTTCCCACACGTCCAGTCCCAGCACGGCCTTGCCACCGAGGAAATACGGCGTATCCTGATTGGGCGTCGAATCAATGGCCAGCTTCCCGTCCTTAACAATGAGCCAAGCCCAGCCGGAACCGAACCGGCCTGCGCCTGCCGCGGCAAACTTTTCCTGAAACGCAGAAAATGATCCGAAGGTGGAAGCGATCGCCGCCGCCAGATCGCCTTTCGGCTCGCCACCGCCGCCTTTTTTCATCAGCGTCCAGAACAGCGAATGGTTCCAGTGGCCACCACCATTATTGCGAACGGTCATGCGAATCGATTCGGGAACGGCATCCAGATTCTTCAGCAGATCATCGATGGATTTCGATTGCAGGTCCGGATGTCCTTCCAGGGCTTTGTTCAGATTGGTGACGTAAGCCCCATGATGCTTGTCATGGTGGATTTCCATCGTTTTTGCGTCGATATAAGGTTCGAGCGCGTCAAAAGAGTACGGCAAAGGCGGCACTGTGAATGCCATGGATGAGTCCTCCGGTGTGAAATTTTTTCTGGATTTTTCGGGGCCGTCGGCCGCCAACAAACTGGCGCCCAATTTTTCCGCTCCCAGCAGAGCGGCCCCGGCGATACTTCCGGCTACAAGTAACTTTCTGCGATTCATAAAGAACTTCCTGGCGCGGCCGGCCGATGATGCTGCACCGCAAATTATACGTCCCGGCGCTTCTTACACTCAACTACGAGCGGGATAAGATCCGGGGATCTTGGCTTTTCCTTTTGCTTGGATGCGCGAGAGCGCCCAACGGGCAGATTCACCCATCACAGCATCAGCGCACCCCGCGACATTCTCCAGCGTCTTCGTGATCTCCCGATACCTGTTTGAGCCCGGCTCGTCGCTCTGATTGCCAAGGGCAATGCAAGCGTTGCGCACCAGGCCTTGCCATTTGGTTCTTTTGATGGGACTGCCGCGGAAGAATTCGCGAAATTGTTCCTGCGTTAGGCTTGCAATCCTCAACAAATCCGGCAGGAACAAAGTTTCCTCATTCGCTTCGTCGTCGTTCGCTGCTAGCGCACGCGGCTGGAATTCACCCAGCTCCGTCCTCGGCGATCTCCCGTTCCAAGGGCAAACGTCCTGGCAGATGTCGCAGCCAAAAACGTGCCGCCCCATCGGTTCGCGAAATTGTTCCGGAATCGCGCCACGAAGCTCAATCGTCAAATACGAAATGCAGCGGCTGGCGTCGAGAACGTACGGTTCCACAATCGCCTCCGTCGGACAAGCATCCAGGCAGCGCCGGCAAGTCCCGCAGCGGTCTGGCGAAGGAACATCGGTCGGGCCCAGAGTCGGCGCCAAAGGAAGACTTGTAAGTACTACACCGAGAAAAAGCCAGGAGCCGAGCGACTGGTTGATCAGCAACGTATTTTTCGCCAGCCAGCCGAGTCCGGCATATTTCGCTGCGGCACGTTCATGCACCGGTCCGGTATCCGCGTAAGCACGCACTTCGAACGGCTCCGGAAAGTGCACGCGCATTTCCGCTGCGAGAGCGTTTAGCTTTTCCCACAACACTTCGTGGTAATCGTCGCCCCACGCATAGCGCGAAATCCAGCCGCGTGGCGCTTCCGTGCGGTTTTTGAAGTGTTCGATTTCTGTAGAGTATGGCAAGCCAGAATTGTAGTTCAGCGCGCAAACAATCAAGCTACGCACTCCAGGCATCGGGCTACGAGGGTCCAGGCGCCGCGGGTCTTCCAGGTACTTCATCGCTCCCGCGTAGCCGCGGTCGAGCCAGTCGGAAAAGTGCCCGAGCTCGGGGAATTTCTCCGCCGGCGCAACTCCGCAGCCATCAAAACCCAGCGCGCGAGCTCGTTCACTGATCCACGCCGTTTCAACCGCCGGCAATAAAGAATCCTTCATGCCAATAAGGGTGCCTGAGTTCCCACCTTCTTGGAAAGGTGCAGCAATCGGCATAGGGGAGTGGTCGCCCACTTGCCCCTGCCACACCACCCGGACATGGGTCCGCATCCGGCGGTTCAGTGGTCACGCCGGACCATCAAACAGGTGCGGAAGTCCAAGCGATGCGAAGTAAGCATTGACTGATCCCTGGTGTCCGTAGGGTAGGGGACTTTCGCCCCTAAGCTATCGAGCCAGCCCGGCACACCGCAAAAAGCCCCTCGCTTGTGGCGAGGGGCCAAATGATCTCCCTGCAAAATGGCAGAAATAGAGTGCTCAGCCTTGTGGAACGACGTTCTCCGCCTGCAGACCTTTCGGCCCTTGCTTGACTTCGAACTCGACCTTTTGTCCCTCATTCAGCGACTTGTAACCGTCACTTTGGATGGCGGAGAAATGGACGAATACATCCTCGCCCGATTGGCGTTGAATGAAGCCAAAACCCTTCGAAGCGTTAAACCACTTCACTACACCTTGCTCTTTGCTCACGGCATTCCCCTGCTCTGAATTCGCTCTTAGAAATGGGGTCTTCACCCCGGCCCGGTGTGCCTAACTAGGCGTCCACGGAGCCGGTGGAAAACTTCCTTCTTGAACGCGGCGTTATGCTGGCACAAATCGGCGTGACAGTCCAGAAACATTGCAAAAGTTAGGGAGAGTTAACCTATTGCAAAGCTGCGCACCGCGGTGGGCTCGTCGGAATATACTTCGAACACCGTATAAAGTTTGGTGATTTGCAACAGGTCGCGAACCTTTTTCGTCAGATGCAGCAGTTTCAGCTCCCCACCCCGTGTCTTTACCGACGTGTACGCATGCACCAGTTCGCCGATGCCAGAGCTGTCAATGTAGTTCACGTCCGCGAGGTTGATAAGAATTTTCGTGCGGTCGTCTGCGAGCAGTTGGCCGATGGTCTTACGAAGCAGTGCGCTTCCATCACCCAGCACGATGCGTCCGCCCATATCCACAACTGTTACGGAACCAGAATCCCTGTATGTAGCGTGAAGCGACATGGCGCTCACCTAGGCTTCCTCTTGCGGGGCGTTATCGCTGCCCGAGTTGCCGGACTGCCGATTCGAATGACCGTTTTCGGACCCCGGAAGGCGCTTGGACATCACGATCTCGGCTCCGCCAGTAGTCCCGGGTACAACATCAAACTCATCCATGAACGCGCGCATCAGGAAGATGCCTCGCCCCGAAGTACTAAGGATATTTTCTTCCGCCAGGGGGTCAGGCACATCGCTAAGCTTGAATCCTTTGCCTTCATCCATTACGTGAATGACCAGTTTTTCCGGCGTTATATCGACCGCAAGGTGAATTTTCTTTTCCGGGCGTTCCTGGTTGCCGTAGTGGAATGCATTGATGACGCCTTCGCGCACACTCATTCCTATGCGGTAGCACATCTCCTCGTCAAAACCGGCGGATTCCGCCACACGAAGACACATCTCCTCCGCCAAATTTACGCTTTCCACTTGCGTATCAAGAACAACTTCCAGATGCTTGTTGTCTTGCGCCATGAATTGGTCGGCCAATGTGAAGACTGCCTAATTTCGCAGCGATGTATGGGTAACATACTGCGCAGCCTTGCGTCAATGGAGAGAGCGCATCAACTGGGCCGTAGCATTGCCCTACCCTAGGCCCAGTATGACCGGTCTAGGGTGCGGTACTGGATCGCCTCACAAAGGTGCTTGTGCTCAATCGACTCCGGTCCGCAATTCCAAAAATGCGCCGAAATGTACCCCGGTTTGCCATCGATCATGAACGGATGGCGCGGTTTTACGCATCCAGCGGGAAATTTGCGAATGCCATCTCTGTAAGACAACTAGCGCAGGACTACTCTCCCGAGAAGACCAAAAGTTCGTTCTGCAAAAGGAAGCAGACCTTCGCCGCGCTTTGAGCATCGATGGAGCGCAAGGCTACTGGAAAAACTCCTCGAGTTTAAGCGCTCGCCGGACAACCCTCCCGAGTGCTACGAGTCGCCGTTCGGGCGGCCATTCTCCTCGCCAACTCGGACGGTCGGCCTCAAGCGCTGAGACTGATCTCAGGACCGGATACGTCAGCTTCCTGAATTCTTTTCTCTACCTGTTCCTCTGGCCAGTTAGCAATTCTATCCCTCCGTACAGTTGACGCCATTCGTGCATGGCTTTAAATCTGGAGTTCGCACACGTTACGTCTGGGTGGTTTAGCATCAATCGAAGGACGAAATGCGCCATGAACTTTATTAGACGCTGGCGGCACGGTCCCGAAAAGGGCCAGGAACAACTTCTGGTGCGCCTCTGGACGATGAATAGCATGAACGCTGATGCTGACGGCCAACTCACGCGTCCGGCATCCAAGTTGGCGTTTGACGCTAAGGCGGAGTTAAAACCAAGCCTCAAATATCTGTCGGCCTCGGAAATAGAAAATACGGTTGCTGAAGCCGCTTACGATAATCAGATCGCGCACAATTTCAGAAAACACATGAAAGACGGCCGGCGCGACCGGTGAGACCAAAACTATGAAAGATCTGACATCAGTGAACTGCTCGCACCGACGCCAGAACTGACTTGCAGGTGTAGTCGGGTAATCGGAAATTGATGTCCCACTAGCCGAAACCAGGGCTCGCTTTACAGTCCGCAACCCCGCACGTATAGTTCGAGTAGAGCTTTCCAACCGTTTTCCTGTGTGAGGAGTGAGGTGCACATGCTCTGGGCATTGTTGATTGCCTTTGTTCTGGTCATCGTCATTCTCATCGGAATGTACAACGGCCTGGTCAGGTTGAAAGTACAAACAGACAACGCCTGGGCCGATATCGACGTTCAACTCAAGCGCCGCTACGATTTGATCCCCAATTTGGTCGAAACCGTAAGGGGATACGCGGGACACGAAAAAGGCACCCTCGAAGCCGTCATCAATGCGCGCAATCGCGCCATGAGCGCCACGGGTCCGGTCGACAAAGCGCAAGCCGAAAACATGCTGAGCGGCGCACTAAAAAGTCTTTTCGCTCTATCCGAAGCCTATCCGCAACTTCGCGCCATCGAAAGTTTCACCTCGCTGCAGAATTCGCTAACCCAAATCGAAGACAGCGTGCAGAACGCGCGCCGCTACTACAACGCCGTCGTGCGCGACCTGAACACCAAGATTCAGCAATTTCCGACAAGCATTTTTGCCGGTATGCTGGGCTTTAAGCCGCGCGAATTTTTTGAAGTCACCTCAACCGCGGAGCGCGAAGCGCCCAAGGTCAGCTTCAACTCTCCGGCCGCGCCCACCGCCTGAAGGCCCTCCGCCACATGCGACGCTTCCTCCGCAGCACCGCGCGATGGCTGGCTTTCTTGCTCCTCTGTTTTCTCGGTTTGTCGAACGCAAATGCCAAAGAACTTCGCATAGAAAAATTCGACGCGCAGATTGCCGTTCTTCCGGACAGCTCGATAAACGTCATCGAAACTATCACCGCACATTTCATCGGAAGCCCGTGGCACGGCCTTTATCGCGAAATTCCGGTCGAATTTGTAACCCCGCAGCAAATGAACTACTCGCTTTTTCTCAACGTCACCCGCGTGACTGACGGCTCCGGCCACGTCCTCAAATACGAATCTTCCCGCGAACGCCACTATTTGAAACTGAAAATCTATGTGGACAATGCCGACAATTCCCTCCAGACCATCAATATCCAATACACCGTCTCCGACGCGCTGCGCTTTTTCGAAGATCACGACGAATTCTATTGGAACATCACCGGCGACGAGTGGGACGTTCCCATCGCTTCCGCCTCGGCGACCATTTCCCTTCCCATTACTGCGAAAAATATTCGCGCCAATGTTTATACCGGACGTTACCAATCGCGCGGCAGAGACGCGGAAGCGGAAGTCACAGGAAACGGCGTTGAAGTCCGCACGACCGGACCGCTCGCCTTTCACGAAGGCCTCACCGTTGCAGTCGCCTTTGACAAAGGTGCCGTGCAGGCTCCCTCGGCTGCCGACAAGCTCGGACTCTTCCTGCGCAGCAACTGGCCGCTTGGCTTGCCGGTCATCGTCACCGCAATTATGTTTTGGCTTTGGTGGACCAAAGGCCGCGATCCGCGCTTGCGTCCCATCGCCGCGCAATACGAACCGCCGGACAAACTTACGCCCAGCGAAGTCGGCACCCTGGTCGACAATTCTGCCGACATGCGCGACATCACCGCCTCCATCGTCGATCTCGCCGTCCGCGGCTACCTCGCTATCCAAGAACACACCCAGGACCACATGATGGGTCTTTGGAAAGACCAGGATTACGGCTTCACGTTAAAAAGAGATCGCAGCCAGTGGAGCGCGCTCAAGCCCCACGAACAGGCGTTGCTCGATGGAATTTTCAGCGTCGGTACCGCTGGCGAAACTGTTTCCATGTCCAGCCTGCACAACGAGTTTTACAAGAATCTGCCCATCATCAAGAATCGCGTTTTCGATTCCCTCGTTTCGAACGGCTATTACACCCACCGCCCGGATAGCGTTCGCGGCACTTATATCGCCGCGGGCCTGGTGCTCGGCTTCCTTTCGATCTGGGGAGGCGCCATCATCGCCCGCAACCTGGGCATGGCCGCTCCGCCTTTTATCATCGCTGGAATCGTAAGCGGCGCGATCATCTGCGCGTTCGGCTGGTTCATGCCCGCGCGAACTGTAAGCGGCACACGCACCCTCGAAGGCGTTTTAGGCTTCGAGGATTTTCTCGCGCACGTCGAAGCTGACCGCTTCAATCGCACCATCAAGACTCCGGAAATGTTCGAAAAGTTTTTGCCTTTCGCCATGGCCCTCGGGGTGGAAAAAAATTGGAGCCACGCATTCCAGAACATTTACACCCAGCCACCTAGTTGGTATCAGGGAGGCAGCTTCGGCCCGCCCTTCTTCGCCTACGGCTTCGTAAACAATCTCAACGCGATGTCTTCTCAGGCCGGAACAGTTTTCGCGTCCGCTCCGCGCAGTTCGGGCGGTTCCGGATTCAGCGGCGGCGGCGGTTTCTCAGGCGGTGGATTCGGCGGCGGCGGCGGCGGGGGCTTCTAGCGCCTACCCTGCCTTTTTTATTTCAGGCCTATTTTGCTCCAGGAGTGTGTTTACTTACATTTTCTATTAATTAAAGAACGCTCTTTACTGCAGGACGCGCAATTCTAAGAAGGCGCAATTCCAACAAGGCGCTGTCATCCTGGAAAGATCCGATAAGGATCGCTGCAGTATCTCAACTGAAGCCGTTAAATTAAAATTTAGATTTCGGTTCCCGCGACCAACGGAACTATCCCCGCTCACGACTCCGCAACCGATACAGTGCCAGCACATCATCCAACGTCACAACTCCTAACAGCTGATGCACATTCGCCCGGCTGACCACCGGCAATGTATCCAGTCCCGCAGATCCCATGCGATCCAGCGCCGTGTGCAAAGAATGATCCGCGTGCAGATGCGGAAAGTCCTTGGCTGCACCAATCAGTTCGCCAAGTTTTTTCTCCGCGTTCCCGTCCCTCGCCGCCGCTGCAATCGCCTCGCGCCCAAGTACGCCGAGTACTCCCTCACACGAAACCACTGGCCACGCGCTCATTGTGCTGGCTTTCGCCTTTGCTTCGGCTTCGCGCAAGGTCGTTGTCGCATCCAACGTCTCCGCCGCCGCGCGCATCACCTGCAGTACTCGCCGATTCCCTTCGAGCGCCCGCGACTCCGCCGTCGGCAGATGAATTCCGTCTTGATGCGCCAGCACTTCGTAAATCGGCTCCTTCTGGAATCGCGACGCGATAAAAAAACTCACCAGATTGGAAATCATCAGCGGTACAATCACCGCATAATCCCGCGTGATTTCAAAAATCATCATCACGCTGGTCATCGGCGCGCGCACAATTCCCGCGAACGCCGCGCCCATTCCCACCAGCGCATAAGCGCCTGATGTTCCCACATGATTGGGAAACAACGCATGACCCGCCGTGCCGATCAGTCCACCCAGCATCGCGCCCAAAAACAAGCTCGGACCAAAAATACCGCCCGCATTCCCGGATGCATAGCTCACCGCGACGGAAACCAGTTTCAGTGCCAGCAGCAGCGCCATCAATCTCCACACCGTGTGCCCAATTAACGCGTCGCCCACATACTTATATCCAACCCCCAAATTTTGCGGCACGAACCAGCCAATCAAACCCACCATCAGGCCACCAATTACTGGCTGGAACCAAACCGTTCGCCGCGGTGCAGCAAGAAACTTTTCCCGTAGCCCGAGCAGCAGCCGCGTGAAGGCCGCCGACACCAGGCCGCCAGCCACTCCAAGTACCGCATAGAGCGCAAACTCCGCGGGGTGCACCAGTTGGTATTGTGGCACTTCAAAGAGAGGATGATTGCCAAGCAGCAACTGCAACACTGCCCACGATGTTGCCGACGCCAGCACCACCGAGCCCAGCACCGGCGCGTGCAAGTCTCCTACCACCTCTTCCAGCGCAAACAGCACCGCGGCCAGCGGCGTATTGAACGCCGCCGCAATCGCCGCCGCAGCTCCCACCGGAATCAGCGCTTTCACTTTTTCCGGACTCAGCCCCAGCTTGCGCCCCAGCACTGACGCGATTCCCGCGCCAACCTGCACCGCCGGACCCTCGCGTCCCAGCGGAATTCCGCTGGCCAGCGTCGCGGACGTGCAAAAAAACTTTCCCAAAATTGTCTTGATCGAAATTCTGCCTTCACGCGCGTACAGCGCTGCCTTCGTTTGCGGCACTCCGCTTCCTCGCGCGTCCGGAAAAAATCGGAACAGCAAATATCCCATTCCCAGCGAGCCCACAATGGGAATCAGCACACGCCGCCAAGCCGCACTATCCTCCGGATACAGCCTGGCCCCGAACCGCTCCGTCAACAGAATGAACGCTACCACGATCATTCCGACAACCGCGCCGATGACCAGCGTCAAAATCAAAAACAACTGGTCTTCGCGGCCCGCCACCATCCGGCGCCATGGCCCACCGCTGGATTCTCGATTTGTAGGATTTGCTCGCGCGCTCACTGGGTTTCGCTTTTCCCCACTCATGCTGGCGTCAGTTGACAGCTGCGTTGTTCGCAACCGATGGCCGAGTTCCACCCTGGATCTCCTCGCTCGGCGTCCTATACGCTACGCATTTTCTTGCTCCGCGAGCTGTTTCCCGCATCCGATGCAACGGTTTGCAGTCGCCGGTTGCCCTTGCCAGTTCTCCCGTCACGAAGCAACGCGTCGATGGCCTTCACCAGCTCCCTGCCACTCGCTCGCAATTCGCCAATTCTCTGCTGCACCACTCGCTCCAGTAACTTTTCGCCGCGCGGTAACAGTGAAACCAGCACTTGGCGGCGATCTTCTTTGCTGCGCGTCCTCCGCACCAGGCCTCGCTGCTCCAATCGGTCCACCAGCTCCACCGCGCTGTGATGTTTCAGCGACAGCCGCTCCGCGAATGTCTGAATTTTGGGCGGCAGCTCCGGAGCCAGTCCGCGTATTGCCAACAGCATTAAGTACTGCTGCGGCTCCAGTCCAGCCACGCGCGCCGCTGCGTCACCTTCTTTCAAAAAAGAGCGTATTTTGTAGCGCAGCTCCGCCAAAGCCCGGAACTCCGCCGTTCTGATCTTCTTGCGCATAGCACAATTCTATCGTGCAACGATATGTTTTGCCAATCCAGCAATCAGCGCAGTTTTCGTCCGGTAACAGTCACTTGCGGTTTTTTCCAGAGAGCGCAGCATCCTCACAAAGGCTCGTCGGACTGTGCGTATTCACCCAGATGGAAAATTCCGGTTAAAAGGAAAAGAACAAGGTACTACTTACAGGTATTTCCGAAACGCCTTCTGGGTCTTGTAATGTTCGTACCCATTGCGCAGATAAAATTCGTGCGCCCGTTTGCGAATCACATTCGATCGCACCGACATGCTCTTGCAGTGGTTCTCCACCGCCCACCGCTCTGCCGCTCCTAATAATTTCGCGCCGGTCCCCGCGCTCCGCTGCGTCTCATCCACTACCAGCCCATTCACTTCCGCGCGCAACGGCACTTCCAGCAGCGGCGCGACGCTCACGTGCAACCATCCGGTCACGAGCTTCTCCGACTCCGCCACAAAAATTGCGTGTTGCGCCGCAGGCCGCATCCGCTTCATTCGTTGCACAATTTCCTCGCGCTTGGCCGGATAGCCAAGCTGCTCGCTCAATTCTGCCAATCGCGCCGCATCGCGCAAGCGTGCACGCCGGATTTTCAGTTTGTGCGATCCGTCCAACTTCATCTATCTAGCTCTTCTTTTGCTTGCAGGCGCCGCTGCACAGCGGCGCTTCGCAGCTCCCGCAACGCATCCGCGGCAATCCATCTCGCCGCCCGCGAATCGCGCTGGCGCAACTTTTCAGTGACTCGAATTGCCTCTCGATTCAGTTTTATGTTTCGCTTTCCGATATTCCGCAGCGCCCAGTTTACCGCTTTCCTTACGAAGTTCCGCTCGTCCCCTGCTTCCCGCTCAATCACCTTCAAATACTCCTGGAATGCAGCATCCGGGGCCGCCTTGTCATGAACTGCCAGATATGCCGCCAGCGCGAATCCGGCGCGTTTTTCAAATTCTTTTTTTCGGCCGCTCCACGCAAGTGCTTTCACCCACGCCGGCTCTGCAAACACAAACAGGTGACAGCACGTTCCATCGCAAATGTCCCAGTTGTCGAAGCACTTCACCCATCTGTCCATCAACGCGGCCGTTACCCGCTCCTTCTCCGCGACCATTCCCGCCAGGATCCGCGCATCGTGGATACCTGTTTTCCACAGTTGTAATGCAAGTGTATGATTCCTGCCGATTTTCCTGGCCAGTTCGTCCATTCGCGGCTTGGAAACGCCCAGAACTCGCTTCGCGCGAATTCCAAACCGCGCCATGCCTTCGATGTTTCGTTTTTCACCGAAGCGCTGCAGTTCGGCGACGGCGCGTTTTACATTCCAGCTCTCAACATTTTGCCGAGACCGCGCTTGTCCGCTAGAACGTTTTGTCGGAATCGAGGAGGATTGTGACCGGCCCTTCATTCACCAGCTCCACCGACATCATTGCCTGAAAAATTCCCGTCGCGACCTGCGCACCCAATTTCCGCAGCGCCTCGCAAAACTCTTCGTACAGCGCTTTCGCCAAACCCGGCGCTGCGGCCGCAATAAAACTCGGCCGCCGTCCTCCGCGAGCATCTCCGTACAGCGTGAATTGCGAAACTACCAGCGCCGCGCCCTTCACATCCAGCAACGACAAATTCATCTTGCCATTCTCATCCTCAAAGATCCGCAGGTTCGCGGCCTTCTCTGCGAGTGCGGCAGCGACGGCCGCCGTGTCTTCGCGCCCCACGCCGAGCAAAATCATCAACCCCGCGCCAATCTCGCCGGTCGTCTCGCCGCCAACGCTTACTCTCGCGCGGCTGACTCGCTGCACCACTGCTCTCATCAGGGCCTTATTTCTAACGGCGTCCCAACGTGTACGAGCGGCCAGATCTCTTCGATCTCGGAGTTGGTTACAGCGATGCAGCCGTCCGTCCAATCCACCTGGCGTTGCAGAGTGCCTACCCAGCCAAGGTTGTTGCCAAGGCCGTGAATTTCGATGTTGCCTCCAGGTTTGACGCCCAGCTTACGCGCCCGCTCTTGGTCGGCGAAATTGGGGTAAGAGACATGCAGAGCAAGATGGAACCGGCTGTGCGGGTTCTTGAAGTCGATAACATACCGCCCTTCTGGCACTTTATGATCGCCTTCGCGCTCCTTTGCACCGACCGGCTCGTGGCTGAGCGCCACTTGGTACGTCTTGAGAACATTGTTGCCTTGCATCAGCTTCATCGTCCGAGCCGATTTCTCGATAATGATGAGGTCCGCCTTTTTCGCGGGAGGCGTGCTGGTTTTATCAGCAGCCCAACCCGTGAGGCACAGGAGCATCAGCAGGGGAAATTGAATTTTGATTCGCACGAATATGTCCCAATAATTCTGCGCAAATCTCTCTTACTGTGCCCGCGTTGGAGGCACCGGCTTCCGCGGCAACATCTCCGGCAACTGCGCCACGTTGTACGCGTACACCGCCAGCACCTGCGCGCCCTCCGCCAAATCATCCCACTTCACGCGATCCAGCGTATCCGCCTGCGAATGATGATCCTTTTCATAATTCGCGACTTCCTGTATGCACCACGAAGCCGGCACTCCCTCCGCATCGAAAGGAACGTGATCGCTTCCACCCTCCGACCGCAAACTCGGCTCCGCAAGCCCAATACTCTTGTCTTTCGCCAACGGATACAGCACGCGGTCCATCGTTTCCCGCGCCGCATAATTGTGCATCAATCCGATGGTCAGTACTTTTCCGGTTCCCGTGTCATGGATCAGCACGCCGGAAATCTTGCTCAACTCATCTTTGTGCGCTGCCACATACGCCTTCGATCCGTTCAGCCCCTGTTCTTCCCCAGTGAATAACACAAACCGAATTGTGCGCTTCGGCTTCACTCCCGATTTCACCAGCGCCCGCGCCGCCGCCAGCACCGCCATCGATCCTGTTCCGTTGTCCGTCGCACCCGTTCCCAAATCCCATGAATCCAGATGTCCTCCGATAATCACCACTTCTTCCGGTTTCTCGCTTCCCTTGATTTCCGCCACCGTGTTGTACACCGTCACAGGCTTTCCGCTGAAGCGGGCCTCAATATTGATTTCCGCTTCCACCGGGCCAGCATCCAGCAATCTCCACAACAGCGTGGCGTTCTCTCGCGTGACGTACGCAGCCGGCAGCAATCCCGGCTGATATTCGCGCGAAAATCCCGTTCCCATATTCAACACCCCGTACCATTTCTCGGACACCAGCAACACCGCCGCCGCGCCTTCCTCCTTCAAGAACTTTGCTTCGTCGGCCATCATCCGGTATCGCGCGCGGAAATCCATCAGCGCCATGTTTTTCGGATGATCCAGCGGCAGATTGCTTTCGGCAAACGGGGTCAGCATGGGATTCGAAGGCCCCTCTGTTTCTCCCGGACGATCCATCAGTACAATCGCGCCCTTTAGCTCCCCGTGGTATTTCTGCAAGTCGTCCCGGCTTTGTACGCCCACGCCAAACACCGCTCCGCGCACCGCTCCATTGGTACTCGGCGACCATCCTGCGGCCGCCATGGTCAACATTTGCTCCGTCGGCGTAATCACGCGGCCTGCTGCAGTACCGCGCGTCCAGCTATTTGCAATCGTCCACGGCTCCAGATGCGCATTCTCCAATCCCAGCGCTTTGAATTGCTCCATCGTCCAGTGGCTCGCCTGATCCAGTTGCTGGGTCCCCGTCAGCCGTGGCCCGATGCGATCTGCCAGATACGACAAATCCGCCTGCAACTGGCCCTGGTCCGTTTTCACCTGCGCAATCAACTTCGCGTCCGTCTCCGCCACCGGATCGGGCAGCGCTGCTTCAGTTTTCGCAACTGCTTCCGTAGGTAGATATGGCAGCGGCCGCCGCGGCAACATTTCCGGCAATTGCGCTGTGTTGTACGCCCACGCCGCCAGCACCTGCGCGCCTTGATCTAACCCGTCCCTCCAAACTTTGTCGAAGGTGTCGGACTGGCTGTGGTGCGTCTTCGAATATTCCGCCATGTTTTGCATGCACCAGAATCCCGGCACACCCGCATCGTCAAATGAAGCGTGATCCGTGCCAAATGTCCGCATCATGCTTGGTTCCAGCAGCTTCAGTTCCTTCAATGGCGCCAGCACCTGATCCACAATTTCCCGATCCTGATAATTGTCATGCAGCCCCAGCGTCAGCACTCTGCCCGTTCCCGTGTCGTGTACCAGCACGGCGGAAATTTTTTCCAGATCATTCTTGTGCGCTTCCACGTACCGCTTCGACCCGACCAGACCTTCTTCCTCACCGGTGAACAACACAAATCGAATCGTGCGCTTCGGCTTCAAATTCAATTTAGCCAGTGTTCTAGCGGCTTCCAGCACCGCCATCGATCCGGTTCCGTTGTCCGTCGAACCGGTTCCCAAATCCCAGGAATCCAAATGCGCACCCAGAATAACCACTTCGTCCGGCTTCTCGCTGCCGCGAATTTCGCCAACTGTGTTGTACACCTCCATCGCCTTATCACTCAGCGCATTCTTCATTTCTAGCTCCATCGTTACCGGACCGTGCTTCAGCATCCGCCACAACATCCGGTATCCTTCGCCGGTAATAAACGCCGAAGGAATCGCGCCAATATCAAATTTTTCGCCGCCCACTCCGGTCATATTCAACAAGCCGTGTGACTTTCCGGAATCGCGCAGCACCGCCGCTACACCTTCCTGCTTGAAGAAATCATTCCGCGCCCGCGCCACTTCCATCAGCGCCGCGAACGGCGACGGCGAGGCAGGCTGCCCCTTCATCGGCGGAGGCATTTGCATCGCGCGCACATATTCTTCATTCACGTCTTCCGGTTTCGGCGGCGAAAGCACCGACGGTTCCTGGTAAATCACCACCGCGCCTTTCAACTTTCCGTGAAACTTATCGAAGTCCGCCTTGGTCTTCGCATCGAAATAAACGATCGGTCCGCGCACCACGCCCGCAGTGCTCGGCGACCATCCCGCCGCTGCAATCGTCAATGGATGTTCCGCCGGCGCAACAATCCTTGCTTTCGCCGTTCCCCGCGTCCACGAATGTGCGATCGTCCACGGCTCCAGATGCACGTTCACCAGCCCATACTTCTTCATCTGCCCCGCAGTCCAATCGTTTGCATTCTTGAGCTGTGGCGATCCCGTCAACCGTGCCCCAATATTGTCCGAGAGATATTCCAGATTCTGCATAGCCTCGCTATGCTCGCGCACCTCGCTCAAAATCTGCGCGTCCGCCGCCGCAAGTTCGCTGGTATCATCTTCCCCCCTAGCAAATCCCCGCAGCGCCACGACTCCTGTCAGTATCAGCACGCACAACCACACCGGCACTCGATTGAAACGCATCCTCATCCTCACTTTTGCAGTGCGGCAGCCCTGCTGCCGCTTTTTCGACGCATCCTCACACACCCACGTCCGTACAGCAGCGAAAAAACGGGAACTATCTCTTCGACGTCCGCCCTCGCCCCCAGCGTTTCATCTTTCTTCGTATCCCACTCACTCCGCGCGGCGCACACTTTTCGGATGCGGCAGCCCTGCTGTCGCATTTCCGTCTCGGCGCCCGCTGACACACGGGACAAAAATGACTACTCCTCCCTGCCACAATGATTCTCTTGATCCGCGCGCCGCAGCGAAAACATCTCTCCCCTTCCCGCCCATAGGCCTTATGGTGCTGCTGGTAATCTCCCTCCACGCCTTCAGCGTCAACAAAATCAGAAATCGACGATCCCCGCATCTGAATCGCCCTGCGCAAAATTTTCTGCAAAGCTTTCAGCAGAGTCTCTACTTCTGCCAGTTTCAGGCTCGCGCCCGGCCTCGCCGGATGTATCCGCGCGCTCCATAAACTCTCATCCGCATAAATATTCCCAACACCCCGCAGCACCCGCTGATCGAGCAGCAGCGTTTTGATTCGCGCTCGGCTGCTTCGAACTCGCCGCGCAAATTCCTCAGCACTCACCAGTAGCGGCTCCGCACCAAACCGCAACAACTCCGCTGCCAGCGTTTCCCCCGCAAGATACGCCATCCGCCCAAAACGCCGCGGATCCGTGTATCGCAGCTCGCTGCCATCATCCAAAACAAACGTCACGTGCGTATGCTTTGCCAGCGGCTGCTCCGCTTGATGTGGCGAAAGGTTTCCGGTCATTCCCAAATGCACCAGCAGCGCCTCCGCAATCGCTCCCGGCCGCGTCGCACCGCTCGCGGCTGCTCTGTCTTCTGCAACCGCGCCGAGCGCATCATTCTTGCTCGCCAGCCGCAGCAACATAAATTTCCCAAACCGCTCTACCCGCGCAATCTGCCGCCCCGGCAATTCCCGTTCAATCGCCGCCGGATCGTCAATAAAATCCGTTTTGCGCAAGGTAACAGACAAAATCCGCCGTCCCGCCACCGATCCCTGCAGCCCCCGCGCAACCGTCTCAACTTCCGGAAGTTCCGGCATTCATCCTTCTCTCGCCGTTTGCGTAACAGTCTGTTTTCGCCGCCAGATCCTGACCCGTCGCATTCAAAAAGCCACTAGCCGCGAGCTAGCTGTCATGGGTTATTGCTGGTGATAATTCGGATAAGCCGGGTGCTCCGGTATCACTACCGGATTTTTCTTCAAAGCTTCCATCGTCACCTGAACAGCTCGCTCCAATTGCGGATCATGTCCAGCCGCCACCGACGCCGGATCATTTTCCACCTCTATATCCGGAGCGATCCCGTGATTTTCCACTTCCCATTCGCCCTGCAATCCATAAAGTGCTGCGCGCGGTGCCGTCACGCCGCCACCGTCCAGCAAACTAGGATATCCGCCAATGCCCACCAGTCCTCCCCACGTCCGCTCTCCCACCAGCGGCCCAATTTTGTCCTGCCGGAACATCCACGGCAAAGCATCGCCTCCCGATCCAGCCATTTCATTGATGACCATCGTCTTCGGCCCATAAATCTGCGCCAGCGGCGAACACCACTTCTCGCCTTCCCGCGTAACCGCGCAGCTCCGCAGCGGCCGTCCCAACAAATCGATGATGTAATCCGCAATCTCTCCGCCGTGATTGTAGCGTTCGTCAATCACCGCCCCCAACTTATCCGTCTGCGCGAAATAATATCGGTTAAAATTAATGTATCCGCCGTTCGCGGTGTCCGGTACATGCACGTACGCCAGTTTCCCGCCGCTCATTTCATCCACTTTGCGGCGGTTGTCTTCCTCCCATGCGCGATTCCGTAGATCGAATTCCTGATCCACGGGAACCACGGTCACGTCGCGCGCATCTTTTCCATCGGCGTTCGCGCTCACTTTAATCCGGATCTGTTTTCCCGCCGTGTTCTCGAAATATTTATAAACCGAAGTCGGCGCCCGCACTTCTTCGCCATTCACTTCGATCAAATAATCGCCGACTTTCACATCCACTCCCGGCTGAGTCAGCGGTGCGCGCAATTCCGGATTCCAGTTCTCTCCATTGAAAATGCGCGCGAAACGGTAACGCCCGTTTTCAATCTTGTAATCCGCCCCCAACAGTCCACCTTTCACTTCCGGCGCTTTTGGAATGTCTCCGCCGAAAATAAACATGTGCCCAACCGTAATTTCTCCCAGCATCTCGGCGAACAGATGATTCACGTCACCGCGTCCACCTGCTCCTTGCAGGTACGGCAAATATTTTTTCTCCGCAGCCGCCAGATTCAACCCATGAAAATGTGGATCATAAAAAAAGTCCCGCTCAATCCGCCACACTTCGTGGTACATCTGATTCCACTCCGCTCGCGGATCAACATAAATTCCCATCGCATCCACTTTCAGTTGCCCGTCGCCGGGCTTCGGCACTGCCGCGGTCGGCGTCAGAAACCACGCCCCGCCCGGCGGCGGACCTTGTCGGTACAGCGCTTTCTCGCCATTCGCTGAAACCGTAAAACTGGATACCCCCGCGACGAACGGCTCGGTCTTTCGCGAACTTAAATCAAACTTGGAAACGCTCGCCATGGTCGGCCCGCTCACCGGAGGCACATCGGGAATTTCCGACAAATACAAAACTCCAGCCTTGCCCGTATCGAACTGCACGTAATTCGCGGCCTTGATCGGCAATGCCACCACCCGCTGCCCGATATTTTCCAGGTCAATCGTCACCGTAACCGCTTCCTCTTTTTTATCCTTGTCTCCGTCCTTATTCTTGTCTTTATCCTTATCCTTGCTGTTTGCGTTTCCTTTATCGTCGGACTTTGCTTTCGTTTCGTCCTTCTTTTCTTCTTTTTTCTCCGCCAATTTTTCGTCGTCGCTCTGCGGCTCCACCGGATTGGCATCGGTCTTCTTCAGCACCACTGCATACACGCTGCGCGAAACCGGTCGCTGAAATCCTGAAAGATCCAGCCATGAAACGCCCAGCCCCTCATCCGTGCTCGCCGCAAAAAATAAATATTTTCCGCCCTTATCGAACACCGGATACCGCGCGTCGCTCATGCCATCGGTAATCTGTGAGTTTTTCGCGGTCTCCAGCGAATACACAAAAATTGCATGGATATGATTCGGCAGATACCGCGAATACGTCAGCCACTTGCTGTCCGGCGACCAGGTCGAAGAAATCGGCGCGGCGAAGGCGTCATATAAATCCGTGGTGACTTTCACCGGCGTACCTTTATCGATCTCCACATACCAGAGATTCAGCCGCTTGTCGGCAAAAGCAATTTTCTTGCTGTCCGGCGACCATGTTGGTCCATAGAAAAACGATGGCGGAATTCCCAGCGGAATTTTCTTTACAGTCCCCAGTCCGGATTGATCCACCAAATGCAACGCGTACTCTCCCGATTCATCCGAAAAAAACGCAATCCACTTCCCATCCGAAGACCACGCTGGATCGCGCTCCGCAATTGCGGTAGAGCGCGTTAAGTTCCGAATGTCGCCCTTCTCCGCTGGCACGCTAAAAATATCGCCGCGCGCCTCAAACACCGCGCGTGCTCCGGTCGGCGAAATCGCGGCGTTTTGAATCTTGTCACCCGCTTTTTCCCAATGCGGCCGTGTCGCCGGCAAATCGCCCGCCAAATGTATTTCCACCCGCCGCGTTTTTCCCGATGTCAGGTCATACGCATAAATCCCGCCAAACTGTTCGTACACAATTCCATCCGGCCCGGCCGCGATGGATTTCAAGTCCAGCCCTTTGTTTTCGATCAGCTGCTTCACCGTCTTTGTTTTTGTGTCGTAGGAAAACAGCGTATTCGCTCCATTGCGGTCGGAAAGGAAATAAACCGTATCTCCCATCCAGATCGGGTTGTAGTCGTTGGAATTCTCCCGCGGCACTTTCTCCAACTTCAAAGTTTTCAGATCCACCAGGTACACAGGCGTGGTTTGTCCGCCGCGATAACGCTTCCACGCTTCCTGCCACTGCAGGTTCGGCACGTACGCGAAGCGCGTTCCATCCGGAGAATACGATCCCCACTCGCCGCGCCACATCGGCAAAACTTCCGGTACGCCACCTTCCGCTGACACCGTATACAAACGATTGAAATCCGCATACGACTCACGTCCTGATCGAAACAAAATCTTCTTGCCGTCCGGCGTCCATCCCGCCACGACGTCGGGTGCCGGATGCCACGTCAACCGTTTTGGCTCGCCGCCCGCGGCCGGCATCACGTACACATCGGCATTGCCGTCATATTCCCCTGTAAACGCAATCCATCTTCCATCGGGCGAAAAAACCGGATTCGTCTCATGCCCTCCCGTCGTCAATTGCCGCGCTGCACCTCCGTCGCGCGGCACGCTCCACAAATAGCCGCCGTGCAAAAACACAATTTCCGTTCTGCTCATGGTCGGCCACGTCGCCAGCAGTGGCGCATCCTCCGCCGCGGCCGAGATTCCCGCGAACGCCATCAGGCACACAGTCAAGACCAATCGAAAGGACATCATTCCTCCAAACCTCATGCAGTTGCTAAAATCCGTTTTTATCTTTTCACTGAGTAAATCAAACCGAAAGCCGGCAACACGTCCACTGCGGTGACTGATCGCTGATCTCTTCACTTGGCACCCGGCCAGAATCCCGGATCGCTGATTTTCCGCAAGTCCTGCTGCGTCGCATATTTTTTAACCCCCGGGCCAATCTCCGATTCTTTTCCAATCAGCATGAAAACCAGATTGTCTCCCGGAAAATGTTTTGCGATCACCTGCTTCGCGATTTCGGGGGTCACCGCGTCGATTCGCGCTTCCAGTTGATTGATTTCGTCGTCGCCCAGGCCATAAAATTCGTTGGCAGCGATACGTTTCGCAAGTTGCTCGGAAGTTTCAATCGAAGGCGGAAACTGTCCTTTGATGTAAGCCTTGGCGGAAGCCAGCTGCTCCGCTGTGACGCCATCCTTATGCAATTTCGCCAACACCCGCAAGGCTAAATCAATAGCCTGAACGGTTGACTCATTTTTCGTGAAACTGTAAATCGCAAACGCTCCCGGCTCTTTTCGAGAATCGAAAAACGCTTCCGCTCCGTAAGTGAGTCCCGATTCCACACGCAGGGCTTCATTTAAATCCGAAGTAAACCGTCCGCCAAAAATGGTGTTCACCACGCGAATCGCCACCCGGTCCGGATCGTTTTCCGCCGTTCCAATGTTTCCAAACACAAAAAATGTCTGCGTCGAATCCGGCTTGTCGACCAGCAATAGTCTTTTGCCTTGGACCAGCGTCGGCGCGATAATAGCCGGCAACAAACTCGGCTTTGCCGTCCAGCCTCCCAAAGCCTGCTCGATTTTTGCGCGCATCTGCGCGGAGTTGAATTCTCCGGCTATCGCAAGAATCGTATTCCCCGGCGTGTAATTCGTTTCATAGAACTTCGCAATGGCATCGCGCTTGATGCGCGCCAGGGAGAGCTCGTCGCCTCCTACTGGCCGCCCGTACGGATGCTTGCTGAAAAGATAGCCATAGTAATAATTCAGCGCCACCGATTGCGCTTCGTCCTTTGCGGCTTTGATCCCGTCGATTTCCTGCGCCAGCAATTTCTCCACTTCCGCTTGCGCAAACGCCGGATGCAGCAGCGCGTCCGAAAAAAGATCCAGCCCTTTGTCCACATCCTTTGCCAGAAATTCGCCGGAGACTGTCGAGTAGTCCGCGCTGGAATCCGCGCTGAATTCCGCTCCGATGAAATCCAGGTCCGCCGCGAATTGCTGCGCGCTCCGCTTCGCCGTGCCTTTGCGCAGCAGCCCAGCGGTTACGGACGCGAGGCCCTCTTGGCCCGCGGGATCCGCAATCGCGCCGCCTTTCACAATCGCTGCAAAATTCACAATCGGCACACCGTGTTTTTCCATCAACAGCAGTGTCAGTCCATTTTTCAGGACAATCTTTTCATGCGGTGGCAGTTTTAAAGTCTGCGCCCCGCCACTCCAGGCCAGCCCCAGCGACAGAAGCGCACCGACCGTAAAGCGCAGCGCATTTATTTTCCGGTTCATTGCTTTGCGCTCCCTTGTTCCGCGTTGTCTGGAATTAGCGTCGCCACCGTCCGGTTGTTTGCGGCAAAATATTTTTGCGCCACGCGCTGCACATCTTCTTTCGTCACCGCTCCGTAGTTTTTCTCCGCATCAAAAAGTTTCCGGTAGTCGCCGAAGAAGACTTCGTACGTTCCGATGGTATTCCCGCGGCCATTAATCGTTCGCATCTGATGGTAAAATTCCAGCAGTCGGATATTTTTCGCTTTTTCCAGTTCCACATCGCTGATCGGGGTTTTCTTTACTTTATCCAGCTCGTCATAAATCGCCGCTTCGCATTTTTGCGGGTCCACTCCCTGCTTTGGCTGCGCGGCAAAGATCGCCAGTGTGGGATCGAATGCCGGCGATTGAGAGGCGCTCACTTCCAGCGCGATCTGATCCTGGTCTACTAGCCTCTGATACATCCGCGAACTCTCTCCCTGCACCAGCACCGTCCGTAGAATGTTCAGCGCATAAAAATCCGGGCTGTTGGTTTGCGGAACGTGGTATCCAATCATCAGCAACGGCAACTCGGCCTGCTTGTGAACGATCAAGCGGCGCTCCCCCGTTTGCTCCGGCTCCACCGTTGTCACCGGTGGTGGCGGTGCGTGTTGCGGAATCGGCTCGATGTATTTTTCGCATAGCTGAAAAATTTCTTCTGACGTCACGTCTCCCACCACCACCATCGTCGCGTTGTTCGGCGCGTAGCCCATTTCGAAGTGATGCTTCAAATCGTCCATCGTCCAATGCTCGATGTCGCTCATCCAGCCAATCACCGGCCACTGATAAGGATGTGCGATAAAGGCAGTCGCTTTTAATTGTTCGTCCAGAATTCCGCCATTATTCGCGTCCACGCTGGTCCGCCTCTCAGAAGCTACCACTTCGCGTTCCGAAGCAATTTTCTGGGGATCGAAACTCAAGTACTGGATGCGGTCCGCTTCAATATCGAAAATCAGATTCAGCGCTGACCTCGGAAACCAATCCTGGTATACCGTTACGTTTTCCGTTGTGTACGCGTTGTTCGAAGCGCCATTCGCCTCCATCGCCTTGTCCAAATCGCCCGGTCCATATTTTTTCGCGCCGTTGAACATCATGTGTTCAAAAAAATGCGAAAGCCCGGTAGTTCCCGGACGCTCGTTCCGCGAACCGATTTTGTAGAAAATGTATAGCGCGATGTTCGGGATGCTGTGATCGGTCTGCACCAGCACTTTCATTCCGTTCTTCAGTGTCTTTGTCGCGACCGGAAATTGCTGCGCTTCGCTTTTTCCAAGGGTCGCAACCGCGCCCGCCGCAAGCAGCGTTATCAGCAGCAATCCACGTAGCCCTACCCTTATTTTGTTCATGGAATCACCCTCAGGGACCTTCCCAGCTATTCAGACGTATAAAGTCCGAGAAATGTTCTAGCGATTATGTCTTTTATGCACACCAGCGCGCCGCCGTGTCTTTTATCTTTATCTCGATGTGCGGGCGCAGCATTGCTGCGCAGCAAAAGCCCGGCCGCGAAATCCCGGGCCGTAAAATGTCCGCCCGGCTCTTTACCGGCACTCCGCTCTGGCTACTGCGCCACCAACCCAAACACCCGCACCGGGCCTCCCGATCCGCCTTCCAGCTTGATCGGCGCCGCAATCAAAAACGCTCCCGCCTCCGGCAAATCCTTCAGATCCGCCAAATTTTCCAGTTGAAACACTTCCGCTCCCAGCACCAGGCGATGCACCGGGAAATCCGGCGAATTCCCCGGATCGATGCTCAGCGTGTCGCAGCCCAGTCCGCTGATTTTCCGGTCCAGCAGAAATTTCGCGGCTTGCACCGAGAATCCCGGGAAGTGCATGGTCCCGTTCGCATCTTGATTGCGATATCGCGCCACGTCCGGCCACCGCGACGCCCATCCGGTCCTCAACACCACGATCGCTCCCGCCGGAATTTTGCCGTGCTTCTCTTCCCACGCTTCGATTCGTTTCACCGTCAATTGATAGTCCGCATTGCGGTCGGCTTGGCTTCGAACGTCCAGTATCACCGCCGGACCGAAAAATTTCTCTACGGGAATCCTCTCCAGCGTGGTTTTTCCTGGCGGAAAATGTACCGGCGCATCCATATGCGTTCCGTAATGTTCCAGCATCCAGAAGCTGCGTGTGAAGTAGCCATTCTTTTCGGGGGTCGCGTTTACTTTCGCTTCGAATGCCTTGGCATCGCCGGGCCACGGCACCAGTTTGTCGCTCAACGCGTAACTGAGGTCGATCACTCGCGTCTTGCCGCTGGCAATTTCTTCAAGCTGTGGTTTTTGCATTGGACTTTGCGGAAGCGCAATCGTTCCCGCGTAGAGCAGAAACGCCGCAGGAAGCGCCGTTCGAACGGACAACGCCATTCATCACCTCCTCGCACACGGCCGGTGTGAGTGCCACAGTGCGAAAATTTCAGGGTAGCGGTATTCCAGGCGTTGCAACGATTCCCGCCATTTTCAGGATTTCCAGGTACTCCGCGTCGCTAATGGGCGAAACGATCAGCCGCACATTTTTCAGGAACTTCACTTTTCGCAACGCTTTGTTCAAACGCAATTCCACCAGCGTCACCTGCCGCGGCAGCTTTTCGAACGCGCGCAGGTCCGCTACCAGATTCTTGCCTTCCGAGTCATGTGGGTCGGGATACGGGTCGCGCGACACTTCGGCGATCGAATAAAACGAGCGCTCTGGAGCCGAGTGGTAGCACAGCACCCGGTCGCCTTTGCGCACCTGTTTCAGTGCGCGAACCGCGTCGGGTTTCGAACCGGCACCGTGCCACATTTCCTTGCCCTTCACAAAAAGGGTGTCCCAGTGGTAGTGGTGCGGGTCTACGGTGAAGATCCAGTAATGGCGAGTCGCTGTCGGAGTGGTCATCGAAC
>WNFR01001672.1_pt1 | contig 46346 bp, 40 predicted proteins | sample 5400221 | NCBI WGS metagenome assembly WNFR01 (sample SAMN13153357, study PRJNA577476) | soil metagenome | isolation source: 40 cm soil under Madrone tree | place: USA:California | collected 2016-06-14 | reverse complement strand
AAAACCAGATCCTGATCGATGGGACTAATCCTTTTCACGGCAAGGCCGGAAAGTTCACGCCGGCCGATGTTGGAAATCTATCCACTAGCCAGCTCGTTGCGGCCCTAGCCCCTGGAGCACGAGTGGTCAAGGCCTTTAACCACATGATCGTTCCCAACCTGGAGGCGGGCCCTGTCGTCAATGGGGCCAGACGTGTTGCATTTGTTTCAGCCGACGATAACGACGCGAAGAAGCGCGTTGAAACTTTGCTCAAAACTTTCGGCTATTCGGTCATCGATCTTGGGGATCTTCGCGATGGAGGCCTGATCCAGCAAGCGGGCGGCCCTCTCGCCGGGCGAGATTTGTTGGAGCGAGGAGAATATAAATGAGAGCCATTCTTCTCACTGCGTACGTAACCCGGCTCAGAACTTAAGGATAGTCGAAGTTTCGAACCAAACACGCCGTCTGCGGGCGAGGCTCTCGTGCGCACGAGGTATGCGCCGGTGGCTTACGGCGGTCTCCTTTTAGCGAACGGAGTTTACCTTTTAAATCCCAAGCTACCTTCTGTCATCGCACGTGAGGGTGCCGGAATCGTCGAGGCAGTCGGGCCGGGAGTCACCAGCGTCAAGCGGCACGCCTCCGATATAGACGAAAACCGGCAGCAGCCATCTAAAAGGAGATGAAGAATGCGTGCAATTCAGATCTCGTCGTTTGGGAATCCAACCGACGTCCTCGAATTGATTGATATCCCGGAGCCTCCTCAGCCTGACGTGGGTCTGGCCTTGATCGGCGTAGAATTTGCGCCCATCAATCATAACGACCTGCTCCTCATCAAAGGAACATTCCACTGGACGCCTTCGCTTCCAACTTTGGTCGGCAATGAGGGTGTTGGCCGTGTCCTGGCCCTTGGTCCGAGGGTTTCGACCGTGAAGGTTGGCGATCGGGTCCTTCTGCCGCTTTACAGCAACACGTGGCGGGAGCGGGTCTTGGTTTCCGCACGTGATCTGGTCGCCCTTCCGCCCGAAGCCGATGTGCAGCAGTTGGCCATGCTGCGGATTAATCCGACCGCCGCTGCCCTGATGCTCAGTGAGTACGTCGACCTCAAACCCGGCGATTGGGTCATCCAGAACGCTTCCAACTCAGGCGTCGGTCGCGCTGTAATCGCCTTCGGAAAGGCGCGTGGACTGCGCCTCATCAATCTCGTCCGCCGGCAAGACGCCGTTGCCGAGGTCGAGGCGGCGGGTGGCGAGGTGGTATTGGTCGATGACGAACGTGCGCTCGATCAAATTACAAAGGCCGTCGGTGACGGAAGGGTTCGCCTTGCTTTGGACGGGGTGGGTGGCGCAGCAACCGCGCGGCTGGCGAGTGCCCTATCACAGCACGGTGAACTCGTTGGATATGCTTTTATGGGCGGCTATGCTGCGCCGGGCGATTTTCGGCCCCTCATGAACAAGGACATTACTCTCCATAGCTTCTACGAGGGTCGCTCTGAGTACGACGCCAAAATCCCCGGAATTCTCCGGGAAGCAACGGCAATGATCGCGGCCGGCACGCTGCATTTTCCCATCGCTGCGACATATCCGCTCTCCGCATTCAAAGAAGCGGTCGCCCACGTCGGAGGCGGCAAGGTGCTTCTAGACCCACAGAAGGTCTGATGCCCAATGGGAGCAATTCTGCCGCAATGAAGGGGAGCGGTCGAATCAAACGCGGCCAGCATAGCCAGTCGATCGTTCGCGACCCACCGGAGCAGACGACTTACAGTCGCCTAACCTGCTCGGCAGCGAACGCGCTGGAGTACTGGGAACCCGCGCAAATTTCAGGGCGAAAGAGAAATCGAACTGACAGTGCGGCTGGCAAAGTCAAGATGCGAACAAGCGCTTGAAGCTCTTGGTTGGCACGCGACCCGTACTCCCGACCGCCGACAAGACTATTTCCCGAAAAACGAAGTGCCCGCGAACGTTCCTCCTGAGCGAAGCGTTCCGGGTTCGGCTCGCATGTGTTTGGATGTCTGGTATTGGCCCATGGCTGAAGCTCGGGCCGCCGGATAGTGCGTCCGCTGTCTGAGGTGGAGCTGCCGCAAAATAGGGGATCAACGGAAGGAAGCATCGATTCGCTGGCCTTGTTTCGAAATGATGTACGTGAAAGACGTGACCGTGTTTGTCGTTGTGCGCTTGCTGCTCGACAAAATAAGAATTATACTATATAATAATTTTTATTATGGGTGGTACACTTCCCGCCTTCGCGGGGACAAGCTTCGCAAATGAGGACAACCATACCAACAAATGCCGGAAACAGGTGGATTACTTCCATGAAACAATCGCGGCCAGAAAATTCCCTGTTTCGGCCGATGAATTCCCTGTTCCGCGGAAACAGATTCCCTGTTCTGAAAAGAACAGGGAATCTCCGCAGACTGTTCAAATCGCTGTGCGATTTCTCGTCGCCCTGCACCAAAACGGCACTAAACAGGCCGAATTTCGCAAAATTCCCTGTTATTTTCCCTGTTCTCAGGGAATTCGGCCTCTACGGATCGGTTGATACGATCCGAAGAGCCCACTTCAACAGATAGCCGAAACGCTGCCGCGCTAGGCGCGCCGCCTCCGGCGACGGTGCGTTGACCTTCGGGAATTTGTCCCGCCAATGTCAAGGCTGGCAGGCGTCAATAATAGCCCGGCTGTTGGTGAAGTCCCCTTTGGCCTGCCCCCCCTCCCCGCCCGCTGACGCGGGCCGACTTCCCCCAGCCGAACCTCGCTATAGCGAGGGTTCGGCCACGCAACAAATTGACCGAAGTCGGCAACAGCCGACTTCGGTTGGGGGAGGTGGTCACACCTGGCACCATTTACGCAATTCCCCCACACCTACCGCGGCCGCGCCCTTGCGGGTCGGCGATAAGACCAAGAGAATGCGCGCAACGCATGCGGCGCCAGCAGTCATCAACGGACGCAGCAGGAGGATCGTCTTGGGGAAGTACCGGGTGACGGTCGATACCGGAGGCACGTTCTCGGATTTCGTATGTCTCGATGAGGATACCGGCGCAATCTCGATCACCAAGCTTCCCGCCACGCCCGACGATCCGTCGCGCGCCATCCTCAACGGGATCGAAACGCTGCGTGCCGGCGGGGTGGCTCCTGAGGACATCACGTTCTTCTGCCATGGCACCACGGTCGGCACCAATGCGCTGCTCGAACGCAAGGGTGTGCGGACCGGCCTCCTGGTGACGGAAGGATTTCGCGGCATCTACGAGGTCGGCGAGCAGGCGCGCCCCTACGGCCCCGCCATTTTCGACGTCATGTACGACAAGCCGCCCATGCTGGCGCCGCGCCGCCTGACCGGCGAGGTCCGTGAGCGCGTCGATTTCCGCGGCGAGGTGCTGCGGCCCCTCGACGAAGAAGCGTTGCGCGCGACGCTGCGCGCCATGGCGAGGCAGGAGCCGGCCTCGATCGCCGTGTGCCTCCTCTTCTCGTTCCTGCACCCGCAGCACGAGCAGCGCGTCGGCGCCGTCATCGCGGAAGAGCTGCCGGGATGCAGCGTCTCGCTGTCATCTGATGTCCTGCCCCAGATTCGCGAGTACTACCGGCTCAGCACGACCGTCATCAACGCCTATCTGCAGCCAATTCTTGAACGCTACATCGGCAATCTCGACCGCCGGCTCGCCGCGTCCGGCGCCACGACGCCGCAGAAATACGTCATGCAGTCCAACGGCGGCATGTCGACATTCGCGGCGGCGGCGCGGCGGGCGGTGACCACCGTGCTATCGGGCCCGGCGGGCGGCGTCACGGCGGGGGTTGCGGCCTGCCGCGCCGCCGGCATCGGTAACGCCATCACCTTCGACATGGGCGGCACATCGTGCGATGTGGCGCTGATCCGGGACGGCGTGCCGTTCGTATCGGGCCGTGGCAAGATCGAAGGGCACGACATCGCCGTTCCGATGCTGGACATCAACACAGTAAGCGCCGGCGGCGGCACGATCGCGCGCGTGGGTCCGCTCGGCGAGCTTGAAGTCGGGCCGCACAGCGCGGGCGCCGTGCCGGGCCCCGCCTGTTACGGCCGCGGCGAGCTGCCGACCATCACGGACTGCAATCTGGCGCTGGGCTTTCTGAGTGCCGACAACTTCCTCGGCGGCCGCATGCGGCTCGAGGCCGAGCGTTCGCGCACCGCGATCGACGGCGAAGTGGCGCGTCCGCTCGGCATCTCGATCGATGAGGCCGCGGAAGGCATCGTGCGGATCATCGACGTCAAGATGCAGGAGGCCATCAAGGCGATCTCGACCATGCGTGGCCATGACCTGCGGGATTTCGTGCTGCTGGCGTTCGGGGGCGCGGGTCCGCTCCACGCCGGCCGCATCGCCCGCGATCTCGGCATGGCCGGCGTCGTGGTGCCGCTTTATCCGGGGGTGTTCTCGGCCATCGGGCTTATGATGTCGGACGTCAAACATGACTACGTGCAATCCCGCCTGGCGCCGCTCGGCGACCTGACCTGCGATGCCATCGCGGCGATGTTCGGGAGGCTCTCGGGTGAAGCGCTCATGGATCTGAAGCGGGACGGCTTTGCGGACGCGCGCATCCGGCTCGAGCGCGCCCTCGACATGCGCTACGCGGGCCAGGGCTACGAAATCACGCTGCCTTGCGATGATGATGCGCTGCATCGTCATGGCATTGCAGGGTTGCGCCGGCGCTTTGATGACATGCACCAACAGATGTTCGGCCACATGGCGCCCGACCAGCCGGTCGAAGTCGTCTCTTACCGGCTGTGCGGCATCGGGATGGTGTCCGCGCCGCCGATACGCAAGTACACCCCGACCGGCGCCAAGCTGTCCGATGCCTTGCGCGAGCACCGGCAGGTGCGGTTCGACGGCAAAAGCCTCGCCTGCCCGGTCTATCAACGCGAGCGCCTCGATGTCGGGCTTGAGCTGCGCGGCCCGGCAATCCTCGATCAATTCGACTGCACCACCGTCGTGTACCCGGGCCAGACGGCGTGCGTGGACGAATGGAAGAACATCATCATTACGGAAGGTCCACCATGACACCGGCCATTGCCGTCGATGCCGTCGACCTCGAAGTCGTCAAAGCCAGTCTGCGCGGCATCGTCCAGGAAATGCAGAACGCGCTGTTCCGTACCGGTTTCTCCACGATCATCCGCGAATCCCAGGATGCCTCCTGCGCCCTCATGGACGAGAACGGCGACGTCGTCGCGCAGCATGTGGTGCTGCCGCTTCACATCGGGGCGTTTCCGGCCTGCTGCGCCGCCGTGCTCAAGGCGTTCGGCAGCACGATCGCGGACGGCGATGCCTTTCTGATCAATCACCCCTATCACGGCGGCAGCCCCCACGCCCCCGACATCGCGGTGATCACGCCCGTGTTCATCGATGGTGCACTATTCGGCTTTTGCGGCAGCATCGCCCACAAGAGCGATATTGGCGGGCCGGTACCGGGAAGCTGTTCCGGCCAGGCGCGCGACATCTTCAACGAAGGCCTCCAGCTTCCCGCGGTGCGCTATCAGGGCCGCGGTGTTCCGAACGGCGATCTGGAGCGCATCATTGCCGCCAACACCCGCACGCCCGAACTGGTGCTGGGCGACATTCGCGGTCAGCTCGGCGCCGACCGCCTCGGCGAACGGCGGCTGATTGCGCTCACGGCAAAGCACGGCGCCGCAAAGGTCCGCGCCTGCTATGACCGGTTATTCGAAATGGCGCGTGGGCGCGTGAAGCTCGCAGTGGCGGGCTGGAACGATGGACGGTTCGAGGCGGAGCGCTTCGTCGACGATGATGGCATCGAACTGGAGCGGCCGGTGCGCATCCATGTGGCGGTCGACAAGCGCGGCGACACGCTCCACTTCGATTTCACAGCCTCCGCCGACCAGACCCAAGGTCCGGCCAACATCCGCCCGCCGCTGGTGCAGGCGGCCTGCGCCTATTGCCTCATCTCGCTGATCGACCCGCAGATGTATGTCTGCAGCGGACTGCTGCAAAGCTTTTCCATCACGGCGCGGGAAGGCAGCGTGCTCAATCCGCGCTTCCCGGCGCCGGTCAACACCTACAATCCGACCATCCATGCGCTGGTGGATGCGATTTTTGCCGCCTTGAGCCACGTGGCGCCCGCCAAGGCGCGCGCCGACGGCAGCGGCAGCCGGTCAATCATTCTGGGCGGGCGCAATACCCATACGGGCCGCAACTATGTCCAGTACGAGATCGTGGCGGGCGGCGCCGGCGCCCGCGCCAGCAAGGACGGCGCATCCGGCATCACGGTCAATCAGAGCAACGCCCGGATCGCGCCGGTCGAGATCATCGAATCCGAGTTCCCAACCCGCCTCTTGCGGTTCGACCTCATCCCGAATTCCGGCGGCGCCGGCCGCCACCGGGGCGGCCTCGGCTTGCGGCGCGAATATCTCAATCTCGCCGACGCGCGGTTCTCCATCCGCTCCATGAAGCACGTGATCCCGCCGCACGGCTGCGCCGCCGGCCGCGCCGGTCGCGCCGGCGATATCGTGATCAATCCGGATCGTGAGTCAGCAAAACGCCTGCCCTCCCGCTATGCGGACTACCCGTTGCGCCAGGGCGACATCTTCCGCCTCGACACCCCCGGCGGCGGCGGCTTCGGCGATCCGTTCGAACGCGAGCCCGCGCGGGTGCTTGCTGACCTGCGGGAGGGGTATGTCTCTCGCGACGGAGCCGCGAAGGATTACGGGGTCGTGGTGGCGGAGACGCAAGACGTCCTCACAATCGATGCCACCGCGACGGCGCGCAAACGAAACAAGGAAACGCCATGACGGAAATCATTTGCCTGTGACCCATCGCGGACTGCCGTAGGGCGCAATAAGCGCAGCGCATTGCGCCGCTCCAACTTTGGCAGCGTCACGCGGCTTTCGCACCGGAATGGCGCAATGCGCTATGCTTATTGCGCCCTACGGTCCTCAGCCGGCGGTCTTGCCTCCATCGGCAGTAAGTATCTGTCCGGTGATGAACGATGCTTTTTCGGAAGCAAGAAAGACGGCGGCACGCGCGATCTCGGCTGGGTCACCGACGCGCCCAAGCGGTACGCTCTTGGCCAGTGCGGCCTTCCTCTCCGCGGTTCCGGTGAAGCGGTTGAGCATGCCGGTCTCGATCGGACCCGGCGCGACGGCATTAACGCGTACACCTGAGCTGGCCGCTTCCAGCGCGGCGGACTTTGTCATGCCTTCCACGGCGTGCTTGCTCGCGACATAGACCGAAGCACCGGCTGCACCTTCGTGCCCATACGTGGAAGATATGTTGACGATGCTGCCGCGACCTTGCGGCTGCATCACGCGCAGCTCGTGCTTCATGCTGAGCAGCGTGCCGAGCACGTTGGTGTCGAAGGTGGCCGCGTAGCTTTCGGCGGTCTGATCAACGACCGGGCCAGGCTGACCCTCGGTGCCTGCGGCGTTGACGGCGGCGTCGATCCGGCCGAACCGCGTAACAGTCTGGTCGATCAGACTGCGCACGTCGTCCTCGTGGCGCACGTCGGCACGGATGAACGCCGCTTCGGCGCCGAGGCTGCGGAGCTCGGCCTCTAACGCCTTGCCTTCAGCTTCCCGGCGGCCAGACGCCACGACGTGTGCGCCATCCTTAGCAAAGGCGAGCGCGGTGGCTCGGCCGATCCCGGTCAAGGCGCCGGTGATCAATACGACTGGGTTGCTCATTTTCAGGTTCCTCACGATTTGACGCCTCCTGCCGGCGGAGTATGGATAGCGATGCCGGGGAGTTGATAAGGCGCCACAGGATTCCCCCTGAGGCGCGCTTGCGTTGTGAGATAAGTAGGATCCCCTGGCGCCGGAGAAAAGACTTTGTAAGCTCAGGGGCATGCCTTGGAGATATGGAAGACACTATGGAGCTACGGCACCTTCGCTATTTCATCGCGGTCGCCGAGGAGGGAAGCTTGACGCTGGCGGCCGGGAAACGGCTGCACACAGCGCAGCCTTCCCTCAGTCGCCAAATCCGCGCTCTCGAATATGAGGTCGGCGTCCAGCTTATGAGCCGCAGCGTGCGCGGTATCGAATTGACCGCCGCCGGACGGGCCTTTCTCGACCATGCGCGGCTGGCGCTTACTCAGGCCGAGGCTGCCGCAGAGGCAGCGCGGCGAGCCGCCCAGCGTATCAAGCCGACTTTCGCCATGGGCTTCCAAACCGGGCAGGAGGTCGACTGGCTGCCTCGTGCCACAGCCATCCTTCGAGACGAATTGCTCAATATCGAAATCAGAGTTTCGAGCGACCATTCGACAATGCTGGCAGACGACCTCCAGCGCGGAAAACTCGATATCGCTTTCCTCCGCCGGGAACAGAAGCCCGATCTTGAATACAAATTGGTGGCGGAGGAGCCGCTCGTCGTGATTCTCCCGAGCGACCATCCGCTCGCTGAGCGCGAGGCCATCGATCCGCACGATCTCGTAGGTGAAACATTTATCGGGATATCGAGCGTGCCGCGCGTGCTGCGTGCTGTTATCATTGATTATCTGAAACGATCTGGAATAGAGATCGTGCCGCATCTTGAGATCGATAATTTCGCAATGGCCATTTCTCTCGTTGCGTCGACGCGCGGTGTGGCTGTGCTGCCGGTCTCTGCAGAGAATTTCTTGAAGTGGTCTGTCATCAGCCGTCCGCTAAAAGGCGAGGCGCCGACTATCGATTTGGTCGTCGGATATCATAAGGCGAACACGTCCCCGATCCTAAGGACATTCCTCTCCAGAATTGATGACTTAACCGCCCGGATTTCCAGCAAGGCTCGCCGAATGATCGGACCGGGATCGGCCGCTGCGCCCTACGGTCGTACGGCGGCCGAATAAGGTATAATAATACCATATGTCCGGTATCGGGCTGCTGTGGGGGGATTTTGGCAAAACGAACTAATTTTGGAATTCCTAACGAAATCAATGCCGTCCGGTTTCCGTGCCGCGGCGATCTGCATCATTGGCGACCGGGCGTCATCGCACCGGCGACTCGCCTTACTCTATCTTGATGTGCGCCTGCGCAATCACCTTGCCCCACAGTCTGGTCTCCTCCGCAAAAAACCTCGCCGCATCCGCCGGCGAGCCGACCATCGGCTCCAGGGTGAGTCTTGCGAGGCTTGCGGCGACGTCGGGCTGTCTCAGGCCATCGACAACGTCGCGGTTGATCTTGTCGGCCAATGCGGCAGGCGTCGTCGGCGGCGCCACGATGGCAAACCAGGTGACCGAACGAAAGCCCGGCAATCCGGATTCCGCCAGCGTCGGCACCTCGGCAACCACCGGCGAGCGCTCGGCGCCGCCGACGGCAAGTATTTTCACTTTGCCGGCGCGATACATCGGCGCCGACGTGGTGAGGGTATCGAAGAACATGTCGATATGGCCGGCGATGACGTCGTTGAGCGCCGGCACTGCGCCGCGATACGGAACGTGCACCATCTTGATGTTGCCAAGCCCTTCAAGCTGGCTCGCGGAGAGGTGCGCGGTCGAGCCGGCTCCTTGCGACCCATAGGTCACTTTGCCAGGATTTGCCTTGGCGTAGGCGATCAGCTCCCTGACACTGCCGGCCGGGAGATCGTTCCTCGCGACCAGGGCGTTCGCGACCTTTGCGAGCAACGCGACCGGCACGAACCGCAGCGGGTCGAAAGCAAGATCGCGATAAAGCAGATGAATGAACGTGACCTGCGCCGGCGGGCTCACCATCAAGGTGTAGCCGTCGGGGGCCATGCGAAACACCTGGGCCGCGCCGAGTACCATGCCGCCGCTGATGTTCTCGACGATCACCGGCTTGCCCCACGTGCGCGCAAGCTGGTCGGCCATGATCCGGGCGAGCGTATCAGTGGTCGATCCGCCGGCCGCCGGCACCACAAGTCTGACCGTGCGCGAGGGGAAGGACGACGATGCTTCTTGGGCGTGGCCTAGGGCGGTAGCGAAGATGGAACCGATCAGCACAGCGATTGTTGCCAGGCGCCGCGTTGCCGGAAACCCTCCAGAGAAACCGGCAAGTGGATATCGGCGATAGTTCTCGCTACGATTTCGCTCCGCGGTGCTTGCGGTCCTGCGCCCCGTGCACGATCGATATGACAACAATCTCATCTCGCTCCTCGTACACTGTGTAGACGATGATGTACGGATATTCGAGAAGCTCACGCGTACCTTCCACGAGACCCGGACGCCCCATATTGGCGAGCCCCGGCGTTCCGAGTCGCATTACCTTCGCCTCGATTCGGGCGATCATCTCAAAGCTGCACGAGGATTGTCTTTTTGCGATCCACTCAAAAACGCGGTCGAACTCGCATCTCGCGGCAGGGTCGAACGTTACCCTCATGCTCGGGGCGCACGGAAGCGCCGGAAGACCTCTTCGGCCGGAATCGTTCTTGGATTTGGATCAGCGAGCCGACGCTTTACCTCTGCTACCTGTTCATCGGTCAGCCTGAGACGGCTCTCGTCTTGCGCTTCCATCTCGGTAAGCACGCGCGCCGCCTGTTCCTGGCGCTCCGGCGGCCAACTGAGCACCCGGTCGAGGATTTCTTTTACCTGGTCTCTGGTCATTGCCTAGATATAGCATAATACCGATCGAAATAAATGGCCGGGATGCGGCGAAAAACTGCGCGTCGGCCGAGCTCTAAATCGGATCCGGCCATCGGCCGGTGCGTTCTTTGTTTGCCATATGGACCGAAACATAGCCTTCCGCAATGTCGCGGTCGATGGCGGCGCGCTCGCGCTTCTGCGGATCGCCGTAGCCGCCGCCCCCCGCAGATTGCACCAGAAAACGTTCCCCGGCCTTCATCTCATAGCGGCCCGATGCCGGCGCTTCGCGTTCGTCCGGCGCGCCGATCCGCACCACGAACCGGCTGCGTCCGCCCGGCCCGCCGCCGGCAAGCCCCTGTGGGGGAAAGCGCGATTTATCGAATCGCCGGATCACCGTCGCGTCGGCCAACAGCTCGTATTCGCGTCGCATGCTCAGGCCGCCGCGCCACTCCCCGGCGCCGCCGGAATCCGGCACGAGATCAAACCTCGTGATCCGGCACGGAAATTCCGCTTCGAGAATTTCGATCGGGGTGACGTGGAGATTGCTCAAGTGGGTGGCGGTCGCCGACGTACCGTCATGGCCGGCGCCGCCCCCATAGGCGGAGCCGATGATTTCATATTGCATGGTCGATTGGCCAGGACGGCCTTGCCGCCACGCAATGCCGAGCGCGCTGGATGAGCCCGCATTGGCGACGGCGCGGGCGGAATGAAATTTGCCGAGCGCCTCCAGGATGACATCGACCAGCTTGAGATTGACCATCTGGTAGTTCGAGACCGCAGCCGGCGGCTCAGCGTTGACGACCGTGCGCGGCGCGAAGACCAAGCGAACCACGTCACGCATGCCGTCGTTGAAGGCAAGCCGCGGATCGAGGCAACCAATCAGGCCGTAGAACACGCAGGCTTCGACCATGGATGGGCGCAGGTTCACCGGCCCCGCCACTTGGCCATCGCTCGCCGAGAAATCGAATGTGACGATGCCGCTTTCGACCGCGACCGCGACGGCAAGCTTGATCGGCCGATCCATCACGACGCCGTCGCCATCGAGAAAGCCCGCCGCCGACGCTGTTGCGCCGGACGGTAGCCTCGCAATCGCGGCGCGCAGTCCGTCGGCGGCAGCTTTGAGAATGGCGGCAAACGCTTCGCACAATGTCTCGGCGCCGAACCGCACGCACAACTCCTTCACGCGCGCGGCGCCCATCTGAGTGACGGCGATCTGCGCGTTCATATCGCCGCGCACCAGCGTCGGCTGCCGGCTGTTGCCGAGGATTAGTCGCTCTATGTCGGCCAACGGGCGGCCCGCATCCCGGATCTTGATCGGCGGGATCAAGAGACCTTCCTGATACATCTCGGTGGCGTTGGCGGAGGTCGATCCCGCAACAGCGCCGCCGAGATCGGCCTTATGGGCGATCGAGCCCGCAAAGGCGACGATCTTTCCGTCGGCGAAAACCGGCGCTACGAACGCCATGTCGGACACGTGTGGCAGCCCGCCCTCGTAGGGGTGATTGGAGACGAAGACGTCGCCGTCGCGGATTCCCTCCGTGCTCCCTTCCGCGCCTGCGGTCCCGTAGACCGCAAGAATGCGGCCGATCAGGTGCCGATAGACCGGCGCATGGAAGAACATCGGCGGAGCCACGATGAGGCGGCCCTCGCGGTCAAGGATCACACAGGAAAAATCGCGCGATTCGCGGATGATGGTGGAATAGCCGGAGCGGTAGAAATGATAATGCATTTCCTCCACCAGGCTCGCGATTTTGTTGCGCAGGATTTCGACCGTGATGGCGTCCAAAGTTGCACCCTTCGTTCAGATCCCGCACTTCGACATCACGAGGTTGCGAAATCCATCGACGGTCGCGCGCCAGCCCGGCGGGATCGCGGTGGTCGCGTCGAATTGCTCCACGATGGCGGGGCCCGTCAGAACGGCGCCCGGATCAAGCTTGTCGCGCTCGTAGAGCGCCGACAGAACCGCGTGCGCACTGTCGAACCAGACTTCCCGCTCGCCCTTGCGGGCGTTCCGGGCAGGGCCGGGCGACGACGAAGCCTCCTCACGCGGCTCAAATTTCGGCACTTCAACACGCAAGCGCAATCGATAGCTCACGATCTCGACCGGCCGGTCTTGGGCGCTGTGACCGTGGATTTGGGCATGGCGCTCGTCGAACCGCACCCGCGCGGCGGCGAGTGTCGCGGAGGACACGCACCCATCAAGCAGACCGTCCAGCGGTGTGCGCAGTTCGTAGCCCTGGCCGGCATAGCGCAGATCGAGCTCGCGCGAATAGCGCGCCTGCGCCGCATCCAACCCCTCGGTTTCGATGTCGGCGCGCGCCTTCGTCTCCAGGCCCGCGAACATCGCCTCGGCATGACCGGCATCGAGCTGCGAGAGCGGCTTAAGCTCCGAGCGCATATAGTCATGCACCACGTCGGTGCAGATGAGACCCAGCGCCGAGAACGCGCCCGGCCGCGGCGGCACCAGGATGCGCGTCATGCCGAGTTCCTCCGCGACCGCCGCCGCGTGGACGGCGCCGGCGCCGCCGAACGGAAGCAGCGTGAACGCCGTGAGATCGACGCCGCGCTTCGCTGCGAACACCCGCACCTCATCCGCCATCCGGATATCCACGATGCGGCGGATACCGGCGGCGGCTTCGAACACGCCCATGCGCAGCGGATCCGCAACGTGCCTCTGCAAGGCTTTCTGCGCCGCCACGATGTCGAGCCTCTGGGTGCCACCGAGGAAATAATCTGGATTGAGAAAGCCGCAGACGAGATCAGCATCGGTCACGGTCGGCTGCGTGCCGCCCCCGCCATAGCAGGCCGGCCCCGGGTCGGCGCCGGCGCTGATCGGCCCGACGGTGAGGTGACCGCTGCCATCGACCGCCGCGATCGAGCCGCCGCCGGCCGAGATGGTGGTGAGATCGAGCGCCGGCACGTCAACCTGCCGGCGCGCGATGACGCCTTCGGTCACCTCGAGCGGTGCACGACCCTCGATGAAGGCGATGTCCGCACTGGTCCCTCCCATGTCGAGGGTGACGAGGCCGCCGCCCTCTGGGAGCGCGGGCGGGACGCCCGCGCTCCCAGGCGCGCAAGCGAGCGGCCCCGCCAGATAGGCCGCCGCCTGGGCGCCGGCCGCCGGCCCCGAAAGCAGCGTGTGCACCGTCTTACCCCCGGCAATCGCTGCCGCGAACGGCATCACGCCGCCGTTCGACTGCATCAGAAAACGCTGCCGGGTGCGAATGCCGGCTGCATCGAGGCCGCGGTTGAGATCGCCGATGTAGCGCACCAGCACCGGCTCCAGATAGGCGTTCACCAGCGTGGTCGAGAGCCGCGGCCACTCGCGCACGCGCGGCAGCACCTCGCTCGATAACGAAACATGGACCCCGGGAAATTCGGACAGGATGAGTGCGCGAGTCTCCTGCTCGTGGGTGGGATTCATGAAGGAGAACAGGTAGCAAACGGCAATGGACTGCACCCCCGCGGCTTTGAGTTCCACGGTCGCGCGCCGCACCGCGGCGCGATCGAGCGCAATCAGCACGTTGCCCAGATAGTCGGTGCGCTCGCCGATCTCGCGCGTGTGGCTTTGCGGCGCGATCGGCACGGGCTTCTCGTAGAAGTAATCGAACAGATTGCCGTCGCGGGCCTGAGTCTGGATTTCCTGGACCGCGCGGTAGCCCTTGGTGATCAGGAGCCCGACCTTGGCCCCGCGCATTTCCAATAGCGCATTGGTGGTGATGGTGGTGCCGTGGGCGAAGAAATCGATTTGCGCGGGATCGATGCCCCGGCGGACGAAATTCGCGATGCCGTTGAGCACGCCTGCGGCCGGATTGCGCGGGGTGCTCGCCACTTTCTCCACCAGCAGCGCCCCGGTGGTCACGTCGTACAGCACGAGATCCGTGTGGGTGCCGCCGACATCGACGCCGATCCGATAGCGCGGCATTACGCGGACTTCTCCCCGACCATCATGGCGCTGACGCCGCCATCGACGAACAGCATGTTGCCGGTGATGAATTCGGAATCGCCCGACACCAGGAACAGCACGGCACGCGCCATATCGAGCGGCACCCCGGGCCGCCCGATCAGATTCACCACCGGACGGGTCGGATCGAATTCATCCTTGCCGACCGGCGAGCCGATCTTGTTCGGCACCACGCCATTGACCCGGATCCGGTACGGCGCGAGTTGCACCGCCATGGCGCGGGTGAGGTTGGCGACGCCGCCCTTGGCGGCAGAATACGCCACCGCGCGCGAGCGGCCGAAAAATCCCGATGTCGAGCCGACGTTGACGATCTTGCCGCCGGACCCCTGGGCGACCATCTGGCGCGCCGCATGCTGGCTCATCAGGAACGGCCCGGTGAGGGTCACCGCAATCACGGCATCCCACTGCTCTTTGGTGATGTCGAGGATGTTCTTGTTGTCCGAGATGGCCGCGTTATTGACCAGGATGTCGATGCGCCCCCATCGCGCGACCACCGCGGCGACAACGCGCGCGATATCGGCCTCGGCCGCCACGTCGGCAACGAACGCTGCCGCCTCGCCGCCTGCCTTCGCGATCTCGGCCGCAACCCTGTCGCCGCGGCCCTTGTCGAGGTCGACCACCGCCACCTTGGCGCCCTCGGCGGCCAACGTTTTCGAAATTTCCTCGCCGATATTGCGGCCGGCGCCGGTGACGATGGCGACCTGATTGGAAAGTTTCATCGTTCGATCCCGGTTTGCAATAATGGTCCGGCCACGCAGCTCGTCGTCTTAACACGGGCGCGAAAATGCTGCCAATGACGGGGCTTTTGCCCGCCATTGCGGCCGCCTCGTCGAACTGTGCTAAGTTGCCGTTGCAGCGGCGTAGGTTGCAACAAATTCCGAGGGGATGCCGAATGTCCACGACTGTTGAAGTGCTGGCGACCGCGTTCAAGGATGCCGGCACGCCCTTCATCGTGGGACATCCCGGTGGCGAGTCGGTCGAGTTGATGGAAGCGGCGCGTCAGCGCCAGATGCGGTTCCTGCTGATGAAGCAGGAGGTGGCGGGCGCGATGCTCGCCTCGACCTGGGGCGACCTCACCGGCAGCCCGGGCATCTGCATGTCGACCCGCGGGCCCGGCGCCACCAACATGGTCAACGGCGTCGCCCATGCGTATCTCGACCGCTCGCCGCTGATCGCTATCACGGATTCCTATTCGCGGCCGACCTATGAGATCGGGCTGCGGCAACGGCTCAATCAGCTCGCGATCTACGAGCCCATTGTGAAATGGGGCACCACGATCGACGCCAAGGTGGTTCGCCAGCAGGTGCGCCGCGCCATGCGCACCGCCACGGGAGCGCCGCCCGGCCCGGTGCATTTCGAATTGCCGCAGAGCGAAACCACGCGAGAGGCGAGCGACTATCTGGCCGAGCCGCCGCTGGTGGCGAACCTGGTGTTTCCGGGTCCCGATCGCGCCGATCTCAAGCCGGCGCTCGATGTGCTCAAGCGCGCGCGCCGGCCGGTCGTGCTCGTCGGCCTCGGCGTCTACTGGTGCAAGGCTGCGGCGGAGTTGGTGAAATTCGCCGAAAAGCTCGGCGCGCCCGTGCTCACCACCACCAAATGCAAGGGCGCTATACCGGAGGACCACCCGCTGCGCGCCGGCTGCATGATCGGCGGGTTGATCGAACGCGAGCTGGTGAACGCATCCGATCTGATCATTACGATTGGCCTCGATGCCGTAGAATTGCAGCCGAAGCCATGGCCGTACAAAATCCCCGTGCTGTCGCTCGCCTCGATTCCGAGCGTCGACGGTTTCGTGCCGGCGGACCCGGAGATCGTCGGCGATCTCAAGCCGCTGCTGGCTTGTCTTGCCGAACTCGCGCCCGAGGGCATCGGCTGGGGCGAGAAGTCTGCAACGAAATTCCGCGAGCAGGTGTCGAACGCGCTCAACACGCCCGCCGCCGGGCTTTCCCCGCAGCGCGCCGTCGAGGCCGCCCGCGCCGTGATGCCGCGCGACACCATCGCGACGTGCGATGCCGGCGCCAGCCGGCTGCTGGTGGTGCAGAAATGGGAGTCCTATGGGCCGCGCGAATTCCTCACCTCGAACGGCCTCGCCTCCATGGGCTATGCGGTGCCGGGCGCCATGGGGGCGCGGCTCGCCTTTCCGGACCGGCCGATTCTTGCCTTCTCGGGCGACGGCGGCTTCTTGATGGCGATCGCGGACCTGCAGACCGCTTGGCGGGAGAACCTGCCGATCATCGTTCTGGTGTTCGACGACCAGGAAATTGGGCTGATCCGCGTCAAGCAGGAGATCAAGGGCGTGCCGGCGCACGGCGTCCATATCGGCGGCGTCGATTGGGAAAAGCTCGGCCAGGCATTCGGTGCCGATGCCGCCGTGGTGGAGACCGAGCAGGCGCTCACCAATGCACTTGGTGCCGCACTCAAGTCGAACCGCACCACCATCGTGGTGGCCCGCATCGATCCGTCGGGCTATGTGGCCCAGTTCAATGCGCTGCGCGAATTGTGAGCGAGTAGGGCGGATAGCGCGTAGCCCGGATTGAGCCACCGGGTTCCGGCCGGAGCCTGCCATCGGGCCGGCCCGATGATAAACTCCGCGAGATCCGGGAATTCCTTATCAACACGGCAAATGCAGCTCCCGGGTTTCGCTGGCGCTCAACCCGGGCTACAGATCGTCTGCCCGCGTTCGGGGGACGGACGATGACTCGGGGAGGGGTCGAAACAACGATGGACATCAAGCTTACCGGGAGGAAAGCCCTTATCACCGGGGGTAGCAAAGGCCTCGGCCTGGCGATTGCCCGCACCTTTGCGGAGGCCGGCGCTGATGTCGCCATCATGGCGCGACGGCAAGGCCCGCTGAAAGAGGCCGTCGCAGTGATCGGGGCGCAGCCGGGGCAACAGGTGCTCCCGGTCGCCTGCGACGTGCGGCGTGCCGAGGACATCGCAGCAGGATTTGCCCGGGTGACGCAGGTGTTCGGCCATGTCGACATCCTGGTGAACAACGCCGGCACCTCCAACGCCCATCCGTTCGAGACCGTCACCGACGCCCAATGGCAGGAGGACATCGACCTGAAGCTGTTCGCCGCCATCCGGCTGATCCGGCTCGCCTGGCCGCACATGAAAGAGCGCCAGTGGGGCCGCGTCATCAACGTGCTCAATATCGGCGCCAAGGCGCCGCGCCCCGCCAGTGCGCCGACTTCAGTGACCCGCGCGGCCGGCATGGCGCTGACCAAGGTGCTGGCGGGCGAGGGCGCACCGCACGGAATCCTCGTCAATGCGCTGCTGGTCGGGTTCATCGAAAGCGACCAGTGGGTCCAGCGCGCTGCGAATTTGGGCGTGCCGCTTGCGGATTTTCTCGCCAAGATGGGCAAAGACGTCCCGATGGGCCGTGTCGGGACCGCACAGGAATTCGCCAACGCAGCGTGCTTCCTGGCGTCGGACGCGGCGTCCTATATCACCGGCACCGCTATCAATGTGGACGGCAACCGCTCGTCGGTGGTGTGAGACTGGAGCGCGCTATGACGATTTCGAACGAAGACAAGTCCAACCGCGAGAACCGCCGCGCGCCCAAGGCGAAGATCAGCATGATCACATTAGGAGTTCGAAATCTCGCAGCCTCGCTCGCCTTCTATCGTGACGGCCTCGGCTTTCCGACTTACAATTATGTCGAGGGCCAAAACTGCATCATGTTCAAACTTGAGGGCACGTGGCTCGCGCTGTATCCGCGCGCCAGCCTCGCAGATGATGCAGCGGTCGCCTCGCGCGGCTCCGGCTTTCCCGGTTTTGCTTTGGCGCACAATGTTGGCTCGAAGGCACTGGTGGACGAGACTTTCGCGGTCGCGGTCGCGGCTGGCGCGACTCCGGTGAAAGAGCCGCAGGACGTGTTCTGGGGAGGTTATTCGAGCTACTTTGCCGATCCTGATGGGTTCCTGTGGGAAGTCGCCTGGAACCCGTTCACCGATCTGACGTAGGTCAGCACGGGATTGCACAAGGGTCAGAGGTCAGATGCGCTGGCTCTCTTGCTGACGCCCTTCCAGTCATCTCAAGTCCGTCATCCGATCGTCACCCCACCATCCGCAACGATCACCTGGCCGGTGATAAAGCGCGCCGCCGGCGACGCCAGGAACGCCACGATCGGGCCGATCTCTTCGGGTTCGCCGATGCGGCGCAGCGGCGTGGCGGCGGTGCGTCGGGCCAAAAGATCCGGATTCTCCCACAGCGCACGGGCGAAATCGGTCTTGACCAGGCCCGGCGCCACGCAGTTGACGCGCACGTTGCGCGGTCCCCATTCCACCGCAAGATTGCGCGCCAAGGCGAAATCGGCGGCCTTGGAAATCCCGTAGGCGCCGAGCATGCCGGTGCCGCGCAGTCCGGCGATCGACGAGACGATGACGACCGCGCCGTCGCCGCGTTCCGCCATGGCGGGGATCACCAGATTGCAGAGCCACAGGTTGCTCTTGACGTTGGCGCCCATGACCTTGTCGAAGGCTTCGTCGGTCAGCTCGCCGAGTGGCCCGTAAACCGGATTGACGGCGGCGTTGCAGACCAGAATGTCGATGCGGCCGTAGGTCCGCAGCGTTCCCGCGACGAGCGCCTCGACCTCAGCCTTGCGCGAGATGTTGCAGGCAATGACGCAAGCCTCGCCGCCATGCTGGCGGATGTTCTGCGCGACCGCCTCGCAGGCCTCGGCCTTGCGGCTCGATATCACCACCCTAGCGCCGAGCCGCGCCAGAGCTTCCGCGCTAGCGCGGCCGATGCCGCGACTCGAGCCGGTGATGATCGCGACCTTGCCGTCGAGGGCAAATGGCGATTGAGTTGCTTGGACGCGTCCCTCAGGCGTCATGGCGCTGCCGATTGGCTTGCGAGAGATATTTGCGCAGCTCCTGTTTGGCAACAGTCTCGCGGTGGACCTCGTCGGGGCCGTCGGCAAGACGCAGCACCCGCGTACGCGCGTAGGCGTAAGCGAGGTGAAAATCCTGGCTGACGCCGCCGCCGCCGCAGACCTGGATAGCGCGGTCGATGACTTTCTGGGCCACGTTGGGGGCCACCACCTTGATCATGGCAATCTCAGCCCGTGCGGCCTTGTTGCCGACCGTGTCCATCATGTGGGCGGCGTGCAGCGTCAACAGGCGCGCCTGGTCGATCTCGATGCGCGACTCCGCGATCCAGTGGCGCGTCACCCCGTGGTCCGCAATCGCGCGGCCGAAGGCGCTGCGGCTGATGGCGCGCTGGCACATCTCTTCCAGCGCGCGCTCGGCGACGCCGATCAGCCGCATGCAATGATGGATGCGGCCCGGGCCGAGCCTGCCTTGAGCAATCTCGAAGCCGCGGCCTTCGCCCAGCAGGATGTTCGACGCCGGCACCCGCACGTTCTCGAACACGACCTCGGCGTGGCCGTGCGGCGCATCGTCATAGCCGAAGATACTAAGCGCGCGCTCGACCTTGACCCCCGGCGAATCCAACGGCACCAGCACCATGGATTGCCGGCGGTGGGGCTCGGCCCCGGGATCCGTCATGCCCATCACGATGGCAATTTTGCAGCGGCGGTCCATGGCGCCGGAGGTCCACCATTTGCGGCCGTTGATGATGTAGTGGTCGCCGTCGCGCCTGATCTCGGCGCGGATATTGGTCGCATCCGAGGAGGCGACAGCCGGCTCCGTCATCGCAAAGCAGGAGCGGATTTCGCCATCCATCAGCGGCTTGAGCCAGCGCCGCTTCTGCTCCTCGGTGCCGTAAAGTATCAATGTCTCCATGTTGCCGGTGTCCGGCGCCGAACAATTGAATGGCTCGGGTCCGATCGGGGAGCGGCCCATGATCTCGCACAGCGGTGCGTATTCGAGATTGGTGAGCGCGTCCGGAAAGTGCCGCTTGGGCAGGAACAGGTTCCACAAGCCGACGGCTTTCGCCTTGGCCTTGAGCTCCGTCATGATCGGGAGCTCGCTCCAGCGGTCCGCAGCGGCTTTGAGTTGCCGCTCGAAAACCGGCTCGGCCGGATAGACGTGCTCTTCCATGAAGGCGGTGATACGCGCCGCCAGCTCCTCGGTGCGCGGCGAGGTAGGCCAAAGGGTCGTTGTCATTGGGATCTCGTAAAGCTGTCGATTTCGCCGCTCACCTCTAGACCTCATCCTGAAGAGCGCCGCATCTTTGCGGCGCGTCTCGAAGGATGGCCACTTGCTCGGCCGTGCCCGTTGCCATCCTTCGAGACGCGCGCAAGAGCGCGCTCCTCAGGATGAGGTCCGCAGGGGAAGGGCTGTCATTCAATTTTCGCAACATTCGCATTGCCTCACGCGTCCCCGATGAGCCCGCCCAGGCGGGCAAGTTCGGCGAGATGGTGGTCGGCATCGCCGAATAGCGCATCGATCATGGTGACGCGCTTGAAATAGTGCCCCACCTTGTACTCCATGGTCATGCCGATGCCGCCGTGAAGCTGGATCGCCTGCTGGCCGACAAAGCGCCCCGAGCGGCCGATCTGCACCTTCGCGGCGGCGATCGCCTTACGTCGCTCGGTCGGGTCCGGCTCCTCCGCCATCATGGTGGCGAAGAACGCCATGCTGCGTGCCTCTTCCAGCGCGATGAGCATCTCGGCGGCGCGATGTTGCAGCACCTGGAAATTGCCGATGGGCACGCCGAACTGCTTTCTGGTCTTGAGGTATTCAACCGTCATCTCATGCATGGCTGCCATGGCGCCGACGGCTTCGGCCGCGAGCGCCGCGATGGCGGCATCCACCACCTGAGCTATGAGCGGGAACGCTTTGCCAGGCTCACCCAGAACCCGAACCGGCCCGACCCGCACGCCCGACAAGGTGACCTCGGCGGCGCACAGGCCGTCGACTGTCGGATAGGCCCGGCGCGATACGCCGGCCGCATCGGTGTCGACCACGAACAATCCCAATCCGTCGCGATCGCGGCGCGCGCCTGCAAGACGTGCCGACACGATGAGCTTGTCGGCGCAGTCGCCGTGAATGACGAGGGTCTTGGCGCCGTCGAGGATGTAGTCGGCGCCGTCGCGCCGCGCCGTGGTGGCGACATCTGCAAGGTCGTAGCGCGATTGGCGCTCCGCATGCGCAAAGGCGAGCAGGAGGTCGCCCGCTGCGATTTTCGGGACGAAGGCCGCGCGCATCGCCTCGTCAGCGCCGAGCCGCAGCAAACCGCCGGCCAGCACCACCGTCGCGAAGAACGGCTCCAGCGCCAGCGCCCGGCCGAACGCCTCCATGACGATCATGGTTTCGACCGGCCCGCCGCCGACGCCGCCGTGCCGGTCTTCGAACGGCAGGCCAAGCAGGCCAAGTTCCGCGTAGCTCTGCCACAGCGCGCGGCCCCATCCCGTGGGCTCATCCATGAAACGCTGTCGTTCCTCGAAGGAGTAGCGATCCGCCAACAGGCGCTCGACGCTCTCCTTCAGCAGGCGTTGTTCGTCGGTGAGAGAGAAGTCCATTGAGAGCCCCGGCACCCGGTCATTCGGATCAATTCGAAAAGCGTGTCATGGCCCGCGAAAGCAGGCCATCCAGTATCCACGACCGTGGCCGAACGCAATGCTGCGGAGTACTGGATCGCCCACTTTCGCGGGCGACGACAACAAAGAGTATTTGGCCCGCAGGCGCGTTCCCCATCACCCCCCTCACAATCCCAATATGGCCTTGGCGATGATATTCTTCTGAATCTCGTTCGAACCGCCATAGATCGAGACCTTGCGCCAGTTGAAATAGTGCGGCGCCAGCGGGGCCGCCCATTCGGGGCCGATCGGCGGCTCGTTCCAGCGATCGCCGTCGTCGTGGGTCTCCTGCGGCAGCGCATAGGGGCCGATCGCCTCCAGCAGCAACTCGCTGACGGCCTGCTGGAGTTCGCTGCCCTTGATCTTCAGGATCGACGACGCCGGGTCCGGTTCGTTGCGGTCGCGGGCGGCCGCGACGACGCGAAGCTGGGTCATTTCAAGCGCCTTCAGCTCCACCTCGACGGCCGCGATCTTCATGCGGAACCGCTCGTCCTCGATCAGCGGCTTGTCGCCGACGCGCTCCAGCGCCGCTATCTCCTTAAGCCGCCGGACGCGCGCCTTCGAGGTGCCGATGCGAGCGATGCCGGTACGCTCGTTGCCGAGCAGGAATTTGGCATAGTCCCAGCCGCGGTTCTCTTCGCCGACGCGGTTCTCGACCGGCACGCGCACGTCGTCGAAGAACACTTCGTTGACCTCGCGGCCGCCGTCGATGGTCTGGATCGGCCGCACCGTGATGCCGGGCGTCTTCATGTCGATGAGGAGGAACGATATGCCCTGCTGCTTCTTTGCTGCCGGATCGGTGCGCACCAGGCAGAAGATCCAGTCGGCATACTGCGCCGTTGTGGTCCAGGTCTTCTGGCCATTGACGACGTAGGCGTCGCCGTCGCGCCGTGCCGTCGTCTTGAGCGACGCGAGGTCGGAGCCCGCGCCGGGTTCCGAGAAGCCCTGGCACCACCAATCGTCGAGATTGGCGATGCGCGGCAGATGGCGGCGCTTCTGAGCTTCGCTGCCGAACGCGATGATCACAGGCCCGACCATATTGACGCCGAACGGCAGCGGATCGGGCGCCGGCGCCTGCTGCAGTTCCTCGTGGAAAATGTACTGCTTCACTGCGCTCCAGCCAGTGCCGCCCCATGCGACCGGCCAGTACGGCACCGCCCACCCCTTGGCATTGAGAATGCGCTGCCAGGTGACGATGTCGGGCTTTTCGAGGCGCCGCGCCTCCACCATCTTGCGGCGGATCGGCGCCGGCAAGGCAGCGCGCATGAACGCGCGCACCTCGTCGCGGATTTCGTCGGGAGTGAAGCGGAGGTCCATGATGCACCCAGTCTCGTAGGATGGGTTGAGCGGAGCGAAACCCATCATCGGCGTCTTCGGCTTACCCGTGATGGGTTTCGCGGAGTTTATCATCGGGTCGGCCAGAGGCCGGACCCGGTGGCTCAACCCATCCTACAGTTCAACGAAACTCTAGCTTATCTCGAACAACCCCGCCGCCCCCATGCCGCCGCCGATGCACATGGTGACGATGGCGCGCTTGGCGCCGCGGCGTCGTCCTTCGATCAGGACATGGCCGGTCATGCGCGATCCGCTCATGCCAAAGGGATGGCCGATCGAGATCGCGCCGCCGTCCACATTGAGACGTTCCTGGGGGATGCCCAGGCGATCGCGACAGTAGAGCACCTGGCTCGCAAAGGCTTCGTTGAGCTCCCACAGATCAATATCGCCGATATCGAGGCCCTGGCGCGACAGCAGCTTCGGAACGGCGAAGACTGGACCGATGCCCATCTCGTCGGGCTCGCAGCCTGCGACCGCGAAGCCGCGGAATGTACCGAGCGGCTCCAACCCGCGCTTTTCAGCGAGCTTCGCTTTCATCAGCACGCAGGCGGAGGCGCCGTCGGAAAGCTGGCTCGCATTGCCGGCCGTGATGAAACCGCCCTCGCGCACCGGCGCAAGCGCTGCGAGGCCTTCGAGGGTGGTGTCGGGGCGGTTGCCCTCGTCGCTCTTGAGGGTTACGGCCTCGTGGCGCTCCGCCTTGGTGTTCTTGTCGATCACTCTCTTCGTAGTCGGCAACGGTACGATCTCGTCGGCGAACCTGCCGGCCTGCTGGGCGGCAGCAGTGCGGCGCTGGCTTTCCAAGGAATATTCGTCCTGGGCGTCTCGGCTCACGCCGTAGCGCTCCGCCACGATGTCGGCGGTCTCGATCATCGGCATCCAGATTTCCGGCTTGTGCGCCTCCAGCCATTCCTCCTTGACGGGCGGCGGGCGCCCGCCTTCCTGCAGCAGGCTGATGCTCTCAAGGCCGCCGGCGACGATCACGTCGGCCTCGCCGGTGATGATGCGCTGCGCCGCAAACGCGATGGTCTGCAGGCCCGACGAGCAGAAGCGATTGACGGTGACGCCCGGCACCGTAATCGGCAGGCCGGCCCGGATCGCCGACAGGCGCGCGATATTCTGCCCCGTCGCCCGCTCAGGCATGGCGCAGCCCATCACCACGTCCTCGACCTCGCCGGGATCGACGCCGGCGCGCTCGACCGCGTGCTTGACCACATGGCCGCCGAGCACGGCGCCGTGGGTCATGTTGAAGGCGCCGCGAAACGCCTTGCCGATCGACGTGCGAGCGGTCGAAACGATAACAGCGTCAGGCATGCTGGGCTCCTTTGCACCGCTCCTCCTCGATCAATTCCTTCTTCGAAAGCTTGCCGACGCCGGTGCGCGGCAGCGCCGCGCGGATTTCGAGCGCGGCCGGCATCTCATGGCGACCGATCTTGTCAGCCAGGAAATCGCGCAGCGCGTCGAGCGTCAAGGGCGATGCGCCGGACTTGAGCTTGATGAAGGCCTTGGCGGCTTCGCCCCGGTAAGGGTCCGGGACGCCGATCACCAGCGCTTCTTCCACGTCCGGGTGCTCGTAGATCGCCTGCTCGATCACCTGCGGATAGACGTTGAAGCCGCCCGAAAGGATCATGTCCTTCTTGCGGTCGAGAATGAAGAAGTAGCCGTCTTCATCCATGATGCCGATGTCGCCGCTCAGAAAACCGCCGTCCGCAAAGGCTGCGGCCGTTTCGTCCGGCCGGTTCCAGTAGCGCTGCATCACGTTCTTGCCCTTGATCCGCAGCTCGCCGACATCGCCCGGGCCGAGCACACGGTGCGGATCGTCGAGCGCCACCACCTCGACCGTAATGCCCGGCAGCGGAAGTCCGATGGTCCCGGGCTTTGTCGGCCCGCGGAGCGGCGGGCTGATGCCGGCCGGCGAGGTTTCGGTCATGCCCCAGCCGCTTGGCAGCGGCAGACCCGAAATGCGCTCGAAGCGCTCCGCAAGCTCGACCGGCAGGGGCGCCCCACCAGAGGTACAGGCGCGCAGCGAGCTCAGGTCACGCCGCTCAATGCCCGGATGGTTGACCAGCGCGGCCCACATTGTGGGGACTCCCGGAAACGCGGTCACTCGGTTGACCTCGATATCGCGCAGCACCGCTTCGATGTCGAAGCGCGAGCGCAGCAGAAGCTCGTTGCCGCTGGCGAGATGACGCAACATCACGCTGACGAGACCATAGATATGGAACAGCGGCAGCACCACCAGCACACGATCGGGCGGCGCATCGGCGCCCCGCTGGCCGCCGATCCAGATGCGGTAGCTTGACACGGCGGCCGTGAGATTGGCGTGGGTCAGCACTGCGGCCTTGGGAACCCCGGTGGTAGCCCCCGTATACTGCAGGAGGGCGATATCATCGGCGGATACAGGCGGCCACTCGGACGGCGCCGGCGCTTCCGCCATCAGAAGTTCGAGGGCGATCGGCTCATCTTCGACCTGCGCCGAGGTTAGTCGCGATTGGCCGCGGCTTTCACCTCTCTCCGCTTGCGGGGAGAGGTCGCCCCCACCCTTCCCTTCCCCACAAGCGGGGAAGGGAAGGGTGGGGGCGGGTGAGGGGGCCTCTCCGCGAGTCTGAGCCTGGGGAAAGGCCCCCTCACCCCGACCCTCTCCATAGCCCGTCAAAGACGGGCGTAAACGCCCTGATGGCAAGCGGGGAGAAGGAGAAGAGGGCCCCCACGCGCCGTCGTCGGCAACGATCACGCGATCGACATGTCCAGCCGCAGCCAGGCGAAGAGCCTTCACGTCAAGGCCGGACAAGTTGACAGTCACGATAGTGCGCGCCCCGCTGTCGGTGAGCTTGTGGATCAGTTCCCGCTCCGCATCGAGCGGGCTCAAGTGGACGATGTGGGCGCCGGTCCGGAGCACGCCAAAGAATGCGATCGGGTGCCAGGGCGTGTTCGGCATATAGAGCGCGACCGCATGGCCGCGATCGATTCCGATGTGCCGGAAAGCTGCCGCCGCGCGCGCGGCGTGGTCACCCAACCCGCGGTAACTGATGCGTCGGTCCTGATATTCAAGCGCTGCCCGATCGCCGTATTCCGCAATAGCGCGGTCGAGCAGTTCCTGCAACGTGGAGGTCGCAATCGGGCTGTCCCAGCGCATGCCGGCCGGGTAGGATTTCTCCCACGCATAGGGGCGGCGCGAAGACATCGGGACCTCGTCCTTCATCGATGCGTTCCAGAATCGTAGCCCGGATGGAGCGAAAGGGTAATCCGGGGCATCTCTACCAACACCGACCGCCCCCGATTACGTTTCGCTCCATCCGGCCTGCCAATCACACTTCCAGCCACTCACGCCGGACTGCCCCATTCGCCTTCAACTCTTGCGGCGTTCCCTCGAACACGATGGCGCCGTGCCCCATGACATAGACCCGGGCCGAGATTTCGAGCGCGATCTTGAGCTTCTGCTCGACAAGCAGGATCGCCACCCCGCGCCGCGCGATCTCCGAAATCAGTTCCGCCACCTTGGCGACGATGAGCGGCGCTAGCCCCTCGGTCGGTTCGTCAATCATGATGAGCTCCGGATCGCCAATCAGGGTGCGGCAGATGGTGAGCATCTGCTTCTCGCCGCCCGAGAGCACGCCGGCCGCGATGTCGGCGCGCTCTGCGAGATTCGGAAACATGGCTAGAATATCGGCGATCCGCCATCTGTCGGGCCGTTTCGCATCCTTGAGACCGAGCATCAGGTTCTGTCGCACGGTGAGGCCCGGAAAGATGTCGCGGTTCTCCGGCACGTAGCCGAGGCCGAGCCGGGCAATACGATAACTCGGCAGCCCGGCGATCTCGCGACCCTTGAAGCGAATCGAGCCGACCGGCGTAACCTCGCCGATAATCGCCTTAACGGTGGTGGAACGCCCGACGCCGTTGCGGCCCAGGAGGCTCACCACTTCGCCGGCACCCACGTCAAGGTCGACGCCCTGGAGAATATGGCTCTTGCCGTAATAGGCGTTGAGAGCGCGCACGGCGAGCATCAGTGCGTCTCCTCGCCCAGATAGGCTTCCCTGACCTTCGGGTTATTGCGAATTTCCGCAGGTGGTCCGGACGCGACGATCTCGCCATGAACCAGCACCGAGATACGGTCGGCAAGGCCGAACACCACGCTCATGTCATGCTCCACGATCATCAGGGTGCGGCCTTCGCTGATGCGCCGAATCAGCGCCACCGCGCGGTCGGTCTCGGCGCCGCTCATGCCGGCGGTCGGCTCATCGAGCAGGATGACGTCGGCGCCGCCCGCGATCGTGATGGCGATCTCGAGCGCGCGCTGTTCGGCGTAGGTCAGGATGCCGGCCGGCGCGTCACGCCGGTCGCCGAGGTCGAAATCCGCCAGGATGCGATCGGTGCGCACGCCCACCTCGCGGGCCTTGCTGGCGTCGCGCCAAAAGGCGTAGCGCTCGCCCGCCGACCATAGCATGCTGGCACGTACGTTTTCCCACACGCTCATGCGGTGAAAGATGTTGGTGACCTGAAAGCTGCGGGACAGTCCAAGCCGGTTGATCAGCCACGGCGGGGTTCCGGTGATGTCGTTGCCCTTGAGGGCAATTGAGCCGGCATCCGGTTTCATCAAGCCGCTGATGAGATTGAACAAGGTCGACTTGCCGGCACCGTTGGGGCCGATCACGGCATGACGCTCGCATTCGCCGACGACGAGGTCGACCCCACGGATGATCTCGGTTGACCCGAACCGCTTGCGGATGTTGCGCAGTTCGAGGGCCGGCGCCGTCATCGCGGCTGTTCCTTGCGGAATTCGGCGCTTGCCCATGCCGCCGCGACGACAGGCCAAGTCAGACGGAACAGGGCAAAGCCCCCAGCCATGAGAGTTCCGGCACTTAACCACGCAAGGAGGTGGTTAGCGGCGAGCGGAACGGTGAAAAACGTCATGTCGGGGCCGTCTGCGGCTTTGACCGCAAGGCGGTAGGTCATCTCGATGACGAGTGCGACCCCCGTAAGCATGACGAGCGCCGGCGGCAGCGCGACCGCGTAGGCCGCGGCAACCTTTGGCAGGCTGCGCTTGCTCCAAAGCGGCCGGTGCATCATCAACAAGCCGGCGATGCCCTGCGGTGCGAACATCACCATGGCAATGAACAGGAGACCGAAATAAAGCTGCCAGACTTCCGTAAAATCGCTGAGCATTATCTGTAGATAGCTCACCAGGACGGCGCCAATCACAGGTCCGAAGAAATAACCGCTGCCGCCGATGAAGGTGGCGAGCAACACATTGCCGGATTGTGTCGCGCTGAAATAAGCGGAATTCGCGATCTCGAAATGGATGGCCGCGAGTCCGCCCGCGATGCCGGCAAAGAAGCCGGACGCGCAGAACGCGAGAAACCGCACGACCTGCGGATTGTAGCCGACGAACTGCACGCGTTCGGCATTGTCGCGCACCGCATTGCACATACGCCCGAGCGGCGTACGGGTGAGCCCGTACATCAGGAACATGCACAGCAGGCACCAGGCGGCGATCAGGTAATAGACCTCGATCTGCTGGCCGAAGCTCATGCCGAACAGTCGCGGAAGCCGCGTGCGATCGGTCGTCACCCCTTCCTCGCCGCCGAAGAAGCTGCGCAGGATGAGAGAGCTGGAGCCCACAAGCTCGGCGAGACCGAGCGAGATCATGGCGAAGGCGGTGCCGCTGCGCTTGGTCGAGACCCAGCCGAACACGATCGCGAAAGCAAGGCCACCCAGTCCGCCGGCGAGCGGGATGACGGGAAGCGGCACCGGCAAGCCACCCGTGATCACGGCATTCATGCAATGGACGGCAAAATAGGCGCCGAGCCCGAAGTAGACGGCGTGTCCGAACGAGAGCAGGCCGGTCTGTCCAAGCAGCACATTGTAGGACAATGCGAACACTATAGAGATGCCCATTAAACTCATCATCGTGAGCGCCGTTCCGGACCGGAACACCAGGGGCAGCACGACGAACAGGGCTGCGACCGCAACCTGCCCGCCACATCGTGCGATGAAAATGCGGGCGACTGGCCGCACGAGAGCGCGACGCATGGCGAGCACGCCGGTCATGTCTCGCGCGTCCCCCACAGGCCGGTCGGCTTCAGGATGAGCACCATGAGGAGGAGCAAATAGGGAAGGACGGGGGCGACCTGGGCGAGGGTCACGGTCCACAGATCGCTGAGGATCGAGCCGGGGCTCGGGGTGAAATGCGTGAATCCGAAAATGTCCGCCATGGACGCATTAACCGAGACCGCAAAAGTTTGGACGAGGCCGATGAGAAGCGACGCCGCGAATGCGCCCGCAAGCGAGCCCAGCCCACCGACCACCACCACCACGAACAGAATCGGTCCAAGGAGGCCCGCCATGTTCGACTGCGTCACCAGCGCCGGTCCGGCGATGACGCCCGCGATCGCTGCGAGCCCGCTGCCGACGCCGAACACCGACATGAACACCAGCGGCACGTTGTGGCCGAGATGAGCGACCATATGCGGATGAGTCAACGCGGCCTGAACCACGAGGCCGATGCGGGTACGGGTGAGGACTAGAAACAGTGCCACGAAGATGGCGGCCGATATCAGCAGCATGAACAGCTTGTAGGCCGGGTAGTTGGTGGCGAACACCGTGAAGGCCGGGAAATCGAGCAATGCCGGCACGCGGAAGTCGACCGGCGCCTTGCCCCAGGCCATCTGCACAACCTCCTCGATCACGTAAGCGAGGCCGAACGTGAAGAGCAACTCGGGCACGTGGCCGTGCCGGTGCACGTTGCGCAACCCGTAGCGCTCGACGAGGGCGCCGATGGCGCCGACGACGGCGGGCGCGATGACCAGTGCCGGCCAGAACCCGACCCACCTGGTCATCTGAAACCCGAAGAACGCGCCCAGCATGTAGAAGCTCGCATGGGCGAAGTTGAGCACGCCCATCATGCTGAAGATCAGCGTCAGCCCGCTCGCCATCAGGAACAGCAGCATGCCGTACTGCACGCCGTTCAGGGTCGAGATGATGACGAGTTCCAGCACGGGCGACCCTTTGATCGGGCCTGGTGTAAGGTCTCTAACGCTTCATCCCGGTCGGTGTCATTCCGGGCGCCTCTTGCGGTGGGCCCGGAATCCAAGCGCGGACGATGGCTATGGCTTCCGGGCTCTCTCGCTTGACTCGGAAACAAAACGTCAGAGCAGAACCCTACGCGTTCGGCCGCCTCATCTTGCAAACGGTGGGTAGGATGGTGTCTGCGGTATCGACTTTGGCGACCACGTGCCAGCCCCATCCGGTCTTTTCTTCGTCGAACGGCTCGTTTGCAGCGAGATCGCCGAACGACTTGATGTACATAGGCTGGAAGAACTGGTGATCGTCAGCTCGCATGAATCCTTCGCCGCCGACGAACGCGCCTATTTTCATGCCTTCGAACTTCGCCGCGATCTTGCCGGGCTCGGCCGATTTCGCCTCCGCGATGGCTGCGACGAGCATCCGCATTTCGTTGGCAACGCGCGGATACAACATTGCGATATCGTATTTCGCACGCAGCGCCTTTTCGAACTCCTGTGACGGCGCATATGGTATGTTGGCCGCCCCTTCGCCGACCTGGAACACCCGATGGTTGAGCCCGGTCTGCTTGATGGCGGTCGGGCTTCCGATCCCCTCGGTGTAGTAGGTATACCAATCGACCTGGAGGCCTGCGTCAGCCGCGGCCTTGAGCAGCAGCGCCATGTCCTGTGCCCAGTTGCCGGTAATGATGGTGTCAGCGCCGGACGCCTTGATCTTGGCTACGTACGGTGCGAAATCGGTGATCTTCTGGAGCGGGTGGAGCTCGTCGCCGACGATCTGGATGTCCGGCCGTTTGGCGGCCAGCATCTTACGCGCCGCGGCACGCACCGCCTGACCGAAGGAGTAGTCCTGATTGATCAGATAGACTTTCCGGATGTTGGTGCGCGGCTTCATGTAGTTGGTCAGCGCTTCCATCTTGATGTCGGAATTGGCGTCGAACCGGAAATGCCAGAAATTGCATTTTTCGTTGGTCAGCACAGGATCGACCGCCGCATAGTTAAGATAGAGCACTTCCTTGCCGGGATTGCGCTCGTTGAACTTGGCGATGAAATCCGTGATCGCTGCCGCCACTCCGGAGCCGTTGCCCTGGGTGATAATGCGGATGCCGGCGTCGATGGCCTTTTGCACCTGAACCAACGATTCCTGCGGATTGAGCTTGTTGTCGTAGCCGACGATCTCGATCCGCCTGCCCAGTACTCCGCCTTTCGCATTCAACTGATCGGCAATGAACTGATATGTCTTCAGCCCGGCCTCGCCGGTGCTTGCGCCCCCGCCCGACAGGGGATCGACGAACGCAATCTTGATGGTTTCCTGAGCCTTGACAGGCGCCGAAATTCCCAGCGCCGCGACCGCGGCCCACCCCCACAGCAGTTTCGCTCTCATGGCATTCCCCTTTTTTGCATTTGATGCGCAGGTAACGCCTGCACGGCCCTTGTCGAACGGGCCGCCTAATTTGATCCTAGTTCATCTTGTGGACCACGCAAAGGGTGGGCCCCTTTGCCAGATACTGACGTCGGTGCACCGAAAGATAAAGAATCGAGACAGCCCAAGACGCCGATACTGTCGTCCGCCTGATTTCGGGCACCGAATGCGGCCCAATCAACCAGCTTGTATGTTGCCGGAGCTTCTTGGGCGATCAGGTATGGAGGCGCTATCCTGTATTATGGGCAATGCCAAGTCGCACGATGTCTTCGGTCGCGCGTCCGGTCAGCGATTGGCCGCGGAATACTCGCTGCACTGAATCACACTGGCGCGCTTGGCCCTGATGGACTATATCAGTGGTATCTATCTTTGTGTGAGAATGACTCCTCATGGCTGAAACCCGGACGGCAAAGCTTTTCAAACACGGCCGCAGTCAGGCGGTCCGCTTGCCGAAGGAATTTCGCATGGCCGGCACCGAAGTGCGCGTGCGCCGGATCGGGCGCGGCGTGCTGCTGGAGCCTATCGAGCACGACCGCGCGGATGTCGCGGCAATCTTTGCCGAGATCGACAGACTAGGCGGCGCAGATTTTTTGCCAGAGGGGCGCCCTGAGCAGCCAGCAATGCCGACGCGGCGAGCCACCTTCGAGGAATGATCTGTCTCGACACAAACGCCGTGATCGCCGCTGTCAACCAGCGCAAGCCTTCCATGCGCCGTCGGTTGGAGCAGGCCCTCGTCGATCGGGTCACGGTCGGCATCCCTACGGTGGTGCTTTATGAAATGCGGTATGGCATCAGAAAAAGTATGCGGCCCCAGGCCAATACGGAGGTGTTGGCCAATTTCTTGGCGCTGGATGTGACCCTATGGCCGTTCGAGTCCGAGGATGCCGAAGAGGCGGGCGACATCCGTGCTGCGTTGGAGCGCGCCGGAACGCCCATCGGTCCCTACGATATTCTTATCGCCGCGCAGGCGCGCCGGCGGAGTGCTGTATTGATTACGGCCAACGAGCGTGAATTCGCCCGCGTGCCCGGATTGAAGACTGAAGATTGGGCGTCGCCCGTATAAACGGCGTACGTCCAAGTCTAGACTCGCCGACGAACCGGCGTAGGAGTTCGAATCTTTCCCGGGCGTACCATCTCTGAATACGCTATCGCCGCCGAATACCGCCATTTCTTGCGCTTGATGGGAGCGCCAGTGCTCAGAGAGCCGACCGCGACACGTGTAGGTTTCGACGGCCGGACGGGCGACCGTCACACACGTTGGACGGCATGCTTTGCGGTGCTCATAGCTCGTACCCGCGATCCACCCAGTAGAGCCAATCGCCGACGGCCTCCCGGGTCTCTTGATCTTTAGACAACGGTTGCAATTGCGCCAAAGGGACAGCAATTCGCTCGTCAGCGCGCGTAACCCAGACAAACATTTCGCTTTCGCATTCCTCCTCCGGTGCCATACCGAGGACTTCTACTTCTTCTTTCACCTTGAGAACGGAGATGGGCCGCGCGAGCCTACAGCGCGCCTTGAATGGAACGTTCATCTTGCCATCGAGATAGTAATACCAACCCATCGCACGCTCGCTGGAGCCGTAAGCATCGACCACGGCCTCCATGACAATTCGTTGCTCGCGTACTTCATCCCTCGCGCGTGCCATTGTTCCATCTTCCAGGCTAGACCATCGCATGCATCCTTGCAGAGCACTGCACCAACGCTTCGCTTCGGTCCTTCAACAAAGCATCCCTAACCTTGCGTGAGGCCTCGTCGGGGCTACAGCCGGCGATGTCGACGGACACATGCGCTTTGCGGAAGGAGCGGCTGAAGTAGGCGATGTCTCGTTTTATTTCGCGAAGGTACAGGCCCCTCTCACGATCCGTCAAATTCATTGGCACCGGGCGGGAGTCGATATCATAAAACGTGATCCTCCCGAGGATATTCTCGGCAGTATCCCGAAGCACGACAATGGTGGCGTCTCGTGTCTCGTTGACAACTTTCCAGTAGCCACCCAGCAGGCCACTCGGCGGCAGCGCAATGACACAATTGCCGCTGTCCTCTCGAGAGAGAATACCCTTCAAGGCTCGAGATGCCACGAGGCGGAAATCGTGCGACGTCAGGTGACGGTTTCGAAGACGCTCGATGGACGTTCCGAAGAAACGCTCGATTTCAACATCCAAGTCGAAAAACCGATATTCAAGGACGCCAGCCAGTTGCGCGCCTACAGTGGTTTTGCCGACACAGCTGACGCCAGCGAGGAATATTCGCATCTTGCAACCTTCGATGAGAGCTGTGCCATTTCGAGGTTGCGATCATAAGTGATTCGTGTCGTCTATCGGCTGGGTATTCCCGCAAGGGGCGAGCATCGACCGGATAGGGGTCCCAGCTTGATCGGCCGTCGAGCATCAGCTCGCTGACTTGCGATCAAAGGAGCAGAGGCCGGCCAACGGGTCTTGGCATAGTGCCTCCTAGAAGCGGCGAGCAGGGTGGGATAGCTTCGCTCGCGATGCGTGGTTCATCATAGCGCCACGGCGAAGCAATAGTACCCATCTTCATCGACTGTGGCGCGCCACTTCGGAATGCGCTATCGACGTCAAAATGCGCCGATTTCTCAATCAAGACGTCAGCGGTGAATTGCTATGACGGAGCGTGAATTAAATGCACTGTCACCGTAATCCGGCGGAGGTTTCCAATGAAGGTTGCCGCCTATCAGTCTCCCCTTCTACCCGTTGGCTCCATGGAAGCTCTCGAACTCATTCGCGATCGCGTCGAATGGTGTGAGACCGAAGGCGTGGATATCCTGTGTTGTCCCGAGGCCGTGCTCGGAGGACTGGCGGACGATGCGGAATGCCCTGTCGATATCGCAATCGACGTCGAAGGCGGTCAGCTGGAAGCGCTGCTTGCTCCTCTCGCAAGTAAGTCGGTGACCGCGATCGTGGGGTTCACCGAAACTGTCGGCGGCGGAAAGCTATACAATGCCGCCGCCGTGTTTCACGGCGGAAGGGTCGTCGGCACCTACCGCAAGCGCCATCCTGCGATTAGGCGGTCCGTGTATAGCGCAGGGGACCAAAGCACTGTCTTCACCGTTGGCCCACTTTCGTTCGGGATCATGATTTGCAATGATTCCAATTATCCCAAGCTCGCTACCGACATGGTTGCACGGGGCGCCAAGGCCATTTTCTTGCCAAGCAACAATAGTCTACCTCCGGAAAGGGCCGATGTGGTGGCTCTAAGCAGGGCCGTCGATATCGCGCGGGCCAGGGACAACGAAGTCATGATCGTTCGCGCGGATGTTGCCGGCCGCACGACAGACCGAGTCTCGTTCGGCTCGTCCGCTATTGTCGATGCTCGCGGAACGGTCCTCCGAGCGGGAAAGACGTTGAGCGAGGACATCCTGGTTGCGGAAGTCATCGCCAAAGGGCAAGACGGCGGCCGCAGCGCATGAACGTCGCCGCTCTATCTCGTGGCGGCTTCAAAAGCCGGTCGAGTGGACTATGTCGCGCTCCCCGGTGTGAAGGTATGCTCAGAGCCGGGCGGCTATCGTGCGCTGTATAGCCGCTGGCGCCTGGCGCCTGACGCATAAGCACATCACGCGGGACGGCGTGCCGCAGACCTTGCTCGAATTCGATGCCACGAAGCTGGCAGAGAAGCGCAAGGCTGCATAAGCCGCAAGATCGCAGAACTGAGTGCACCGCGACTGCAGTCGTAGACCGCCGCAGCCGCGCCACCGCAAGAACGGCAAATCCGCCTTACTCCCCCCTGATATTAGCCGCCCTGATGATCGGCCACCACTTCTCGGCCTCGGCCTTGTGATACGCGGCGAGCGCCTCCGGCGTCTGTTGCGCGCGCGGCATGATCTCCTGGCCGATGTCGGTCAGCCGGCGGCGCACCGCGGCGTCGGCAAGCGCATCCACGACGGCGGCGTTCAGCTTGGCGATGATCTGCTCAGACGTGCCCTTGGGGACCCAGAAGCCGTGCCAGAAAGTGAGGTAAAGTCCCGGCACGCCGAGCTCGTCCACGGTCGGCACGTCGGGCGTGGCGAACCAGCGCGTCGGCGCCATGACCGCATAGGTTTTGACCTGACGGCTCCGCACGGCCGGCAGGGCCGTTGTGCCCTCGGCAAATTGCAGATCGACCTGGCCGCCGACCAGGTCCTGCATGGCCGGACCGCCGCCGCGATACGGTACGAAGTGGAAGCGGGTGCCTGTAACCTTCTGGAAATAGGCGCCGCTGACATGGGCGGCGCTGCCGACGCCCACGGTCGCGGCCGACGCCTGGTCGGGGTTCGCCTTGAGCCAGGCGATCATTTCCTTAAGGTCGTTGGCCGGAAAATTGCTCTTTGCAATGACCAGGACGGGGCTCACGGTCAGCAGCGAGACCGGCGCGAAATCCTTCAGGACATCATACGAAACCGGATAGACCGCGCTGGCGCCGACGTGGCTCAGCCAGTTGCCGATGCTCAGCGTGTAACCGTCGGGCGCCGCACGGGCGGCGCGGGCGACCCCGATGCTGCCGCCGGCGCCGGTGACGTTCTCGATCACCATCGGCTGGCCGAGCTGCGCACTCATGTGGTCGGCGAGAATGCGCGCGATCGGGTCCGCGACGCCGCCGGGCGGCACCGGCACGATGACCGTGATGGGACGGGACGGATAGACCTGGGCGGCTGCAGGCTTGGCAATAACACCGACGCAGCAGACCGCCACGAGCGCAAACAGGATAACTCGCAGTTTCGTCATGTTCTTCTCCACCGCCGTAACGCACAAAATATTATCGCGCACCATCATCCATCAACCTCGTCCTGAGGAGCCGACCGAAGGGGTCGGCGTCTCGAAGGACGGCCACGGGCGAGGCCGTGCCAGTGGCCATCCTTCGTCCTTCGAGAGCCTCAGGACGCCGTGCTGCGCACGGCTCCTCAGGATGAGGTCCGTGGGGTCCACTATCAGGTTGTCAGCGACGGGGGCGAAATGACATGCCGCGGTTCGTCGCGGTGAAGCTTCGCACTACGGGGCGCTCCCTCGCGCTTCTTCCACGATGGCGATTGCGTGCCGCAAGACGGCATCGATGTCGAGATCGGACGTATCGAGAATGTGAGCATCCGGCGCCGGCTTGAGCGGCGCAACTGTCCGTTTGGAATCGCGTTCGTCGCGGCGCCGGATATCCGCGAGGATCGCGGCCTCCTCTGCAATCTGGCCCAGGCGGCGCATCTCGAGCGCGCGACGTTTCGCCCGTACCTCGGCCGAAGCGGTTACGAAAATCTTGACGTCCGCGCGGGGACAGATGACCGTCCCGATGTCGCGGCCGTCCAGAACCGCGCCCGGCGGGACGGCGGCAAAATCCTGCTGCAACTGGAACAGCGCCGCTCGCACCTGCGGAATAGCCGAGACCACCGAGGCGGCCTCGCCGGCTGCGTGGCTCTTGAGCGCCATTTCGTCGAATTGGGTCGGATCGAGGGCCTGCGCGGCGGCGACTGCCCGCGCGACATCATCGAGCGCGTGGCCGGAGTCAAGCACCGCCTGGGCCACCGCCCGGTAGAGCAGCCCGGTATCGAGATGGCGCAGCCCATAATGGGAGGCGAGACGCTTGCCGAGCGTTCCCTTGCCCGAGGCCGCCGGACCATCGATCGCGATGATCATTGGAGATCGCCGCCGAGCCCGCGCATGAGGTCAGCGAAGCCCGGAAAGCTCGTCGCGATGAATGCGGCATCGTCCACGGTCACGGCCTTGTCGGCCGCAAGCCCAAGCACCAGCGCCGCCATGGCGATGCGATGATCCATGTGGGTGGCGACGAAGCCGCCGCCTTCGGCGTGGCCGCGCCCCCGCACCGCAAGGTCATCACCGGAAATCTCAACGTCGACGCCGTTGACGCGCAGCATGTCGGCGGTCGCGGCGAGCCGGTCGGACTCCTTGACCCGCAGCTCCTTCAAACCGCGCATCACCGTGGTGCCGTCCGCGAACGCCGCCGCGACGGCAAGGATCGGATATTCGTCGATCATGGCGGGAGCGCGTTGCGGCGGCACCTCGACGCCGCGCAGCGCGCTGTGGCGCACCCGGAAGCACGCCATGGCCTCACCGCCGTCCTGGCGCACCTCCTCCTCGATGATCGCGGCGCCCATCTCGCGCAGGGTCGCGATCAGTCCGGTGCGCAACGGGTTGGTCATGACGTCGGGCAGGAGGATGTCGGAGCCCGGCACCAGCACCGCCGCCACCATCGGGAAGGCGGCCGACGACGGATCCGCCGGCACCGCAACGCTCTTCGGCGCCAGCTCGGGCTGGCCGACCAGCGAAATTCTGCGCCCGTGAGCTCCCTCCGGCTCGGATTTCACGTCAGCGCCGAAATGCGCCAGCATCAGCTCGGTGTGGTCGCGACTCGCTTCACTTTCGATGACGGTCGTGGTGCCCGGGGCCGCGAGGCCAGCCAGCAGCACGGCCGACTTGATCTGCGCCGACGGCACCGGGGTGCGATAAACGATCGGCGTCGGATCGCGGGCGCCGGCAAGCATGAGCGGCAAGCGGCCACCCTCGGCGGCATGCGTTACCTTCGCGCCCATCAAGGCAAGGGGGTCGAGCACGCGGCGCATCGGCCGTTTGCGCAACGACGCATCGCCGTCAAAGGTTGCGGCGATCGGGCATCCGGCTACCGCTCCCATCGCCAGCCGGCAGCCGGTGCCGGAATTACCGAAATCGAGGGCGCCGGGCGGTGCGGCAAAACCCGCCACGCCGACGCCGTCGACCTGCCAGGCGCCCTCGCCGATCCGCTCGGCCCGCGCGCCAAGCGCCTGCATCGCTTTTGCGGTGTTGAGCACGTCCTCGCCCTCGAGCAGGCCGGTAATCCGCGTGCGTCCGACCGCCAGGGCGCCAAGGATCAGGGCGCGGTGGGAAATCGACTTGTCCCCGGGCACGCGGACGCGCCCGGCCAGCGGCCGGCCGGGTCGCGCGGTCATCGGGGCGGTAGAGGATGCGTGATTCACAGGAGCCATCCGATTTTCGGGGCGTCCTAGCATGCGACAAAACGCCGGTCACCCATCGCTTATGGAGCCATCCGCGCAGCGCAGGCGTTTGAGGGCTCAAGCGAAACATCTATTGACAGACCCCTTGCGAATCGCCAAGGGGAGGACCGCTTTCAACGACCCTTGAGGATCTCTCATCCGTGGCAAAGCCTGAGCTCGGTACAAAGCGCCTGTGTGCCCATTGCGGCGCGAGATTTTATGACCTGAACCACGCTCCCATCACGTGTCCGAAATGCGGCACGGTGTTCGAGGCGGTCGTCGTCGCCGCACGCGGCCGTCCGGAGGCCGCGCGGGCCGCGGTGCGGGAGGTCGAAACCGTTACGCCGGAGACCCGGGAGGCTGAATTCGTCTCCCTGGAAGAGGCCGATGCCGAAGCGCAGGGAAAGAAGAAGCCCACGGGCGCACCGGTCGAGGCGGATGATGACGTCGAGATCGATGACGAAAGCCTCGATGATGCCGCGTTCATAGAGGAGACCGAGGAGGAGGATACCGACGTCACCGAGATCATCGGCAATGATATCGAGAACGAGGAAGAGACTTGAGGTCTGTCTCGATATGTGATTTCACGACCTGCGGCGGACTCGTCAGCGCGGACGCGACTTAGGGCAGATTTCGTTCATATTGAATCACGTACCGGCGTCGTCGCCGGGCTTGTCCCGGCGACCCCGAGTTTCTAGGCACGGAGGAAAATAATCGAGGTGGCCGGGACGAGCCCGGCCACGACCCGGTAGAGGCGCCAGGTGCTTCAACCTCACCGGAATCCGCTCTAAGATGTGCAGGGCTCCCGACACCATCGGGTTCCCGCGCCCCACGGAGTTCCCAATACCCGTGCGAAATGGGGCCATAGCTCAGTTGGGAGAGCGCTTGAATGGCATTCAAGAGGTCGGGGGTTCGACTCCCCCTGGCTCCACCACAGACCGGTTTCCGCCGCCACCGAGGAGTGCGAAAATGGAGAATATCAACGGAAAAAACCGAGCCAGTTTCCGGTGGATGCCTTCATGCGCCATCGTGGGCCTGCTAGCAGCGAGCGTCTCGCCCTGTTTCGCGCAAGAGAATCAGAGTGCCTCGCAGGAGATGCAACGTCTGAAGGAGATGGAACGCGTCTTGGCTGCACGCCCTGCGCTAGAGGCGCAGTGGCGGGGGTTCTTAATCTGCGACAGCCTCGTGCCCAAGGTCTGTGTCGATATTTACCGACGCCGCATGAAACAGATGGCAGAACCCACACTCAACGAGGAGCCGTGTCATAGCGCGGTCCGCTTGTATGGCAGCGAGTTATCGGGCGATCGCGGGCGACCGTCGCTGCCGTGTACATATGGTTTCACTCTATCGCCGCGCTCGTGAGAATCACCAACGGACGGAACCCACCAGGGCGACGGCTCGCATGCGATCCAGTCCCGCGCGCGAATCCTTGCCGTCGCGCTCCCGACATTGCGGAAGGCCGGGACGATAAGCCCAAATAAGCCCAAGGTTTCCTGTTCGCACAGAGGCCTATGCAAAATTCGTTCGCTCGGAATTATATCCCGACTGGTTCCCTCTGTCCCAAACGCAACGGGCACCTGATCGACGCAAGGAGCGACACCATGACCAAGATCACCTATGAGATCGTCGAACACGATGGCGGGTGGGCTTATCGTGTCGACGGGGTTTTCTCTGAAACGTTTCCGAGCCATGACACCGCCCGCATAGCCGCGGAGCAGGCGGCGAAAGAGCAAATCGTCCCTGGTGAGACGACGCCCATCTCCTACGAAGACGAGCGCGGACGTTGGCACGACGAAATTTCGGCTGGCAAGGATCGACCTGAGACCGATGTCACCGGATGACGGAAACGGGCGATGTAGGCCCGTGAGGCGCTTCCATCGAAGACGCCGCGGAAGGAGAGAGCGATGCCGGCAACCCCGGACGTCGATCGGTGGCCCGAGTTGCCTTATGCGGCTTGGAAGGAGACCTGCGAGACGCTGCATCTGTGGACGCAGATCGTCGGCAAGATACGCTTGGCGCAGACGCCGTGGCTCAACCATTCCTGGCACGTGGCGCTGTACCTGACGGCGCGCGGCCTGACGACCTCGCCGATCCCGTACGATGCCCGCTCCTTCCAGCTCGATTTCGACTTTGTCGACCATGTGCTGTGGGTGCGAACCAGCGACGGGCACGTCCGTCAACTCATGCTCGCGCCTAAGCCGGTCGCAGAGTTCCTCAGCGAGCTGTTCGCGGCGCTCGCCGAGCTCGACGTCGAGATACCCATCTCGACAATGCCGTGCGAGATCGCTGATTGCGTCCCATTCGATCAGGACTTCACCCACGCCGCCTACGACCGCGACTATGCCAACCGTTTCTGGCGCGTCTTGCTCTCGGCGCACAACGTGCTTGCGCATTTCCGCACCGGCTTTCTCGGCAAAGCAAGCCCGGTGCATTTTTTCTGGGGCAGCTTTGATCTGGCGGTGACGCGCTTTTCCGGCAGAAAGGCGCCGCCTCATCCGGGCGGCGTGCCGCACCTGCCGGACGCCGTCGCCCGCGAAGCTTATTCGCATGAGGTGTCGAGCGCCGGATTCTGGCCCGGCGGCGGCGGGCCGGTGACCGATGCGGCGTTCTATTCTTATGCCTACCCGGCGCCCGAGGGCTTTGCCTCTGCCACGGTGCGCCCGGCCCGGGCCTTCTTTTCCAAAGACTTGGGCGAATTCATCCTGCCCTATGATGCGGTGCGCACCGCGCCGGACCCCGAGGGCACGCTGATGGAGTTCCTGCGGAGCACTTATGAAGCGGCGGCCGACCTCGGTCGCTGGGATCGGGCTCTATTGGAATGCGCCCTGGGCGAGGTTGGGCGACCACGGCCGGCTTAATACCAGCTCACTTCTTGCCTTCAATGATGATGCGCTCGAGAGCTTGTGCGTTCGGCGGCAGCTCCCGTTGGCCGTCGGGAAAGCCGTTGGTCGCGAGGATGTGAGCGATCACGTCGGCATAGCCCTGCACGCCGAGGCTGCCCGGGCGGCCGACCGGCATTTGACTCGATGCAAACGCGAACAGGGTGCCGACCGATTGATCGCCCCAGCGCTTGATGAAGGATTTTCCCGCAAGCTCCGGACTGTCGCTATCGCCCTGCAACTCAGCGCCGTGGCAAACCGCGCAAGATGCAAAATAACGCGTCTTGCCCCGCGCCGCCTGCTCCTTGGTATAGACCCCTTGCCAGACCGATATCGCCTCCTCGGCCGCATGCGGCGGCGCTCCCGGGAATGGCGCGCAGACCATGCAACTCGCGACGGCAACCAGACGGGCAACAGAATTCTTCAACAACGTCGACCCCCGCATAACGGCTCGGCTTGGCCGCAGACCCTAGCGTAGGCGGACTTGGTCCCGTCCGCAATCAATCGGCGGGCCGGTGGATGGCCTCTTTGCTGTTGCGCATGTCCGACCTTCCTGCCGGTTCGCGTTTTTTGGTCGTCCCGGATTGTGCTCAATCCGGCAATAGGGCACGATTGCCGTCATGGCGACGTGCGGCAGTGCCGAAACACCGCCGCCGCAGCCCCCGGATGGGAGGCAGTGAGGCACCCAGGCTGCTGGTGTAGCAGCGATGAGATTCAGGCGTCGACCACAGCTCACGGGAGGTAGTGAGACCGCAAGAACGATTTGCCAGAACGCAACCGAACAAGCGTTCAATCCAAGGGAGGAAATGATGACACACGGGCTCAAGCCGTGCCTGCTCAGTGTTGCTCTGTTATGCGCCCTCGGCTCCGTGGCGTATCCTCAGAACCCGCCACGCGCGCTCCCGCCGGGTGCGCAGAACAACCCGGCCCAGCCGACGCCCGCCGCGACGCCTCGTACCGTCCAGGGCTTCGTTCCGCTGACCGATCAGATGCTGCGCTCGCCCAAGCCCGAGGATTGGCTGATGCTACGCGGCAATTATCAGGGCTGGGGCTACAGTCCGCTCGAGCAGATCAACAAGACCAATGTCAAGAACCTGCAACTGGTGTGGGCCCGCGTCATGGAGCCAGGCATCAATGAATCTACGCCCCTCGTCTACAACGGTGTGATGTATCTGGGCAACTCGAACGACGTCGTCCAGGCGATCGACGCCACCAACGGCGACCTGATATGGGAATACCGGCGACCGCTCCCGGAAGCCTCAGCTTTCCATGCCATGCATGGGCAGCGCAAACGCAGCATGGCGCTTTACGGCGATCGCGTCTACTTGGCAACTTGGGACAATTTCATCGTCGCCCTTGATGCGCGGACCGGGCAGGTAGCTTGGCAGACCGATCGCGGCGGCGACTTCTATGTCAGCAACTCCACGGGCCCGATCGTTGTCAACGGCATTGTCATCGCCGGCAGCACGTGTCAGGTGGCCGGCTTCGGCTGCTACGTGACGGCCCATGACGGCAAGACCGGCGAGGAGTTGTGGCGGAACACATTCATTCCGCGCCCGGGCCAGCCTGGCGACGAGACCTGGGCCGGCTCGCCGTTCGAATCGCGATGGATGACCGGGGTGTGGGGACAGCTCACCTACGATCCCGAACTCGACTTCGTCTTCTACGGCACGTCTGCTGTCGGCCCGGCCTCCGAAACCCAGCGCAACATGCCGGGCGCCACCATGGCCGGCACCGACACGCGCTTTGCGGTCAAGCCAAAGACCGGTGAGATCGTGTGGAAGCACCAGGTCTTGCCGCGCGATAACTGGGACCAGGAATGCACCTTCGAGATGATGGTCATCAACACGCCGGTCAATCCCGACGCCGGGGCAACGGGCATGTTGTCGATCAACCCGGATGCCCGCCGCGGACCACGCAAGACGTTGACCGGCGTGCCCTGCAAGACCGGTATCGCATGGAGCTTCGATGCGGCGAACGGCGAGTTCCTGTGGGCGAAATCGACGGTCGAGCAGAATCTCGTCGACAAGATCGACGGCAAGGGGTTCGTCACCGTCAACGAAAACGTGGTGCTCAAGGAGGTCGGCAAGACCTACCACATGTGCCCGACCTTCACGGGCGGCCGCGACTGGCCGAGCGGGGCCTACAATCCGAAGACCAACGTCATGTTCATGCCGCTGCAGAATCTCTGCTACGACATTACCGCCCGGGCCGATCGCGATGCCGCGCCGCAGTTCGTCTACAACACAAACAACGTGGCGAAGCTCGCATCCGGCAAGGACAAGGCAGGCCGCGTCGATGCGATCTCGGTCGAGACCGGCAAGACGCTGTGGAGCTTCGAGACGCGGGTAGCGAACTTCTCGCCTGTTTTGGCCACTGGCGGCGGGCTTCTGTTCAACGGCGGGATGGACCGTTACCTGCGTGCGCATGATGCCGACGACGGCAAGGTCCTGTGGCAGACCCGGCTCGCATCGCAAGCCCTCGGCTTCACGGTTACGTACGCGGTGAACGGCCGCCAATACGTCGCCATCGCGGCCGGCGGCGGGTCCAATGCCGGCTCGCTGCGCGTGACGCCTGAGGCGGACGCCGTGAGCGGCGGCAACGCGGTGTACGTGTTCGCGCTGCCCCAGTAGGCGTTTGCGGCGGTGCTTCTGCTCCCTCTCCCCGCACGCGGGGAGAGGTGAAGACCGTGGATGAGGAAATCCGCGACCATGCCCATCGCCAAACCAACGGCCAACCTGTCGTGGCGACGAACCATGATGACCGCTCTCGCGGTGGCGGCGCTCTCGGTGCTGCTCATCACAAACGTCAGCGTCGCCCTCGCGCAGTTTGAAGACATGCCGCCGCGCGACGTGTACCGCGAGAGAGGCCGGACCCGCGGTAACCAAATCGCGTTGTGCGTAAACAGCGCCGCCATGATGGCGTCGTTCGACAAGGCGCTTGGCGAGCAAATCGCATCCCGCCTGCTGCTGACCCCGAACGTGATCGAAATCAAGACGTGGCATCCGACGGAGCCGCTCGACTACCGCATACCGCTGTCGTTCGAGGAAATTTACATCGAGTTCGCGGAACGGTGCGACGGCTTCATGGGCTTCACCCTCGCGCAAGGCTATCCGTCGTGGCTGATCATCACGCGGCCTTATCTCAGCACCCGCGTGGTCCTCGCCGCAACGGCACCGGAATTCCGCAAGCTCGCCGACATCCCGGTGAACCGCCCGATCGGCACGCGCATGCTGGGCGGGGTCGATAATCAATTGATCGTGTATCTCCAGTCGCTGCCGGAGAGGAGCCGCTGGCAGCGGCTTCCCTATTTCAACAACAAGATGTTGCTCGACCGGCTGCTCGACCGCACGGTCGCGGCTGCCTTCGTGTGGGAGCCCGCGCTCTACCGCGCCACTGACGGCGATCCGGGACGCAAGGGCATTCACGTGATACCGCCGCCGTTCGAGCTGTCGCAAACGGAACTCGGCATCGGCTTGCGATCGAACGATGCCTACCTTGCAACGACGTTGGGACAGGCAATCGACTCGCTGCGTGCGGACGGAACGATCGACCGCCTGCTGGTGGAGCACGTCCTTGCGCCCAAGTCCGCGTCGGCTGAGAAACGATAGATGCCGATCCGGAATCCCGGCACCAGGCTTCCGACTTTACGCGCCTGCCTCAAGGCGGTGCGAGTGCGCATGCGCATCAAATCCATGCTCCGGGGCGCGGTTTTCAGCCTCGTGGCAGCGCTCGCGTTGCTTTGCGGGCTCGAAATCTCTGGGCTCTATTTCGATGTGGCAGCGTCCGGAGGCTCGCTCGCCCTGCTGTCGGAACATCCGCTCTCTTATCTTGTGTGCAGCGCCGCTGCCTTCGCGTGCGCATTCGCGCTGGCAACTCTTGTGGCATTCCTTCGGACGCCAGATGCCGCGGTCCTCGCACGCAAAGCCGATCGTGCGCTTGCGCTTCAGGAGCGGCTGAGCACCGCGCTGGAAGTTGACCAGAGCTTGCCACCGGACCCCGCATTGGGCCCGGTACCGTCCGCATTGCTTGCCGACGCAGAACGGCACGCCGCCATGATCGATCCGCGGCAGATCGTCAAGCTCGACCTGCCGCGCGCCATTTGGGCGGTACCGGGTTTGATCGCAGCGGCCGTGCTTATACAACTCGTGCCGCCCGAAGCGCTTGCGGTCTCGCGCGGGTCGATTGCGGGCGCCAGGCTGGATCAAGCCGGTTTCACCGGCCAGCAGCGTGCGGAAGCTGCCGCCAATTTGCGGCGCATCGCCGAACTCCTCGACAAGGACGCGCAGGAACGCTCCGATCCCTATCTGCGCACGATTGGTCAGACTTTGCAGGGTCTGAGTGCCGACGCCGAACGCGTCGACCGGCCCGCGCTCACGGGCGCGCTCCAGCAGTTGCTCGCACACGCGCGGCGGGCTTATGGGCAGGCAACCGACGCGGCCCGCAAACAGGCCCCGCGCGATGTGGTGCAACAACTCCAGACGGCGCTGGACGACATCACCGGAAGCCGCCAAGCGAGAGCGGCGGCGCCGCCCGAGGCAGACGGTCGCGACGGCGCCGGCAACGTCGCGGCGGGGGAGCAAGGCCAGACGGGTCGGCCGGCTCGACCGTCGGAGCGCAAGACGGCTGGCGTCGGAACGCCGCCGCAGACAGCGGTGCCGGGCCGGCTGCCGACCTTGGACGATCTTCTCAAGGACCTTGACGATTACGATCCTGTCGACCCGCGAGTCGAGAAAGAGCGCGCTTTCGCCGATCAACAGCGGCGCGCCAGAGCCGCAAGCCAATCGGCCGGCGCTGCCCAGGATGCCGGGCAAG
>WNFR01000581.1_pt1 | contig 46403 bp, 27 predicted proteins | sample 5400221 | NCBI WGS metagenome assembly WNFR01 (sample SAMN13153357, study PRJNA577476) | soil metagenome | isolation source: 40 cm soil under Madrone tree | place: USA:California | collected 2016-06-14 | reverse complement strand
GAAGAGAGTATGAATCACCAGGTGAGAAAGACTCTGAACAGTGGTGGGCCCGACAAGCGAGAACCATTCCCCATGTAAATGACCGCCGGTAACGAAAACATTCAGATCTTTGCGCTTAGAAAGTTCCATTGCGACATTCACGGTGCTTGTGACGACCGTGATCTTCTGATTCAGCGGCAGCCCGCGAATCACCTGGGTAGTAGTAGTCCCGGGGGTTAAGGCGATGATTTCCCCTTCCTTAATTAGGGCGGCGGCTGCCCTTCCAATCCGTCGCTTTTCATCAGCAAGTTTCTCGACTTGAGCCTGAAAAGAACGGTCATTGCGGAAAGGTTCGTAAAACAAAGGTGCTATGGAAACCGCACCGCCGTGCGTTCGCCTGAGCCGACCCTGATCCTCCAGGGCGTCCAGGTCCCGACGAATCGTTACCACCGTGACGCGCAGTTGTTTGCTGAGTTCTTCGACAGACACCGAGCCAGTCTGTTGCAAAGCGGTGAGAATCTTGTTCATCCGGGTTCGCTGCTTGTCGGAACTTCCGCCGTCACCCGATGATGGAACATGGCCGCCAACCGAGTCAGACTCAAAACGGTCTCGCTTGATCAATTCAACCTCCCACGGGCCTGATTTTTCACGAGCGGCCAAGAAGAAATTCGAATTGCACTCTTGGTTCCCAACTGAAATAGCTTTATATCTCGACGAGGAGGGAAATTCCACTAGTGGACTAGGGCCGGTCGTTTTGTTGATTTTCCACACGTCACCGACTACCATCATCCCGATGAACTCGCAAAACTTTGGGGAAACTCCCCATATTGAATGGTCTAGCGGTAATCTTGTCGGAAATAATGTGCGCGAGACCGTAAAAACCTTTGGGCAACTGCAAGGGCTCTTTCAGCATGGGAACGATTTAGAACGGATGGATTTGAATACCATAGTTTACCGAGTCCACTGGTATGCGCCCGTTCCGGAAGGAACTGAAGGCGGTCTCTTTTGGGGCACAACAGTCATCGAGCCTGGAAGAGTCGGAGACGAATATTTCATGACGCACGGTCATTTCCACGTGAAGCGCGACCGCGCAGAGTACTACGGGTGCATCGAAGGAAGAGGAATGCTGATCATGATGGACACTGCTCGGCGGACCTGGGCGGAAGGGATGGCTCCAGGAAGCCTTCATTATATTCCGGGAAACATTGCTCACCGCGTGGCTAATACGGGGCAAGCGCCGTTCAAATTTGTGGCCTGCTGGCCCAGCGATGCTGGTCACGATTACGAAGCGATCCGTGAAAAAGGTTTTGGGGCGCGCCTATTCGCACGCAATGGAGAGCCCGTTTTGGTGCGAACAGAATAGTTTTTCTTTTCTCCTTCAAAGCTGGTGTCTAGAGACTTGCGTTTGCTGAGGGCTGGAAAGAGCCTCCGCATCGCGTTCGTCCGTGGAAGCATGCCATAGTTGAGCGGAGTCCTAAAAATAGATACTTTTGACTTGCTATTGACACACAAACAAAGTTATTTTGCCCTGTAAGGCTTCGTAACGATCATAATTGTCCTGAACAAATTCGAGCGGTTGCGACACCGAACGGAGTCAATGCCTCGAGAATCAAATTACGACAAGCATCCTTGCGTTCCCATTAGCGCCTCTGGGGCAGAATGTTCGACGGGTTGGCCACAAATTCTTCAGCGGCTCAAGGGCCCCGCAAGTCTCAACAAGTGTGTGGCTTGCGTGGAATGTTATCCGGGCACGTTTGAGCGAACGATCAAGAAAATTTTAGGAGAAGAGTTACATCCCTCAGCGGAGATCTTCACCCCGGATCTTCTGAAGCCCGCGGCCAAAGTCGACACAATGTTACAACGTGTTCTGGGTGACGACCCAGTGTTTGGTCGAATGAGTGCCATCCGGCTTGAGGATTTCTTCGATGAGTGGAAACTCGCAAGAGCCCGCGAGACGGTACGGAGTTGGAAACAGGGTCTGTTGCTCATCGTTGGCACTGGCGCCGCGCTCGTCTCGCCGGAGCCAGAACTTCTTGTTTATGCGGACATGGCCCGTTGGGAGATTCAGTCTCGTCAACGGCAGAATGCCATTGGCAATCTCGGGGGGGACACCTTAGAGGAGAGCGCCAGCGTAAAATACAAGCGCGCCTTCTTCGTCGATTGGCGTACTGCCGATCAGTTGAAGAAGGAGCTTCTACCGAAAATCGATTTTATCATTGATACCAACGGTGATGTACCCAACCTGATAACCGGGCGCGCGCTGCGGCAAGGCTTGCATACAGTCGCTCACCATCCTTTCCGCGTGGTTCCGTACTTTGATCCCGGGCCTTGGGGGGGACATTGGATGGAAGAAGTATGCGATCTTCCAAAAGATGTGCCGAATCATGCATGGTGTTTTGATTGTGTTCCTGAAGAGAATAGTCTGCTTCTCGGGTTCGGAAACGCTTGTGTTGAGATACCTGCCATCGATCTTACGTTTCTCTACCCACGCGAATTGCTCGGTCAGGAAATCTATTCTCGATTCGGAGCGGAGTTCCCGATCCGCTTCGATCTCCTCGACACGATGGGTGGGGGCAACCTCTCTCTGCAAGTGCATCCGAGGACAGAGTACATTCGCCGCGAGTTCGGAATGAACTATACGCAGGACGAGAGTTACTATCTGCTGGATGCTGGCGCAGACGGAAGCGTGTATCTGGGTCTGAAGCCGAGCGTCGACGCCGATGCAATGATCCGCGACTTACGCGCAGCGCAGAACGGCGGACCGCCGTTTAGGGCAGCAGAGTACGTGAACCAGTTTCCTGCTCGTAAGCATGATCATTTCCTTATCCCCGCTGGCACAGTCCATTGTTCGGGCAAAAACAGCATGGTACTTGAGATCAGTGCCACCCCCTACATCTTTACCTTTAAGCTGTGGGACTGGGGACGTCAGGGGCTGGACGGACTGCCGCGGCCGATTCACATCGATCATGGCCAAGCAAACATCATTTGGGGCCGTGACACTGCTTGGGTTCAGCGGAATTTGATCAATCGCATTGAGCCGATCGGCGACGGCCCGGCCTGGAAGGAAGAGCGCACGGGACTTCACGAACTTGAGTTCATCGAAACCCGCAGGCACTGGTTCACGGGTCCGACACCCCACGATACGAATGGGACGGTGAACGTGCTAAACCTCGTTGAGGGAATGGAAGCAACGGTAGAAAGCCCGAACGGAAGTTTCGACCCGTTCATTGTCCACTATGCTGAGACGTTCATTGTGCCTGCCTCAGTCGGGAAATATACAATCCGGCCCAGTGGAGACTCGTTAGGCCAGCGGTGTGGAACCATCAAGGCATTTGTTCGAAGTAGCGAGTTGCGCCCTTGTAATGGTTGCGTGACGAAGGCGACTGCATGAACTTTGATCCAATGATTGACCTTCGATTGAATCCTGCATCGCTGACTTTCGGTTACGGATCTGATGTATTCGGCCCGCAATGCGAATTTCGGCGGATTGATGACATTCGGCCTAGCCTCCTCGACCCCCACTGCTGCGGCCCCGACCCCGTTTATGCAATCGCGATGGATGTAGGCCGGATTTCGCATCGCGATGAACTGCAAAGGCGAAAGTTGCTGTTCGGCGTAGTTGCTCTAGCTAGCGGAAAGCTTGGGAAAGAGTTCGTGCATTCCCAGGGGCATGTGCACGCGGTTTCACCCCATTGTCGCTGCTCGACTCCAGAACTGCTTGAGATTTGGCAGGGGAGTGCAGTCGTTTATATGCAAGAAACGGCCCAAGACGAACCCGGCCGTTGTTTTGCTGTGGAGGCCGAACCCGCAGACAAGGTTGTGATTCCCCCTGGGTGGGCGCACTGTGTGATCAACGTTGATCCGAGTGAGGTTATGGTCTTCGGGGCATGGTGTGTGCGCGACTATGGCTTTGACTACCGCGCAATCCGAGCGCACGGCGGCCTTGCCTGGTTTCCTCTGTCTGATGAAAAACAGCACGTCAAGTGGGAGCGCAATCCTGCTTACAAGGTATGCTGTATCGTCAAAAAGCACGCGCGTGAGCATCCGGAACTGAGCGTCTGGCGGGAAATGCCCATTTACGAGCAGTTCTCGAGAAATCCGGAGGGTGTTCAGTGGATTTCAGATCCGGCGACGGTGGCCAGTAGCTGGGAGAGCTTTGAGCCCTGAACAGCTCTACCGTCCGATGCGACGGAGAAAAACCAAACATTCTTAATGCGCGGCCCGCTTTATCCAAGTGCAAGCAGTTCGAATGAGGCCTTTATTGGGCGAAGAGGCGATCGTCGAGAGCCCCGGGAATGCATTTCCTCCGCTGCTGGTTCACTACGCGGAGATGTCCATCGTTCCGGCGGCAGTCCGGTCGTATCGCATTCCCCCGCACGGGGCCTCAGAAGGCAAGAAGTGCGGGACGATCAAAGCGTTTGTCCGTACCCGTCCGTGAACACATGAATTCGCCAGGTATAGCGGCAGACGGAGGACATGTGATGTTCCAACATCATGACGGTCAATGCCACCAAAATACGCGGCCGGAGACATCATTTAGCTTTGCGTCTTGCGTCCTAAGCAGAACTGGTCGTGGCCGTATAACCGGAAATACGAAACGGGAGACTTATTGAGATGGAGAGTGCAGGCACTGGCTTCCTCCTCCTTGTGGTGGCAGGCGTCATGAACGCCTCGTTCACGCTGCCAATGAAATTCACCAGGCAATGGGCATGGGAGAACACATGGGCGGTTTGGAGCGCGTTGGCACTGCTGCTGATGCCGCTCATCACGGCCGTGATCACTGTTCCGCAGCTATCTCACGTTTATGCGCAAGCAGGCACGCGCTCGGTCGTGCTGGTTGCGGCTTGCGGAATGGGCTGGGGAATCGCGCAAGTCCTGTTTGGACTGTCCGTTGATTCTATCGGCATCGCACTTGCGTTCGCGATCGTTCTCGGCCTCTCGGCCGCCATTGGTAGTCTCATTCCATTCCTCCGGCTGCACTCGGACAAGGTGCTGACGCCTGCCGGTCTCGGCCTCATCGGAGGCGTTCTATTGGTCATGCTTGGAGTCGGCATCTGTGCTCGCGCAGGCATACTTCGTGAGCAAACGGCTAAGCAATCGCAGATGAATCGTTCTCCCACCCGCGGAATTTTGATGGCCGTTATGAGCGGCATCGGTGCGGCGGCGATGAATTTCGGAGTGGCTTTTGGAGGTCCGGTAGTCGAGGCTGCAGCTGTACACGGAGCCAACCCAGCGTGGAGGATGAACGCTGTCTGGTTGCTCCTCATGACGGCTGGGGCCGTTCCGAATTTGCTTTATTGCGCATATCTCATGCGCTCCAAACGCACATCGGCCAATTTTAGCGTGAACGGAACGGGGCATTACTGGCTTTTCGCAAGTGTAATGGCGGCTTTCTGGTTTGCCAGCACACTGATGTACGGCGTCGCCACCTTAAGACTCGGTGTGCTCGGCCCGGTTTACGCTTGGCCATTCTTCATGTCACTGATTGTGATCGTTTCGAGCGCGATCGGAATTTTGGCGGGCGAGTGGAAGAACGCAATGAGTTCTGCCGTTGGCTTACAGTTCGCAGGAGTAGGCGTACTGACGGCGGCGGTGATCGTGCTGTCCTACACCGGACGTCACCTGTAGGGAGCAATGATGAAGGTGATCGCGGTAGATCTGGGCGGTACGCACGCGACCGTTGCTCTGGTTGAAGACCGGAATATCCTCGCGACTGAGGTGATCGGGTTGGAACGGGTCGACGGGCTCGCTGCCGTGCTTCCACTTCTCGCGGAGGCCACATACCGGGTGATGTCGCAGGCTGCAGTGGATCGTTCGCAGGCCAGCGCATTTGTGCTGTGTTTCTGCGGCCTCGCAGATCCTGCAACGGGCCGCGTAGTCTCGACCAACCAAAAGTATGATGATGCCACCCGCATCGACCTTCCTGCCTGGTGCCAGCGCGAGATGGGCCTCCCCTTCATGATCGAAAACGACGCACGCATGGCCTTGCTGGGCGAATGCTACGCAGGCGCGGCACAGGGCGAGACGGATGTCGTAATGGTGACGCTAGGCACCGGCATTGGCGGTGCCGTGTTGATGAATGGCAAGGTTCTGCGCAGCAAGCACATCCTTGGAGGCAACCTTTGCGGACACATTCCCGTCGACTTCAACGGTCGCCGTTGCACCTGTGGAGCCATCGGGTGCGCGGAAGCGGAAGCGGGGGGCTGGTCACTGCCGCTTGTTGCAAAGGCCTGGCCGGGATTTGCCAAAAGCGCGCTGTCACGCGAACCCGCCGTGAGCTTCCGCTCCCTGTTCGAACATGCAACCCAGGGAGACGGCGTCGCGTGCGAAATTCAGGAGCGCTGCCTTCGCGTTTGGGCGACGCTCACGATCGGACTTATTCATTCGTTCGATCCGGATGTTGTTGTTTTCGGCGGAGGGGTGCTGGCGAGCGCGGACGTGATTGTGCCTTACATTCAGAAACACGTGATCGAGTACGCTTGGACACCTTGGGGCAAGGTAAGGATCAAGCCGGCCCAACTAGGTAGTCGCGCCGCGCTTCTCGGAGCTATACCGCTGCTGACAGGAGGACCGGCTTCTGTGCTAAGCGATTGACGCGAACACTTTTCGGCCGCTTTCCAAGGGAAACATGAAATTCCCGACTGGAGCCACGATCACAACAGTGGAATGTCGAAATCTAGCGGTAGATGACCGCCAACTTGGCCCTGTCAATCAGATACGTGGGCAGCTACAGTGACGGATTGGACCTAAGCGGTTTGTTTAACACCGCTCAGACACCGGGACCCGGAACGCCGGCTCAAGTCAATCAACGGCAACCATTTCCGTGGATCAGCGGCACTCCATTCTTTGGGACTGATCACGGGAACGCGAATTACAACGGGGTACAGGCGAAGGTGGCCCATCGGTTCACCCGTGGCTTTCAATATCTGGTGTCGTACACGTGGTCGAAAGCGATCGATACAGGCAGCAGCGGATGGTTTGCGGCTGAAAATGGCCCAGGAGGGTCTTCCTCACTCCAGAACTACTATGATCCGAACGGCAGCCGAAGTGTGTCGTCGTATGATATCCCGCATCTCCTTCCGATGAGCGGGATCTGGGAGCTACCCTTCGGGACGGGAAGGAAATACTTCAGCCAGCATGGTTTGGCCGGTCGGCTCCCGGGCAATTGGCAAACAAACGGAGTTGTTCAGCTGTGTTCCGGAGAGCCCTGCAACCTGTCTGTCTCGGGCGACGTAGCTAATATCGGAAACTCAGTGCCCTGGTGGAATTATGCGATGCCGAACTTGGTCGGGATTCCCCACCCAGCGCATCCAACAAGTCAAGAGTGGTTCAACCCGGGCGCGTTTGCGCCATCATTCTCTCTCTTACGGGAACTTTGGTCGTAACATTCTGCGAACACCTTCTGTGGCGGATGCGGATTTCTCGTTGTTCAAGAACTTCGTCGTGACTGAGATAACAACTCGTTCATTTCGGGCCGAGTTCTTCGACATCTTCAACATTCAGAATTACGGCGCACTTGATAGTTTGATCGGCGACCCTGCCGCCGGGCGCATAAACGCATTATAAAAGGGCGCCCCTTGGAGTAGGTTTTGATCGTTCGCATCTTGACCTACAGAAAGGAGCACCCTCGTGAATGATGCCAAGTATATTGGGCTGGATGTTCATCAAGCAACGATCTCCGCAACCGTTCTGGATTGCACCGGCAAGTTGGTGATGGAGTCCATCCTCGAAACGAAAGCGGCAACCATTCTGCAGTTTATCCATGGTCTGCGCGGCAGTTTGCATGTGACCTTCGAGGAAGGCACCTGCGCGGCCTGGTTGCACGATTTGCTCAAGCCTCATGTCACACGCGTGTTGGTCTGTGATCCGCGGAAGAATGCGCTACTCAAGGTCGGCAACAAAAGCGATCGCATTGATTCGCGGAAACTCGTCGAGCTGCTGCGCTCGAACCTTCTCCGGTCCGTTTATCATGAACAGACCGGCGTACGAACCGTTAAGGAGCTGGCGCGCAGCTATTTGACGATCACCAAAGATCTCACGCGGGTGATGACTCGCTTGAAGGCGATCTACCGAAGCTGGGCCATCCCCTGTGCCGGTCAGCAAGTTTACGCACCGCGTTATCGTGCCGAATGGCTGGCAAAAATCAGCGAAGCCGGCGTGCGCCGCCGGGCGGAACTTTACTACCAACAACTCGACGCGCTGCGCCCGTTGCACCAGGAAGCGCGGCGGGGTCTATTGGCCGAGGGCAGGAAGCACAACGCGCTGAAATTGCTACGTCAGATTCCATCGATCGGTCCCATTCGGGCGGTTCTCTTGCTCGCGCTCATCCAGACACCGCATCGATTCCGCAGCAAGCGACAACTGTGGGCCTACAGCGGTCTGGCGTTGGAAACACGCAACAGCGGGGAATACTGCATGGTGCGTGGCCAGCTCAAGCGCTCCAAGAAGGTCGTAGCCATCCGCGGGCTCAACAAAAATCATAACCACGATCTGAAAAATATCTTCAAGGGTGCAGCCATTCGGGCCGCTGCTGTCGATGGGCCCTTCCAGGAGTTCTACGCGGCTTTGCTTGCCAAAGGAATGAAATCAGCGATGGCGCGTCTGACCCTGGCACGCAAGATCGCGGCGATCACTTTGATCGTCTGGAAGAAAGGAGTGCGTTTCGACGCCGAACATCTGAAACAACAAGCAGCTTGAGCGTCTGGTCGAGAACCCGCTATCCCTGGGATGCATCTCTAGCGGTGGTCCGTCGGTCCTTGAGACGCTCTGGTTCGAGGGTGAGTATCCACAAGCGCGTTAGGCGGAGCGTGTGCTCTGAGCACCGCGAGTCTCTCGATAAACCATATGCCCCCTCGGACAACCAGAAAAAGCTATAGGCCTCGAGTCTCAGATAGAACCATGGTTGGCACCTTACGACCACACTGCTTGTTTGCGTCAGAAACCGAAGGACGTCGTCACGCCAACGAGATGAATCTCCGGAACCGGGAAAATCACGGATCCTCACTCCAACACATGGGCTGGCGCCAACGAGATGAATCTCCGGAACCGGGAAAATCACGGATCCTCACTCCAACACATGGGCTGGATGGCAGGAAGAATTTCTCCGTTGCCTCCGGTCGAGGGCGAAGCATTTTTCTTGACATCCCCTTTTATAGAACGCTCTTGTATTGCATGGTCTGGCCAACTTCCGGCTGGTCGGCTACTCTTACCTAATCCCGGTTACTTCACCCGCCACTCGTGCCGGTGATTCAACAATGGGGCGCGAAACACAGAGTTGATGGTGTCATTTGGACTGACTTGCGTTCAAATTTCGACGATGAAACAGGAAACCCATTTACGGTGGAACGAGCCAGAGACTATCTCCTAGGGCTTCCAAAGTCAGCCGCGGATCGGGCGCGCCGGTACATTAACAATGCACCGCCAGAGGTTGACACACCGCTGCGTCGGCAATGCAGGAAGCTCGTTGGCTGTAATCTGGTTCCAACTTGGTTCCAACGAAGGGCCGCTAAACCGGCGTTTTTTCGGTATAAGCGGTGCCGATTCAACGGTTTTGAGGTTTGTTAACAGCCTTGAGACCAACTTAATCACAATTTGCCGGAGCCGAGACAAATCGAGGGGAATCAGCAAGTTCTGATCAAATGGGGCTAACTCAGATTCACCTTCTCTTTTCATCTTTCGTTACCATTTGCCGCCATTCATCACCGTTCGCATGACACCTACATGACACCGCGCACCTGCCTTGGGCGCACGACACTCGACTCCAACAGCTCCATCCGTTACTTCTAACTACTAACGTTTCCAACAAATCGGGGAATCTGCTTTTCGCTCAAAGCTAACCCCAATGTGGTGAAAACGTTCGATTCGTGCACAGTTCGTGCACAGCGATACTAGAACTCGTGACTTACCGAGCTGGAACTTCTTGAGGGGCACTCGGCGTGTGGGGCTTGCGAACTCTCAGTGAATGCCGAAGCGCAGTTCAATCCGCAAGAACCCTGCCTGTCACGCAGAAGTCGCGGGTTGGAGTCCCGTTGCTCCCGCCAATATATTTGCTGCCTCGCGCTCGATTTGAGTAGGGTAACGATTACCTTTTCTCGGCGTGGCCGATCGCAGTCGTAGGCGAGTTTGAGAACGAAATCGAAAAAGCAGGGAGTTCCCAGAGGCAGAGATGCTCCCGTGGGGATCGCAAGCGTTCGCGGTCACTTCTGCGCCAACCACAAGACGGGGCCAGCGATGCGAAACGAGTACGCGTAGCGACCAGTGAGAGCGGCCGGCAAATCGACGCTCAGGTTGTCACTCTGTTGGGACCACACAAGCTGATCCGCAACTCCTAACATGTAAATTTTCGTGCCGGGCTTCACAGAGAGGGCTTTGAACGTCGCCGTGCGCGCTTTGGGCTGTCCCAGGAGGATCGCGTACGTTGCGGACTCCTTTTGTGTGAAGCGGACAGGAATGCCTTCGGCGGTCTCGCCGGCAGCGCGTTTCCAGGGATGAGTGGAATAGATGGCTTCGCCGTTTACCTGCAACCACGTGCCTAGGGCTTTGAGTCGCTTCATTTGGACATCGGGAATGGTGCCGTCAGCTTCCGGGCCAACATCGAGGAGAAGGTTTCCGTTCTTACTGACGATGTCCACCAGGAGATAGATGAGCTCACCCGGTGCAATCGTTTCGGCTTCACCTTCGGCTCGATTGTAACCGAACGACCGCCCCAGGCCTCGGCATTCCTCCCATTTCTTCGGATTGATTTTTTCCAACGTCTGATATTCCGGAGAAATGAAATCGGAATGCTTCACGCCGAACCGGTCATCGATCACGCCGTCCGGGACGGCCTGATAGTATTCGGCCATGATTTGGAGAGGATGTCCGGACTTGGGGTAGTCAATATCATTCCAAAGGAGGGCTGGCTTATAGCGTGTGATAATCTCCCGAAACTGAGCATCGGCATACTTTCCATAGGCTTCGCTCTGGGGTTTCACCTTTTGGTAGTCGGCCGCCACACGGATGGGACCCGGAACGAATGTCCAGTCGTACCCGCCGGAGTAATAAAGTCCCATTCGCAAACCTTGTTGATCGACGGCCGCGGTGAGTTCGCCAACGAGATCGCGAGAGGCGTGCTGGCGGTCTGCGGGCAAGGAAGGATTCGGCGTTGCGCTTGGCCAGAGCGTGAAGCCATCGTGGTGCTTGGTAGTTAGCACAACGTACTTGGCGCCGGCGTCGCGAAAGACTTTGGCCCAGTCTTCAGGATGCCACTTCTGAATCTCGCGATTGAAGATGGGCGCAAAATTGTAATAGTCGTAGTCCGCGCCGTAGTGTTCTTTGTGATAGGCCTGCGTTGGTGAACCATCGAGACGCATGCTGTTCAGATACCACTCGGCATAAGGATTGTGAGTGATGTAGTCCAAGGACTCGAAATCGTGCTCGGAGTGCACGGTGGGAGCCCAACCAGGGACAGAGTAGAGTCCCCAATGGACAAATATCCCAAGCTTAGCGTCGGCGTACCACTGCGGAAGCGGATGCCGATCCAAAGATTCGATGGTCGGCTCATAGTGCGAGGGAACTTGAGGCGTGACAGGAGCGAGGATAAAGAGAGAGCTGCTTAAAACCAGAATGCTCCCGAGTTTCCAGTCGAAACGAGAAAGAAACATTTGGCAGCCCCCGAATGGAATCAACAACGATAAGCTTAAAACGAGGTGCACCCTCTGGAAAATTCCTCTGCTCATCCCCCCATCTACTCACCCCACACCTCGAGGTAGTGCTCCATAAAATGATTGGTTATGTGAATGACTACTTGCTCAGCGAGCTGAGGATTGCCCATACGGATGGCGTCGACGATACGCTGATGGTTGGGGATTTGCGGCACCCACGGACTGGCGTCAAGGCCCTTGGCCAAAGCACGCATGAGCGTGAATGCGTACAGCGGAACAATCAGCCGCAGGCCGTTTTCGAGCAAGAAGGGATTTCCCGGTTTTTTCAGAATGCAAACGTGAAACCTCTGAACGCGGTCAATCACGCTGCGCACATCGCTGGTTTCCACGGACCGCCGGAGCTCCGACATCGCGGTTTCCAAATCCGCAATGGGCAGCTTTTCCTCGACGATGATGCGCGCGGCCAATCCTTCGAGCGCGCCTCGGACCTGGTAGGTGTGAATGATAGCGGAATCGGTCAATCGGAGAACGCGAGCGCTGCGACCATGCCCTTTGGTTACGAATCCCTCGGCGATCAAAATGTTCAAAGCTTCGCGCACGGAAACCTGCGCCGCGCCGAATTCTCGAGCCCAACGCCTTTCGATTATTTTCTCGCCCGGCGCGAGCTTACCGCTAAGAATGGCTTCACGAAGCTGGGCCGCCAAGCTCTCCTTCAATAAACCCGAGTTTGGAAGGGCGTTGCCCTCCATTGAGGTCCCGTGTTGTGAAGTTCCCGGAATATTGCTGTAGGTTGACATTTGCTTCGTTTGAGCCGCCGACCGGCCTCGAAGCGCCGAAGATTCATTTCTCCGGACGGCGAATCTCTGCGAGACCCTTGACTCCATTGTGCGTTAGAGGGTCTTCGTTTCCAAGGTCAGGCGCACTCTGACCCCGAAAGCCCAAGTACAGGCTCAAAGAACCAGAAGTAGCTGGGATGCGGCTCGCGCTCCTCGACCACGATCACCGAGCCGCCCCTTCACGCGCCTTACCGCGAATGAAGGGCGAGCACAGCCGAAACGTGCCAAAACCCGAGTCTCAGAAGATGATCTTCGCCCCCAACTGCAACTGGCGCGGGCTGTTGGCCGTACTGTTTGCTTTGCCAAAGCTCGATAAATTCGAAATGTCGTTGCCCGGCCTTCCAAAAATAACAGTGTTAAATATGTTGAAAGCTTCCGCTCGAAATTCGATGCGCCGACCTTCTCCCCAGAACGGGAATTGGCGGAAGATCGATGCGTCAAGGTTCCAGAACGAGGGCGAGCGGAATGCATCGCGCCCACTATTCCCAAAGGTAAATTGGGCAGGAACGGCAAAAGCGCTGGTGTTAAAGATGCAGTTAACGCTTCCGACGGGACTGCCGTTTGGACACGATCCGCTATGCGGGTCGCCGACAAGATTGGCCCGGTCATATTGCGCCCAGGAAACATTCCCAGTGTTGGCCAGGTCGCTGGCACCGTAGAATACGTTGAAGGGAACGCCGGACCGCGCGGTAAAGATGTTGTTGAGCTGCCAATTTCCGAGGACATAGTCAAGTACGCTGTTTTTTGTCGAAAACCGCATTCCGCGGCCAACCGGTATCTGGTACAGCATATTCACCGACAGCGTGTGCCGGAGGTCAAACCCCGACGGGCCGCGGCTTCCCCGGACATTGTAGGGATCCGTAAGCGATTGTCCTTCGACGCCGAACCAGCCCGAAGAACCCTCGTCGATCGATTTCGCGTAGGTGTAAGCGACTTGATAAGCCAAACCGTTGCTGTACCTCTTGTTTACTTCGACCTGGAGAGCGTTGTAGCTGCCATTGCCGATACTGCGATCGTAGAAGGTCGGCGCAATATACGGAAACGGTGCTCGTGCTTGAGGATCTCCAGGGCCAGGCGTCAAAGCGGTATTGTAGTATCCACCGACGTTGAGGCGCCGGGAGCCCGACCCGACATAGTTGACGTCCACGGTCGTAGAAGAATTCAACTCGCGCTGCACGCCAAAATTCCATTGCATCGAGTAAGGATTTTTGATGTGAGGATCGTAAAACCACAGCACCTGCTTGAACGGCGTTGGCGCTGGGAACAAGCCGCTGCCTCCTCCCGCAAACGGGTCCTGCGCAGTAGTAGTGGGAGTCGCGGACGTTGAGCTTGGCTGATTCAGGTTGTTGGCAATTAACTGGCCGATGTCGGGCCATGCGCCCTCGATGTTTTGGGCCATCTGCGATACTGCGGCCCAGTTGTCGTACACGATCCCGGCAGCTCCGCGCAGGACGGTTCGGCTACCAAGCCGATAAGCAAAACCGACACGCGGACCGAAGTTGGTAAGTGTGTCGTGGGCGATTTTTCCTCGGGGGTCGACGACGACGTGGGCTGGCAACGTGCCATTGCCAGGAATGCACGGAGCGAAGCCCCGCACAGTGCAAGGTGGCGGAAGTTTTTGAAGGACATAGGTGCCGTTGCTGAAATCATAGTCTCCGGTTTCGATTCCGCCCTGCTGACCTATGGTGGCGTTCGTTCCGTATGGAGGAATGAACGTGCGGTCGTAGCGGAGGCCAAAATTGAAGGCGAGCTTGGAAGTGGCCTTCCACGAGTCCTGGATGTACAGACTCATTAAGCCGCCGGGGCGAGTTGTCTCGTGCACATTTCGACGGTTAGCGCCATCCGGAACATTCAGCAGGAAGGAGCTCAGAGGGTCGCCCGGCTGCGGATTTTGGGGGGCGCTCTGTGGGTTCCCAGTTTGCCCACCCGCGAAACTAAGAGAATCGTAGGAGAGTGGGCTTTCGAACCTATTGCTCGTGAAACCACCTCCAAACGTGAGCGTGTGATTACGCACGATCTTGGTCAGATTTCCGCTAACTTGATGACTGTCCGTCGCCTTCGGAACGTTGGTGATGTTCTCTCCGCCGCTGGCGTAGCCGCTGATTCCCGGACTCGGGATGAGCGAGGCACCTCCCGCAGCAGCGAATCCGCCGACGAAAGTACTGGAAAAACCGACGGTAGAGAACAAGTTGGCGGGTGGGTTCGTGAAGCGAGTCGCCGAGTTGTCCTGATTTGTGGTCCGTGCGTACTGAACCTGAAGCACGAGACTTGAGTTGAAAGTATGTACGTAACTGGCGCCCCAATTTCGGCCAGGGATTGACCCATGCTTGACCAAGCCCGGGAGGCCGCCGGAGGTAGTCAGCAAACTGTTGATAGCACTGTACCGGAAAAACACAGTGTTCTTCTGGCCGAAGTTTTGGTCGATGCGGACGTTGTACTCGTTCTGGGTTTGGTGATTGGGAGTCGGGTCGATCGCGTTATCCCCTGAGCTGTCGAGTATTGGACCGGCGGGAGGAAGTACGGCCTGGATAAAGGCTACCATTCGAGGATCGATGAGGTTAGATGGGATCCGATTTCCGGGGAATGGATCGCGAATGAACTTCCCGGGGTTCGCAGGATCGGGGCGAGTTGAAAACGGGTTGTAGATCTGGGTGGGGAAACTGCTCTCGTCACCAGCCAACTGGGCTGCGGTGGGAACTTTCAAGAGGGAGTCGTTGTTCTGCGTGTAACGGAATCCCTGGTAAGCAAAATAGAAGAAGGTCTTGTTCTTTCCGTGGTAGACCTTGGGGATCCAGACCGGCCCCCCGAAAGAAGCGCCAAACTGATTCTGCCTGAAGGGCGTAACTTTCTTCAGAAAGGTGTTGCGCGCGTCGAAGGCCGTGTTGCGGACGTATTCCCAGGCGGTCCCGTGATACTCGTTAGTGCCGGACTTGGTGACGACGTTGATCACGCCGCCGAGTACGGAGCCGAACTGAGCGCTGTCTGCGTGTGAAACGACCTTGAACTCTTGTATGGCGTCGACGATGGGTGGTACCGAATAGGTGCTCTGGAAACTCCCGAAATTATTTAAGCCGTCGGTAAGAAAAAAATTGCTGCGGTTGGTCTGACCGTTCACGGCGGGAAAGATGAACGCCGAGCCCACGGAAATAGGGGCGCCGAACCCGCCTGCTCGTCCGCCCATAGCGTTTTGCGCGACGCTGACGGGCGCCACGCCTGGAGTCAACGACAACAGCTGGGTAAAGTTGCGGCCGTTGAGAGGAAGGTCGTTGACCTGTTTTGTAGCGATCACGGTGCCCAAATCCGCGGTTGAAACGTCAAGCTGTTCTGTTTCCGCGGAAATGGTGACGACTTCTGATTGGGATCCGACCTGCAAGGAAATATCGATGGAGGCGGTCTGGTTCACCGCCAGAATGAACTCAGCGACGCGCTTAGTAGCGAAGCCAGGAGCGGTCGCTTCTAGGGCATATTTGCCGGGGCCGAGATTGAGAAAAACGTAGTTGCCAGCGTCGTTGGATACGGTCTTGTGCTCGATCGTGGTGTCGACGTTGCGTAACGTGACCGAAGCATTGACGACGGCTGACCCGCTAGCGTCGCGAACAGTTCCTGTGACAGAACCTGCGGAAAGCTGGGCGTTGGCAGAACCAGGAGACAGAAAGAATGTAATTACGAAGAGTGCGAGGAAGGCAAACTCAAAGGAAGCCCATTTCTTGGACAAGTGCATGATACCCCACCTCCCACAAAGTGAAGCGTCTAGCGCCTCGGTGTGGGGTATCGTAGTACAAAAACACTAATACATGTCAAGCGTTTTTTTGCTCATTGAATGCTCATACGTGGAAATAATAGGATATAGACCCTGATGCAGAGGACTATGAGCGCTCATATTTACATTTGAGCGCTCTAAATTCGGAACGATCATAAAGGATTAATACGCGTTTTTGGGGCAGTGCCCAGTTTGACCCAGCGCAGAAGTCCCATTCGCTGTAACAGATGCTTATTGCGCTCTCAATTTGCCAGCTTGACAATTCGTTCCGCTGAAAGGGCTTCTGCCAATGAGCGGCTACAATCCGTCTACCCGCCACAGAGTAACGCGCCTCCGTCAAGGAGCGCTCCTACCCGTCGCTGGATTTGTGTTTTACCTCGGGCTCGCTTCCGGGGAATTCCAAGGAATCACGAAGGTCCGATCGGCGGGGGCAACTCGCCTGCAGAACGCAACAAAGACCGTGCAAGGTGGATTCGTGGGGTCGCGAAGTTGCGTTCCGTGCCATCAGAACATCTATGACAAATTCGCCAAAACCAACATGGGGCGCTCGATGACCCGTGTCACACGCCGGTTGCTGGCGAACTTGGTCGCCTCTGGGTCATTGTATGACGAGAAACTCGATCAGCATTTTGAGGTTTTCGCTCGAGAAGGAAAACTATTTCAGAGCCAGTACGCCATCGAGGCCGGAGGAAGCGAGATATTCCGTGAGACTCATGAAGTTCAATGGATTATCGGCTCCGGAACCAATGGTTTCGCAGCAGTGACGAAAAATGGCGCGTATTTCTTCCAAGGCCCACTTTCGTTTTACTCGAAAATTGGAAGTTGGGCGCTGTCCCCAGGATACGAGTTCGGCAACTACGGATTCAATCGCCCGATCTTAGCGGGTTGTGTGGCGTGTCACAGTGGCCAAGCAATGCCAGCGGCAGACGGTAACGGCCGCTTTCAGGATCCGCCCTTCCAGGAACTTGCCATCGGTTGCGAAAACTGTCACGGTCCTGGACAGCAGCACGTCCGAGAAATGACACAGGAAGGAACGGTGGTGCGGACAGGACGCGCCTCAATCGTCAACCCGGCTCGGCTGCCACCCGCACTCGCCGACAATATTTGCATGTTCTGCCATCAAACTGGCGATGTGCGGGTCTTAAAGCCGAACAAAGAGTACCGAGACTTCCGTCCGGGAGAACCTCTAGACGACACTTTATCGATCTTTTTGGTGCCGCCGAAGCGCGAATCGCCTCCTCCGTCGGACCACGTTGAGCACTACTATTCCATGATCCTCAGCAAGTGTTACCGGGGCAGCAGCCGTGGGCTCAGCTGCATCACTTGCCACGATCCTCACGTGCAGCCTTCGCGCTCTGAAGCGTCCGCGTATTTCGCCGGAAAGTGCGCTGGCTGCCACACGGACAAGAGCTGCAAAGTTCCGCTGAGCGTGCGAAAGCAGCAGAAACCTCCGAACAATTGTGCGGGTTGCCACATGCCGAAACGCGACGTCGGCGTAATCTTGCATTCCAGCGTGACAAGCCACCGCATTATGGCCCGACCCGACGAACCGCTCCCTGAGGCAGCTTTTCATCAGACTACCTCGGCTCTGCCTGACCTGATCCATCTGAGCGCTGTTCCGGCACAAAAAGAGGAAGCCCCTCCAGGTTTGACATTGCTTGCGGCATACGGCGAACTCATGGACAAGGCGCCTGAATATCGCGAGCGTTATCTTGCACTACTGGCAGAGTTGGACCATTCGCAGCCGGAAAATGCGCTGGTGCAGGCTTCTTTGGGGCGAAAGGCTTTACTCGACGGAAGAGCGTCGGAAGCAGACGTCCACTTGCGGCACGCCCTGACGACTGGCCTCCCGCAAGCCACAACTTACGCAGACCTCGCGGAAGCACAAGTGAACCTTGGCCAGGAAAATGAGGCGATACTATCGCTCAAAAAGGCCGTCGAACTGGACCCTTTCAACGCCGGTTTCCAAAAGAAATTGGTGCTCCGATTTATTGAGATGAAGCAATATGCGCAGGCGCGAGCCGCAATGCAACAATACGTTCAAACCTTTCCGCAAGATTCGTTCATGCGGCACATGCTGAACCGTGCCAATTCCACGGAGCAGCCGAAATGAGCCCTGTGCCTTGGCCGACTGCTAGCTTCCGCATGAGATCGGTTCTAGCTTGTACTCTCGGCGCGGCCTTGCTGGCTTCTTCCAAGTCCGGCGAGCCATCGAGAATTGCCTTCGAGAACCGCCAAGAGCGGTCTGGCGTGGCGTTCGTCCTGAACAACGGCACCACGAATGACAAGCCCATCATAGACAGCACGCTGGGTGGGGTCGCTTTGCTGGACTACGACAACGACGGTTACCTAGATATTTTTTTCACGAATGGCGCCAGCATTCCTGGCTTAGACAAAAGCAACCCGGCATTTTCCAATCGGCTCTACCACAACAATCATGATGGAACCTTTACGGACGTGACAGAAACAGCCGGAGTGGCCGGCGAAGGGTACAGCATGGGCGCGGCCGCAGCGGACTACGACAATGACGGATGGACCGATCTCTACGTCACCGGAGTGAATCGCAATATCCTGTACCACAACAACCATGACGGCACGTTTACCGACGTAACGCAGAAGGCAGGGGTGACGGGTATTTTCGAAGGGAAGAAGCTGTGGTCGGTATCGGCAGCGTGGATAGACTACGACAACGACGGGCTCCTCGATCTCTTCGTGACCAACTATCTGGACTGGTCCGTTGAGAATTCACGCGTATGCGGACCGCCAGGCAAGCGCCTGTCCTGCCTGCCCTCTCTGTATAAGGGAGAACCAAACATTCTGTACCACAACAACGGTGACGGGACGTTCACAGACGTTTCTGCTGTAACCGGCATCGCGAAGTGCATCGGCAAAGGGATGGGTGTTGCCATCGCCGATTATGACGATGACGGATGGACTGACATTTTCGTCGCCAACGATAATGAAAGAAATTTCTTGTTCAAGAACCAGCGCGGGAAGGCGTTCGACGAAGTCGGCGTCGAATCGTTCGTCGCGTACACAGACGACGGCGTTCCGGTGTCAAGCATGGGCGTTGATTTTCGCGATTGGAGCAACAGCGGAAGACCCGGCCTCTTTGTAACGGCGCTTGGCGGCGAAACGTTTCCCCTCTTTCGAAACGAGGACCGAAAACTGTTCGCGATGGCTACCTACGAGTCCGGCATCGGGTTCGCCAGCTTCAAGATGAGTGGGTGGGGTGCGGGAATCTATGATTTCGACAATGATGGCTACAAAGATTTGTTTAGCGCCAACTCGCACGTCAGCGAAAACGCGGACGTGAACCCGCAGCAGCAATATCGGCAGCCGAATGGTGTCTTCCAAAATCTGCGGAACGCAACTTTTCAGGACGTGAGCGCCGAAGCCGGACCCGCCGCGAGATTGCGCGCAGCTCACCGGGGCGCGGCGTTTGGGGATCTTGACAACGACGGAAAAGTTGACGTTGTAGTCTCGGCGATCGGAAGCCCGGCAGAGCTTCTTTACAACACCTCGACCAGCGGTAATCATTGGATCGCGATTGAAACTGTGGGCACCAAGAGTAACCGCGATGGTATAGGCACGCGGATCAAATTAACCGGCCAATCCGGTCTCGTGCAGTACAACGCAGTCACAACTGCGGGCAGCTACGCGAGTTCGTCCGACAAGCGCGCACACTTTGGATTGGGGCGCGATTCTTTGGCCAAGGAAATTGAACTGCGCTGGCCCAGTAGAACGCTGCAGGTCCTGCGAAACGTTAAGGCCGATCAAATCTTGAAGGTCATAGAAAGGTAGCGAGAGGATGAAGGCAACCGCGATGCTTCTACTCTTAGTCTGCATTCCTCCACAGCTACGCACAATACCCTGCAGCGGCACCGAGCAACGGATGGCTTCGATTTGGAAGGAGTTGTCAGCGGGAAATGTCACTGGCGCTGAACAATTGCTCGACGAGATGGACCGCACGCATCCGGAGTGCCCGGAGGCGATTTTGGCACATGCACGGGTCGCAGCGGCGAACCATTCGCCGGTCGAAGCCGAAGATTTCTTTGTGCGTTATGCGAACCTCGCTCCGAACGAGGCCAGGGCTTATTCCTATCATGCACGTTTCTTGCTGGAACGGGGGCAATACCCACGAGCAGATCTCCTTTCGGGACAGGCGCTCGAAAGAGACCCGAATGATGTAGTTGGACTTGCGGTGCATGGCGAGATCCTGGACATGAAGGGGGATACGCAGGAGGGCATGGAGTTGCTCGAGAAAGCCTGTCGGCTTGATCCACGAAATGCGGAGGCGCAGTTTCGACTGGCGACGATCTACGATCGCTTCAAGCGATTTGCCGATGCTGTGCAACACTTCGAGAAGGTCGTGGACACCGATCCGCGGGACGCGCGGGCATGGGATTATCTGGCCCTGGATTTGGAGCCTCTCGGCGAGGTGGAACGTGCCGACCTCGCCTATCGCAAGGGCTTGGCCGTCAATCAGCCAGGTCCTCATTTCGATGCCTTTCTTGATTACAATTACGGACGGTTTCTGATGAAGCGCAATGATCTCACCGCGAGCAAAAATCATCTGGACCGCGCGGTGGAGCTGACTCCCGATTTTCGAGCGCCGTGGTACGAACGCGCGAGACTGAACCTGCGACTCAAGAACAATCAGCAGGCCCGAGAAGATGCGGAGAGGGCGGCCAACATTCGGGATTCACGAGGGATCATCATTGATCTTCAACTTTATGTGTTGCTGGAACAAATCTACACTCGCCTGGGAGACGCAGCATCGGCAGAAAAATACGCGAAGCTGAGCCAGCGGACCCCGGTGCCACCGCGGAAAGACTAAGGGCAATTTCAATTGATGATGGATCGCCGATATTTTGCGCTGGGACTCGCGTGGTGTGCTGCAGCCCGCTGGCTCCCTCAGGTGGCCAAACCAAAACCGCTACCCACCTTCCTCGATGTCAGTTCGAAGTCGGGCGTTCACTTCCGGCATCAGCCCAGTCGTACGAGTCAAAAGTATCTGCCCGAATCGATGGGAGCCGGCGTGGCAATGTTCGATTACGACAATGATGGCTACCAGGATCTATTCTTCGTCAACGGCGCACGGTTGCTGGATCCGATGCCGAGCGGTGCGTCTCCTGACAAGTCCGATCCGCGCTTTTGGGACCGGTTGTATCGCAACAATAGAGACGGCACATTCACCGATGTTACGGAAAAGGCGGGCTTGCGCGGTTCTTCGTACGGGATGGGAGTGGCCACTGGAGACTACGACAACGATGGACACACCGACCTGCTCGTTTCTAACTTAGGCGGGAATACCCTTTTCCGGAACAATGGGGATGGCACATTCACCGATGTCACAAAAAAGGCGAGAGTGGGCGGTAGCGGGTGGTGCGCTGGTGCTTGCTTCGTGGACTACGATCGAGACGGCTTTCTGGATCTGATCGTTACGCGGTACCTCGATTGGGACTTTGCGAAAAACGTCTACTGCGGCTTACATCGCCCGGGATATCGGTCGTACTGCCATCCTGACCAATTTGGTGCCGTATCTTGCCTGGTCTACCACAACAATGGCGACGGAACTTTCAAGGACGTTTCGAAGGCTTGTGGTATCGCAGCCTCACCAGGAAAGGCACTGGGGATTGCAATAAACGATTTTGATCGCGACGGATGGCCGGACATTCTTGTCGCCAACGACTCGTTCCCGCAGCAACTCTTTCGAAATAATCACGACGGCACATTCTCCGAAGTGGCGCTCGAGTCCGGTCTCGCTTTCGATCAGGATGGCAAAACCTTCGCGGGCATGGGAGTCGACTTCGCCGACTATGACAACGACGGTTGGCCAGACGCCTTCGTCAATGCCCTTTCCAATCAACGATATGCACTGTTCCGAAACAGCAAGGGGAACTTTGACGATGTGAGCGACTCGGTTGGCATTAGCGAAATCACGATGCCGCACTCCGGCTGGGGAACAAAGATGATCGACTACGACAACGACGGCTGGCGCGACATCTTTGTCGCTCAAGGACACGTCATGGACAATATTGAGCTGACCGACCCTTCGCTTCGTTACCTCGAACCACTCCTGCTCATGAAAAACAATGCGGGGAAGTTCCGCAATGTATCGCAAGAAAGCGGTCCGGCGTTCCGGGTGCCGTTGTCGGCGCGAGGCGCCGCTTTCGGAGACCTGGATAACGATGGATGTATCGACATCGCGATCAACTGCAATGACGGGCCCGCGGTCATTCTTCGCAATCAAGGAGGAACTGCGAATCACTGGCTGCTCGTCAATCTTGTCGGCTCGGTCAGCAATCGCGATGGATTCGGGGCTCGAGTCCATATAATTTCGGAACAGGGGTCGGAGCAGCATGCCTTCGTAAGCTCCGCAGGAAGTTATCTGTCAGCGAATGATAAACGGGTGCATTTTGGCTTGGGGGCGTCGCGAAGGGTGCGGCTACTCGAAATCAACTGGCCAAGTGGCATAGTTCAGCAAATAAACTCCGTGGATGCGGACCAGATTATTACCGTTCGTGAGCCAAAGCGCTGAAGACGCCAGCCTTGTATATTCACGACGTGTCGCGACGACTGACGTGACTTCGAATCTGGTTTAGGGCTTTGCCGAAACAAACTGCCGCTTGCCAACTATGCCCTTTCCCTCCTGAATCGTCACGATCTGACCGGCAGCTACCCGTGGATAATTTTCACTCTTGCCGTCAATCCACCGCACAGATAGGTCGGCGGAGTTCGCCTTCCCTAGACCGAAGTGCAGCCGAAAGTCATTCTGCGAAATGAAAGAGCCTCCGCTACGTACCTCGTCAATCTGCCTTTTCCCCTCCGAAACCAATGTGACCCGTGCTCCGATTGCGTCGCTCCCAGAGGCCGTCATCAGTCTAACGAGTAAAGAGTTGCCGATGCGGGGACCGAAGTTCTTCAGCAGCGAGGGAGGCTCATTCATATTGACAATAACGATTTCCAGTTGCCCGTCATTGTCCAAGTCGCCGACGGCGAGCCCTCGAGAAGAGTGCTCGTCGGATATTCCAGACCCGCTCGCTCCGGAGAGGTCAAAAAATTGACCGTCGCCTCGGTTCCAATAGAGGAGTCGTCTTTGCTTGAATTTCTCGGCGGTGTGTCCGGTATCGACCTCCGGATACACGTGTCCGTTGGCGACAATCAAGTCCTTCCATCCGTCGTTGTCGATGTCCAGAAATGCGGTGCCCCATCCGAGATACTTGGTGTTCACCGCTAATCCGGAAGCAATGGTCGCGTCGTCGAAATTATTGTTACCTAAATTTCGGTACAGAGTGTGCGTGTCGTCCGCAAAGTTGGTCTTGAAGACGTCCAGCAGGCCGTCATGATCGAAGTCGCCTGCGGTCAGACCCATTCCTGCTTGTTCGCGGCCATCTTCGTTGTAGGCAATGCCCGCCTGCGCACCTATTTGCTCAAAGCTCTTGCCGGCCAGGTTGTGATAGTACAAATTTGGCGTGGAATCGCAGGACACGTAGATATCGGGCCAACCGTCATTGTCAAAATCGGAGACCAATGCGGTGAAACCGTAGCAGCTCTTCGGTCCGGTGATGTGAACTTGGTCGGAGACATCAGTGAAATTTCCGTGGCCATCGTTTTGATACAACGATATCGTTTCCGGAGGCAGTCCGCGGGGCCCACATAAGACAGGCATTCCCTTCCACTGACATTGCGACTTATCCCCGGGCCGCGGAGTCTGTTTGAGGTCGAAGTCCACGTAGTGCACAACGACGAGATCCTGATAACCATCTCGGTTGAAGTCGAAGAAGGCGCAGCCGGTGCTCCACCTGGGTTTTGGCTGGATGAGCCCTCGCGCCTTCGTTTCGTCTCGAAAAACGCCGTGCCCCTGATTGCGGTATAGGACGTTCTGGCCCCACTGCGTGACAAATAGGTCCGGGAATCCGTCATTGTCGATATCGCCGACGCAGACCCCCTGGCCCCAACCCGTGTGAGCCAGCCCGGCCTTCTGCGTTACGTCTTCAAACTTTAGGCCACCCAAGTTATGGTAGAGAAAGTGTGTCGGCTTGGGAGAAGTCTCATCCAAACGGTCAGCATTCACGAGAAAGATGTCGGGCAGGCCGTCGTCGTCATAGTCAAAGATTGCGACTCCTGTGCCCGTTGTTTCCACGATGTACTGTTTGCCGCGGTCTGCTCCCGAAACATTTTTGCCTGCCAAACCAGCTCGCGCTGCAACATCCTCGTATTGAATGACCGGCGCCTTCATACCGGGAGGTAGGGGCCGGGCTGGAACCGCCGTGCCGCCAGTGGCGACTCCCTGTGCGTAGGCGGCTTGGCAAGCGCTGAAGGTCAAACCTGCAATCGCACAGGCAAAGATAATGAAATAGGTCCTGGCCTTCTTGGCCGACCGCTCGTCCGATCTTATTTTTCTCATCTCGATATGATTGTTCGTCGAAACACTCCGCAACGCAACGACGACGACCGCGTAGTTTGCTTTGCTTCTGTCGCGTTTGACAAGTATTCGATAATCTGGTGTTGTTGCGTTCGAAAGGAGCGCACCGAAACAAATCGACGTTGAGCTTGTCGGCCTTCGTAAAGAGATCACGTACCAGGATCGAGAATGTTTCCCGCGGCCAGCACCGGCAGATTGATTTCGACGATACTATGGTTCGTTATCATCATGTACGGTACTTGTCTGCGAACTGCCGCGGCTCAAAGAGATCAGAGCTGCAAGCGACCTGCTGAATTGGAGCGGGCTCTGGCAAAACAGCCATCAGCGGCGGCGTACGATGCGCTGGGTGCGTACTTTGGGCAGCGCAAGGAGTTTTCTTGCGCCTTTTCAGCGTTTCAGTCAGCGCTCCGCCTTGAGCCCAACTCGTGGGAAGCGCACTACAACTTTGGCCTCGCGTACCTGGAGAGTGGCGATGCGGAACGCGCCACCTTCGAATTCCGAGCCGCGGTGCAACTCAAACCTGAGCTGCCGCAGTCGCATGCAGCACTAGGGACTTCGCTTAGTCACCTGAATGACACCGACGCTGCGATCGAGGAGTTCAAGGCGGCGCTCCGGATAGATCCGCGATCCGTTCCCGCGCTTGATGGCCTGACCAAGGCTTTGATCGAACAGGAGCGCTACTCAGCGGCTATCGCTTATCTGCGAAACGCGCCGCCGGATGACACGTTGCAACTGAATTTGGCCACGGCGTACGCGCGAAATCGAAACAATGACGAAGCGCTGCAAATCCTCTCGCAGATTGCCCGCAAACAGCCCTCGTCTGCTCTAGTTCACTTGAATCTCGGAATCGTCTACACGCAGCAGGACCGCTATCGAGAGGCGGCCGACCAGTTTCGGGAAGTGCTACGTCTTGATCCGAATGACGATGTCGCTCGGGTTTCTCTGGTGAAGGCACTGGCAATTCTCGCTGAGTTCCCCTCCGCATTGCCTGTAATCCGAGAGTACGCGCGACGCAAGCCAGGTGACTTCGACGCGCTGTTTCTCACCGGGGTCGTACGACGCGGTTTGGGAAATTATGCGGATGCCGAAGCCGCGCTCAGGCAAGCCGTTGCGCTGAAGCCGGATGATTACGATAGTCGCTACAACCTTGGTTTTGTTCTTGCCAAACTGGGAAAGACCGCAGAAGCGCGGAAGCAACTAGAGATCGCGCTGAAGCTCAGGCCGGACTCGAGCGATGCGCGCTTTCAACTAGCTGCTGTACTCAGGGCCATAGGAGAGCCGGAGCAAGCTCGCGCTGAACTACAAACCTTCGAGACCGAAAAACGAGAGAGCATCAGCCAAAATGTCGCCGAAACCAAGGCGAACCAGGCAAATCAGTACTTGCAGACCGGTGAGGTTCAACGTGCCGTGGCCCTATATCGCGAATCCATTGCCGATGATCCAAAAAATGGACGGACTTACTACAACCTTGGTCTGGCATTTGATCGTCTTGGGGACTATCGCAGCGAGCGGGACACATTGGAGAAAGGCGTGGCTGTCGATCCTGCGTTCGCTCCTTTGCACAATCAGATTGGTTTCTTGAGTCTGCGGGCGGGCAAGATCGACGAGGCTGAGATGCGGTTCAAGACCGCAACGTCCCTGGATCCCCAATACGCCGAAGCAGAGAACAATCTGGGCGTCGTTTATGGGCAGCAGGGCAAATCTGCTGATGCGGAAAAGCTATTCCGGCAAGCGGTGGAGAACAATCCTCAATATGCTCAAGCATTTGTCAATCTTGGCCTCATCTTGGCCGGTCAGTCTCGATTCCCGGAAGCCAACCAAGCTCTTGAGACGGCTGTTCATCTTGAACCTAATAACACCAAAGCACTCTCTTCTCGAGCCATGGTGCTAACTCGCCTTGGTCAACCTGCCGAAGCCATCACGGACTTTCGGAAAGTCGTCGAGCTTGATTCGCGGTCCCCGTATGCACACCTGAATCTGGGTATCGCTTTCGCCGATCAATTTGATCTCGAGACTGCACTGAAGGAATTTACGGAAGCGGTGAAACTTGCTCCAGACGTTGCAGCTCCACATTACAACAAAGGGAGAGCTCTCGTCGACCTGCAGCGAAACGTGGAAGCGAAACCCGAACTCGAAACAGCCACGCGGCTCGATCCCCACCTCGCGGATGCATGGTATCTGTTGGGGATCATCGCGAAACAGGCGGGAGAGACGCAGAAGTCCGTTGATCTATTCGGAAAGGTCGTTACTGTCGATCCGAACAACGCCGACGCGCTCTTTATGCTGGGACAGGCATTGCTGCGCAACGGGGATCGTCCCAGGGCCGTCCAGTGTTGGCGCAAAGTGATTGAAATGAATCCTGATCACGGTGAGACGCTCTACAACCTATCTCGCCTGCTGGCGCAAACGGACGCAACGGAAGCGAAGCTCCTTCAGGATCGCTTTGATGCCCTGCAAGCCAGGCGTCACATCATGGATCGCGCCCAGACACTCGGAAATTTCGCGCTGTCTTCGGCAGCTGCTCATGACTGGCCGCAGGCTATCGCCCAGTTACAAGAAGGGCTGAGTATCTGCGGCGACTGCAGCGCATTGCAACTCCTGCATAAAAACCTAGGGCTAGTCTACTGCCGGTCCGGAGATCTAAAGAATGGCCGCGCGGAGCTACTTGAGGCGCTAAAGCTCACACCTAAGGATCCGGATATCACGGCTGCCCTTCAATTAATCGAGAAATTGAGTAAATGACGAGCCTGCAGATCCGTCTCGTCTTGGCCCACTTCAAGAGCGACGATAAGAGTCGCTACGCTCAGATTCGGAGAGCTATAACGCTTACGTTCGGGTCGGGCGCCTGCGCGGGTAGGTCGACCTGGAGTTTGGCCTCTGATTGGCGGATCTTCAGCGGCCGGCCGTCCGCCAGCAGATACGCTGAAAGCACTTTTGGTTGCAGGCCATTGATCTCGAGGGGCGAGGATGGCCATGCGAAAACGTGGATGAAGATCTTCTCTCTCTTAGCCGTCACCCTAATAGACGGAACGCCCTGTATTGGCCCATACGTAGTTCCGTAGATCGAATCTCCATTGACCGCGAGCCAGTCTCCTATCGCGCGGAGACGATCCTGAAACTCCGGCTGAATCACACCGTCAGGTTGCGGACCCACATTTAGAAGAAAATTCCCGCCACGGCTGGCCACTTCCACCAAAGATCGAATGAGCATCTGAGCTGACTTGTACTCGTGATCGTGCATGTTGTAAGCCCAGGTGTTATTGATGGTCATACAGGTTTCCCACAACTGAAAGTCCTCCGGCTTGGGAATGGTGGTCTTCAATTTCTGTTGGACGCTCGTATCGACTTCGTTAAAGCGGACATCCTTGGTTGGGATGGCACGGGGAATGAACTGTTCCGGCGTCTGGTAGTCTCCCGGGGGACCAATTCGATCATTCACGAGCGTAGCTGGTTGCAGTTTCCGGATTAGGTCTAAGAACCGAACCCCGCCATATTTCTCCTTGTGATGTAATCCATCGAACCAGATCAACACCACAGGACCGTAGCCGGTCAGGAGCTCGGTCAATTGCAACTGCATGTAGTCCAAATAGAGAGGCCATTCCGGGCGCGCGGGTTCACCGTTCCAGTTTTCCTTGGCCAGCCTCGATGTATCACGGAATGCCGGATGATGCATGTCCGGCGGAGAATAGTAGAAACCAAGCGACATGTCTCGTTCTTCGCATGCGTCGGCCAATTGCTTCACGATGTCCTTGCCATAGGGAGTATTCGTGATCTTGTAGTCCGTGAAGGACGAATCGAACATACAGAAGCCGTCGTGATGTTTGGTGGTGAACACCATGTACTGCTGGCCGGCAGCGCTGGCCAGGTCAACGAAGGCGTGCGGGTCGAACTTAGTCGGATTGAATCGTTTGGGAAGCTCCCGGTACTCCGCTTCCGTGATGCCGCCGGCGGTTGGCTTCATAATGGGCCACGAGGCTTCGACGCTTGCCAGCGAATAGGGTCCCCAGTGAATGAACATCCCGAATTTCGCGTTGCGATACCAAGTCGTCCGCTCCTCCTCGGGGCCGAAGGCCCATCCGACACTTGGCGCAAAGGAAAGCGAAGACGCGGCAAGCGCGAGCTTTATGAAATCCCGTCGATCCTGCGAGGAAGCGCTCATATCCCTTAGATCTCCAGTTTTTGAATGCCAAGGCAGGTCAATCGAGATGAAAAACCTCGTCCATCTCCGCCCACCACTCGCCCTGTTTTCGTGTCGAAAGAGGTTCCTGCATAGGCCCGACCAGAGCCCACCACTCCTTAGTTTGGACATGCGCAGCCATCTTGCTCCAGTCACCTTTCAAATCGCTTCCGTGATATTCGAAGTAGCTGAAGAGCACGCCGTCCTTCAAGTAAATGGAATAGTTCCGAATGTTGCATTCAAGAATCTTGTCCAGGACCTCGGTCCAAACCGCCGCGTGATAACGCTTGTAGGCTTCCTCGCTGCCTGGCTTGAGCTTGATCATCATTCCAAAGCGCTTCATCGTTCCCATCCCTAGGTTCGGTCCTCCGTAGGTTTACGAAACTGAGAAAGAAAATGCTTCATTTAAGCGCTTAGAATTCGCTTGACTGGAGCTTATACGTGACTATAGTTCGTAATGTCAAGATTTAAGCACTTACACTTCCCATGCCAGCTCACTCCTCATTTACGGGAAATGGCTTCGTAAAGCACGACTTGGCGGATCGTTTACGAACGGAAATCATGAATGGCTCGCTGCCCACAGGGGTCCGAATCATTGAGGGGAAGTGGGCCCAGAAATTTGGTGTGGCGCAGGGCTCCATACGCGAAGCGATCAACATTCTGGCGCTAGAGGGATTTGTTAACAAGGAGTCAGGACGGAGTGCGCGAGTTGTCCATCTGACTGAGAAAGATGTCGCCCAACTCTATGAACTCCGCGGAGCACTGGAAGGATTGGCGGCCCGTTTGGCAGTGCAAACTCGCCCCGACCTCTCGAAGATTCAGTCTGCTGTGGATCGTATGCGACACGCCGCAAACGAGGCGAATTGCGAAGCGCTGCTCCAATATGACCTTCAATTCCACCTTGAGCTGTGTGAACTCTCCGGCAATCCGTTTATCGTCGAGCAGAGTCGGCGGCTTCTCGTGCCGTTCTTTGCGTTCGTGCGTATGCGAGTCGCCGCCAGCGGGCAAACAACCTCTCCGTGGGACAAGGACTTGGAAGCACACCAACGAATCATCGATCTTCTGCGCGAAGCGGAGGGCGAGGTGGCAGAGCAGTATGTGAAGAAAGCGATGGCCCGCTTTGCCAGGACAGCTTACGACAACTGGGAGAATCGCACTTCTCATGCCGGATGACCTCGAACGAGAAGGCATCGCGCTAACCAATGACGGAGACGGCGATGCCTGACGCGGCGATCCGTTCGGTCTCGACGTACGACGCACGATTTCCGCTGCCTCCTGGAGCGGGTACAGACTCCGTCCACACCAATTCTGAATACAGCTTCGCGGTCACATCGTTGGCGGGTGAGAACGGCCTTCGAGGAACCGGAATCGCACTCACACTCGGCAATGGCAACAAGCTAGTGTGCGAAGCGATTGAGATGCTCGCCAAGCCTCTCGCCGGCTCTAGTATTGAAGAGCTCATGGCAGACTTTGGGCGTGTCTCTCGCAAGCTGGCAGACGATCCATCGCTCCGCTGGCTTGGACCACACAAGGGTGTGGTTCATCTTGCGCTGGCTTCCATCACCAACGCTTGTTTCGACTTGTGGGCCAAAAGCCGGTGCAAACCTTTGTGGAAATTGCTTCTCGATCTCGCTCCAAGCGAAGTCGTTCGTCTGCTGGATTTGAGCTATCTGGAAGAGGTGTTGAGCGAACAAGACGCAATCGAACTGCTGCAGGGCCAACTTGCCAGCCGCAACCGACGCATCCCGATTCTGCAGAGTGGCTATCCCGGCTACGACACGTCCGTGGGATGGATGGCATACGACGATCAAAAGGTCCGGGACCTGACCCAACGTGCTCTTGACTCGGGCTTCAAAGCTTTCAAGCTGAAAGTAGGATCCGACGATGGGCGTCGCGATTTAAGACGAGCTGCCGTGCTTCGGGAATGCATTGGTGAGTCTGGCGCTCTCATGTTCGATGCCAACCAGCGCTGGAGTCTTCCACGCGCTATCCGGATGTCGCGCGACCTTGCCGTGTACCGGCCTTCGTGGATCGAAGAGCCTACACATCCCGACGACGTTCATGGACACGCCGTGCTGGCGCGCGAAATCGCCCCCACTAAGATCGCGGCGGGCGAGCACATTCCGAATCGAGTCGTGTTCAAGAACTTTATGCAGGCTTCGGCCCTTCACTACGTACAGGCCGACTGCACCAGGCTGGCGGGCGTGAGCGAGTTTCTCACCGTCAGTCTACTTGCGAAAAAGTTCTCACTTCCAGTAGTTCCACACGTAGGGGACATGGGGCAATTGCACCAGCACCTCGTCTTGTTCAATCACATTGCGCTGGGACACGAGCTCTCATTCCTGGAGCACATTCCGCACCTGCGCAGTCACTTCGTTTTCCCGGCGTCGGTTGCGGACGGCTGTTACAAGACCCCACAGGAACCAGGTGCGTCCTGTGACTTGCACTTGTCCCGGGGCGGGAATCACTGATGGGACATCCTGTCGTGGCGGGAGTCTCTCTCGTAATGGTCGCGGGGTTAATGTCCGGCAGTTGCATGCTTCCGTCGAAATTTGTACGTGCTTGGAAATGGGAGAACGTGTGGCTTGTTTTCAGTGTGGTCTCTCTTGTAATCATTCCCTGGATACTCGCCGTTGCTTTTGTGGGCCGTCTGTTCGAAACGTATCGAGTTCTGACCCTTCAGCAGTTTGCCATTCCGATATTGCTGGGTGCCGGCTGGGGAATCGCGCAAATTCTTTTCGGCGTTTCTGTGAAGCGCCTTGGTTTGGGTATCGCGTACGCGATCATCGTCGGCCTCGGCGCAGTTCTCGGAACGCTGGTTCCACTCTTTGTTCAGCAACGGGCGCTCACCAACGAACATGCACTAAGGCTGATATTGAGTGGTGTCGTCGTAATGTCGATCGGAATTTTTTTGACCGCATGGAGCGGTCAAATCAAAGAACGTGCGGCCGCCGTTCATCAGAGACCACCGCACGGATCCTATTTTGCGGCCATATTTCTTGCCGTGCTGTGTGGCCTCATGGCACCCATGCTCAACTACTCGTTTGCCTTTGGGCAAGATATTGCCAAGGCGGCCGTATCGTTCGGAAACCAGCCCGTTCACGCCGCTTACGCAGTTTGGCCGGTTGCACTAGCGGGAGGCCTCGTTCCCAACGCTGCCTACAGTTTGTGGCTGCTTGTCAAAAATCGGACCTGGGCTTTGTTCCGCTCTACGCCGCCAGACTTCTTACGGTCTTCCCTGATGGGTGTTCTCTGGATGGGAGCATTTGGTTTGTATGGAATGAGCGCAACCTACGTCGGTGCACTGGGCACATCCGTAGGATGGGGCCTGTTACAGATGTTCATGATCATGACCGCTACCATGGCGGGAGTTCTGACGGGTGAGTGGAAGCACGCCTGCCGCTCTGCAAGACTGTTCTTGGGCTCAGGCATCGCAGGTCTGACCGTTGCCATTGTGTTGCTCGCAGCTAACAGCGTGTAGGGCGTTCTTTGAAAGGCGTAGATGCTGTGAGAAAACCGTCATGAACAACGGCTGTAAAGATCACATTGGAACGCAACTCCAGAAAATCTCTGCAGCCCACGTTTTTCGAACGTTTGCTATTTTTTCTATCAGTCTTGTGGCTCGGTTCGCACTCCTTTGCGCCCAGGACCAGACTTCTATTCCCGAGGAGATCGAGTGGACCTGGGAAGTTCGTCCGCAACTCGCTGACCCCAAGCTGCCCAACGTCCTTCTTCTCGGCGACTCTATCACGCGCAATTATTTCCCGCAGGTAACCAAAGATCTCGGCGGCATCGCGAATGTCTACCTCATGGCGTCTTCGGCATCCGTGGGCGATACCCGCCTTCCCACCCAAATTGTCGAGTTCGCCGCCCTACAGAGTGTTTCTTTCGCCGTAGTTCACTTCAACAACGGCTTGCACGGTTGGGGATATTCCGAAGCGCAATTCAAATCCGGCTTTCCCATCTTTCTCCGAGCCATTTCGGCACTCCCAGGTCGCGCCGAGCTCATCTGGACTACGATCACCCCGGTCAAACCCGAGGCATCCAATGGCGCCACCAATCCTCGCATCAACGAACGCAATGCGATCGCCCGAGCCTTCATCGAAGCGGAGAGGATTCCCATCGACGACCAACACGCTCTCATGACCCAGCATGCCGACCTCTATGAGGACGCCTTCCATTTCAACAAGGCTGGCTCGGCAATCATGGGCGCCCAGGCAGCGACGAGCATCAGGAGGGCTCTCGAGAAACTCCGGACACGAGCGGCCCGGTCAACATTAGCCGATACACGCGGCGGAACCACTGCCTGCTGCAGCCTTCAAAGACATCTCACACGGAGATCCAACGATGCCCAATCCACCCACCACGGAAAGTCTTGATGCGCGGATTGCCGCAGCCGTTCAAACAGTCCGGCAACCCCGCCCAAAGCGGGTTCGTCCCATCGTTGTCATCGGAGCCGGTGGCATCGTCCGCGCCGCACATCTGCCTGCTTACGAAAAGGCGGGTTTCCCCGTCATCAGCCTAATGGATCAAGACGGAGACAAAGCAGCATCGCTCGCAGCCGAGCGTCGCATTCAACATGCGTGCGGCTCCATTGCTGAAGCGGTGCGCTTCGCTCCACATGACGCCATCTTCGATGTGGCGGTTCCCGCCTCACAGCTTGTCCACATCCTTCCGCAGCTACCCGACCGCGTGACCGTGCTCATCCAGAAGCCCATGGGCGAAACCCTACAAGAGGCTCGCGTCATTCGCGACCTTTGCCGGAGCAAGGGTTTCACCGCCGCCGTAAACTTCTCTCTGCGCTACTCTCCCAATAACCTCGCTGTTGCCGCATTGGCAAGTAGTGGTCTGCTTGGTGAAATCCACGACATCGAAGTCCAAACCAGCACGTATACCCCTTGGCATCTCTGGACGTTTCTTGCCACCTCACCGAGGCTCGAAATCCTTTATCACAGCATTCACTACTTCGACCTTATTCGATCGTGGCTGGGCAATCCTAAGAGCGTTTACGCGCGAACCGTAAAGAACCCGCACACGTCAAACCTCGCGGCCACAAAGACCATCGCCATCCTCGATTACGGGGACTCTAAGCGCGTCTTCATTGCGACTAATCACAACCACAACTTCGGCCCAGAGCGCCAGCATAGCTTCGTTCAATGGGAGGGACTCAAGGGCGGTGCGCGCATCACGATGGGCGTCAACCTGGACTACCCCAAAGGAAAAACAGACACAGCCGAGTACGCCGAGCGTGGCTCAGACGCGCCACGCTGGCGCGATATCCCGGTGAGCGGGAACAATTTCCCCGACGCTTTCATGGGAACCATGGGCGCTCTACAGTGCTTCGCTGAAGGATCCATTTCCACATTGCCGTCGCACTTTGAAGATGCGTTTCAAACCATGGCGCTCGTCGAGGCCCTGTACCGCTCAAGCGAGCTTCCCGGCGAGCCGCTTCCCCTCGATTAGTGACGTACAACCACGTCGACGCAGCAGCTATGGAATCTGATCCGTGCAAGTACCTGGTCTTCAGTCAGAAAACGGGCAACCGAATATCCGTGAGTCCGACTCTTTGGGCGGCAGCGTTTAATTGTAGCGCGTATGACATTGGCCTCTGCGAGGGTAGCTGCGGCTGCGCACCATATGCGGTTTAGTTTTTAATTACACAGCGAGTGCGCCAAGGTCAGCCCTGAATGTATTGTCGTGTTCGAACTATCAATGTTTTCAACAAATCGGGGCATCGGGTTTTTCTGAAAAGAAGCCGTTATCCCATTGGGTAATTTAACGTCCTAGCTTAGCCCCCAATCCCTAAACGCCGGCCATGGAAATACGCTACCAATGAAAAATTCGTTTAATCCCGCCAAAACGTATTTTTGACAATTTCGGGTTTGACATAAACGCTTGCGGCTTCAATACTGCCAGCGAGGAAACCAGCTTATTGGGCGTGTGCTTCATGTCGAGAAAGCCACCGTCCCTCGCACGGTGCACGGCTCGCATGTTCACTCATTTATTGTGACTTCGTCGTGAAAAGCGATTAGTCTTCGCAGGTACGCGTTTCGATTTGGTTGCGTGGGGTCCAAATCTTCTTTCTCTGCATCTCAACTGTGCCCTCTAGGGCGATTCCGCTTCGGGAGGAAATCTTGAAACGCCGCACACTCCGCTTAACCGATTCACCGGCAAAGCGATGCACTAAGTCTCTCTTCCGTCTTGCCGCCTTTTTGGCCGCCACTCTTTCCGTAGTTTCATGCTTCCCTTCCGCCGTTGGGGGTACCGCTCCTACCGATTCTTTGTCATCAGAGGACGCCAACGTCGGGTCACCCGAATCGGCGAGTGTTGCGATTCCAGGGCCATTGCGCTCCTTTTTGCGCATGGCGGGGATCAGCCAGAAGGTCTCGCCTGAAGAAGTTATGCCTTTGCTAGCTCGCAACGTATTCGCATTGGGCTATGACAGGGGCCGGCGGTCAGAATTTCTTATTCTCTTGACCCGCTATGTCCAGCAGGCGCGAGAATTAGTGACTCTGGCAGGTTCCGCTGGTGTCATTCATGTTTCTACTTGCGATGGGGCGAAGCCACTGCTGAAAGTCCTTGGCTATCGAACGCGGGCTGACTGCGGGCAGCGCAGCACGTTCTTGGAGACGGCCGATCCGCAAAGAGCGTTTCTCACCATCGACTCGGGATTTCCGCTGCCGGACCTTGAGAAGGGTCTCCAAGAAGGCCGGGCTTTCACGTATTCCTTCTCGAACTCGCTCGTACCTGCGCCGGCTGTGGAGATCGACTGGATCAAGAAAGAAAAGAAACTTGATGTACTGGACATGCTCTTTGACGATCCGGAGCTGGCTCGCTTCTACTGGGCCTTGGCGCGGATGGATGCCGAAACTCTATCTGTGTTGCGGCAATCGCACGTGCTGAAAAAGATGATGCCGCAAACCGCAGCATTGGATTTCTACGGCAGCCACATCTGCATTCGATCTGGGCGAGTGGTTGTGCCTGGGGGATCAGCCGCGGCGCCCGTGTGGAAAGAACTCGTAGGAGCGAGCCCTGACTCTCCGGGAGAATTCATCCCTAAATTATTCGCAAAGGACAGTGGCTGGCTTGCGGCGTATTTCGACGACCTCTCAAGTGCACCTCCGTCACAGCAAAGTCATTTCACCGAACCTGCCCGGCTGCGGCGTTTCTATGAGATGTTCCGCGGGGAAAGTTTTTCCGACACTCGAACGGGCGTGTTTCGGCAAGACGCAGGTCTGTTTCTTCTGGTGACCCGCCTTCGGTGGGAACCCAACGGCGATCTATACGTTCCTGGAAATGTGGAGGTCTGGAAGAAAATCTTCCGACAAAAGACGGATTCCAAAATTATCCGCGACTGGGGACGCCGCGCCGCACATTGGGACCACCCAGATCAATTGCTGGACGCCTTGTTCGGGATTTCTCAGGTGCCCACGGAAACAGGCCCTTTGCAAAGCTACCTGATGCTTAGTGAACTCGATGGCAGGCGCTCTCCGGAGCATCGCCTTAGTCCCAAAACGGTGGCTTTGCTGGCCGGCAAGTTCTCTCAGTTCAGCGACCAATATTTAATTTTCTCAGAATTTCCAGATTTGGACGATGCTTCCATCGCTGCCTTCCTTCAGGTCGTAACTACCCTCAGCAGTATTTCCAAAAACCCTCTACGAGGCAACGCTCTCGGAACCTTTCAGGCTAGCATCGGCCTCTGGCAAATACTGGCGCGTCAGGGTGAAATCCCTCGTGCTGCTTTGAATGATTCTTACCAAAAGGTAATTAAACCCTTTGACAAGATCGGTTCTTCCACGCAGCTTTTCGATGCAGGTTCCATCGCCCTGAATGACTTGCTGCTCGCTGCTACCGGCAAACCCGATGCTTCTCAGGACAAAATCATCAATTTGCTTGCGGGACCCCAACAGTCGACTCCGGAAGCCCAGCGCGTGCATGAACTGATCGCCAACAGAATCCGATCCGTTTTGGATGAGCAGCGTTTGATTTCTCTCGACACCCTCTTGGCCCTGGGTAAAGGCATGCGCGAAGTTGCGCAAGGAAACGTATCAGCTAAAACCTTGCTTCCTTTGGCCGGGGAACTAAGAGAATTCGAGATGCCCCAGCCAATTTTCCGAAATAGTGAGAGAGAGCAGTGGGCGGCGGGAATTTACAACAATCGGCACACGGAATTGCAGATGCACACGAACCTGGCGAAGATGATTAAGTCGCTGCGTTCTCCCGAACAACTCGCTGAAGCCCGCGGCCAACTCGCTCCCTTTCTGCGAGACACCCTCGTCGGCCTCAATTACGCCTACTATGAACCGCCCGGCGCCCAGATTCTCCACCATAATCCTCTTTTCGTTCGGTCGCATGATTTTGCGGGAGACACTGTCATCGGCCTGGAACGCCTTTGGCAAGCGCCCCAGTTGTTCGGCGCGGGCTCCCCGGCTGGCGGAGGCGCACATTTGGTCGGATCGCTGGCCGATTTACCTTACGTTCTTGCCACCGCGGAGCAGGATTTCATCGCGCCACAAAACGTGCAGGCCCTGATCTGGCGAGAGTTGGTGCCTGGCCTTTTGACCAACGCCGTAGTGCCGCGATGGTGGAACGTGAGCCGAAATGAGCTTCACGCTGTCAGCCTGTATCAACAGTGCGGCGAGGAGCTTTTGGCCGCTTCCGTTCAAAATGAGGAGTTGCGGCATAAGGTCTTGAATATCCTGTCCGATCGTATGATTCCGCGGCGCTCCGAAAGAGTGATGCAGGCTTTGCTTTCAGGACATTTGCCCGAAGTGCTCTCGCAGTTGATGCCTGCGGACACTTTCTATTTGGCTGCTGAATATCAACGAAGGTTTCCGCAAGAGCACAATTCTTTCGGACCAGCCGATGATGAGCTTGCAAATCTTTCTCAGCGCTACCCCAACGAAGTCAACTGGGAACGTTTGTCGGGAGACTTTGGAGTGCCACATCGCGTATTCGCGCAGAGTTACGCGCGTGAGCTGCTGAACCTGCCACCTTCCCCAGTTTTCATGGGCAACGCCAGCCGCTTGTTCGCCGAGACTTGGGACTCCAACAACCTGTACTGGGCCCGCCTTGTCGACGAAAAAAACTATTCACCGGTGATGCTAAACAGTCTAGTTCCTGAACTCACGCGTCGCATGGTCGAGAAGATTTTTGCCACTGATTTCGCGGATTGGCCAGCGCTGCTGCGCGCCGCGCGAGAAACCGGTGAAGAGTTCCGGCAAGGCAAGATCGTTGCGTTGTCAAGGAATGACAGTTTATCGCAACGCTAGAGCAGTTCCTTGGCGCAATTGTTCAACGAACCGTTACAGCCAAATGAAACAACACGACGCGATGCAGGATGCAACCTATGGAAAAAAGATATCTCTTGATCGTGGCGCTACTCTTAGCCCTGCTGCCTATCTCTACGTTTCGGACCAGCGCGCAGCAAGACTCGACGCGCCTTCGCGTTGTGGTCAACCTGGTGGAGTTGAATGTGGCCGTGACAGACAATAGGGGCAACTATGTAACGGGTCTTCGTCCTTCGGATTTCGCGATCACCGAAGATGGCATTCCGGAGAGTATTGCTACATTCGAAGAAGGCAATGGCCCTACAACCAGATTGGTAGACATTGCTGCGGATGGTGGCAAAGACGGTGCCAACGACTCCGGGTCCGCCCAAGGGCGTACTGGGCTGCAAGATTCGCCGTTAGGCTCTGCTTTGGGAGAACCGCCAGAAACGCTCAGTTCGGCCCTTGGCGGCGCCGATGTCTTCATCTTGTTCGATACAAGCAATTACATGTACCGGGGCTTCGTCTTCGCGCAAGATGCCATTGCCGATTTCGTTCGCTCCCTGGAAAGCGCGGACAAAATAGCTTTCTATTCTTATAGCCGCGACCTTTACCGGGCCGCGGCTTTGACCTCCGATCGGTCGGAGGTGGTGCGCGGCGTGCGCACGAGCGTGGCTGGGGACGATGCCGCGCTCTATAACTCGTTGTTGTTGACGGTTCAGGATGCCGGCCGATATCCGGGAAGAAAGGTGATCGTAGTGTTCTCAAACGGCCCCGACAATTTCAGCATGGTGCCCCCTGAGGATGTCGCCGAGCTGGCCCAATCGGCAGGGATACCCATCTACATGATAAGCACCACCGAGGCTCGGCTTGAGCCCGTTTCTACGGCCGTTTTTGACCGGATGAGCGCGGCTACCGGCGGTAAGGCCTACTTTGCCAAGAGTTGGCGGGATGAAAAGAAAGCGTTTGCCGCCATCCGGGACGACTTAGCGCATCTTTATTCGTTCAGCTATTACCCCAAGCCGAATCCCAATCGTGGATGGCGCTCTATCAAAGTGCAATTACGAGGCGAACGCTTGAAGAAGTATCATATCCGGACACGGAACGGATATCGTCCCCGACCGAACCGGTTTTCCGCAGGCAATGAGCCAGGGCTTGCTTCAGGATCTGTTCCGAACTGACGCAATAGGATCAAGCATCGTTAAAATTGGAAAGTCAACACGTGCTCCGTCACTCGGGAGCGATCGGAGGCCGATAGTGACGCCGACTTGCGCGCAGCCAGTTGCCTCCCAAATGTTCGGGCAATGGACACGTTCCGCAGATTGTTCTCCAAGCTCAAGCCTCATGGTTTGCCAACCCGCCTGTGCGTGGGAAGAACATGGGAACGGTAAGTGTTCCTGATTGCTCTAAACTCTGCTGAGTGCTCCAAAAGCACTCCGTAAGTCGTTGCTTTTCCATTGCCTGGTTCATTGTCACCGCAGAGGCCGCGGGTCCGAGTCACCTAAGCCCAGGGTGCTTCGACGGATGTTGGGATTCAAGGAAGTTTGTGAGGAGCTCCAGGCTGCCCTTGTGCCCGGTCCATTGCTATATATAAGGCTTTGGCGGCATCGGCATTGTCGGGATCGAGTCGCAACACTTCTCGCAGCTCCACAACTCCTTCTTTCCAGTGCCCTAGCCGACATAAGGCAAGGCCGTAGTTCAGCTCAAAGCCGAATCCACTGGGGTCCAAATCGAGTGCCGCTCGATATTTAGCTAGAGCGGCTCGAATGTCTCCTGACTTCTCCAACTCTATTCCTTCACTATTCAAACGAGACGCAGCTACGGCAACAGTAGAAGCCCGATCAGTCCTTTCGCGAGACTCAGCCAATTGCTTCTCGATGGGATGAGCCTCTTCCAGTCTTCGCGCCTTGTGCAATGCACGGTCGAGGTTATAGAGCGTGGCTATATCATCAGGATGACCGCGTAACGCTATTTTGAAATGCCTAATCGCTTTGACCGCGTCCCCATCTTGCAAGTACTGCTGCCCGAGCCGGTATTGGGCGGTCGCATCCTGAGGATTCAATGCGACGGCCTTTGACAGCGCTCGCACAGCACCCTGGTGATCAAGCGATAGACGCCTCATGCCGCCGAGATCTGACCAGGCTTCGGCGTAATCCGGACGCAGCTGGACGGCCTTCTGAAGCTGGTCTATCGATTTTTCTATTTGGTCTTGCGCTCCCCAGATCTTTGCCCTGAGGTAGTGAGTGTACGCGGCGGCCGGCGTGTTCCCTTGCAGTTCGATAGCGCGATCCAGATGTTCAGCCGCCGGGAGGAGTTCGCCGGCTTGCGCGAGAATCAACGATAGGTTTACATGGGCCTCCGCCAACGCCGGGTCAAGCTCAAGGGCTTTCTCAAACTCTTGGCGGGCCGCTTTCACTTCCATAAAGCGGCTCAAAACAATGGCGTACTGATGGTGTGCGGTCGCCGAATCTGGGCGAACTCGCACGGCCTCAGACATCTGCTCTATAGATTCATTGCGGCTTCCCGCGAGAGCCAGCGTCGTTCCTAACAGCAGATGTGCATCCACATTATTGCTATCGTCCGCAACGATCTGTCGCAGCAGTGCGATGGCTTCCGCGGTCGAGCCGTTAGAAAGCAGGGCCGCGGCTTTGCTAACAGATGCCTGACCCGCGCAAGACTGTTCAGATGAGAGGAATGCAGCGAGTAGCCCAACGGTTGCAATGTACGATTTGATCGGGCTCCGTTTCATGGCGGTTCTTATGCCGATGATCTCGTTCGCTGCCTAAACTAGCGAGAAGCCCACAATGGCCATTAAAAGTATGCCAACTGTGTCCGCCCTTTGTCCCACGTCAGAAAAAGAAATTTTTGATTGCAATTGTGCATTTTTCCTGTGCTATAAACGCTCAGCTTTGTTCGTCCTATGCTTCTTCCACAACCAGTTTCGGGTGATCGTCAGGGGCGTACTTCGTACAGCGACCTGCTAGCCCTTGGCGACGAGCGCATTATGCAGGAACTGCAGACCGGCAATACTGACGCATTCGCGGTGATTTTTAAGCGATACCATCGCTTGGTACACGTAACAGCCCTTCATATCCTGAGAGATGCTGCGGAAGCCGAGGATCTCACGCAGTCAGTTTTTTTGGAGGTTTATCGTAAGGCGGGACAATTTGACGTGCGCAGAGGAACTCTTAAAGTGTGGCTCCTTCAGTACGCCTATAGCCGGAGCATCAACCGGCGGAATTACTTACTAGTGCGGCATGCTTACCATGGAGCGAAAGTAAACGCCATCGACGAAGAGGCCAGCCTTTGGATTCCGACGCGCCTTCAATTTCAAGAGACCCGCCGGCTCGCAACCGAAGCTCTCGAGGCATTACCGGACGCGCAGAAACAGACCATTGAGATGTTCTTTTTTCAAGGCTTGAATTTCAAAGAGATAGCTCAGCGGCGCAATGAGAAATTCTCAAACGTGCGTCACCATTATTATCGCGGCCTAGAGCGGCTTCGCTCGTACCTCGAAATCCGTCCCAACCGGGAGCAGCAGGCTCAGCAGTTGTCCTTGGAAAGAGGTAGGGCGACGTGAACCACGAGCGTTTCAAAGAGCTCGGTGCTGCCGCTAGTATTGGGCAGGCTACCCATGAAGAACTCCTGGTGTTGGAACGACACGCCGCACAGTGTGACGGGTGCCGCGAGGCGTATTTCGACTACTTGAATGTTGCGTCGCAGGAGTTTGCAGCCGCCAAGCAGGCCCCGACACTATCCGCCAAGGACTTTGAGGAATCCATCAACTCGGAGCTTTTCACTCGGCGCTTCTTCGATCGTGCCAAACAGGAAGGAATCGTATTCTCTCGCGACGTGGATAGAAGTATAAAGTTTCCTGGGCCTGTCCCTCGGCCCCACGCCAGGAAACCTTCTCGGCACAACTGGCAAATCGCGACCGCAGCCGCCCTTTTTGTTGCGGTGGTCGCCTCAGGTGGTTACTTCTACCGGAACGGCTCGTTGAGAGGCAGAGGGAATACATCCGAGCAGGTGCGCAATAGCGTCGCTAAAACGCAGTCTGCAGCGAAAGCTGTAGACGCAGGCATCCAGGAGTTAACGGCTGCGAATGTGGACTTCAAGTTTCAGATCAGCCATCTACAGGCCGAGCTGCGCAAGGTCAACGATCAACTGGTTGCGACTGAAAGCGACCTAAGAGCAACGTCCCAGGATCGCCAAAGGCTTGCTTCTGGTCGCGATGCTTTGCAGGCCAAGCTCGACGAGGCACAGCGCGAACTCGATAAGTCAGAATCTATGGCAGCGAGCGCACAACAGGAAGCAACGTCCCAAGGATCTAATGCCCGCGACACGGAAGCGAAGTTCGTTGCGGATGAAATTAAACTCCATGATCTCGATGAAGAGCTAAAGGAGAAATCTGCGCTGCTCGATCAGGAGCGCCAACTGTTAAGCGCGAGTCATGACGTAACAGATTTGATGGGGGCTCGCAATCTTCACATCGTGGATGTGGTGGACACCGATCCACGGGGCAAGAGCCGCCCGGCTTTCGGCCGAGTTTTTTTCACTGAGGGCAAGTCGCTCATTTTCTATGCGTACGATTTGAACGAGCAGAAGATGCAGAAAGCCAACTATCAATATCAGGTTTGGGCGAAGAAGGAAGGGCCAAATCAACGGCCGCTGAGGCTAGGCATTTTTTATTCAGATGATAGGGTGCAGCGTCGTTGGATGTTCCGATGCGATGACCCGAAGATTTTGCGCGAAATTGATTCGGTGTTTGTGACCTTCGAGCGCTCGGACAGCGATCCTTCACATCCGGAAGGTTCGAGTCTGATGTACGCGTACCTACGTGGCCAGGCGAACCATCCATAAGATCGCTCAGTTGCCGCCGAGTGAGCGATTTCAGAAACATAGCTGTTCCCAGTAGATCAGTTACCTTCAACCAGACAAGCAATGCGGGTGGGACAGATCGCGCACGCGCCAGGAATACTTAGCAAAAGGGGGTGCCCATGAGGAACAAGCGGCGGGTTTTCGTGTGTGGATTTGTTGCCTGGCTGATCGCCCTGGTTGTTGTCGTGCTCGGTCCCGGCGCACAGTACACGCTCGCGCAGACGGAAAAAGCGTCCGTATCCGGGCGCATCACCGATCAGAGCAACGCCGTCATGCCTGACGCCGAAGTTGAGCTGAAGAACACAGACACCGGAATCGTGACGCTGACAAAGACGAACGACCAAGGGGTCTACGTGTTTCCGTCTCTGGCGCCGGGCAACTATGTGATGAGTGTGCGAAAGCAAGGTTTTCGCAGCGTGTCGGTCATGGACGTGAAGCTCTACGTGCAAGACAACGTTTCACGAAATTTTGTGATGCAGGTGGGATCGTCGGTCGAGTCGGTCACGGTAACTGCCGAATCCGGCGCCGGACTAGTGAACGTTACGGGATCCGAACTCGGGACAGTGATCACGCAGGAAGCCATCCACGAATTACCGCTCAATGGACGCAATTTTACCCAGCTGCTGACACTCACCCCGGGCGCTACGCCGATCAGCACCGCCCAAAGCTCGGGTGTCGGCGTAAACGATTTAGCTGTGCTGGGCGTGCCTACAGCCAGTGTGTCGCAGCCATCCATTCAGGGTCAGGCCAATCGCTCGAACTTGTACATGCTGGACGGTGTGATCAACACGGAACTGAATACCAGCACGTACGTCATTCCGCCCATTGTTGACGCCATTCAAGAATTCAAGGTCCAATCGCACAATGACAAGGCCGAGTATGGTGGAGTTCTCGGCGGCGTCGTCAGTGTCGTGACCCGTAGCGGCGGCAACCGGCTTCACGGAAGTGCATGGGAATTCGTGCGCAACAATGCTTTTGACGCCCGCGATCCGTTCCGCGACGAATTTCGCACCTCTCCCTCTGCCTTTCATCAGAACCAGTTTGGGGCGACGGTCAGCGGGCCCGTCTTCATTCCCAAGGTGTACAACGGACATAACCGCACATTCTTCCTGTTCGGATATGAGGGTTGGCGCTTCAACCAGGCGGCTCAGACACGCTATCGAGTCCCAACTGCCCAGGAACTCTCAGGCGATTTCTCGAACTCGATCCTAAAACAAAATATCTACGACCCAGCGACAACTCAGGCAGATCCCGCGAACCCTGGCCAGTTTACGCGCAGCCAGTTCATTGCGTCATCGAATCCGAGTAGTCCCAATTTCAATTCGGCGTGCGCAAATCCCGCGGGGTGCCCGAACATGATCCCTTCGGCCCGATTCGATCCAACAACGCTGAACTTCATCAAGACCTACTATGGAACGCCAAACCTTACCGGGGATCCGGTATTCAACGCCATCGCAACGCGCCCTCACGTGGATAATTCAGACCACTACACTGCGCGCATTGATGAGCAGCTCGGCGGTAAAGACAGCTTGTTCTTCCGGTACGATCGGCTGAACGTCATTAATCTCACTCCCTTCAGCGTTTCCGGGGACGCTGGTGGCTCCGTGCCGGCCACTGATATCGGTGTTGGATGGAACCATCTGTTCAATGGAGCTCTGATGCTAGAAAGCCGGTTTGGCCGCGCGCACCGACCGTTTTCGCGCTTTCAGACAGACACTGCCGGTATTGGTCCAACACAAAAGCTGGGATTCACAAGCTCTGGAGGTACTGTGATCGTCCTGGCCTCGCCCTGGGCTCTCAGTTCACAGGGTGCCGGAGTGCAAAACGCGAATACGATCGGAAGCCCAGTTATAGATTTTTCGCAGGGGCTCAGCTGGGTGCGCGGAGTGCACGAGCTCAAGTTTGGCTACCAATTTATAAGGCAGGGCAACGACACCGCCAGTCCGCCTTATGGCAACTATACGTTCACGAACGACATCACCGGCAATCCTGAGCAGGTTGGCACCACGGGTAGCTCGCTGGCCTCCTCATTGTTAGGACTTCCGGCGCAGACCAACAATACCGGGAGCGTCTCCAACAGCAACCGCGTCAACACTTGGTCCTTTTATGGCCAGGATTCCTGGAAATTGCGCAGCAATCTCACCGTGACCTACGGCCTGCGCTTTGACTATCGAAGCGCATTCGATCCCTCGTCGAGCACAGTCGTAAGCGGTTTCACCGCGAACGGTGACTACTGGATCGGTCTGAATCAATTGCCGCCGGCCTGCAGTCAGGCAGGAAAGTCACCGTGCATCCCGGGTGCCGGCACTCTGCAAAGTATTCCCAACGGCGACAAGATCATGCTGTCACCCTACGGCCGGGCCTGGGGACCCGCTCCGAACTGGAGCGACTGGGGACCGCGCGTCGGCGTAGCTTGGCGAGTTAGGGGAAATACGGTCGTACGCGCCGGGTACGGCGTCGTTTATGACGCGCTCATGGGCATGGAGCAGGATTGGAAAGGAATCTCTGGGTCGTGGCCTGCTACCGGTTCGGTATTTTCATTAACGCCGATCAATCAACTCGGCCAGCCTCTCACTCCCATCGAGCAGACCTTCGGACAAGTAGGCGCCGCTGCTTTACCCGGGCCATCTCCGTGGTCGCAATCCAATTGGTTTTTCGATCCCAATCGCAAGGATCCCCGATCGCAGGAGTGGAACGTCGAAATCCAGCGGCAAATGACCAGGAACCTTGCACTCTCTGTTGGGTACGTCGGCAGCTATAGCGACCGTCTGGATGAAACCGGCTTGTTCAACACTGCAACGACGCCGGGACCTGGAACTCCTGCCCAAGTCGCCCAGCGGCAGCCGTTCCCTTGGATCACGGGTACTCCGTTTTTCGGAACCGATCGCGGCAACGCCAATTACAACGCGTTGCAGGTCAAATTGGATCATCGCTGGGCCAACAGCTTCCAGTATCTCGTGTCCTACACCTGGTCCAAGGCCATCGACGCAGGGAGCAGCGGATGGTTCGCGGCTGAAAATGGCTCCGGAGCAGGAGGATCTTCCTCGTTACAAAACTACTACGACCCCAACGGCAGCCGTAGTGTGTCCTCCTACGACATTCCGCATTTCCTTTCGATGAGCGGCGTTTGGGAGCTTCCCTTTGGCAAGGGCAAGAAGTATTTCAATCAGCATGCCATCGCCAGTCGGCTGTTGGGCAACTGGCAGATGAATGGAGTCGTGCAATTGCGTTCTGGACAGCCCTACAACTTGGCCGTCTCCGGTGATGTGGCTAACATCGGAAGCTCCGTGCCCTGGTGGAATTACGCCAGGCCCAACCTGGTAGGAAATCCGCAGCCCTCGCATCCGACGGCCGCCGAGTGGTTCAACCCAGCCGCTTTTGCCGTGCCATCCTTCTCTTACGGGAACTTTGGCCGCAACGTTTTGCGAACG
>WNFR01000459.1_pt1 | contig 46421 bp, 53 predicted proteins | sample 5400221 | NCBI WGS metagenome assembly WNFR01 (sample SAMN13153357, study PRJNA577476) | soil metagenome | isolation source: 40 cm soil under Madrone tree | place: USA:California | collected 2016-06-14 | reverse complement strand
TGAAAAGGGAAGCATGGGACTTGGTAGAATCGGCGCGAGCGGCGAAGTCGGCGATGGCGACGCGGGGTTTATTAGTGTCGCCAAGTCCGGTTCCGGCACGGAACCATCCCTGGGATTGTCCAAATGCCGCTTGGGCCGAAAACGCGAAAATTGTAAGAAGTGGGAGGAGATGCTTTCGATTGAGGACAACATGCACTTTGGAACTCGGATGGACGAACGGAATAAGGACTCTCAATCGATTTTTCTCCTTCATGGATTCTCTCTCTCCGGGAAATCCCAGAGAACGTCGACGTCCGAGGCTTTCCAATCGGTGGGGAGCGGTGCAAACGGGACGGAACTCTGGATTGCGCGCAGTCCAGACGTGTCAAAGGAAGAGTTCCCGCTCGACTGTGAGACACGCAGATTCTTTATGGTTCCGTCGCGCAAGATAGTAAAGGAAATGACGCAGTGCAGGGTTTGCGAGTTACGTACGGATGGGTCAAGGAAAAGCACATTCCAGTTGGGAGCGACGCGGCGCTTAGCTGCCGCGATGTACCAGCCGTACCGCGTGGAGAAGTCATTGTTTCCCTGGCCCGGGACAGTGCCCCCGGGCGAACCGCTTCCGGGTGTTTGAGAATACCCTGATGGCAGATCAGGATTGCCGCGTTTGCCGTAGGGAACGGCATTGTCGGGAATGGGTGATTTGTTTTCCAGTGTTCTGGACGGGCGCGAAGGAGGCAGCGGTTTTTCTTTTTCAAATTTCGGAATTTTGGTGGCGTCGGTTTTTGGCTCGGGTGGTTTAGGAGGTTCTTCTTTGTAGAGGCCTTTCGTTGGATCGACCGCCTTGCTATCCGTGACGACCGATTCCTTGGGCATGGGAATGCCGGCGGCGGGAGCACTGACCAAAGTCACTTTCGTACCGATGTCACCACCTGGTCCGCCCCAGCGGTTGTCTCGAAATTGAATGTATGCAGAGACGACGATGACGAGCGCGAGGCTGGCATGCATGATGACGGAGTAGACGAGGAACTGCCTGAGACTCTGGTCTGGCGAATTGGCGACGGCCGTTGTCATCTCTACTCTATTGGGTGCGCGCGCGGCTGGTTATGGGTTCGGTGACAATGCTGATGTTGTTGATGCCGGATTGGCGGAGTGCGTCAACGACGGCGGCAAAGCTGCCGAAGGGCACGGTTTCGTCACAGCGGAGGAAGACGCCTTCCTGCTTATTTTTCAATTGATTGCGGATGCGCGAACCTAGCTGATGAATGTTGGTGGGCTCATTGCCGAGGTAGATGCGCTGCGCCTTGTCGACCGTGACGACCAATCGATCCTGATTGATTTCCTTCACAGTCTTGGTCTTGGGTACATCGACTTCGATGCCGGACTGGAGAATGGGCGCAGTGATCATAAAGATGATGAGGAGCACGAGAACCACGTCCACGAAGGGGACCATGTTGATCTCGGAGAGCGAGGTCTGTGTCGATTTGGAGAGTTGCGGCATATATTCCGATTTTACCAAGGCGGCCGGGTTGGGACGACCGCGAAAATCTAATTAAGAGCTTTTTCGATTAGGGCCGTTACTTCCAATGAAAAAGTGTCCAGGCGCTGGCCGAGGTCGCGAATATTCTGCAAAAAGTGATTGTAAAAAATGACCGCGGGGATCGCAGCGCCCAGTCCCGCGGCGGTGGTCACGAGCGCTTCGGCGATGCCGGGTGCGACGGCTCTCAAGCTTGCGGCGCCAGCGCTGCCGAGCCCGGAAAACGCATCGATGATGCCCCAAACGGTTCCGAACAGGCCGATGAAGGGAGATACGGAGCCGGTGGTGGCCAGCCAGGACATGCCTTTTTCGACGCGGCGCACCTCTTCGGCGGAAGCCAGCTGCATGCTTACGGTCACTGCCGACAGACTCTTAAGTCTTGGAGGATGGGGGTTGCTTGCAACTCCTCCAATCTGGCTCTGCAATTCGCGATAGCCCGCGGCATAGACGTTGGCGAAAGGCGAAGCTACAGTCACGAGCGCCTGGGGGTTGGCGACGCCGCGCGTGGATCGAAAAATGCGCAGAAATTCGTCACTTTTGCGCCGGATACGGCCGAACATCCCCATTTTTTGCAGAATCATGGCCCAGGAGACGATCGAAAAGAAAAGTAGAAGCAGAAGAACGCCGCGGGCGACCCAGCCAGTTTGGGTGAGGATATTTCCAATATCGGTAGCAAAAATCGTAGTGAACAGAAAAATGGTATACCCCTCAGTGAGAAAAAAATGATTTGTGACCGCGAAACGGTCAACATTTTTCTGGGCTTAAGAAACGTAGCACACGCATCCACAGCACGCAACAATAGGATGCGCAAGTTGCTTATCGAGCAACGCGTGGAAACATCAGGGGATCCCGTTGGAGCGCGAGGGCGGCGATCAGTGTCCGCCGCGCATCAGGAAGAGTCCTACCAGACCGGCCGCGAGAATGAGAACTGGCTCGGGAACCCTTTTTGTCAGCGAAAGAATGCTCAGCGATGTAACCGCGATAAGGAGCGATTTTCCGTCAACTAAGGTGCGCGAGCAGAGAATGAAAACCGCTCCGGTGATGGCCCCAACGGCGGCGGCTGTCACTCCCTTTACAAAGGCATTCACATACGGATTCTTGGTGAAACGGCGATAAAGGGGGGCGGCCATCAGAACAATGAAATAAGGAGGAGCAAATACAGCTAACGCGGCAATGGCGGCGCCTGCGGGTTCGGCAACCAGGTACCCGATAAACCCAGCGGTTATGACGACGGGTCCCGGAGTAATCATGGCGACAGCCACGGCGTCCAGGAATTGACGTTCCGTCAACCAGTGCGACTGAAGTACGAGCCCCCCGTAAAGAAACGGCACGATCGCGAGGCCGCTTCCGAAGACAAAGGCTCCGGCTTTGAGGAAAAATGTGAACAGTCCAAAACCCGTGCTCAGGGTGGCAGGGCCATGTACTCCAGTGGTGAGCCACGTGAGGCCTGCAGGGAACAGCGAGGTCCCAGCTGTTGGCAACTGCGTTTTGACGATCATGGCGACCACACCACAAAGCACAAACAGCCAGATGATTTCTGACTTCGTCCAGGCGGTGGCGACGACGCTTACGGTGAACAAGACCCAAAGCAAATAGTCGGTCTTCAAGGTCGTGCGGGTCAGTTTGTAAGCGCTGCGAGCAAGGATAGCGACGACGGCTGCGCCTACTCCGTAAAAGATGGATTGAATCGACGACAGGCTCCCATAGTGGAGATAAAGCGCGGCAATTGCCAAAACCAAGAGGAAAGATGGCAAAACGAAGCAAGCCCCCGTCAAAGTTGCACCCCACTTTCCGTGGCGGACCCAGCCGAGATACATGGCGAGCTGTGCCGCAAGCGGACCGGGCGAAAGCTGCGAAAAGGCCAAGCCTTCGGCGTAGTCGTCTTGCGAAATCCAACCGAGTTCTTCGACTAGCTCTCTCTGCATGCGGGCAGCTAAGGCAATAGGTCCGCCGAAGCCGAACGCGCCGAGACGCAGAAAATAGAAAACGAATTGCGGCAAGGTACCCTTCGAGGGCATTCCGCGTGGGACTTCCGTCTCAGACTCGGCTTGCTGGTTCAAGGGTGTGCCAGTTATTTGCTTTGAGACTTCGAGCCTCCCAGTTGGTCGAGCGCAGCGCGGAAACCCGCGGCCAGCTTAGGAGCAGGGCCGCGGCCCCAATAGTGGAGAAAAATCACGTTAGGCTGGGTATCCAACATGTGATGGTGGATCGCCACGACGTTCAGGCCGTGCGAACGCAAGGCCTTCAGCACAGAGTTGACTTCAGTGGCGCGCATCGCGATGTCGCCGGCGACTTGAGCATCGTCATCATTTCCGGCAAAAGCGGCCCAGGAATTCAGTCCCATGCGGGCGTTAATCGCCGCTCCGTGCTCTTTGAGGTTAAGGTCGTCGCGACCCAAGGTGAATTTGTAGACAGAGCCGAGGGCTTCGCCCTTGCTGCCAACGATGTTGTCAAGGGCGACGAGATTAAAGGCGGGCCCTGCCGGCGCGGCGGGCGGAGTGGCAGCCGGAGCGGGAGCCGGAGGCCGCGGGATGAGATCCAGCGCGGGCTTGACACGCTTAGCAAGATCGAGTGCTTTGCCGTGGCCGTGTATGTGCATGAAGAAAATTCGGGGCTCTTCCCAAAAGAAATGATTGTGAAGCGCGGTGACTTCCAGCCCGTTCTCGAGCAGCGCCGACATGACCGGGTTGACCTCCTCCTGCAAGAGCACGAGATCGCCCATCATGACATCGTTGCCTTCACCGCCCTTCGTTAGCGCTACCCAACCGCCAAACCCGAAGGGTGTGGGTGTCGGAACGCCAGAGATGACTACATGCAAATCGCTTCGCGGCACGTTCACCTTAAGGACATTCGCTTTGTAATCTCCACCGCGGCCGAGCAACGTGAGTACTTCTTGATAATCCTTAGGGACGTCCTGGGCGGGGAGAGGGGGCGCACTTAGGAGGAAGAGAAACAAAAGCGAGATGCCGGCACTGCGAACTAGTTTCATTGATAGGCTCCTTGGCCTCCACTTTACTGCGAAGCGGGGCAAATTAGAAAGCAAAGCACCGCCCAACAGAGTAAAGCAGGTGTGATAAACTGCGATTTGGGCATGAGCAAACCGTTCGACATCGGATTGCATAGACTGACAGGGCGGACCTCTTATTCCGAGGCCTTTCCTGGTGTGCCCGAAGTGCAGCGAGGCACATTTTTTCTGGAGACCTTTGGCTGCCAGATGAATGATCATGACTCGGAGAAGGTTGCTGGTCTGCTTCTCTCGCGCGGCTATCAACAAGTGGAGACGCCGGAAGCCGCTTCCTTGATCCTCTACAACACTTGCAGCATTCGCGAAAAGGCGGCGCAAAAAGTGTTCTCGCGGTTGGGCGAATACCGGGAGAAGCAAAGCGAGGGCAAGGTCATCGGCGTGCTGGGCTGCGTGGCGCAACAGGAAGGCGAAGATATTTTTAAGCGCGCGCCATGGGTGAGCCTGGTGTGCGGGTCGGCCAGCTACAGCAAACTGCCCGAGATGCTGGCACAGTTGGAGGCTGGAAATCAGCGCGTCACCGGGCTGGATACGGACACGGATGAAACGTTTGAAACGCCCGTAACGCGCCGCGACAATCCCTGGCGCGCCTACCTGACCATCATCGAAGGCTGCGACAAAGCGTGCTCGTACTGTGTGGTGCCGTTCACGCGCGGATCAAACAGTGAATTCTTATGCTGATCCGACGGCGCGAAAGATGCGTTTTTCGGAATTGTTGCTGGCCGTAGCGGATGTGGAGGGAATTCGGCGCGTGCGGTTCACGACCTCGCATCCCAGCGATTTCACTCCCGACATCGTGGAAGCCATCGAGCGGCAACCGAAGGTTTGCGACCATGTTCACCTGCCGGTACAGTCTGGTTCGACGAGAGTGCTGCGCGCTATGCAGAGGACCTATTCACGTGAAGAGTACCTGGAAAAGATCGCCATGATACGCGAGGCGAAGAGGCCAATTGCCATTACCACGGATATCATCGTGGGCTTTCCTGGAGAGACGGAGTCCGAGTTCGAAGAGACAGTAAGCTTGCTTGATGAAGTGCAATACGACAGCATGTTCTCGTTCAAGTATTCGCCCAGGCCGAATACGCCATCGCTCTCCATGAGCGACTCGATTTCCGAAGAAGAGAAGAGCCGCCGGCTCGCGATTCTGCAAGACCGGCAGCGAGAGATTCAGGCGGCCAAGAATGAACATTTTGTTGGAGACAAGTTCGAAGTACTGGTTAGCGGGAAATCACGGCGAGAGAACCAGTGGACCGGGTATACCACCTCGCACCGCATGATAAATTTCGCTTCACAAGAGAGAGAGCTTCTGGGAACCTACGTGCAGGTGCGAGTTACGGGAGCGACGCCAAACGGTTTGGCAGGAGAGCACGTTACCTAGCTCTGGGGAGGCATCGATGGAAGTGGAGATGAAAATCCGCGGCCTGATGATGGATCCCGTCACAAACATGCCCATCGTGGTGCTCAAGGATGTGCAGGGCCAGGCGATCTTGCCGATCTGGGTGGGTGTGTATGAAGCGAACGCCATTGCGCTGGAAATCGAGAAAGTGCAAACTCCCCGCCCGATGACCCACGACCTGCTAAGAAATGTGTTGTTAGGGCTCGAAGTGCGGGTGCAGAAAATCGTGGTGAATGATCTGAAGGACGATACGTTTTACGCCATGATCTGGGTGGAGCGCGAGGGCCAGATGATGACCATCGATTCGCGGCCCAGCGATGCTCTGGCCCTGGCACTGCGCATGGACTGCCCAATCTTCGTGGATGAAGCGGTGCTCAAGAATTCCAAAATATCGAGTGCGTTTTCCGAGCGCAATACCAACGAACAACTCCGCACTTGGCTTGATGGCCTCTCCGACGAGGACCTCGGCCGTTACAAGATGTAAGCAGTCAGATACGCTCTGCGCCGTGCGATGGCCGCGTGTGCACACGCATGTGCGCTGAAGTGATCCTCCCTAAGACAAAAAGAAAGGCGGCGAGTGAAATTACCCGCCACCTGGATGAGAGCTTGTGTTCTTGGATGCCGATGGTCTAAGAGCCGCTAGCCTAAGAGCTGGACTCCTTCATGTCATCGTCAGCCTGTTTGTTTGCTTTCTTGCTCTCGGATTTGGCATTCGCGTTGGGCGAAAGCTGTTCAATGGCCTTGCCGAGACTCATGGAACCGGTGCCGGTAACTTTTGCCTTGAGCGCATCGAAGCCACCGGGAATGTCCAGGTTCTTGGCTACATGGGCCGCTGCTACGCATTGGCCCAAATTCTTGAAGCCACTGCATGCCGTCTGGGCGTCTTCGCCGGTCAGCGTCTTAATCTTTCCGGCGATCGCTGTGTTATGGCTGAGAACGTCGTTCGGGGAAGCGTGCGACATATTTGAACTGCTCATTGCACCTCCCTTGTTAGCTTCTCCCACGCTGGAACCCGACGCCCCGGAGGGCCCATGCCCCGCAGGTGGGCCGCCGCCAGGATGCGAACGTTGTGCAAAGGCTGGCGAACTACATGCGAAGGTTAGAGCCACGACCAGAATCAGATGCGTACGTTTCACGGATGCCTCCTCTATTCTGTTTTCAGGGCTAACGAGCAAAGCAGGGTCGACTGGTGCGACCTTGCCAAGGATCTCTTCTGTTTGAATTAGGATGCTACGAAATTGGAAAGAGATGCAAGCCGATGTTGCAACTGGATTCAGATGCTCACCGGCAGATTTTCTTCTGAGCTTAGGGCCATGCGCCGAACCGTGCGGCGCCAGGCGAACAGCAAGACAATGCCAATTAAGATCAGCGCGAGGCTCAGACCAGACCATAGGCCGAAAGCGCCCCATCCGCGGGAGAAACACAACCATGCGCCTAGCGGAAGACCAATGATCCAATAGGCAGTGAAATGGCAAAACATGGGCGTGCGTGTATCGCCGGCACCGCGGAGCGCGCCCGTGGCAACGGTCTGGATGCCATCGAAAAGCTGGAAGGCCGCACCTGCGGCCAGCAGAAGGATGGTGCTGTGAATCACGGTTTCGTCCGGCGTATACATGCGCGCGATCCATCGAGGGAACAGGAGCAGCGCCCCTCCGGCGCAGGTCATGAAGGCGGCACCAAGCAAGATAGCGGTTCCGCCGGCCTCTCCCGCTCCTCTCGGATCTCCGCGGCCAATGGCTTGGCCCACGCGCACGGCAGCGGCGGAGGAGATCCCCAGCGGAACCATGTAGGTAAGGGAAACCGTGTTCAACGCGATCTGATGGCTGGCAAGAGAAATGGCTCCGAGGCGGCCGATGAGCGCCGTGACCAGTGCAAAGACGCCAATTTCTAGAGTGATCTGCATCGCTGCGGGAAAGCCGAGGGCGATGAGCCGCCGGATTCGCGCCAGTTCCGGCTGAATCGGAGTGCGTAGCAACTCGGTGCGATGTTTCTGGTCATACCAGAGCAGGTAGCCAACGAGGATGGCCGCAAGATAGATGCGGGCGAAGGCGGTGGACCAACCTGAGCCGACGGCTCCCATCGCGGGCGCACCAAGCCTTCCGTAGATGAGAAGCCAGTTGCCGACCGCGTTGATGATGTTCGCGGTCACCAGCGCGAAGGAGATGGGGCGAACCATGTTCATGCCTTGCATGCAACGCCGTACTGCGAAATAAAGCAAAAGGGGCAACGTGCCCCAGGCCATTGCCTTGGAATAGGGGACGGCCACGGAAATGATGTCCGGTGCGATGCGCGCGAAACGAAGCAGTGGATCGAAGAACCAGACTGGCGTCATTAGGAAGGGAGTAAGAGCGAGGCTGAGATAAATGCCGTGCAGAAGCGAACGATGGCAATCTTCGCGGCGGCCCGCACCGAAAGCTTGCGAAACAAGTGTGTCCAGGCCAATCAGAAGCCCTCCGCCAAAAAACGCCAGCACGTGAACAAGAATGCCACCCAAGCTAACGGCGGAGATGGCCACGGCGCTGTTGGGGAGCCGCCCGACCATCATGGTATCGACGATGGCCATACTCATCCAGCCGAGCTCGGCCAGGACAAGGGGAACGGCGAGCCGCAAAGTGGGCCGGAACTCGGCGCGAAGTGTCTGGAGTGCGCGCATGGTCGAAGACAAGAGGAACGAGTTTAAGCGGAGCTGACAGAAGGAGCAAACAGGTGCGTTGCGGACAGGAATTAAAGAGAATGGAGTTGTGAGTAAAATGTAAGGCGCGATGAGGAAAAGCCGTTACGGATACGTCTCGCTATAGCCTCTAAGTCAAGCCGCCTTAGGGGGAATTGGCGCTTTTTGACCGCAAGGTTTCGTAATAGTCGAACTCAATTCCCAACTCGCCTCCCCCAGCATTGCCCGGCTGGAAACGCACCACGTGGCCCGCACATCGCCACTCTGTCGTTGGCTTACGGCTAATTTCTTGCGGCATTATCAGAAGTATCTCGACTGCCGATCCAATGACCAGGGGCACATCCGTGGAGAAGAAGGTTCCTGTTTCCGAGAGATTTTCCGATTCCACGCTCCATTCGGTTTGGCCGGATTTCCGAACGCGTAAGCGCGTGGTAGTTTTCAAAGGATAGCGGCGAGAAACACGTTTCTCTGATGGATGCACTTGCATGAGTGCCTCCTCGCACCAAGGAAGGACGATGGCGCAGGCTGAGATTTGGTACCGTGCTAGGATTGTTGAGCAAAGCGGCCGCTTTGGGAAGACTCCATTTAGTACTTGGATTCACTAAACGTTAATCCGAAGCGTGTTCTAAAAAGCGACATACCCTCCCCTGGGGTAACTTCCCGAGCGTACTGGGTGGTCAGTTCCATTGACCGGCAGGGAAAACCCTCATACGCTCATGAAATCGTTGACTTTGTCGGACTTCGGCGCTGGCAAATCAATTTCGACAAATTAGCAGAGTGCCCAGTGCGATTGCTGTACTTGAACCCGGGTACTGAGGAGATTACGTGGCACTCTTGAAGGATTCAGGTTTTGAATCCCGGATGGGGGATGTTCGCAGCACTCCGCGGCTTAATTCGCGGGTGGCAGTGGCGGTTGAGTGGACTGACGCGGGCCGAAACTTGCGCGCGGAGGGGCACACCATCGACATTGGTGCGAAGGGATGTCTTGCCGTGGTACCCCAGGGTTTTACCGTAGGGCAGAAGTTGCGACTAGTAAATCTCATCAACCAGATTTCTTGCGAAGCTATCTTGATCTGGCGGGGCCATGAAGGGCGCACAGGGTGGGAACTCGGATTGGAATTGCAGGAACCATCGCCCGATTTTTGGGGTCTGGATTTCTAAGGCTTCTCGAGCAGCACTCCGTTGCTCCGTTCCGGCGTTTTCCACCGTTCCTTCCGCTGATTGGTCCACTTTTCTCTTGCCAATGCACGGGCTCCAAACGTAGAGTTAGCCTAGGCCTTGGGGGTTTTCAGAAGGCGGCACCCATATATAGGAACCCAGTTGCCGGATCGCTGCGGCTCGTTTTTTCGCGCGCCCTTGGTGTCAGCTTAGGACAAGCGGGCGGAGGCACGAACAGATGACTGCCATCATCACCATTGCGAATCAAAAGGGCGGCGTCGGAAAGACCACGACGGCGATCAATTTGGCTGCGGCTCTCGCGCACCGCGGCAAGCGTACGCTCCTCATTGATCTGGATCCACAGGCAAATTCGACGATCGCCTTTTATGATTCCGGAGAAATTTCCACCAGCATGTTCGATGTGCTGAGCGACAGCCGCGTCACGATGACCGCGGTCATCAAGCCTAGCAAAGATCCGCTGCTGTTTCTCGCCCCGGGGCGGCTGGCTCTGGCAAAATTGGAGCAGGTGCTGGCGGGACAGTTCGATGCGCCGTTCAAGTTGAAAGACGCGCTCACACCGGTCCTAAAAGATTATGACTACGTGGTGCTCGATACTCCGCCGTCGTTGGGAATCCTGACGGTGAATGCGCTAGTGGCCTCGACGCATTTGCTGGTGCCCATTCAGGCGGCCTATTTCGCAATCGAAGGGACCGACGATTTGCTGGAGACCTACGAACGAATCCGCGCGCGTCCCAATCCGGCGCTGAAAGTTCTGGGCGTGGTGATTACGCTTTATGACAAGCGCACCAATATTTCCAAGGATACGCACGGGCAAATCCGCTCGGTGTTCGGCGAAGTGCTGTTCAAGACGAAAATCACCAAGAACGTGCGGCTGGAAGAGAGTCCCGCTTACAAGGAAACGATTTTGACCTTTGCGCCGAAATCACCAGGCGCGGTCGAGTACAAGAAATTGGCAGGGGAGGTAATCCAACGTGTCGAAGAGAATCGGGCTACCCATCACGCTGAAGATGCGGCATGACGCGCATTACGTGGAATCGCTGACAAGTTATAGCGGCGCGGCAGTCGGGCGCATGATTCGCGTGGACCAGATTCGCCCGAATCCGGACCAGCCGCGCAAAGCGCTGGGCGACTTGCGCGAACTCGCGGATTCCATTCGTGAGAAAGGCGTGCTGGAACCGTTGCTGGTGCGTTACGTTCCCCGCGAGGATTGCTTCCACATCATCTCCGGCGAGCGGCGCTATCACGCATCACGCGCAGCGGGGTTGCGCGAAGTGCCGTGCATCGAAAAGACCGCTGACGACGCCGAGACGCTAGAAATCGGGTTGATTGAGAATATTCAGCGGAAAGATTTGACGCCGTTTGAAGAAGCGGATGGGTTGCACCGGCTGAGCACGCAATTTGAATACACCCACGAGGATGTCGCCAAAAAGATCGGGCGGGCGCGGTCTTCGGTAACCGAGACGCTGTCGCTGCGCAATATTCCCGAGTCGTTGCGGAAGAAGTGCGTCGAGCACGGCATTCTGTCCAAGTCGCTGCTGCTCCAGATTGCCCGGCAGCCCAGCGAAAAGAAAATGATCGAAATGTTTCACCGCATCATGCAGGGTGGGTTGACGCGCGATGAAGCGCGCCGCGAACGCCGCGAAGAGCAAGCGGGACCGCAAAGGCCGCAGCCGTTCATCTTCCAATTCGAACCGCCGGGCGAGACATTCAAGTTCCGGATTCAATTTAAGAAGAGCCACGTTTCGCGCGATGAGCTCATTTCGACGCTGCGCGAAATCCTGGCTCAGCTTGAACGATCATCTTCAGAAGCCGACTCAACGGCGGCCTGACGTCGATTAGAACGGACGCGGCAAGTCCAGCAGCTAGCATCCCGCTACATGGTTGAACTCAGCCAACAGCAAATGCAGGTGGTGGAGCGGCTGTTTGCTGCTGGTTTTCGGCCAATTGCAATTCCGCCATACGAAAGTGCGCTGTGCATGAGAAAAGGGAATTGCGCTGCCTTGCTCGTGCCAGTCCCGAACGCCGGGATCAAACTGCTTGCGCCGCCTTCGTACCTGGTGGACGGGAATTTGAGCGTGAAGCTAAAGCGCGGATCAGGCGAAGTGTTCATCTGGAAAAAGACGGAAGTGCAAGCGACGCCGGAGAAATTGAAGGAACTCGAATCGTTCCGGCGTGAGCTCACAGAAATTTTAGACTTGCCTCCGAAGCAGTAAACTTGCGGCAATTTGCAATTCCGAAAGACTCCCGGCAAACTCAACTGCTCATGGATACTTACGACATTGTCTGCATTGGAGCGGGACCGACGGGCTTGGCAACGGCGATCGAGGCCAAGCGCGCCGGAATGCGGCCGCTGGTCGTCGACAAGGCCTGCCTCTGCAATTCGATTTTCCATTATCCCGTGAACATGGTGTTTTTCACGACACCGGAACTGCTTGAGATCGGTGATTTGCCGTTGGTTTGTGCTGCGGAAAAGCCTGCTCGCGTCGAGGCGCTGAAGTACTACCGCAAGGCCGCGGAGCACTATGCCCTGGAGTTGAGGTTATACGAACGAGTTTTGCGGGTGGATGGGCGGGATGGAGACTTCACGGTCGTAACGGCGTCGGAGAAAGGAACCGAGCAGAAATATCACTGCAAGAAAATCACTGTGGCCACAGGGTATTACGATTTGCCGAACCTGCTCGGCGTGCCGGGCGAAGAATTTCCCCACGTATCGCACTACTACACGGAGCCACACGAATATTGGAAACAGGACGTAGTGGTGATCGGCGGAAAAAATTCCGCGGCGGAGGCGGCGCTCGATCTCTATCGGAATGGGGCGCGAGTCACGCTTGTCCACCGCGGCAAAGATCTGGGAGCAACAATCAAATACTGGGTTCGTCCGGACATTGAAAACCGCATCAAGGCGGGGCAAATCAAGGCGCTGCTCAACGCGCGAGTGGAAGAGATTACCAAAGACGAAGTGGTGGTGGAGCAGCACGCTCAAACAAAGAGAATGCCGGCTAAGCAGGTGTTCGTGCTGACCGGATATCACCCGGACTTTTCATTTATCGAGAGCCTTGGCGTGAAGCTCGATCCGGAAAGCCGCAGACCGGCGCTGGATCCGAATACGCTGGAGAGCAATGTGCCGGGCATCCATCTTGCAGGCGTGGTTATCGGAGGCCGGCACACCGGCGAGATCTTCATCGAAAACGGGCGATTCCACGGGAGGCAGATCATTCAAGCACTGACAACATGAGTTTCGCTGGATTCGCTTCGCGGGCCAAATTTGCTCGCTGCCAATGCGTTTGCTAGACTCGTACTTCATGGCATCCATCATTCGGGAAGTGGGCGAGACGTTTGGCGCACTGGTGAAGGGCTTCAGCGTGACCTTCCGCAACATGTTTCGCAAAACCGTCACGGAAAACTATCCGTACGAACCGGTTCATTTTCAACCGCGCTACCGCGGGATTCACGTCCTGCACCGCGACGAAAGCGGCCTTGAAAAATGCGTTGGCTGCTTCCTTTGCGCCGCCGCCTGCCCCGCGAACTGCATTTACATCGAAGCCGCGGAAAACACGGATGCGACCAGGATCTCCGCGGGCGAGCGCTACGCCAGCGTGTATAACATCGATTATTCGCGGTGCATTTTTTGCGGTTATTGCGTGGAAGCCTGCCCGACGGACGCCATCACGCACGGCCATGGCTTCGAGCTCGCGACTTACGACATCAACTCGCTCGTTTACAGGAAAGAACAACTCCTCGAAAAAGAACCCGCCGCTGCGGTTGCGTCTGCACGTTAACTTGCCGCCGATCTAGTCAAATTTAGACTAGCCACCTCGCATTCGACACCTGTCAGTGTTCCACGCTGAACTGTCCTTAAATTATCTCTAAAGGAACGTCCTCTAATAAATACAAAGTAGCCAAGACGTAAGTCTTTGGTGAAGAGCAGGACGCGAGTGCTGCGATGGACGTGGAAGAAACTGGGCAAAGACGATTCCGGCAGGCGCGCAAAGGGGCGCTGAGGCGGGAGAGTTCATACGGCCAGGTCGCCGGATGCCGCGCACACTTTCGGAGCCGAACGACCGGCGTTCGGTGAGCGCGAGAGCTGGCGGCAAACTGCGGACTGAGCGCCGAAAAATCGTTTTCACTTCAAGCAGGGCCTCGGTTTGTGGGCGGCGCGACGGTCCGATCCGCAAAAGATTATCGGACACGGAATGTCCATTCTTCGGGAGAGATTCAGCAGCGAGAGTATCTTCAGGGGTTTGCTGCGGACGTTCCCGCTACTCCATCAACCAGCGCGCCAGCATGCCGGCGGAGTCTTCCTCCATCCACAGATCGCGAAGCGCGCCGATCTCCTTGCGGAGATTGGCAGCATGGCTGAGCCGCCGGATTTTCGCCCACGGCTCAACGAGTGGGTGGCGGATTTTGCGCTGGCGGGGAAGTCGGCGCTCGATGGACCGGAATGGGCCTCGCGCATGGTGCTGTTCCGCCTCTACTATCTGGGGCTCGCTCCGTACGAAAACGCGCGGCACTTTCTCGCCTTGAGCGAGCACAACTGGGTGAACTGGACGGAACAAATCCGCCACCGCTGTGGCAAAGAACTTCTGGGCCGCAGCATGTTCCCGCCACGAAAATATTTCACGAATACGGAATAGTCGAAGGTGGATCTTCCATGGTGAGGGTTCTAATTTTGCGTTGTAAGGCGGATGGCGTTAAAGTAAGGGGGACAGCCCGGAGTGGAGGGAAGAAATGGACCCCGAAACGAAGCGCGCATGGCGCAGGCTGCTGAGAGAAGTAAGAGAGAATGCGCCCATTGTGGTTCGCGGATTGGCAAGCGAAGGGAAGCGCATGCCCCGGAGGCTCTATTCTGCTCTTGTGCGCGGCTTTCGGTCCTTGACCGGTCGCGCTAAACAATGGGAATTGCCATTCGGCGACCGAAAGACGCTAGTCACCCAGCTCTCCCGCGTTCGGCTGCGCTCGCCGATCTACAAGGTCTAATCGACCCGCCGCATCTGGTCAACCCGGCCACCATTCATCAGGGAGTAGTGTTGCCCGTTGATGGCGGCCTACGGCTTGAAGCCCAACTGCCCTTGACTACAACTCGCAGCTAAAAAAGTACCTGGTCGCCGACGCGGACTGACTTGCCCGTTTCCGTGGAAGCCACGCGCGTGTTGGTGGCGAAGCGATAGTAGTGATCGAAGCGGGCTTCGGTAGACCACCGCGGAATATGCGAGCGGCGGTAATCGCTGAAGGTCTTCTGGAAGGCGGGGATGATCTCACCAGTGCGCGGGTTACGCGGGGGAACCGGGCAGCGCGCGCAGGGATTGCTGCCCTCGAAATTCACTTCGCCGATGCGGAAGTGCACCGCACTGCGTTCTTCTGCGCCGAAGAGTTGATCCTCCCAGAACGCGGGCACGCCGTCGATTTCGAGCGTGGTACGAAATCGCTTGCGCGCCTCGTCGAGGTCCATGCCGGGGAACAAATCACAAACAGCCTGCAAACTCGCGTTGGAAACAATTGTCGGGCCGTTGGCGACGGTATCGTCGGGAAAACCTTCGGGGGAATGACGCACGGTGATAGTTTGCTCGAAGAAATTAGAAAACCAAGTTGAAGCGGCTGCCGTGTCGGACGGGAAGGCAAATGTGGTGGCCGGGATTTTGCGCTGGTCACCGGAAACAGAGAGCGTGACGGAGCTGAGGTCCGGCGCGAAAGCTGCGCGGATCAAGTGAATGGCGGCGGTGCGCTTGCCGTTGACCCATTGGCCGTCAAGGGAGTAGAGCGCCCAGGCACGATCGAGTTCGAGGCCGCCGCCTGGCCCGACGCGTGCTTCCTTTACATGCACCGGATCGAGCGACTTGATGGGATGAAGGCGAATGTTCGCGAGGCGCGCCGATGGGATTGCAGAAATCACGGAAAGAGTTTAGCAGAAGGGAACTGGGAAGCAGCGGACGGGCGCCGTTTGCGCGTATTATCCGGAGACGTGGGCCGTGCCGAGGAACAGCCAAGCAAGGAAAACAGCGCCCACGAACGCCAGCGAGACACTCAACAGCGTGCCAATCAGAACGTACTCGGCAAAACGCGCGGACTTGAATTCAGGATACCGCGTGATGGCTTTCGCGGTAAGAATCAGTCCCACGGCCGCGGGAGATCGCAGGAGCAGCGCGGTGAGAATCAGGAACCGCTCGAGCCAGCCGATGTACAACCCCGCGTTTTGCAATTGCTCTCCGGCTTTCCCGAACTCTTCCTCTTTTACGCTTTCTGTCAGGGAACGCGTCATGAAGCGAATCAGATAACCCCCGCCGAAGATCACTCCGAGGTAAATCACCGGCACGGCGAGGAATTTGGTCCCGACGCCGCGGGAAGCTTGCAGCGGGGCGGAGAGCGCCGTGAAGGACATCCCCGGGGAGAGCAGCCAGGCCGCAAGAACCACAGTCAGCAAGTGAACGAATTGATCGGCCGCGTAGGATCCAGCGCCACCGCGGATCACGCGCCTGGCTACGAGCTGCACTTTGGCAAAGTCGACCAGCAAATGAACCAGCGCAAGCGCGGCGATCACCAGGTGCGTCCCGAGAGAAACGATCGAGCCGGGAATAAAAAATCCCACGAGCAGAATGGCGGAAAGATAGTGAGTGAGCCCGTGCAGAAGATAGGCGTTGGGCCGGCCGCGCAGTTTTTCGTCAACGAGGCGGCGCGTCTGAAAAACGAAATCGGCCGCCAAGTGGCCCAGGTAAACGGCAAGCAGAATTCGCAGGAATATTTGCATACTTTCGCGCAAGATTCAGGATTTGTACGTTTCTGTACAACTAGCTAAAAGTACGTTCAATGAACGATCCAGCCCGGTTCACCGTTTCCGCCAATTGCCAATAGTAGCCGCGTTTGAGATTCCTGGAAACCGTGGAAATGTCTACTCGGAGCTTCCGGGCGGTCGGCTCAAGGGTCTCACGGCTGAGGAATGCCCCAATGGCGCCCCATTGTTTCGAGGTGATCTGGAGCACCAGGGTGTCGTGCAAGCCGTAGATCAGGTTGATGGCATCATTGAAGTCCTCGTTGCCGGATGCAAAGGCCGTGAGCACGTCGAATTTAAAGAGGTGGCCGGTCTTGATGCTTTCGATGGCGCGGCGGGCCAATTGAAAGGCTTCGCCGGTGAGTTGATTGACGGGCGGCTGAATGCGGTCGGCAACGTCGCCAATGCCGACTCCGACGCGCAGCGACAGAGGCCGGAGCGCGGACCGCAAATCCAGAATCAACGCGGGGAGCGCCGGCAACTCTGCGGTAATGGTTTGGAATTCGTCCCCGGCGGTCACGGCATACGGCAGCCGGATGAGCTTCTGGCGCAGATGTTTTTCCGATGCGGCCGCGAGGTTTTTGCCTAGCAGGGAACGCACGCTCCCGCGAACGCTTGAGGCTACGATGTCGGCAATCAATACGGCGTAGATTCCGTCAGGCATATAGTCGTCCAAGGCCGGTTTTTGCTGTTTGTACGGAAGCGTACAATAAATGAATCATGCACATATTTGTACAAATATTACAATTGGGACAATAACGTACAAATATGAAAATGTCAAGCGGATTCCACGCGGGATTCAGTATTGTTCATGCAACTCCGGCGGATTGGGGCGGCTGGCGGGCGGGACGATACCGTTCTCGCGCAAGTACAGGAGCATCTGGCCATAGTGGTTGGCGGCATGCCAGATCACCACGGTGGCCAAGCCGAGCCGCGTGTTCGGTCCGGCATAGGGACCTTCGATGGGATCGAACATGTTTTTTGAGTCCGTGGCGCCCAGTGACTTGCGAATCGCGGCAAACGAATCGCGCAGATAAATCAACAGTTCTTTCCTGGTTTTCGCGGGGCTGGGGCCCTCTTTGTCGCAACCTTCGGGCGGCTTCTGACCGTCAAGTTCGGCGGCAAAACCGAAATTCGAGCACGCCACGTGCTTCACTTGTTCCGCGAAGGTGCGAACTTCGGCTGGGCCGAATTGTGGTTTTTCATTTTTGAATTTGCCTTCAGCAGGACGATAGCCGTATTTTTCTTCCGGCATGGCTTCGGCGGCGGAGCGCACTTCGTACTCCTGGTATTGCAAACCGCGCAGAAACGCCGACGCCACGGTTTCCTTCTTGCTCATTTCGGCGGCGGTCGGCTGCTGCTGCGGAGCGGCTTGGACACTCTTATCCTCAAGGGGTTTCGTCTGGTCGGGCCGTTGCGACTGTGCCGGAAAGGGCGGTTGTGAAGATTGGGCTTTCGCGGACGGGCCCGCGAAAGAGCAGACCACGAGTGCTGCCACGGAAAGGGCAAGCGGTGAGAAACGCACAGCAAGGGGAATTTTGAGGCGCATCGGACTCTCCTTCCTGCGAAGTCTACCACTGGCGGCTTGCGAAATACGGCGATGACGCACACATCCAATACGCCCTCAACGAGTTAGACCCATTGGGCGATGCTGCGCTAGAAACTGTGGCCCTTCTCGGATCTTTCCGACTACGGGCGCGCGGCAGCTGCGCTGGATGCTGCCGTGACCGGTTTATAGCCGCAGGTTGCGGCTTTGCGCATAGCATCAAGGCCCTCGGCGGTGAACATCAGCGCCGTGGTCCGGCAGGTGCGTAACGCGCCACCGGCGCCGAACGCCAGGGCGATCGCCGCGGCCGAAACGCTGTCCTGCATTTCGGTAATCAGCATGGCGTCGTGTTCGCCGAACGCGAAATACAAGTCTTTGATCTTGCCACCTAACTTTTCGATAGGCCCGCGCACAGCCTCGGTGCGGTCCTGCGGATTAGCAATGAGCCGCGCGAGTGCTTCGGGCGTGTAACTAACTTGATGAAGAAACAACGGCATAGTAGGCCTCCTTACCTTGCAGCGTCCGCTTGAAAACAATCGGCGGGATTTTTGCTTTTTAGGGCAGCGAAAATTCCCTTTACGTCTTCTTTGTCATTGAGTTGCAGCGACTGAGGCGGTTTCCCACAACTTTGCTCCGAGCCAGGTCAGGGTGAAGACCTGAGCCCGCTATCCGTGGAATACCTGATTGAGTTGTCGTGCTGGCCCTAGCACAGTCTATTCGTGTTGCCACCAGTCCGGCAGCGCAGTGGATAATCCACGGCATTCGGGGTGGTATATGGACTCGCGTCCTTCTCGCCGGACCGAGAATCGCACGCGTCTTGAAGTGGCCATAACGCTGGTAAGCTTGGACTTGGCCACCTACGAGGTCACGACCACGCAGGATGTGAGCCTTCACGGCGCTTGCGTTTTGACGAAACAGCAGTGGACGCCCAACCGGCGCATCGACGTGCGGTCTCTGCAGGGGAGTTTCAACGGTCTTGCCCGTGTGGTCCACTGTCAGCAGGGAAGAGGCGCCACTTTTGTCATGGGGTTGGAGTTCTTTTTCACGGACGGCGACTGGAAGCAAGATCGTGGACACTCTGCCGCCGCGACTGGGTAAAGATTTCTCTTCACATCAATTCATTATCTGATGTACTGGTTGGCGTAGAGAAGCGCGTCCCGGTGCAAACTGGGACGTTTTGCTTTTAGGGCCGTTCGCAGGACTTTCCAAGACTGCATAGGCGCGGGCTAAAGCCTGTGCCACCAAGACTTTCGAGCCGCGTGGCCGGATCAGCGCATTCGCGTGCTTGCTGCCGACTGCTATCGAAATCGGGGCGAAAAAGGAGCCGAGATGCCTACCAGAACGTGACTCCGCCGATCTCTCTCTTTTTCGGGGGACGGGGGTTTCAGTTTTAACAATGAGACGTTTCCCGCTGCCAACACCGCGGGCAACCAGTTCGCGCTCCCCAGCTTTACGGGACTGTCGGATAGCGGTACGACAGTGCGTTGGCAAACGATTTTTGGCACCGCGCTCACGGGGCCGTGAACATGGTCCTGCAGGGCGCCAGGGCGGACGTCGACGCGGAATACCAGACGATTGACACCACGATCGCAACCACGGGCGAAGCCCGCACTGTCGCCAGCGTGCAAGCAAAATTCCTGCGCATCAAGTTTGTCTCCTCCACCGGCGGCGCCGGCTTGACCGCAAAACTGATGGTGTAAGTGCGCTGCGGAGTTGTTTATGAAGGACCAATCGAGGAGCGGCAAATCGCGGCAACCATGAAGTGTATTGCTTATGTCCCGGCACGGGCGCGATGGGAATCGCTGGATTCCTTGTGCGCGCCGAGCCACGGCCGAGAGTGCGTTTTGCCGCTCGCATCGTGACGCCTTAAACGGCGTAATTCTCGGACTCTGGGTGCATGGCTATCCGAGGCGCCGGGCCGCCCGTGGCTTTTCCTGGGGTTTGATGCAGGTGATGGGACAAGTCGCCCGCGAAGCAGGCTTCGATACCTTGTTTCTTTCGGCCTTGTGCGATCCCGAGCAAGGCCTCGCCGTCGGCTGCAAAGTTCTTCGCAAGAAATTCGACGCCATGGCGCGACACCACGTGCGCGCTGCTCGCTTGGAACGGCGGCGGCAACCCAACTTACGCCGCGCAAGTGATCGCGCGTCGGGCTCATTATTTGTGATTTGCTTATGAGCTCAAACTATTGGTTTCGACTCATTGCGCTACTCGTGGCGGCCCGTCGCGAACGTTCGCAGCTCGAATCCGAACTTGCCGCCACAAAGCAGCTCCTCGCTTCTGCCGACGCGCGCCAACACGACCGCGACGCTCAGCTCGCGCAAACACTTGCCACTCTTGCCGCCGAGAAACGCACCATCGTGACGCCCGCGCAAATCATCCACGACCTCCCCAACCAGCTCCCTTTGCCATCACTCATCGTTCTGCAATCCGCGCAAGCATCGCCAGATTCTCCAACTCCCCAAACCAACGCTGTCATTCCCGCCGAAGACTTGAAGCCGCTCTACGACTCTGCCATCGACTGCAAGACCTGCCAGGCCAAGGTAGCTGCGGCCCAAGGCGACCTCGCTGATGAACGCAACAAAACTACTGCTCTAACCCGCGAACGTGACGACGCCCTGCGTATCGCGCGCGGCGGCAGCGCCTGGCGCCGCATTGGCCGTGCCGCCAAATGGTTCGCGATCGGCGCCGCCGCAGGCGCCGTTGCCGCCAAGACCGCCCATTAATACGGTTTTCACAATTCCTGCACAATTCCTGAGGTATAATCCGCGCACCGAATCGTTTTAATGGCGCCATCCGACATACCGGCAAGCGGAACCACTCCAGGCCCCAAGGGGTCGCCCCTTGCAGACAGGAAACTGGTTTCCTGGAAAGAGATTGCCTCCTATCTTGGCCGCGAAGTGCGCACCGTGCAGCGCTGGGAGAGAACCGAAGACCTTCCCGTCCATCGCCACGAGCACCAGAAAAAATCCACCGTCTATGCCTTCACCAGCGAGTTGGACGAATGGTTTAAGAAGCGCCAGCCCGTGGACGATCCCGAAGCTGACGCCGAGTTCATCCCCGAGCCTGATATCAATGAGGCAGACTCCGACGAGGAGATCTACGATCCTGAGGCGCCGACTCCCGTTGCAGGGCAAGTTGACATACCTCCGACTCCCTCTGTCGTGGTCTCCACTAAGACTGCTCCTCCTTCGGCAGGGAAGCGCGTCGTCGTCTCCTTGTTCGCTCTCGGAATTCTCAGCGCCCTGTCTCTTGGCGTGTACCGCTGGCTTCACCCCAGCGTAGGGGTGACCGATAAAATTCGCCTTGTCGTGCTCCCCTTTGCCAATCTCAGCGGTGACCCAAAGCAGGACTACTTCAGCGCCGGTCTGACCGATGAAATGATCACCCGGCTGGGCAGCCTCGACCCGCAGCGCCTCGGCGTGATCGCGGCCGCCTCTTCCAATGCGCTTTCCGGAAAACCGCTCGCCGAGGTTGGAAGCACCCTCAATGTGCAGTATGCGCTCGAAGGCAGCGTGCGACGAGAGGGCAACCACGTGCGCATTGATGTCCAGCTCATTCAGGTCAGCGACCAAACACACCTGTGGGCTGATTCCTATAATCGCGAACTTAACGACATCCTGCTCGTTCAAGACGAAGTCGGCGCTGCGGTAGCAAGTCAGATTAAACTGGCGTTAGCCACTGCTACCGAAACGAGCAGCCCCAGGATCGCAACGCGCTCTGTCAACCCGGAAGCTTACGATGCCTATCTCTGGGGCCGCTTCTATTGGACCAATCGCGGCGACCTTCACAAAAGCATCGAAGCCTATCAACTGGCGATCCAGAAAGATCCCCAATACGCCCTCGCCTATGCGGGCCTCGCCGGCTCGTATGCTCTGCTCGGGCAGGTCCCCTACGACGATATGCCGCCAGACCAGGCTAAGCCCAAGGCCCGCGCTGCCGCCGAACACGCCCTCCAACTCGACCCTGAGCTTGCTGAGCCTCACGCCGTCCTCGCCAATGTCTCCTTCAGCTACGACTGGGATTTTGAGGTCGCGGACAAGGAGTTTCAGCGTGCCTTGGCCCTTGGTCCAAACAATCCCACTCCGCACCTCTGGTACAGTCACTACTGTATTGCACGCAACCGCCTGGCTCAGGCACTGGAGCAAAACTCCCGCCTGCTTGATATTGAGCCCGTCTCTCCTTTGTTCAATACCAACCGCGCTGAGATCTATTATCACCAGCGCAATTACGACGCGGCGATCACCCAGGCAAGCCGGGCGATCGAGCAATATTCAACTTACTGGCTGGCCTACATTTGGCTGGGCTCCGCCTATCGCGAGAAGAAGATGTACAGCCAAGCTTTGGAGCAGTTTTCCGCAGGAAGGAAACTCTCCGGCGATCATCCCGTCATGATTGCCCTGTACGGGCACGCGTTGGCTCTCTCCGGCGACACCGCGGGCGCTCGCAAAGTTCTCGCCGATCTCCAGCGCCTTGCCCAATCGCGTTACGTTTCCTCTCTCTATTTCGCGGCTATTTACACGGGCCTCGGTGACAACCACGCCGCTTTCGATTGGCTTGATCGAGCCTACAAGGAGCGTAACGACCGCCTCGTCTATCTTGGCACCGATGCCATGGCCGATCCGCTGCGCTCCGATCCTCGCTTTGCCCAGCTCATGGCCAAGATTGGCCTGCACTAGGCCGCTCCAGGAATACTCCTCGCGCTTCGGAGCAGTCCTGCTAGAAGAAATCAGCCTCTGTCGCAATGCTCGCGCGCTATTCCTGCTCGACGGCCAATTGTGTAAGTATTCTCGTCAGAGCTCAGGAATCGCCGGCTGCAAGCGCACCCCAAGCGGGATAGTGCTGTAAATGGCATCGACGCCCAGCGAGGAGAAAAAGTTCCAGACCGCTTCGCTGCCCGCTGGATCGGCGAACACTCGTAAACCGAGCGAGTGCGCTCCCGCCACAAAGGCGGCGCCACTGCCCGGCTGCTGTTGCTCTGCCGGCCCGAAGAAGTCTATCTCTCCTCCGACAACGCGAACGCTGGTGGCCATCCCGGTCGCCAGGAACTGCTGCGCAGAAGCATAACCCGGCAGACGGAACACCGGGCCAATCTCGGCCCAAGTAAGTCCCAACGAGTTTTTCTTGTTGATAATCGTCACCGGCAATCCCGTGACGGTTTGAATCTCCGCTGGAGTCAGCAATTGCAGACCGTCGAGATCCAGCTCGCGCGGTATCTCCGGCCCCGTCTGCGCCGCCAAAAGTAGCAGCGCTGGCGAGAATGAATCGAAAATTACCTTGTCAGCCATCTTGGCCTGGCGCACTTCTGACACCGCTGCCGACACCACCGCCTGCTCCAATACGTCGCCCGGATCACAGTGCGGCGAAAAAGCCTTCAGTTCGACGATAAAAATGCCGCCCAGGTCGTCGCCGGCCACATTGTTGAATTCGCGGGCCACGTCGAGCAACTGATGCAGCTCCGGCACGAAGGGCAGCCGCTGCTGAAGCTGGTCGAGGGTCATAGCGTGGATGCAAGTAAAGTCGCTTAGAAAGTCATCGTGGAAGACGGCCAGCTTCCCGTCCTCGGTAAGTTGCACATCCACTTCGGCGACGCGCGCGCCCAGCCTATAGGCCTGCCGTACTGAATCGACGGTATTCTCGATTGGCAAAGTCGGATCCGGATTTACGCCGCTATTTGGCCCCACCCCATGGTGTCCGATGGCGATTGGCCGCACCCCGAGCCGCAGGAAGTCTTCGGCCGTGCTGCGCACGCTATTGCTATGGTTACCGGTTGCATCCTGAGCTGCCGCGATGCCGCCGCAGAGACCAAGACACAACGCACCTAGCGATACCAATGTTAGGAAATTAAACTCCGATGCGTTCGTTTTCATTTAAGCCCCTTCAACCGGGATTTCCCGCTTCTAGAGATTTTTTGCGCACATCGCAAGTACCTCCAGTGGCTAGCATCCCCCGCCCAAAAAGATCTTACAAGCGACAAAGAACGCCAAAAGCAGAACCAGCCGCCAATGTCGTCAGTTGTCGTGGGAGGGTCTCGAGACAAGGTAACAACCGCTCGCGGCGGGGAATTACGCCTCGTCAAGAATACAAGACGGGCTGCAGACTCATGGCGATAGAGCGAAGAAGCAGCCATTCAAAGGGAGGACTCCGCCCTCGAAGAAGTCCCAACAGTCCCTTTAAGCAGCATTCGCCGATTTCAAACGACTTTCCACTCCCAGTGAGGTCACATCACCCACACTAAGAGGTTAACCTCTTCGTAAGGACCAGGCGGATTTCCACAAGAAAAGCTACAAAGAGCCTCAGATTTCCCTTGACAAAGCGTCCTATAAGTTATATTATGTTAACTAGAAAATCGGGCTGAATTTTACGCACGTTTTGCCTCGTCCGGGCCGTATCTCCCCGGGTATTCCCTCTCCCTATTTCTTGTCGGCGGTTTTTCCGGGTTTTAGCTGGTCGAGTTCGTAGTTGATGTACTGCTCCAGAATGTGGGCATCCGCGCCCACGATGCGGCGGCCATTCACGAAGACTGTAGGGGTACTGTTCACGTCGAGCAGTTGGCCGTTTGCGCGGCTGGCATTGACGGCCTCGCCAGCCTCAGGACTCGCCATGCAAGCCTTAAACGTCTCGGCTTGCAACCCAGACTGGCCGGCGTAGTCCAACATCTTCGTCCAGGCATTCGCGGCTGAGATGATCTCCTGGTTGTCGTAGATGAAGTCATACATCTTCCAGAAAGCCGTAGGGTTCTGCTGGTAGACGCAACGGCCGGCGATAGCGGCGGTTCTTGCCCAGGGATGAAGCTGCTCGATCGGAAAGTCCTTGAATACAACGCGCACCTTTCCCGAATACTTCGGAAGGATGTTGTCACGCAAAACGTCGTGGAGGTTGCGGCAGACCGGGCATTCAAAGTCCGAATATTCCACCAAGGTGACCGCAGCCTTGGGGTCGCCCAGCGAAGGAGCGTCTTTCATCTGAATCTGTGACCGGCTTTCGGCGAGCGGATCTTTCGTCATGTCCGACATCTCACCACGGAAAAGAGACTTCCCGTCTTTGCTTACGTAAAACTTGACGGTCTCCTTGTTCTCCCCGATGGTGAGGTTGATCGTGGTTTCAAGCAACCCGTCGATAGCGGTCTCCTTGGGTGCCCCTACCAGCAGCAGAACGTCCGGTCCAAAAGCATACAAATGACGGAGATAGGCTTCAATGTTCTTCTGTGTTGGGGTCTGAGCAGCAGGTGCCGGTGGCGTGGTCGCAGATTGTGTTTGTTGTGCGCGTGCTTCGGGCGCAAAGATATGGAAGAGAAAAATCAAGGAAACGCTTAGTGCTGTTTTCACGAGGGCCTCATGAGTTTAGGGGATGAATTTCTGCGCGATGGGAAATGGTCTGCCAAAACCAAAGGAGCGCGAGGTGATCTTCAAGCCGGGCGCGGCCTGTTTTCGCTTGTACTCGTTGCGATCCACCATGAGCGCAATATCGCGGACCATTTCTAGATCGAACCCGTAATGATCGGCAATCTCACGGGGGCTACGCAAGTCCTCGATGTAGGCTTTCAGAATTCGGTCCAGGACGTCATAGGGCGGCAAGCTGTCCTCGTCCTTCTGGTCTGGGCGCAACTCCGCCGAAGGGGCCTTGTCGATGGTCGACCGGGGAATCAGTTCCCTCTCGCGGTTAATCCAATTTGCCAGCTCGTAGACCATCAATTTTGGCACATCGGAAATGACCGCAAGGCCTCCCGCCATATCTCCGTACAGTGTGCAGTATCCGACGGCGAGTTCAGATTTGTTGCCGGTGCTCAGAACCATCGATCCAAACTTGTTGGAGAGCGCCATCAGATAATTTCCGCGGATGCGCGCTTGAATATTTTCTTCCGTCACGTTAACAGGCCGGTCACCGAACGCTGGAGCCAGCGCCCGCTTGTATTCTTCAAAAACACTTGTGATCGGCAAAGAGATGACCTGGATGCCAAGATTCTTTACTAAGGTTGCCGCGTCACTCTTGCTTCCTGCCGAAGAAAACGGCCCCGGCATGGAAACGCCGAGGACATTCTCGGCCCCCAGTGCGTCCACGGCGATCGCAGCAACCACAGCGGAGTCAATACCGCCACTCAAGCCGACGAGTACCTTCTTAAATCCGCACTTGCGCACATAGTCCGCCGTGCCGGTCAGCAGCGCCTCGTAGGCATAAGCGATTTCGGTGGACGGCAATTCGTGAATCTCGCCCTGCCCTGTGACAGTATCAAACAGGACCAAATCCTCCCGGAACGCCAGCGCCTGCGCGGCCACGCGCCCATCGGGGTTGATCGCCATGCTCGCGCCGTCAAAAATCAGATTGTCGTCGCCGCCAAATTGATTGACGTAAACCACCGGGAGTTGCTGCTTCATGGCGATGGCGCGCAGCATTTCAATGCGCAGGTTCCTTTTATCGATCGTATAGGGCGAAGCAGAAAGATTTAGCAGCACGCTAGTTCCCTGCTTGCTCAATTCCACCACCGGGTCGCGCTCGTACAAGGGCGTCGGCCAGAAGTTCGGATCGTTCCACACATCCTCGCAAATGGTGATGCCCAGGGCCTCGTCCTGGAAGCTGTAAACCATTTGCTTGTCGGCGGGCTGAAAATACCGCGACTCGTCGAACACGTCGTAGGTCGGCAGCAGCATTTTGCTCTGCTCAAACACAACTCGGCCTCCGCACAGCAGCGCCGCTTTGTTGGCCACCGATTTCCCTGATGTATTCTTCACACGCCCTGCGTAGCCCACGAGGCTCGGCAGCGGAATTTTAGACGCAAGTTCTTTCAGTTCATCCAGGTTCCGGTCGAGAAAGGTTGGACGTTCCAGAAGATCCTGAGGAGGATAGCCGCAGAGGCAAAGCTCGGTAAAAACAGCAAGGTCCGCTCCTCGTTGCTTGGCTTGTCCAGCCAAGTCCAGGATGCGAGCGGCATTCCCCAAGAAGTCGCCGACGGTGGGATTGAACTGCGCGAGCGCTATTTTCATGCTGGAACTTTAGGATACGGAGGGAACCCGAAGATTGCAAACATTGGCCGCACCGCTCTTTGGTTTGTTGGATGACAATTTGTCTTCAATCCCGCTTGCCCGGTTTCTTCGCAACCAGGCTGGCAATTCCCTGCCCGGCGCGTAACTCGCGGTAAAACAACACACACAGGCTCGGAAACGCTTCCCGGAGCTCACCGGTCTCGAGGAGGTACGCCGGATTCCGCGGGCCGCCCGCAAACTCCAGTTGCGCGCGCGTGAAGATTTCCATGAGCAAAACGCCATCGGGCCGAAGCGCGCGCACTATCTGAGGAAACAGCGATCGCTGCAAGTATCGAATGCAAATGATTAGATCGAACCGCCGCTCCGGGAGTTGCATCTCCTCCAAATTCGCTTGGATCAATTCCAGACCGCCGCGCAAATGCCTCCCGGCGGCCCGAACAACTCTGCTCCGTCGCACGGGTGTGTGCGTGCTGCGTGCGCGAAGCTCTAACGTGTCCAGCGCGACGCTGGAGAAGTCCACTGCCGTGACGTGTTGGCCGCGCGCTGTAAGAAACAGTGCGTGCCTTCCCGTGCCGCAAGCGATGTCCAGCGCTTCCCCGGTTGGTAAGAGTGGCAGCAATTCGCGGACAATGCTCGCGGGCTCTGCGGCCGGCGCCTCGGCGAGCCTGTGCTTGGCATCCCACTCGGATCGGCTAGAAGGCATAAAAAAGGCTCCTGAACTTACCGCTCAGGAGCCTGAATGTTTTGAAAGCGCTAAGCGCTTCCCTGCACCGAATTAGACGCTGAAAGAGCTCCCGCAGCCGCAGGTGCTCTTCACGTTGGGATTATTGAACTTAAATCCCGCGCCTTCAATCGTCTCAATGTAATCGATTTCGATTCCGTCCAGATACATAGAACTCATCTGGTCAACGGCGACCTTCAGACCATCAAACTCGAAAACCTGGTCCGCATCGCTGGTCTGGTTTTCAAACGCCATGTGGTATTGGAAACCGGAGCAGCCTCCGCCAACTACAGCCACGCGCAGGGCGACTGGGACTGGGCTCTGCATACTCATGATTTCCTTGACCTTGGTACTCGCAACGGGCGTCAAATTGATCATAAATCCTCTTGGCCTCCGCTCGCGGGCGCACCCGCGAAGCTAGCAACACATACAGTATACCAGAACTCGCAAATTGCGTTGCAACCCCATGTTCCTGGCATGAAACGCCAGCGCTGCCGCCTTTCGACAAGCATGAACGCTTCCCTTACAATAAGATGCGATGATCAAGCACAAAGTTACCCTTATCCCCGGCGAGGGCATCGGGCCGGAAGTAGCCGCTGCGACCCGCCGCATCCTGGAAGCTACCGGGGTACAGATCGATTGGGAAGAGATCGCCGGCCGCTCGGACAGCTCCTCCGACCAGGGGAAAAGCGTCAACCAGGCGGCGGTCGAGTCCGTGCGCAAGAATCGCGTAGCGCTAAAAGGCCCCATGGCGACCGCCATCGCCGGCGGCGCACCCAGCGTAAACGTGGCCCTGCGCAGAACGCTCGACCTCTACGCCAATTTGCGCCCCGTGAAAAGTGTTCCCGGCGTCAAATCGCACTTCGAAAACGTGGACCTGATTCTTGTTCGAGAAAACACAGAGGATTTGTATTCCGGCCTCGAGCATGAGGTCGTCCCGGGCGTGGTCGAAAGCCTGAAAATCATTACTGAAAAAGCTTCCACGCGGATTGCGAAGTTTGCGTTTGAATATGCAAAACGACACGGCCGAAGAAAGATTCATGCCATCCACAAGGCCAATATCATGAAGCTCTCGGACGGTCTATTCCTGAAATCGGTCCGGGCAGTGGCAGCCCAGTTCCCTTCCATAGAATACAAAGAACTCATCGTCGATAATGCCTGCATGCAAATCGTAATGGATCCATTGCAATTTGACATGCTGTTGCTGCCGAATCTTTACGGCGACGTGATGAGCGACCTAGCGGCGGGCCTGGTCGGCGGCCTCGGCGTGGTGCCTAGCGCCAACATCGGGGACGAATGCGCCATGTTCGAGGCCGTGCATGGCACCGCACCCGATATCGCCGGCAAGGGTTTTGCTAATCCCACTGCCCTGCTAATGAGCAGCGCCCTGATGCTCGACCACCTCGGCGAACCGAAAGCTGCAGAGCGCATTCAGAATGCCCTCGAAACGGTCTACCGCCAGGCAAAACATACGACCAGAGACGTCGGCGGCAAGGCCGGCACAGAAGAATTTGCGGACGCAGTGATTGCCGGTCTCAAGTAAAAGTAATTCCCGGCGCGGCGCCAAAAAGTACTAGCAGTCCCAAATCGTTAAAATGCTTGTCTTTTCAACAGGATCGTGACACCATTCTGGACCGCAGCCTCGAAAGTGTCCCTTCCAGGTGGCTTTATGCAGAGAACTCGCTATCCAGAACGCCGTCGCACTACGCGCCTCTCCCTTCAGATTCCTCTGACGGTACGTTGCCGTTTGCCGGAAGGCGAAACCATCGACCTCAAGGCCTCCACCTACATCGTGAGTGCCAATGGGGCCCTGGTGCTCATGGATACGCCATTGATTCCTGGCCAAGTCGTAAAAGTCTTCAACGAGCACACTGCTAAGTCCGTCGATTGTGTCGTCACTTCCTTGCGTGAAAAGCGTGAGAGACGGTTCGTGGGCATGGCTTTCGTCAATCCCAATGTAGACTTCTGGCACATCGTATTTCCGAAGTCCGGCACGCGCCAAGCCATCCGCTCCTCCGTGACCGGAGCGCTGGTGCCCCCTGGATTCCGCCAGGAAAATTCTCCGCAATTTTAAGTGGGTTTTTTTTGCGGCGGAGATTTCGCCCAGCCTCAGCTGTTTTTCCCTGCGTAGATCTGATACACCATCAGATAAACGATCACACCCGTTACGCAAACATAGAACCACAGTGGCAGCGTCCATCGCGCAATCAGCCGGTGTTTGTCGAACTTCTCCATCCAGGCGCGGCGCAGCGTAATCAGGATCATCGGTACGATGACGATTGCAAGGATCGTATGCGAAGTCAGCAACGTGAAATACACTGGCCTGATCCAGCCTTGCCCCTGAAAGAGCACGACTTGCTTCACGCGGATGTGATAAGTCACATAGGACCCCAGGAAGGCAACCGAAACCCAGAACGCCGAGACCATAAATCTCTTGTGTACTTGCATCTTGCCGGCCCGGATCGCCGCATAGCCCCCCGCAAGGAGCAACGCGCTGATTCCGTTGAGAGAGGCATTGAGAGCGGGTTGCGAAAACATAAGAGTGAGCTTGTCCTTCCTGAAGTAGCTCCTATTTTAGCGGTTTAATCAGCGCGGCAACTTGTCGTAGACCATTAAGCCCAACAAAAGAGGAATGTGCAGGACCGTGGCGTGCATGAGCCACTTGGCGCGCATGTTCGTTTTATTGCTGGCGGCCCACAAGCACACTTGCACCAGAGCAGTGCTGGTAACCAACGCGCCAAAGAAATAAACAACTCCGGCCAACCCCAGAATCGCTGGAAGCAAGCTCACGCCCACTAGCGCGACGGCATACAAAATAATTTGCCGGAACGTCCGCGTGCCCTCGCGGTCCACCACCGGCAGCATCATAATCCCTGCGCGGGCGTAATCCTCGCGGTACATCCAGGCGATGGCGTGGAAGTGAGGAAACTGCCAGAGAAACAAAATCCCGAAAAGCAGCCAAGCGCCGCGGTCCAGCGAACCCGTCGCTGCCACCCAGCCGATCATGGGCGGAATCGCTCCGGGAAACGCGCCGACAAACGTGGCCCACACCGTCCGTTTTTTCAGCGGAGTGTAAGCCAGCAGATAGCTCAAGCAGGTCGCAACACCCAGCCCCGACGCCAGCGCCCCGGCTGCTACATAAAGATCAGCTGCACCGACAACGGCCAACACGACGCCAAAGACCAGTGCTTCCCGCGGTTGCAGCACGCCGCTCGGCAGCGGTCGCAAAGCTGTGCGCCGCATGTAACGGTCGGAGTCGCGCTCTATGTAGTGATTTAATGCCGCCGTGCCCGCGGCGATCAGCATAGTGCCGATCACCACATGGACCATGTGCAGCCAGCCAATGGGGCCGCGCGCACCCATGTAGTAGCCAGCGGCCGTCGTCATCAACACGAGGAAGGAAACGTCCGGTTTGGTTAGCGAGACGTAGCCGTTCGCGCGCGCGGAAAGCGTCAGTTCCGTAGAACGTGCCGCGCTCATCAGGTGGTCACCTGCCGTGGCTCCGTCGAAGCAACTTCCCTTCTCCGCGGAACCAACCGGTAGCACGCCAGCACCACCAGCACCGAAAAGGCGAACAGTATCGCGCCAACCACCGTATGGATCACCGTTAACGTCACCATGACCGGCATCGGCTGCGGAGCATCTGTGGTAGTGAGCCTCGACCAATAGGCCGCAAGACCCAGCAAGAATTGTGTTCCAAAAATGGCGTGCAGCATGATGCGCGCTTTGGACAGCTCCCGCGATTTCTCAAACCGTTTGCGCAGTGCGACCGCCGTCCAGACCACCATCCCGAGCACCAGCATCGCTCCAGCCATGTGCGGCCAAATCGGAATGTCCTTGTGCCGGAAACCCGCGCCGAGAATCACCTGTATGTAAATGACGGCAGCATTCAAAATCGTCAGAGAATGAATCGAAGGACTTCCACTATCTTCCAGTTGCGGTTGTTCGGTGACCCACCATTTGCTGGTGAACACCGCAATGCCAAGCACTGCGCCAAAAACAATCTGCGCAAAACAGGCATGGATCACGGGGAGCCAGTAATGAAGCAGCCGAATGACAACTTGGCCGCCCAGAATCGCCTGCACCGCAACGCCAAGTACCGCAACAATTCCCAGCCAGCGCAACCAAATCCGGCTTTCCTTGACCCAAAGCAACAACGCCAAGACGAGCACAACAATCCCTAAACCGCCCGCTACCGCGCGGTGCGAAAACTCAAACAGGTCGCCGCCCTGAAGCGACGATAGCGGGGGAACCAGCGTGCCGTGAGAAGTCGGCCAGTCTGTAACGGAAAGGGCTGCATCCTTGGATGTAACTAGCGCCCCAGCGACAAAGAGGAGCACGGTCCACAGCACTACGAAAACGGAGAATCTGTGCACTCCTGGATTGTAAGTGGCTGTCATGGCCCTCGTCCCAGTGGGCGGATTATACCCTGAGTCGCCATCATTTTGTGAAATCGCGCCTTGGCGCTGGAGAGACGCGAACCCACGCACGCGTGGAGTATACTCGCAGCAGTGCCCTACAGTAATCTCGTCGTGGTCCAGGCCTTCGCCACCCAGATTGACGCGGATATTGCGAAAAGCGTGCTCGAATCCGCAGGCATGGACGCGATGATTCAAGCGGATCGTGCTGGCGGCATGCGCGATCATCTGGCCTGGAGCGGGTTTAGCTTCAAAGTGCTGGTTCGCGACGAAGACGTGGCGGCGGCGCAAGAGGTTTCGCACCCGTCTCACAAAGCGCCGGAGGGTAAGTTGGTAGTGGCTCAGTGGTGCGGAACACGAGCCGAGGCAGATGTTGCATGGGGTGCGCTGGGGTCAGCCGGCATTGCAGCGGCGATCGAGGCTGTCCCCGTCGGCGACAAGGACTCGCCCTTGTCCTTGACGGAGCCCTTGTTTCGGGTCCTGGTGAGGAGAGAACGCCGCCGCAGGGGCTCGTGAGGCGCTTAATCCGTCCGACGAAACGCGCGCGTAGCTGGATGCGAAAAGTTCACCCCCTCAAATGGCTCCACTGCTCATCCGAGCAGATGTCACCGGCGCGGGCGATGATCGTGCTTCTAATCCCACAGCGCGCAAGACCAGATCCTTCAGCGCGGCGATAAATAGCGTGGAGGCTCCCACCGCCGGCATCATGCGAAATCGCTCAATGCCCAGTTTTTCCGCTTCCTCGCGTGCCTCGATGTTGATTTCGTGAAGTGTTTCGATGTGCTCGGTAACGAACGAGATTGGCGCGACCAGCATCTCTTTCACGCCCTCGTGACCTAGGCGCTCGATCGTACCCGTAAGTGGGGGCTGCAGCCATTTCGCGGGACCTACGCGGCTCTGGTAGCACAGCAAATGTGTCCGCGGCCAACCAGGGTACTGCTTCGCCCCCAGCTCGCAAACCAGGCGCACCGTTTCCTCGATTTGTTTCGGATAGGGATCGCCCTTCTCGACTAAGCTCATCGGCAGGCCGTGCGCGCTAAACACCAGATGAACCCGAGAACTGTCCGGGAATTGCCGTAGCACGGATCCAATCCGCTGCACCAGCGCCTGAATGTACAGAGGGTGGTCGTGAAAATTATCGATAGTGCATTCCGGCGGTCTCCCAGCAAGTTGCTCCCACTTAACCTGATCGGCCACCCGGCGCCATTCTTTCAAGCTGCTCAGTGTTGTCGCGTACGAATAATGCGGATACAACGGCAAGAGGACGATTTCATCCAGCGGTTCAGCCTTGCGCAGCGCATCCACCGCCTCCGCCGTAAAAGGACGCCAGTAACGCATCGCTACAACGGCAACCGCATCAATGTAAGGAGAGACGGCTTCGACCAGCCGCAAGCGCTGCCGCTCCGTGAGCATCCCAATCGGCGAGCGTCTCCCGATTTCCGCGTACCGCCCGGCAACAGGTATCGATCGCCGGGAAGAAATGAGCTTCGCAATCGGACGGCGCAACAGCCCAAAAGGCCCGAGTGGAATAATGTCGGGGTCGAGAAACAGGTTCAGCAGAAACGGCTCGACGGCCTCCAGCGAATCCGGCCCGCCGAGCTGGAACAGCACGATCCCGACTCTCTTCTTCCCTGCCAAGCTACTTGCCTCGGTTCAAAGAATTTTTCAATTGCTCGATCTGTTCGCGCAGCGTGTTCATCCGCTGTGCCACCGAGACGTAATACATAAAAAAAATAGCCCAACCGGCCAAATACGCTGCAAGAACGCTATCCAGGTTTTTCATCGTACTTCCGCCTCCCTTCGCAATTCTTCGACGCTGGCGCGCATGGCCTCCAGCTTGTATCTCCCGTTCAAGAGCAAAATCAGGAGCCCTGTAAACGCCGCCCACACCAGCAGATACGAAACGCGCATCCGAGGGTCGAGGCCGGAACCCGGCCCGCCCAGGATCACCGGCTGTGGATGCTGCGTCCGCCACCAGCGAATCGAAAAATAAACCAGCGGCACATCCAGAAAGGCGAAAATTCCGAACAGCGCGCTAAAGAGCGCCCGCTTATCAGGCTCTTCGAGCATCGAACGCAACAGCAAGTACGCCGTGTACAGCAGCCAGAGAACGAAAGTAAGCGTCAAACGCGCATCCCAGGTCCACCAGATTCCCCACACCGGGTGTGCCCAAATCGGCCCAGTAACCAGCACGACGGAAATGAATACCAGGCCCACTTCCGCGGCGGAAACAGCCAACCAGTCCCACTTGGCCTGGCGCGAAAATACGTACCGCAGATTTGCGTAGAAGCAAATCCCCAGCGCTAGGAAGGAGCTGAACGCGCTCGGAAGGTGCAGGTAGAAGATCTTTTGGATCGGGCCCATGGTCTTCTCGATCGGAGCGTAATGGAAAGCCAGGTATGCCGTGAAGGCAATCATCAAGAACAAGATCACTGCGCCAAGGATGGTCTTTAGCATCGCGAGCCTCCTCCGCACAGCTCTCTTCCCCGCTGTTGAGATTGCATGTTTCTCATTCCTCCAGCAGATATTCGCCGAAAAGCCATAGTGTCGTCAAAAACACGACGTCGAATCCGGCCAAAAAACCGAGCCAGTCCAGCCGCAGCTCCGGCTTCTCGGCTAGCAGCGCAGCCGTTGCTTCCGTGCTGGCGATCAAGACCGGTGTCAACAGCGGCAGCAGCAGTACGGGCAGCATGAGTTCCCGCATCCTCGCTTGCGCTGAGATTGCCGAAAAAGCCGTCCCCGGAATGGCCACTCCCACGCTGCCGAGAAAAAAAACAAGGACCAGCTGGGGAAAGACGCCAAGGATGTGGACATTGTAAAGGACCGCGAAAATGGGCAACAGCAGCATCTCCGTCACCAGCAGAAAAATCGCATTGGCGGTGAGCTTGGCAAGAAAAATTGCAAACGGGTCGCTGACTGACAACCGCAGCGCGCTGAGCGTATCGTTATTCTGCTCTCGCAGAAAACCCGGCTGAAGCATCAGCGACGCGGCAAACAGAAACGCCAGCCACAGAAGCCCGGGCCCGAAGCGCCGCGATTCGCTGACCGATGGATCGAAGGTGAAGCTGAACAGCACCACAATCGTGAGGATAAAGACCACGGTGGTGGTCAGAAGTTCGCGCGAGCGGAACTCCGTGCGAAGTTCCTTGCCAAGCAGCACCGCCGTATTGGATAGCAGCGCCATTCACGCGTTCGCAAAAGCCAGTATGGACCGAAAGTCTGCGCCGGTTCGCGTGTCGGCGACCACCGATCCGGCATCCAGTTGTATCGCCCGTGTCGCCAGATTGGAGACTTCCGACTCGCCGTGCAGGCTCATCAGGATCGTGCGGCCCGAATCTCTCAATCCGCGTATTGTCCCGGCAAACCAGTTCACTCCTTGCGGATCAAGCCCCGTCGTCGGTTCGTCGAGCAGAATCACCGCGGGTTCATTCAAAAGCGCCCGAGCAATCGCGACACGCTGCCGCATCCCGCGAGAAAACGTGCGCACCAGTGAGTTCCGGCGCTCTTCGAGGCCAACGTCCCGGAGTAGCGCCGCGGCTCGCGCGGCGGGCGCCGCAATTCCTTGCAATCTTGCAAACAATAATAGATTTTCTTCCGCTGTCAGCTCGTCATAGACCATCGTGGCGTGCGCTACAAAGCCCGCTGGCAAAAGCGTCTCGACCTTTTCCGCGCGGCTATTTACGAAGCTCACCGAGCCACCCGAAGGCCGCGCCAGACGCGCTGCAATTCGCAACAGCGTGGTCTTGCCGGAACCATTCCTTCCGGCGAACACCACGCACTCACCCGCGGCGATTTCCAGCGAGACGCGGCGCAGCGCGTAAAGCCCGCCGTAACGTTTGTCGATATTTTCGAAGCGGATTCCTGTAGGGGAAAAACTCCGTGACGTCACCGTATGGCCTCGGAGATGGGCGCATCACTCCTGGTCTTCAATGCTTAGCCTCGCACGAGATCGCGCAGCACTTTTTCGGCACGCGCGCGTTCCTGCGCATATTCTGCCTCGGAGATCGTGCCCGCTTGATGGCGCAGCTCCAGCCGGAACAGACGCTCCTTCAGAGCGTCAAGGCTTGTGCCGATGGCGGCGTCAACTTCGGCAAGGCTTGCCGCTCCATTCGTAGGCGCTACAGTCACGGCGGGCCCGAGTGCTGCAGGGGCTGCAATCGATTTCTGCTGCCTTGGCGAAGCAACTTCCGCCTCTACCAGCGCCCCCCCGGCTACCGCCACAACAGGCTTGCGCCCAAGCAGAATCGCGCCCATCGCAAAGAGAACAGCAAATCCTGCGATCAAATACCATTTCAAGCCATCGAGCCGTCCGGGCACCGCCTGGATACTGGCTCCGGCAGCCGATTCGGCGCCGCCTTGCTGCGCGTCGCGGCCCTGGCCCCCTTGCTGACCCTGATCCACCCCGGCGTTCGCGTCCGGAGGCGCTGTGCCGGAGACGTTCACGGCGATAAGCGTGCCCGCGGGAACATCATCACGACCGTAGATGTTCATGCCCTGTTCCTGGCTACCCAGAGCCAGGCCGTCACCGCTGACCTGCACACTGGGCGGCGCAGCAACCAGCAAGCGGCCCCCCGGATATACGGTCGAAATCTTTACGGTCGCCAAATTCCCCGGATATGGCAGCTCGTAGGAATACCGCACCGAGTTATCGCCTGGCCGAAAAGCAAAGGCAATCGAGTAGTGATTGTTCCGCTTGTTGATCGGAACTTGCACTACCGGCATACCCGCCGGCCCGGCTGCAGTCACTTCTCGAAGCTGGCCTTTTTCTGGCAACGCAAAATCAAAACTACCGTCAGTTTTGTAGAAGGCCACCGGCGGCTGCGACTTGTTTTCAATCTGATATTCTTCTCCGACTATCATCGTCGCGCCGTTCGGTTTAAAGATCACCACGTGTGAAGGAACGTTGATCGTCTTCGCATCCTTGGACGTTTCATAAATATCCACCTGAGCGGTGGTACTGCCTGGCGGCAGCGCATGGTGGAAATTCACGCCTTGATACACCGCGCGAACCAGCATCGGCTGTCCGCCAATCGCCGGGTTGTCAAACGTGAACTCCCCTTGCGCACCGCTCTTGGAATGCGCGACTTCCTGCATTCCTCCCTGAAGCTGGATCAGCGCCAGTTCAATCCCCGCCGCAGGTTTGCCGGTTGTGCCGTTCACTACCGTGCCGCGAACCGTCCCCGCTTCAGCGACTGTCGCCCATGAGGCCAGAGCAAGCACGGCGACGAAAACAAAACGCGCGGAGGAAGAGCACGTCATTGCGCGCTCCCATCGGCTGGGCGCGTCCCGCGCGGACGGCGCACCTGGGCATCCGTCACCTGATCGATCTCTGCGAGCACCAGCGCTGCCTCATTTTCAAGGGCCGTCTTCATCGCTTCGAAGTCGCCTTCCGAGTATTTCCCGGAGCGATATTCAAAACGCAGATCGCGCAAATTGTCGTAGATAGTGTCGCGGCGTTCCAAGAGTTGATCGAGCCTGGTGCGGTGCGGCGCAAGGTCCGAAGCATCCGGCTGAATGTAAAAAATGAAAAGACCGACGGCGACGGCCAGGGCCAGGCACGCCCCCAGTATCACCCAATCCCCGGAGGCGATTTCTACGGCCGCAATTGCGCAGAGGGTGGGCACCATTTAATCCTGCGTCTCGCGTGACGCCTGCGCCCTGGCGCGTTCCAACAGTTCAGCGGAAATACCTGGGGCGCCGCCTGCCGACGCAGTTTCTTCCACCGAGCGTTTTCGCCAGCGGGCAATCACGAAAATCACCACTCCAGCGCCCACAAAAAGATAAACGCTCGGCAATACCCAGGCCACCAGGCTGAATCCCGACTTCGGAGGCTCCGTATAGACTTGCGTCCCATACTCCTGCACGAACGCCTGCAGAATCTGCTCATCGGTCTCGCCCTTCGCGATGTGCTGATCGACTTCCTTCAGCATCCCTTTGGCGGTGTCGCACATCCCGGAGAATGCCCCTCCCGGATGCGAACAAGTGCTCGCGGGCATCTCGCACCCGCGGCACATGCATTTAATTTTCGTTCCCACTTGTCTCGCGCGCTCGGAAAGTTGCTGCGCCCCGAGCGGCGCAATCAGCAGCGACGCAGTCGCGAACAACGCCATTATTGCGATCGCAGCAACCGGGCGCGCTTTAGTCATGACCCTCTCGCAAGGTGACAGACGAGGGAAGCCCATGTGCCACAGGTTGTCCCACAGGCTGCGGGGCAGCCGCGAGCGCCAGCAGCGCACGGCGATTCGGCAGCATCGCCACGAGTGTTCCGAACACCACCACCACTCCGCCGAACCAGATCCATTTCACCAGCGGATTTAGATAGGCGTGGATTACCGGCAGTTGCGTATCCGGGCTCGTTCCCGCATAGACCACGTATAAATCTTCCTTCAGTGTGGAATAGATCGCCACCATCGTCCCATTCTCCTCGGTGGTCGAGAAACGCCGCTTCTCCGGATAAAGCATCATCGTGGGCTTGTTGTCCTGCAGCACTTCGACGAGCAGGCGTTGCGCGGTGTAATTCTTTTCTGGTTTGGTGTCGAAGCCTTGCAGAACCAAAGTGTAAGGCCCGATTTGCAAAGTATCGCCTTGTCGCATGTCTTTCTGAATATCGCGATTGAAGGCCGCGCCGGCCAGTCCGATGAACACAAAGACCATCCCCATATGCACGATGTAGCCGCCGTAACGCCTCGTATTGCGCATCGTCAGGTCCACCGCCGATGCCATAAACGAAGCCCCGGATCGCGCGCGAATCACTCTTGCCCCGCGATAGAATTCCAGCAAAACCGTGGATGCCACAAACACGCACAAAATCAGGCAAATCCAGGAATAGAACTGGCGGAAGCCGAAGGCAAACGCAATCACGCCCGCGGCCACTCCGATCGCCAACGGCCAGCCAAAATTTCGCTTCAAGCTTTCCGTCGAGGTCTTCCGCCACGCCAGCAGCGGCCCGACTCCCGTCAAAAACAGCAGCAGCAGCCCGATGGGAATATTCACCTTATTAAAAAACGGCGCGCCCACGCTGATGCGGTCACCAGTGATCCACTCGGAAAAAACGGGAAACAATGTGCCCGAAAGTATGGCGATGCACGAAACCAGCAGGATCAGGTTATTGAACAGGAAGCTCGATTCGCGCGAAACAATCGAATCGAGTTGATTTTCGCTCTTCAGATAGTCGCGATTCTTCAAGTAGGCCCCGAGGCACACCAGGATGATCAACACGATGAAGCTCACGAACCAGGCACCGATGCTGGATCGTGCAAAGGCGTGAACCGAGCTGACCACCCCGCTGCGTGTCAGGAACGTTCCCAGGATGCAAAGCAAAAATGTGCAGAACACCAGCCACACATTCCAGACCTTCATCATCCCGCGCTTTTCCTGCATCATCACGGAGTGCAGAAACGCCGTGCCCGTCAGCCATGGCAGGAACGACGCGTTCTCCACCGGGTCCCAGCCCCAGTAACCGCCCCAGCCCAGCACCGCGTAGGCCCAGTGAGCGCCGAGTAGAATTCCCATGGACTGAAACATCCACGCAATCATCGTCCACTTCCGCGTCAGATGAATCCACTTCTCCCCCGGGTAGCGCGCCAGCAGCGCGCCCAGCGCAAAAGCAAACGGGATTGTAAACCCGGTGTACCCGGAATAAAGATTCGGCGGGTGAATCACCATTTCCGGATATTGCAGCAGCGGCGTTAACCCGTTTCCATCAGCCCGCGCGACATACTGCATCACTCCATCCGCCCCCGGTGACGCCAGTACCTTGAACGGGCTGGCCACGAAGTTGTTCAGCGTCAGGAAGAAAATCTGCACTCCGGCCATCACCACACCGACGTACGGCATCAACTCGCCGTTCTTGTTCCTGTAAGTGAGCAACACCGAAAAAACATAAATGGCCAGCAGAAAGCTCCAGAACAGCAGCGAACCTTCTTGTCCCGCCCAAAGCGCGGCTATCTTGTAAAATGTGGAAAGGTCGTGATTGCTATGCGACACCACGTAGGCGATGGAAAAATTATCGCTGAAGAACAGATATTCGAGGCTGAAGGTTGCGAGGAAAATCAGGCAGCAAGTGGCCATCCCGGCTTGCCGCGTACTTTTGATTAGCAGCGGATGGCGCGTAATGATCGCCGCAATGCCCCCGCCGAACGCATAGACCGCGCAAATGAACGCTAAGACGAGTGCAAAGGAGCCGAATACATCCACGACAAGCCCGCCTATCCCCCGGAGATCCCGGGTCGCCTACATCCCGCCGCCCTGCATACCCTTGGGTTCGGTAGCGCTGGGCGCAGCGCCGCCTTTTCCTCCAGGTGCAGCTTCATACTTGGAAGCGCATTTCGCCTGGACAACCTCGGCGACAAATCGTCCCTCCGGTCCGGTGTGGCCTTCCACAAGGGCTTGCGATTTGTCTATGAACGTATCCGGCAGCGGGTCGGTGCCAATGTAGCTAACCGGAAGCGTCTTCCCCTCCCCCTCCAGCACAAAATCAACGCGGCCCGCAAGGTGGCGAATGCTTCCGACCGCAACCGTGCCGCCTACGCGCATGCGTTGGCTTCGTGCGGAGCTATTCAGCGTCTCAAGCTCAGCGATCGTGTGGTAGTAAGTCTTGCTCTCTCCATAGCCCAGCCACGCCAGAAAACCGAGGGCCGCTACGATTACGCTGATTCCCACGCCAAATTTCGCCTGTTTCTTCACGGTAGTACTCCTGCGGCGGGCTCAATCCGTCAACCAGTTGATTCTAGCACAGTTAAAAAGGTGGTCTAGCCGCTTCGCGGGCTATTCACGCTGCTCCCGTCGGCCCGTCCGTGTCTGTCCATGTGCTCAGTCCGCCGGAGCGCCTGCGAGTGCCTCTCGCAACCGCGCAGCGACATTCTCTCCATCGCGGCCCTCCAATCGGAACGGCCTCCCGTTATCCAAAAGCACCGGGCAACCCAAATCCATTGCCAGAACATCTTCCACGACTGGCGTCAGCGCTTCTGTGACGGCCATCACACGCTTTGGTTTGAGCGACCGCCGGACCCGCGTCGCCAATGCGGCCAGCCGTTTTTTCAACGCCGTCTGCAGACTTCCGTCATCCTCGAGCGGGCACTCCAGGATATGAGTCAAAAAAAAGCCCGCCCGTTGAAATTCCGCGTGCACTGCCTCTGCTGCTTTTCCTGCGGTGGACATTCCCAGCGCAGCCAGCAGCAACGCGGCCTCTCCTTGAAACTCTCCGGCCGGCGCGTAAAGAAAATCCTTCTCGTCGTGCGGCGAGAAGGCGCCCAGAAAGAGCGTATTGATATGCACCGGCCGGTACCGCGTCGTCCATTCCAGACGCTTCAACCGTCTGGCAACGTGTTCCGCCGACGCGATCTGCCCGCATCCGTCACACACCAATGTGCTTGAGTTTGCCATCAGGCTCGGCCAAGTTGTAGAGGCCGGGCTTTAGCCCGGCAACTTGTCGCAATCTGAATGTAGAGCAGAGGGGGAGAGAGTGCAAATGGTTCGGCTTCCGACGTGTTCAGCCGAAAAAACTTATGTCGTGACCGGCGTGTCCGCTGGCAACTTTGCCCGCAGGCACCACTTCAATTCCTGGCTCATCTCCATGATTTCCATCCCCGGCATCACGATGAACTTGCAGCTCAGCATCTCGTGCGGCTCATCTTCGTCCGGCAGTTGGCACGTCACCCGGCAATACTGGCAATCCTGGTTCCAGCAGAAGCGCCCATAGGGAATCGTTTCCGGGCTAATAAACTGAAAGCACCTCAAAAGCGAATTCCGCTCCGGTACCTGAAACTTCTTCCCGAATACCGTGATCTCCACCAGCTTTTCATAAGGCCGAAAGGGTTCCGACATGACGAGTCCTGTTCTCCGCGTACCAGCCTGCGCCGCGCTACGAGTGCCTTGTCATCCCGAGCTGTAGCTCAGGCCTTTAGGCCTGAGGGATCTGCTTTTTGCTTCGCAACGCGTCTCGGTAGCGCCAGCATCCGGCCAATCGCCATAGATATTTGCCTTTCCAGAGTAGACCGCGGTTTTCGCCCGCACAACGCCCCGTCTCGCCCGCGTTCCCAATCCGCCACGGGGTAAAATCGCGGCCTGGTGTGGCTCACTCATAACGACGAATCACTTTCCGATTGCATCTCTGTCCTTAGGGGGCGAATCACATTTGGCGGTGATGAAGGAGTTCTCATCTACGTGCTTTTTCCATTCGCAAGCGCATCCATCAGTAGCAAGGACATCCGCAACCATGGAGGGACTGTAAGCAAGCTCGTCAAATGCGTTACGAAGTGTGACCACCGTTGGAAAATGAGGGTCGTTCCCCTTTGAATCGGGATGAAATGGGCCGCCCCTGATTCGGCCATGGAACGCGAGGCCGCGCCTGGTGTCATAGACCCTTCCGCGGATAGTAATCTGCTCAACGCGATACTTGAAATCGGTATGATAGTTCTGTAAAACGAAGGAAACCGTGATGGAAAGTTCCAGTCATGCAAATGGGTGACGGATCCAGCTGACTTCCCTGGAGTTCGCTAAGGCCGCCGACCGCAGTTTCTCCATGGACTAGAATGCTCAAACTGTCACCCCGGCCATGGCCATAATTCTCGCCGGCGTCCTTGTAAACATTGCTGACGGTGACCATCCAAGTCTCGGGTTCTTTGGGAGCGGATTCCCGAGTCTTCGAGGAGGATTGAGCAGGCAACTTGACCTGCTGGACAGTGACGGAAACCAGAAAGAGTAACGCGGTGAAGATGACAGGACTCAGGGTCTCCTCTTGGCTGGCGATGGGTAGGTCACTGGGACGAGCATATCAAAGTGCGCGAATTGCACACGCGCATGATGCCAACTTAACACCCATCTGCATGAAGCTCGCAAGAATCCAATTCTCCTCGACTTTGATCTATCTCTCTGATACACGAGCTGGCAGATAATTCTAGGCAACGCTCGGCTGTTCGTGCCTTTGTCTTCGGCCCAAAGCCACATTTTGCACAATTCTGGTGCAATGTAAGTCCGTTTAGAATCAACACTTCCAAAAGTGTATCAAAACAAACAACTCCCTTTAGAATGAACACTTGATGAAAAACAGGCGGATGGGGGGAGGGGTCAGTTTTTGTATCGCGCCTTCTTCCCCACACTCTCCTTGGGCATCAACTGATAGCTGACAAACGCGAACTGCTTCCCATCCGGCGACCACGACGGCACGTTCATCGTTCCTTGTCCGCCAAACAATTTCGCCAGCACGGTAATCTTCTTGTCCTTCAGCGTCATCATGCGCAGCATCACGTCTTTGTTCTCCGGATGGCCTTTCACGCTCGCGTCGTACGTCAGGAATACCATCTGCTGCCCATCCGGCGAAAAGTGCGGGAACCAATCGTTCTCTTCTCCAGACGTGATCTGCTCCTGCTCACTCCCATCCGCGCGCATACGCCAGATCTGCATGTGCCCGGTGCGTTCGGAGTTGAAGTAAATGTATTTTCCGTCCAGCGAGTATTCCGGGCCGTCGTCCAGTCCCTTGGCGGTCGTTAGCTGCTTCTCTTCCCCGCCTGCCGCAGGAATCGCGTAGATATCGAAATCGCCGTTCCGCTCGCCGACGAACGCCAGCGTCTTCCCGTCCGGCGACCACCCATGCCAATACGAGGGAGATTTTTGCGTGATGCGCCGAGGCGCGCCGCCGCCGAGCGGCACGATGTAGACGAGCGACTGATGCTCCTCTTGCGAGTTGTCGCTGATCACCAGTTGCGTGCCGTCCGGCGAAATGCCGTGGTCGTTGTTGCATCGGACGGCGAATGCCGTGTCAATCACCTGCGGTGTGCCGCCAGTCACAGGAATTTTCTCGATGCGCCCGTTTCTGTTGAAAAGGAGATTCTTGCTATCCGGCATCCAGTTCGGAGCCTCAAACCGCTCCGGAGCAACGTAAATCGCGCGCCGGTCGGTGGAAGCCACCGTAATGATTTCGAGCGTGCTGTACAGCGTGGAATTGGCTGTCGCTACTGGTTCTGTCGCATTTACAGCCACATTCGAGAAGACGGCCTTTTCCACCACGTCCTTATCATGGCTGCAAACGCCAAGCCCAACGTAGAACGGCTCCTTCAGCGCGATTCGCGTGGAGCCGCTCGCCAAACAGAATTCACCTTTTTCGTCCGCGAGCCATAGGGAAAAATACGCACCGCGCTTTTCAATCCGCAATCGCTTGGGCGCGGAAACATTGGCTTGAATCTCGTGCGTTGCCGCGCCCTCTTGCTCGCGGAATTGCAGCGAAGTCAATCCGCTGCCATGCAATGCCGCGTCCGCATAAGGAGAATCCGGGTCGAGAGTCTGCCGGATCATCAGCACCGCCTTGCGGTGTTCGTTTACGCCCTTGCCGAGAAAGGAGATGTTCGCCGTCAGCGTCACGTCGCCCGACATTTTCTTCCACGCGAATTGGAAAGCATCGCTGTCGAGCCACATATTCTCGCCACTGCCGACAATCGTGTAGCTCCGTTTCGCCGCATCGTACTCTACGGCACCCGGATGCAGAACAGTGCCAACATCGCCGTGACTCTCAAAAACACCAACTGGTGCGGCAGCCGTCTCACCCGGCTGTTGCGCCCGCGCGCCATTCCCCGCGGCGAAGGCCACCACCGCCGCGAAGGTCACCACCGCCGCGAAGGTCAGCGCCGTCAACAAGGCAAAGTGTTTTTGGTGCACGATGAATTCCTCCAGACGTCAAATCGAAGGGCAACGTTAGGACGCGCACCACCAATTGTCAATTCTTCAGCCCTTTGTGCGCGCCCTGGAATCTCTGTCGATCAAGTGGCTTCCCGGCAGTCATTTCCCTTTTCTTCGCTCGCGTGCTATCTTCGCCGTCGCAGGAGGAATTCTGTCATGTCTGTAAATAAGGTCATTCTCGTCGGCCGTCTGGGCCGCGATCCCGAAACGCGCTATACCGGCGGCGGCCAGGCCGTCGCAAATTTTTCCGTTGCCACCGACGAGTCTTACAAAGACAAAAACGGCGAACGCCAGAAGCGCACCGAGTGGCACAAAATCGTTGTCTGGGGCAAACAGGCCGAAATTGCTCAGCAGTATCTCAAGAAGGGTTCGCTGATCTTCATCGAAGGGCGCATCCAGTCCCGCGAGTGGCAGGATAAAGAAGGCCAAAAGCGCACCAGCTTCGAAATTGTCGCCAACAATTTCCGCATGCTCGGCGGCCGCGCCGAAGGCGCCGCCGCAGGCGCCGGTGGTGCAGCACGCGCCGGCGGCGATGACGTCGAAAGCCACGCCGCGCCTACCGACGATTCGTATAGCGGTGGCGGTCACGCCCCCAGCGGCCCCGAAATCTCCGACGAAGATATTCCTTTCTAACGTGTCGACTACCAATCGTCAGCTTCGGCTGCAATCGCGCCCGAAAGGGCTGCTGGCGCCCGGCGATCTGCAACTGACCGAATCACCAGTGCCCGAGTTGCAAGACGGACAAGCGCTCGCAGGAGTCAAATATCTCTCTATCGATCCCACCATGCGCGTCTGGATGGTCGCGGACACTTATCTCCCAGCCGTGGCCATTGGTGAGGTCATGCGCGCGGGCGGTTTCGCCGAAATCATCGAGTCGCGCCATCCCGACTACAAAAAAGGCGACCGCGTCACGGGCCTCACTGGCCTGCAGGAGTACGTTGTCATCGACGTGTCCGCGAAGAGCTTCTTCCAAAAGTTGCCGAAGATTCCCTTCGTTTCGGACACGGTCTTCCTCGGCGTGCTCGGCATCACCGGCCTCACTGCTTTTTTCGGAATGGAAATCGCCGCGCCCAAGAAAGGCGAAACGCTCGTCGTCTCTGCCGCGGCGGGCGCCACTGGCAGCATCGCCGGGCAAATTGGAAAAATTCGCGGCTGCCGGGTCGTTGGCATCGCCGGCACCGACGACAAGTGCGCCTGGATCACCAAGGATCTCGGCTTTGACGCCGCCGTCAACTACAAGCATCCGGACTGGAAGGAAAAGCTCGCCGCCGCCACTCCAAATGGTATCGACATTGATTTTGAAAACGTCGGCGGAGAAATCATGCAGGAAGTCTTGAACCGCATGAATCTTCATGGCCGCGTGGTGGTTTGCGGCTTCATCTCCGGCTATACCAAAGCAAACCCCAATATGGTCAGCCTCGGCACGGTAATAGTGAAGCGCCTCCACATCCAGGGCTTCCTAATCCTCGATTACGCCGCGCGCTTCATGGAAGCGGCAACGCAGTTGGGTCAATGGAAAATGTTCGGTAAGCTCAAGGA